>Ga0307374_10014791_pt1 | contig 10582 bp, 9 predicted proteins | sample OX3MG_FD_202532 | JGI IMG/M metagenome (GOLD analysis project Ga0307374, IMG submission 202532) | Soil microbial communities from Risofladan, Vaasa, Finland - OX-3 | ecosystem: Environmental > Terrestrial > Soil > Coastal area > Acid sulfate soil | place: Finland: Risofladan, Vaasa | collected...
GGCCGCTCCCTCGGCGGGAGCGGCCGTCGCGCCATGAGGTTGGGGAACATGGCCGCGCTCCGGACGGTGGGGGGAGTCGCCCGGACGAGGCTGAGATAGGAGGCGCGCTTCGCCGGCGAAAGGCGGTCGCGCCGAATTTGGCGCCGCCGCTGAGGGCGCCTCTCAGCCGCTCGCCGGGGCGCGCGCCGAAGCCTCGCCCAGGCTGTGCGGATCGCCGTCGGCCGAGAGCAGCACCGCGATCCAGCGCGAGCCCTCGAACTGGGCCAGGATGACCATCGCCAGCATGGTGAGCGGAGTGGAGAGGAACATGCCCGTCACGCCCCAGATCGCTCCCCAGAAGCCCAGCGAGAACAGCACCATCACCGGATCGAGGTTGAGGCGCTTGCCCTGCATGCGCGGCAAGAGGATGTTGCCGACGATGAAGGTGAGCGCCAGGAGGCCGCCCAGCAGGCTCAGCCCCGGCCCATAGCTCCTGAACTCCACCAGGGCGAAGAGCACCGGGGCGATGATGGCGATGGCCGCGCCGACGATGGGGATGTAGTTCAGCACGAAGATCAGGAACGCCCAGAAGAAGGCGCTCTCCAGCCCCACCGCCAGCATGATCGCCCAGCCGCCGAGCGCGATGATCGCCCCGCAGATGGTCTGGATCCACAGATACTGCTCCAGCGAATCGCGCACCCTCAGGAACACCTGCAGGGCGTCGCGGCGATCCTCGCGCTCGCGGAACAGCCGCACCGCCTTGCGCTCGAAGCCGCCGCGCGCCGCCAGCATGAACCCGAGGTAGACCAGCACGAAGAGCCCGTTGGAGAGCAGGCTCTGCACCCCGCCGGCCACCGCCGGCACGAACTGGCCGAGGTCGATGCGCGCCAGCAGCTGGTTCACCGTGTGCGGCAGCGCCACGTGCGAGGCGCGCGCCAGATTGGTGAGCAGCATGTCGAGCTTGGCCTGATCGGCCATCAGCCGGCCGACGAAGGTGGCGCCGTTCTCGGCCACGAAGAAGACGATGAGGGCGAAGCCGATCACCGAAAGGGCGATGCCGACGCCGAGCGCGGCGCCGCCCAGCGCCGGCGCGCGGGCGCGCAGCGAGCGCGCCATGCCGTCGGTCATCACCATCAGGAACAGCGCCAGCGCCAGCGGCGTCAGAATCGCCGCCAGCCAGTGCAGCGCCGCCCCGGCCACGACGACGGCGATCAGCACCAGGGCGTTGCGGGCCGCGTGCGAGGCGGGCAGGGGCGGCGTCGTCATGCCGCGACTGTTCCCGCCGCCGCCCGCCCGGTCAACCTCGGGCCTTGCGGGAGAGCGCCCGCGCTACTTGCGCGCCCAGCTGCCGCCGAGGGGCTGGTAGTAGGCGCCCGGCGGCAGGCGGGCGAAGAGCTGCTGGGCGGTGGCTTGCCCGGCGGCGGCCTGCGACACGCCGGTCCTGGCGGCGATGGCCTTGTAGGCCTGGGCGCGGCCGGCGTTGATCTCGGCCACCGCGGCGCGCACCGCCGGATCGGCGGCGCCGGAGACGAGGCCCAGGTAGCCGTCGCCCTGCTCGCCCACGACGCCCTGAGCCTTGGCCGCGTCGACCGTCGCCTTGGCCGCCGCCGTCTGGGCGAAGGCGCCGCCGGCCACGAGCGCGAGCCCGGCGGCGAGGATTGCAACGAGGCGGAGCATCGGCGGGCCTTTCTCTAGAACAGGTTGGGGTTCTGCTGGATCGCGCTCTGGACTTCCTTGTCCAGGCGGATGCGGACGTTGGCGTCCAGCTTGGCGTAGATGTTGATCGGTTCGACCTTGACGTCGATGGTCGGCGTGCAGGCGCCGAGCCCGGCGATGGCGATCGCGACCGCCCCGGCGCAGAACGCCCCCCGTCTGGTCATGGCCGATGTCGCTGTCATCTGGCGCTCACTACCTTGCCTGGGGCCTGAACCGGGGCTGAACGCGCCGCCGCCCCGCCGAGACTCTCGCGCCAAGCTTGGCCGAGATCGCCGACAAGCTGGCCGAAGTTCAGCGACGTGTCGAGGGTAAGGTCGATGCCGGTGCCCGACGGCAAGGTCATCGGCTTGGCGAAAGCCTTTCCGCCGATGAGGTCGGCCAGACCCACGACGGCGCGCTTGCCGCCGCCGGGATCGTGCTGGCCCTCGATATGGAAGAGCACGCCCAGCCGGTCGCCGGGCAGGGTGTTCAGCGAGGCGTCCAGCGTCTGGAAGGCGAGATTGTCCAGCGCCTGATAGGCGAGATCCTGGCCGAACGCCGTCTGGCCGGCGGCGGTCGAGGCGGCGCCGCCGGTGAGCGCGGCGCGCGAGATCGAGAGCACGCCGGGGCGGACCGCCCGCAGCCGCCCCTGCTGGATGGTGAGGCCGCCCGGCCCGAACCGGAACGGAATGCGGCCGTCGACGACGGCGTCCAGCTTCACCGCGCTGGCGAGGCTGGAGGCGGCGATGACGTCGCCGAGATCGACGCGGTCGAGGACGAGGGCGCCGTCGATGGTCGAGCCGGGCGCGAGCGGCGCGACGGTGGGCTCGAGGCTGATGCGGCCGTGCGCGACCTCGCCGGACGCGGCCTCGATGGAGAGCGCCGTCGCGCCGAGCCGGAACCGGGCCGAGAGTCCGCTCAAGGGCGTGATCGCCTTCACCAGGGCGACGTCGATGCTCTGGCCGGGCGCGGTCAGCAGCGGCGCGAGGCTGGTGAAGTGCAGATCGGCGCTCAGGCCCTGCACCGGCCCGAGCGGGCTGGTGAAGTTGATGCTCCTGGCGATGAGTTCGCCGCCGCTGGAAAGCCGCCCGCCCGGACCCCAGGCGAACCAGCCGCGGAACGGCGCCGCCCCCTCGGCGCTGCGGGCGAACGCGAGCAGGGGGCTGAGGTCCGCCGGCTGCAGCGCGCCGGGCGCGAAGGCGAGGGCGCCGGCGTCGACGTCGGCGCGGCCGACGCCTCTGCCCGGGTCCGCGCGGAGGGTGATCCGGCCGAGCTTGCGGCCCCTGGCCGTCGTGGCGACCAGGCGCCCGCGCCAGACGCCGGCGCCGAACCCGAGGCGACCGCTGGCGTCCACCGGCTCGAAGCTCACCGGGGCGGCGGCGTCGACGAGCCGTCCGCGGCCAAGCTCGAGCGTCGCGCCGCGCAGACCCGCGCCGCCGCCGGCGAGGCGGAAGCTCGCCTCGAGCCCGCGCAGGCCGACGCCGTAGCTCGTCAGCTCGCCGCGCCCGCCGGCCAGCCGGCCCTGCGCGGTCCAGCCGGATGCGGCCACCGCGACGAGGGGGCCGTCGGCGGGACAGAGGCTGACCCCGATCTTCCGCGCTAGGGTCGCTCCGGAGCCGAGGCTGGCGGCGCTCTCATCGGCGCAGCCGGCGAGGACGAAGCGGGCGCTGCCTCCGGCGCCGCTCAGGCGTCCGCGCAGCCGAAGCCGGGCGCCGCGCGCCACGGCGGCGTCGAAGCTGGCCGCCGCGGCGATGTCGGCCCGGTAGCCTGCCGGGCTCGCCGTGGCGTTGGCGATCTGCGCCCGCAGCGCCGGCAGGCCGCCGCCGCCCAGCGTCAGCTCGGCGCCGCCGCGCCCGCCGTCCGGTCCCAGCGTCAGCCCTCCGGGCGCCGGCGCGATGGCGAGGCGGGCGCCGGAATCCGCCGCGAGACTGACCGGCGCGCCCAGGCCAAGGCGCATGCCGCGACCCGCCAGCGTCAGGCGCACGGCCGGGGCGGCGAAGCTGAGGTCGCGCAGGCCGCGCTCCAGGGCCGCTGCGTAGGCGCCCAGGCCAGGCGGCAGCGGCACGGCCGCGGCCAGCCGGCGCGCCTCGCCCGCCGCGAGCGCGAGGCGCCCGACGAGATGGGCTTGCAGCATCCCCGTCCCGCTCAGGCGCCCATGGCCGAGGGAAACATCGAGACCCTGCGCCTGCGCCCCGGCCACCAGGTTGGAGAGCATCGCCGCTCCGTCGCGGAGCCCGCCCACGGTGAGGCTGGCGTCGCCGGCCGCGGCAAACGCCGTCACGCCCGCGGCGTCGCCGGCGAGGGTGACGTCCGGCAGGTCGATCCGGGCCGTCACGCCCTGGGCGCGCGCGCCCGCCTCGGCCAGCGAACCGATCTGGCCCAGCGTCCGCAGCCGGCCGCGGAGGCTCTGGCTCGCCCCGTGCGCCGCCAGCGTCCCGTCCAGTTCGACCTCGAGGCGCCCGCCGGCCGCCACCGCCGGGCCGGCGCTCGCCGAAACGCCGCTGGCCGCCAGCGCCAGCCGCACCGGACCGATCCAGCGCCCCTGCGGCGTCGGCGAGGGAAGCTGGCCCGAGAGGGTGACTTCGGCCGCTCCCAGACGGCTCGCGCCCTGCGCGGCCTGCGTGGCGCCGAGGTTCGCGCTCAGCGCCAGATCGCCGCCGCGCCGCGCCAGCCGCAGCGCTCCGCCCGCGCCCCTGAGCCGCGCGCCCGCCAGCGTCACCGCAAAGGGGTCCACCCGCGCGTCCAGCGCCGCCAGGGCGCCGCCGCGCAAGGCGCCATCGCCTTGCGCCCGCAGCCGCCCGCCGGGGGTCTCCAGGATGGCCACGCCGTCTTCGATCGCGACGTCCGGCGGCGGCCCGGCGCCCGGCGGCTGCCGGGAGAGGTCGCGGACGAGCGGCCCCAGCGCGCCGAGGTCGAGCCGCCCGTTCACCAGCCGCAGCACCAGGCGCGGCCGCACCAGGCGCAGCGTGCGGGTCTCGACGCCGAACGGCTTGCCGTTCCAGGGGCCCGAAAGCGCATAGCCGACGTCGAGACGCTGGATCGACAGGTCGGGGTGCGCCGGATCGCCGAGGCGCAAGGTGGCGCTGAGGCCGGTGAGCGAGATCGAGCGCAGCCGCAGGCTCGAGGCGACGCCCTGCCGGGCGAGCCAGGCGCGCGCCAGCCGCTCGGCGATGGGGCCTCGCTCCAGGTAGATCGCGCCCGCCGCCACCGCCATGGCCGCGGCGACGCCCGCGGCGCCCCAGTACGCCAGCCGAAACCTGGACCGTGGCGACCCGGGCGAACCCATCCGCGCTCCCGACCTGCGCCCCCGCGCCCACCTTAGGCGCCCACGTCCCGCCTGTCAGCCCGCGTGTCCGGCGCGACGTCCGTGCGACAAGCAGCGCGTGGCTTGGCTTGGCGCCGGGAAGTCCGGCGGTTACCGGAGGCCCGCGTTGGAGAGTGGACGCCTGACGGAGGTGAATTGCGATGGCCGGGATTTACAAGAGCGAGGCGATGGCGGCCGTTCACGAGATGATCGAAGGATTTCGTCAGACCGGCGCAATCAACAAGCGGACGATGCGGGAATTCGACGAGGCCTGCCTGACGCCGGCTCCGGCGCTGTCGCCTGGCGAGATCAAGGCGATCAGGGAGCACGAGGCCGTGTCCCAACCTGTATTTGCCCACTACCTGAACGTCTCGAAGAACCTGGTGTCCGAGTGGGAGCGCGGCGCCAAGCGGCCCGGCGGCCCGGCGCGACGATTGCTTGCCGTCGTGAAGAAAAACGGCCTGCGCGCGATCGCGTAGGTGCGCGGAAAATCCCACCGCAGCGTCGCGCGCCAAGGGCGCCGGCGACGTCCGGAGCGGCGTCAGACTGGCGCCGGGCGTTCGAGCGTCATCTGGGTCTGGGTGACCAGCGCCAGCAGCCGGCCTTGCGCGCCGGTGATGCGGGTCTGCCAGACGCTGGAGCGGCGGCCCAGGTGCAGCGGCGCCGCCTCGCCGGTCAGGACATCGCCCGGCCGCGCCGCGCCGAGGAAGTTGGTCTTGCTCTCCAGCGTGGTCGTGCCGGTTCCGGGCGCGAGGTTGAGCGCGCCGCCGATGGCCCCCAGGGTGTCGGCGAAGGCCATGTAGGCGCCGCCGTGCAGGATGCGCCCGGCGGTGCAGAGCTCCTCGCGCACCACCAGACGCCCGACGACGCGGTGCTTCTCGGCGAGCGTGACCTCGAGGCCGAGGAGGCGGGCGAAGGGCTGGGCGGAAAGGTCGAAGGCCATGCGCGGCTCCAGTGTCCAGGTTGCCTCGGGGGGCGCCGAGGCGTAGGGAGCGCCCTCCTTCAAAGCCGGAGAGTCTGCATGGGTTACCGGGTCGCCGTCGTCGGCGCCACGGGCAACGTGGGCCGCGAGATGCTCAATATCCTGGAGGAGCTGAGCTTCCCCGTGGACGAGATGCACGCCATCGCCTCGCGCAAATCCCTCGGCGTCGACGTCGGCTGGAAGGCGGGGACCATCCGCTGCGAGGACGTCGCCCAGTTCGACTTCTCCCGCGTCGACCTCGTGTTGATGAGCGTCTCGGGCGCGTTCTCGCGCGAATGGGCGCCGAAGATCGCCGCCGCCGGGCCGCTGGTGATCGACAACTCCTCGGCCTGGCGCCTGGACGCGGACGTGCCCCTGATCGTGCCGGAGGTGAACCCCGACGCCATCGCGGCGGCGGCCAGGAAGAACATCATCGCCAATCCCAACTGCTCCACCGCCCAGCTGGTGGTGGCGCTGAAGCCCTTGCACGACGCCGCCAGGATCCGGCGCGTGGTGGTGGCGACCTACCAGGCGGTCTCCGGCGCCGGCAAGGCCGGCATGGACGAGCTTTGGGACCAGACCAAGCAGGTGTTCGTGCTCGGCCCCTCCGAGCCGCAGTTCTTCCCCAAGCAGATCGCCTTCAACGTCATCCCCTTCATCGGCAAGTTCGGCGACGACGGCTACACCGACGAGGAAGCCAAGATGTGGAACGAGACCCACAAGATCCTCGATCCCGGCATCGCCCTGACGGTCACCTGCGTGCGCGTGCCGGTGATGGTGGGCCACGCCGAGGCGGTGCATGTCGAGTTCGAATCGCCGCTCGACGAGGACGAGGCGCGCGAGATCCTGCGCGAGGCCCCGGGGATCGTCGTGATCGACCGGCGCGAGCCCACCGGCTACGCGACGCCCAAGGAGATCCAGGGCGAGTTTCCGGTGTTCGTCAGCCGCATCCGCAAGGACCCTACCGTGGAGCACGGGCTGGCGCTCTGGGTGGTGGCCGACAACCTGCGCAAGGGCGCGGCCCTCAACGCCGTGCAGATCGCTCAGCTCGCCGACGAGCGCGGCCTGATCGGGCGCAAGGTCGCCGCCTGAGGCCGGTCACAGCGCCCGGTACGCCGCCTCGATCAGCCGCCGCGGCCGGCGGTCGTCGATCAGCTCGGCCGACTGGCGGTTCATCACATAGGCGCCCGAGAGCCTGCGCTGCGGGTCGGCGAAGGCGCACGAGCCGCCCCAGCCGGAGTGGCCGAAGCTCTCGCCGTCCGGGCCATAGATGCCGAGCCCCTGGTTGCGGATGAAGCCGGCGCCCCAGCTCATCGCATAGGGCAGCACCAGATCGGCGCCGGCGATGCGCTGGCGCGCCGCCTCGGCCGCCAGGCCGGGCGCGAGCACCTGCGCGCCGGCGAGCGCCCCGTCGCTCGCCAGCGCCCCCATCAGCCGCGCCAGCGCCGCGGCGGTGGCGTGGCCGTTGGCCGAGGGGATCTCGGCGCGCCGCCATTGCGCCAGACTCATGCCGCCGGGCGTCGCCCACTTGGTCAGGAAGGCGAGGCGCCTGGCCTCGGTGAGCGGCCCCAGCTTCGGCAGGGCCGAGGGACGGCGGACCTCGGCGACGCGGGCGTGCTCGGCGTCGGGCAGGCCGATCCACAGATCGAGGCCGAGCGGCCCGGCGAGGTCCTGGCGCAGCGCCTGGCCGATGCTGCGCCCGTCGACGCGGCGGAAGATCTCGCCGGCCAGATAGCCGAAGGTCACCGGGTGATAGCCGCTGGCGCTGCCCGGCGGCCAGAGCGGCGTCATGGCCGCGAGGCGCGCGCAGACCCCGTCCCAGTCGAACCAGTCGGCCGGCGTCATCGGTCCGGGCAGGCCGCAGAGGCCCGCCTGGTGCGAGAGCGCCTGCTCCACGGTGACCGCGTCCTTGCCGGCCTGGCCGAACTGCGGCCACACCTCGGCGACGCGCTGGCCGTAGCCGAGCCGGCCCTGCCCCACCAGGCGCGCGATCATCAGGGCGGCGAGCGCCTTGGTGGTGGAGAAGACCGGCGTCAGGGTGTCCTCGGCGAAAGGCCGCCTCTGGTCGCGATCGGCGAAGCCGCCCATGAGATCGACCGCGATCTCGCCGTCGATGGCCAGGGCGAAGCGGGCGCCGAGTTCCAGACCCTCGGCGAAATTGGCCGCGAAGGCGTCGCGGACGCCCTCGAACCTCGGCGGGCACAGCCCGCGGACCTGCGCCTCAGCCATGCACCGCTTCCAGCCGCACCCGCGCCGAGGCGGCGAGCCGCGTCGGCAGCGACCCGATGGCGGGATCGCCGCCGCCGCCGTCCGCGATCATCTCGGCGAGCGCGCCCACCGCGGCCTGCAGCGCGTCGTGGAGGGCGAAGCCCTGCACCAGGGCGGCGGCGAAGAAGGCGGTGAGCAGGTCGCCGCATCCCTTCGGCGCCGCCGGCGCCCGCGCATGGGCGGCGAGCCAGCCGCGGCCGCCCTCGGCGTAGACGACGCCGATCTCCGCGCCCGAGGGCACCGAGGAGACCAGCACCGGCCGCCCCAGCCGCGTCGCGGCGGCGAGCGCCGTGGCTTCGCCGGTGATCGGTGCGCCGGAGAGCCGCTCCAGCTCGAAGGCGTTGGGGGCGAGGAGATCGGCGAGCGGCGCCAGCTCGCGGGCGATCGCCTCGGCGACGGCGGCGCCGACATAGAGCCCGCCCGGCGCATCGCCCATCACCGGATCGACGATCAGCCGCGCCCCCGGCGAGGCGGCCTTGACCCGCCGCAGCGTCTGCGCCGCCAGCCGCGCCTGGTCGGGGTGCGAGAAGTGGCCGGTGATCACCGCGTCCAGGGCGCCGAAGCGCCCGTTCGCCTCGACGGCGTCCAGCATCGCCGCCATCGTCGCCGCCTCCACGGCCGCGCCGCCCGGCGCGCCCAGTCCCGGATGGCGGCCGAGGAGCACGGTGGGCGCGAGGATCGGCTCGATCCCGAGCCGCGCCAGCGCCAGCGCCTGGGCCGAGCCGCCGACGCGGCTGGAGGCGACGAAGCTGGAAAGGATCAGGATGGCGGGCATGTCGAGACCCATAACCCATGCCGGGCTTGCGCCAACAGACGCCTTTAACCGCAGAGATCGCCGAGGTAGGCGCAGAGCACACGGAGGGCGCGCGTCGCGCGCCGATCAATCTCCACGGATCCTGGGGGGTTGGCTGCGCGCCGCCGGCGCGCCTCTGCGTTTCTCCGCGCCTACCCTCCGCGAACTCCGCGGTAAACCCTTCATTCGGCCCGGGTCAGCAGCTCCCGGAACGCCGCCAGGATCGGCTCGACGAAGCGGTTCTTGTGCGCCAGCGGGCCGGCGCGATCCTCGAGGTGCACCAGCATGGTGGCGTTGGCCTCGAACACCAGCACCCTGCCGTCGGCCAGCACCGAGAAGTCCAGACCGCAGAAGTCGAGGTCGAGGCGCGCGCCGATCGCCGCCACCGCGGCCCAGGCGTCGGCGCCGATCGCCGCCGCGGGGTCCTCCAGAAAGCGCAGCTCCTCGGCGAGGCGCCGCCGATCGTGGCGCATGCCGGCGCGCTCGTAGTGGACCAGCCACTCGGGCGCGATGGCGAGGTGGTAGGCGTGGGGCCGCCGGTCGATGAAGATCGCCCGGTATTTGCGATGCAGCCCGTCGGCGCCGGCGAAATCGTGGAACCTGGTCAGGTAGAGCGGCCGCGCGCAGGTCGCGGCGAGCTCGGCGGTTTGCGAGGGCAGCACCAGGCGCAGGCCGTCGCCGCCGTGGGCGCCGGCGGGCCGCACCAGCAGCGGCGCCTCGATGCCCGCCGCCGCCGCGGCCCCGGCGAGCGAGCCCTCGCCGGGCGCGAGGCGCGTGGTGCGCGGCGCGAGGACGCCCTCCAGGCCCTCCAGCAGGCGCGGGATGTCGTCGCGGCCGGTGCGGGCGATGCGCGCCGGATGGTTGACGACGCGCTGGGCGCAGATCTCGAGGAACCGCGTCACGTTGGGCTGGGTCGGCCCCGCAAGGTCAGGGTCGCCGATGCCGTTGAAGACGACGTCGTGCTCGGGCAGCGCCGTCATCTGGGCGGCGGTGGCGTACTCGATGAACCAGAGGATGCGGGTGTAGCGCTCGGCCGGGATCAGATAGCGGTCGGGGATGTTGCCGCTCTCGGTGGTGTTGAGCACCAGCACGCGCCGCTCCGGCCGGGCGGCGGTGACCACCAGCAGGTTGCGCCGCCCGTAGGCGGCGTCGCGATGGGCGCGGGCGCCTTCGTCGTCGCCGGCCTGGCCGAGCAGGGCGGCGAGGTTCTGATGGGCGCAGATCAGCCCCGGATCGAGCTCGATGGCGCGCCGGGCGTGCCGCTCCGCCTCGGCGGGACGGCCTCCCAGGGCATAGACCGAGCTCAGGTTGGCGTGCGCCTCGGCGTCGTCGGGCGCGAGCCGCAGCGCCGCGTGCAAGGCGCCCTCGGCCTCGTCCAGCCGCTCGAGTTCGGCCAGGGCGAGGCCGCGGTCGCGGTGGGCGGCGGCGCGGCCGGGTGCGAGGGCGACGGCCCGGTCCAGCGCCGCCAGCGCCTCGCCTGGGCGCCGGCTGGCGCGCAGCGCCGCGCCCAGGGCCAGCCAGGCCTCGACGAGATCGGCGCCCCGGGCCACGGCGGCTTCGGCGGCGGCGAGCGCCCCGCCGG
>Ga0307374_10014793_pt1 | contig 10581 bp, 10 predicted proteins | sample OX3MG_FD_202532 | JGI IMG/M metagenome (GOLD analysis project Ga0307374, IMG submission 202532) | Soil microbial communities from Risofladan, Vaasa, Finland - OX-3 | ecosystem: Environmental > Terrestrial > Soil > Coastal area > Acid sulfate soil | place: Finland: Risofladan, Vaasa | collected...
GGGTGCATGGGAAGGCGACCAGGTGATTGACGTCAACCATGCCGTGGCCAAACTGCTGGCCGAGAAGCGCAACGCTGGCGACGGCCAGGCGGAGGCGGACAAGCTGGCCCCCGCGGATCTGAACGCTTTTATCGGGGCGGGCCGGCGTGCGATAGATCTGGCGCACGATGCGGTCGAGCACGTAAAAGGCAGCGGCCCCGCCGAACAGGTGGTCTATGCCTGGAGCGGGATGAAGATACACGCCCCCTGGGTGCGCGGAAACCGCATCGCCTGCGCGGGCGCCAACTATGCCCTGCACCTCGCAGGCATCCGCGCCGCCAACGAAGGCCAGGAACTGCATGTGGAGGATGTACGCCGCCAGTCGCGTGAGGGCGGCCCTTGGGGCTTCTGGAAAGTGCCGGACGCCGTGAAGGGTCCCGGCGAGGACGTGCGCTACCCGGCCCGCGCCACTCTGTTTGACTACGAGGGTGAGGCGGCGGTCATCATCGGGGCGCCCGCCCGCGATGTCACCGCCGCCAGCGCCCGCGAATACTTCTGGGGCGTGACCCTGCTGAACGACTGGAGCATACGCAACGACATGGGCCAGGGTCGGCCGATGTCTTTCAACCTGCCGAAGGTGTTCGACGACTCGACGTCGCTAGGCCCGTGCATCCTGGTGGGCGATTTCGATCCGCAGGACATCCCGGTGCGGACGACTGTCAATGGACAAGTCCGGCAGGACTACAACACCGACCAGATGACCTGGAGTTTCGCTGAATTTCTGGAACTGCTGTCTCGCGATTTCACGTTCAACCCGGGCGATATCATCAGCGGCGGGACCGGCGCAGGCACAGCCATGGACTCGTCTCGCCCGGGCCCCGACGGCCAGCGCCGCACGGACCTTTACCTGAAGCCTGGCGACATCGTCGAAGTGTCGTCGGCCAACATTGGCGTGCTACGCAGCCGGATAGTTGCCAAGTCATGAGCGTGACCGTTCGCCGGGTCGTGACCGGGCACGATGCGTCCGGCAAATCTATCTTCATCTCGGACGGACCGGCGCCGCAGTTTCACGACCGGCCGAACTTTGTCGAGCTGTGGAACACGGCGGGAGCGCCTGCGCCCATCGGCGCTGTTCCGGGCGTCGAACCAAATGACCGGCCGCTCCAGATTGGTCCACCCGCGTTGGGCTCGATCGTTCGCGTGAATGAGATGCCGCCCGGCAATCGCTCGCCGATGCATCGCACCAAAACTCTCGACTACGGCATTGTGCTCGAGGGCGAGGTCCATCTCATTCTGGAGGATTCAGAAACAGTGTTGAGCCCGGGAGACGTGGTGATTCAGCGCGGCACGAATCACGCCTGGGAGAACCGGACGGATAAGCCGGCCAGAATGGTTTTCATCCTCGTGGACGCTGAGTTCGCGAGTGATCTGCAGGCGGCGCTACCGGACATACGCCTCACGCGTTAGGCGTTCACGCGGCGTGGATCCAAAGCGTCGCGAAGAGCGTCCGCGAGAAAGTTCAAGCCGACCAGCAGCAGAGCCAGCGCGACGCCTGGCCAGATGCCCATCCACACATCCGTGCGCAAGTAGGCTCGGCTGTCGTTGAGCATCGAGCCCCAGGAAGGTGTGGGCGGGCGGGTGCCCAGTCCGAGGAACGACAGCCCGGCCTCGGCCAGCACGGCGATGGCCATGAAGATGGCCAGCTGCACCAGCAGCGGCGCAATACTGTTGGGTAGCACGTGGCGCAGCATGATCCGCCAGCTTCGCGCTCCAGAGGCCTTCGCCGCCAGCACATAGTCGCGTGTCCGTTCGCCTAACACCACCGAACGCGTGAGCCGAGCGAAGCCCGGCGCGGCAGCGATCGCCAGCGCGTAGGCGACATTAACGGTGCCCGGCCCGAGGATGGTGAGCACCGCGATGCCGGTGAGGATGGGGGGGAAGGCGAACAGCGCATCGCAAATGCGCATGATCACGGTGTCCACCCAACCACCGAGGTACCCGGCGATCAGGCCGGTCAGGATGCCGACCCCTCCACCCAGAACGATGGTCAGGCCGCCCACGATAAATGACGGCCGGGCGCCCCACAGCAGGCGGCTCAGCAGGTCGCGGCCAATAGCGTCGGTGCCCAGGGGGAAGGTGGTACTGGGGCCCAGCAGCTCCTTGCCGGCGTGCAGAGCCAGCGGGCCGTAGGGCGATAGCCAGGGTGCGCCAACGGCGGCTACCATGAGCAGTCCGATGATGCACAGGCCGAACAGGCCCATGGGATTGCGAGCGGCGTGGAGCAGGCTGGCGACAATGGGGTTAAGCGGCCGGCGGTCGTGAATGGTCAGCACAATGCCAGCGCCGCGAGCAGCGCCTGCTGCCTCAGCCGGCTGAGCGCTCACGAGCCGGCGCCCAGCCGAATACGCGGGTTCAACAGGCCGTACGCCAGGTCAGTCAGCAGGTTGAGCACGATGAAGGCCGCTCCGAAGTACAAAAGGCCGGCCTGCACGATGGCATAGTCCCGATTGCCGATGCCATCCAGCATCAGCGTGCCGAGGCCTGGCCAGGAGAAGACGGACTCGATGATGACCGTGCCACCCAGCAGAAAGCCAAACTGCAACCCCAGAACCGTGACAACTGGCAGCAGCGCGTTGCGCAGCGCGTGGCCAAAAATCACCGCGCGGCTGGCCAACCCTTTGGACCGGGCCGTCCGCACGTAGTCGTCATAGAGCACCTCGAGCATGGCCGACTTGACGAAGCGCGATAGGGTGCCGATCAGGGGTAGGGCCAGAGCCAGGGTAGGCAGCGCCAGCGATCGAATTGACGGGCCAAGCTCGCCCCAGCTGGCCACCCGTCCGCCGGGCGGTAGCCAGCTGAACCGAACCGAACATAACAGAATGAGCAGGATGCCCAGCCAGAAGCCCGGAATGGCAAGGGCAAGGCTGTTGAAGATGGTGATGATCCAGTCGGCCACGCTGCGCTGCTTCACGGCGGCGACAACGCCGGTGGTGACCGAAATGACGAGGGCGAAGGCCATGGCCGCCAGCGCGAGCTCCATGGTGGCTGGAATACGCTGCGCCAGCAAAGTGGATACCGCGACATGGCTCAGAGCCGAGTTGCCGAGGTTGCCGTGGAGGAGACGCCCCAGCCAGATGACATATTGCTCGGGCAAACTCTTATCCAGGCCCATGTCGTGGCGCAGCGCGGCGATGCTCGCCGGGGTGCCATTGGCCCCCGCCAAGGCGATCGCCGGGTCGCCCGGCAGCAGGTGCAGCAGCCCGAATACCATGATGGTCGACAGGAACACCACGGGGATCGCCTGCAGGATGCGCCTCACGGTGTACGCGCCCATTCCACGGCATCCTAGTCAGCTGGAGCCAAAGGGGCAAATAGATATTGGGAATGCCAGCCATCGGCCAGCCCAATTTCGTGAAGCCTATATATGCACCGCATAACAGCCATATCAGAAATCCATTTGTCAGATGTTAAAAGAATCTCGTAGAGTCGGCGGCAAGATGAAACTCGCGACTTTTCAAATTCAAACGCTCGTCGGCCCGCTGCGGCGCATCGGCGCAGTCCTTGACGAAGGCGCTGACCCGCTCATCGCCGACCTCACCAGCTCGTACACCGCGTACCTCGCGACCGAGACGGATGAGCCGACACCGCGCGAGCTGGCTTTGCTGCGCACCCCGCCGGACATGATCGGCTTCCTGCGCGGGGCACACAAGTCGCGCGAAGCGGCCGAGCAGGCGCTCGCCTTCGTCCGGAAACGGCCAGATGCGCGCGGCCTGGGCGGCGAACAGCTCACCTTTCGTCGCTCGGAGGTCCATCTGCTGGCCCCCGTTCCGAGGCCCAATTCGCTGCGTGACTTCTCGATCTTCGAGACGCATATGAGCAAGGCGCGCGAGACGCCCGCGCCCAAACCCGGGCACTGGTTTCGTAAGCCGCCCTACTACAAGGGCAACCCGGACAACATTCTCGGGCCTGAAGACCCATTCCCTTACCCCTCGTACACCGACATGCTGGACCTCGAGTTCGAGATCGGCATCATCGTCGGCCGAGGTGGCATCAACCTCTCCCCGGATGAGGCCAAGCAGGCCATCGCCGGTTACACCATCCTCATTGACCACAGCGCGCGCGACCGTCAGCGCGACGAGTTCCTGGGGCCGACCAAGGCCAAGGACTTCGGCACGACCCTCGGTCCGTATTTGGTCACGCCCGACGAGGCCGACGAAGGCAACCTGAAGTGCCGCTTCCTGGTCGACGGCGAAGTGTGGTGGGAAGGCCGCACCTCCGAGCCGCGCTCCTTCCTGGCCCACCATCTGGTGGCTTACGCTTCGGACCAGGAGATGCTGCACCCCGGCGACCTCCTCGGCACAGGCACGATCGGCATGAGCTGCTCGATGGACACGAAGCGCTGGATCAAGGTCGGCCAAACGGCGCGCTTTGAAGTAGAAAAGCTGGGCGTCCTGGAGCAGAAAGTCGTAGCCTTCAAGGGCGCCGATTACGCCCGCAACGGCATGGACGGCCTCCTGAAAGCGCCCGAGGCCTAACTGCGATGGCGGTTGCCAAATTCCCGGTAACGATCGAGACGCTGGTCGAACGAGCTCGCGCCATTGGACCGGAATTGCAAGCGGCTGCCGCCGAAGCTGATGAGTTGCGCCGGTTGCCGGACCGTTCGGTTGCTGCCCTCCGCGATGCCGGCCTGTTCCGCGTGTTCCAGCCGGCGCGCTTCGGCGGCTTCGAGCTGGAATACGGCCTGACTCAGATCGAGCTGGCGAACGCGATTGGCCCGGCCAGCGGTTCGGCCGCTTGGGTCCAGAGTGTGATCGCCTGCCACGCCTGGGTGGTCGGGATGTACCCCAAGGCCGCGCAGGACGCCGTTTGGAGTGAGGATCCGAACGTGCTGGTCGCGTCGGCCTTTGGGCCGAGCACCGGCCGCGGCAAGCCAGTCGACGGGGGCTACTGGCTGGAGGGCGAGTGGGAGTTTTCGAGCGGCGTGCACGCCTGCGATTGGATCATCCTCAATGCACCGATTCTCTCCGGCGAAGGCCGGCCTCCGCGGCTCTTGTTTTGCCTGCTGCCCCGCGAGGATTACGACATCCTCGATACGTGGCGCAGCACTGGCTTGCGGGCGACCGGCAGCCACCACGTCAGCGTGAAGGGTGCCTTCATCCCAACGGAGTTCACCTTGGACACGGGCCTGGCGGAGGGCCAGCGGGCACCGGGCGCAGCGGTCAACAACTCGTACCTCTATCGCTTGCCGTTGTGGACCGCCTTTCCGTTCAATATCGCCGCCCCTGCCATCGGCATTGCGCGCGGCGCCATCGCCGCCTGGGTTGAGGCGACGAAAGCCCGGCCCGAGCGAGCCGGCATGCCCACCCGCCAGATGCGCCTGGCCGAATCGTGCGCCGAGGTGGACGCCGCCGAGGCGCTGCTGAAGACCGATGCTGCCGCGCTGAGGAACAACACCGTCGCCGGCGAGCCAATCTCGGGCGAGCTTCGGGCGAGGTGCGGGCGCGACCTCAGCTACGCCGCCCAGCTGTGCATGCGCGCGGTGGATCGCCTCATGGGCGCCGTGGGCGCACACGGCTTGCGTGACGACAGCGCCATCGCTCGGGCGCGGGCCGACGTGTACGCCATCGTCAACCACGTTGGGCTAACGTGGGAGGGGTCAGCGGCGCGGTACGGAGCCACCCTGCTGGGCGTCGAGTCGACGCCTGGGGGCATCGCTAAGCCGTGAAGCGTGGGTTGGTGTTCCGCGGTGAAGCCGGGCAGTAAGGCCGGCACGACACACTCGGCCAGCGCGGATAACGCCCAGTTTGAGTTGGCCGTGGCTGTGCCCGAGGAAATAGCTCACGTCCGCGTCCATGCGGGTGACGTCCTCCAGGATGCGTCCATGTGATTCAACAAGCGCTGGCCGGTCGGCGTCAGCGCCACCTTTCGGCTCGACCGATCGAACACCAGGCCACCGATCGAGGAAGCACAAGCAGGCAACCGGAGCCTACACGGATGGCGTGCTTGATCCGAGCTTCACCAACGTCATATGCTCGTCTCTGCCACGCACGGCCACCAGCGCCAAAGTCCATGGCGTGGCCATACATCGTCGTTGCCACGGAGGCGTGGCTCGGCTAGCACCCCAAACTCGCGCGGCGCGTCAAAGCGTCAGTCGAATTCTTGCAGGAGGCAGTACACCATGGCAAACGTGCATTTTGTCGGTAGCGTCGCCCTCGATACGCCCGAGGAAGTCTTCGCCGCTATCGGCGCGCAATGTGGATCCCATCTCAAGCGCGTGCCCGACGGCGAGCCGGGTGGCCGCCGGATGTGGATCAGCTGGCAGATCCCAGTACTGCGGACTAACCCTTTTCTCACTCCGGTGGGCCAGGGAATCGTCCCGCTCAAGCTGGCGGAGGGCGCGAAAGCCGAGGCCCTCCACTTCGGCGAGCTCGGATACGCGCGCGAAGCCCGGCCGTCGTTTGAGGACTTCCTGGCTGCGCGGAAGGCCGGCCACATCCCCGCCGGCGTACGCTTCCAGGTCTCGCTGCCGACGCCGTGGGCGGTGGTCATGCCGTTCGTCCAGCAGCCGGATGCGCAGGAGGTCTACCCCGCCTACGAAGCGGCCATGCTCAAGGAGGTCGAACGCCTCTGCAGGGCCATTCCGCACCAGGACCTGGCCATCCAGTGGGACGTGTGCCTCGAGATGGTGGCCTGGGATGGGCGCGCCGAGAACCAGCGGCCGTTTCCGGGCATGGAGCAGGTCTTCGCCGCCAACTTTGCCCGATTGGCTGCTGGCGTGCCGGACGACGTGGAGCTGGGCTTCCACCTGTGCTATGGCGACCTGGATGCCAAACACTTCGTGGAGCCCGAGGACGCCACCAAGATGGTCGAAATGGCCAACCTGATTGCTCGGTCTGTCCAGCGACCGATTGCCTGGATGCACATGCCCGTGCCCATCGACCGGGGCGACGACGATTTCTACGCCCCGCTGCGCGGGTTGCAACTTGGGTCCGGCACGGAGTTGTACCTGGGCCTGGTACACGCGCAAGATGGCGTGGAAGGCACCACCCGGCGCATGGCCGTCGCCCGCAAGTACGTCTCGGACTTCGGCATCGCTTCGGAGTGTGGCATTTCCCGGGGCCGCGATCCGGAGCTGGCGATGAAGTTCATCGAAACCTATGCCGGAGCTGCCGCGGTGGCTTAGCTCACAGCGGCGCCGCCAGCTCGCCCGTGACCTTCGCCTGAAGCTGCCCCGCCTCGGGGTGGCGCACCAAGCCGGCCTTCTGCCACTCGCCGATTTGGCGGCAGGCATCGACCAGCAGCTTGCAACGGTCGTACCTGCGAGCCATGAAATTGTCCAACGCCGTCTCCACCCGGTCCTGGCGAGCGAGCTCGTCGGCCAGGACCACCGCGTCCTGTATGGCAATCAGGGCGCCCGCCGCCATGTGCGGCGTCGTCGCGTGCGCCGCGTCACCAATCAAGATGGCTCGCTCGGTGTGCCAGGGTGCCGGCACAATCAGCGATTCCAGCGGACGGTAGACGATCGCCGCGGGGTCGCGTACTTCCGCGACGGCCTCGGCGACCAGTCCGCCGTAACCGCCCAGCAGCTCCGGCAGCCGCGCCAGCAGCTCTGTCTCGGGGAGATGTCGCTTCTCTGAGACGTTCTCGACCACGAAGATGTAGGCGTCTGATTCGGTGACCGGGTTGATGCCCACGCTCAACGGGCCGCCGGCGACGATGGTCATGCCCCGCACCTCCGCCGGCCGCTGGATGCCGATCCGCCAGGTGGCCTGCCCGGTGAACTCAGGCGTCAGGTCGGAGCCGAGCAGCACCTTACGCATGGCCGAGTACGCGCCGTCGGCGCCAACCACCAGGTCGCAGTCCCGCGACGAGCCATCGGAAAGGGACAACGACATCCCATCGCCATCCTCAATGGCCGAGGTCAGGGTGACGCCAAAGCGGACCGGCACGCCGAGGTGCGTGGCCTGCTCCAGCAGCAGCTGGTGGAGGGCCCTGCGCTGGATGCCGAGCTGGCCCGGGTAGCCCTCGCCCAGCGCCCTGGTAACCGGCTGTGAGCTCAGGATTCGGCCGTCCAGGCTCAGCTGCGTTGTGGTTTCGTGCGGGAAGCCCGCCTCTAGGCAGAGCTCCAGCATGCCCAGACCCTGCAGCGCCCGCAGAGCTGGCGCCTGCAGTGCCATGCCGATGCCGAGCACATTGCCGTCGGCCGAGGCCTCCAGCAGCTCGACCTCTATGCCCGCCCGCTCGAGGCTGATGGCCAGGCACAGGCCGGAGATGCCGCCGCCGACGACCACGACCGAGCGAACCGCGGGCATTGGCGTTTAGTGCTTGCGGGCCTCGACCATTTTGCGAGCGACCGGGACGGCGGTGCCCTCGTTAAGCATCCAGGCGCAGACCTTATGGGTGCGCCAGCCGGCTTGTTCGAAGGGCTCGCTGGCCGCCAGCGCCTCCGCCGCCTCGCGGTTTTCGACTGCCACCAGATACATGCCGCTGGCGTCGATGATCGGGTCCGGCTCAGCCGAAGCCGGGCGGCCAGCGGGCACAGGATTCCGAATATCGAGCGGACCGGCGGCCAGCAAGATGCCGCGGTCCTCGAGGTCGAGCTGGAACCCCAGGTGCTGGCGCATCAGCTCCTGCCCCTCGGGCGTGCTCACGTTGTACCTCTCCGTGGGGCGCATAAAGATGGCGAACAGGTTCACCCTGCCCATGCGTGCCTGGATTTCGCCCATGGTCAGCTCAGTGCTCACCCAGCAACTCCAAAGCGTTTGCTTCGAACAGCCGCTCAAGTGCGGCTTCGGAAAGGCCGAGCCCGCCAATCGCGGCGGCGTTGGCGGCCGGTGGAACAAACGGCATGTCGGTGCCCCACAGCACGTGCTCCGGACCGAAGAACTTCACCGCCGCATCGATGACGAGGGCCGACGCCGAGGTGTCGGCGTAGAACCTCTTGAAGTACTCGATGGGTGGCGCCTGCAACGCGCCGAATGAGGCGACCTCGGCTTCGTGGCCCTCCGGCTCGAACTCCAGGATGGCTGGCCCTACACGGTGGGCGAATGTGGCGATCATCCCGCCGCCGTGGTGGGTGATGATGCGCAGGTTGGGGTAGCGGTCCAGGGTTCCGGCGCACACCAGGCGCGCCGCGAACATGCCCATTTCGTACGGCCAGCCCAGCGACAGCCACAGCCCGAACTTGGAGTGCTGCTCGCCAGCGTAATCCGGCCGGCCTGGCTGTCTGGCCCCGTGAACCCAAACTGGTCTGTTCAGCTGCGCCATGCGAGCCAAGATCGGCTCGAACCGGGGCTCGTCGAGCGCGCGACCATTCACGTTCGTGAAGATGTGGACCCCAAAGGCACCCAGCTGTCCGATGGCGCGGTCCAGCTCTTTGAGGGCCGCATCCGGATCGTCCATCGGCAGGGACGCGGCGAAACCATGAAAGCGATCCGGATGCTGGCGAACCAACTCGGCCATGGTGTCGTTGGCCAGCTGCGCCAGGTCCGCACCGGTCTGGCCGGTGGCCACTTGTTCGATAGGCGGCACGCACATGGTGATGACCTGCCGGCAGCCACCTGGCACTTGGTCCATTAACCGGAACCGGGCATCCATGTCGTACATTGGCGCCAGCGCCGGCCGCGCTGCCAACCCGTGAATCATGTTGCGGGCCTCGTTCGGAGCCACGGCCTCGAAGCGTTCGATGCAGACGGGCGGCAGGACGTGTGGGAAGACGTCTAACTTCACGGCTCGTTGACCACAAACGCGTCGCCACGCTCGATGAAGTCCGTTACCAGGCGCACGAACTTGTCACAGGCCGAGACGGGCAGTGCGTGAGCCGCGCCATAGATGTATATCCGGTGGCAGTGCGGGATGTGCTTCTCATAGATTTGGCTTTGCTCGGGCGGGATCACCTGATCGCCTGTGCCCCACAGGACGAGGGTTGGGGCCGTGATCTCATGCAGGCGCTCCAGCAGATCGGCATTGCCGTTCGCTGGGCGCATTCGGGCCATGTTGGCCTGGACATTGCGCTGGCGGCGCTGCAGATCCTCTGCCGTCAGCGGCTCGGACCAAGCGGGGCTGGTGCCAAACAGCCGGCGTTCCATGTCTTCAGGACTTGGCGGCGTTGGCGGCGGGCCTTCGCGCGCGGGGCTGTGGCCGGCAAAGGCCGCTGGGGCGGCCAGGACCAGCGATTCCACCAGATCGGGATGCAGGATGGCCAACCAACACGCCGGGGCGCCTCCCGCCGATTCGGCAACGAGGTGCACCGGTTGGCCGGCGACCGCGCGGACGAAAGCGGCCATCGTTTCAGCCGACTCTCGTGGCGTGTCGCCTGCACCGTTAGAGCCATCGTAGCCCGGGCGGGCCGGCGCCATTACACGGAAGCGGGCGCCCAAATCAACCATGAAGCGCGCTTTGTGCTCGGGCCCTCCCCCGCCATGGAAGAACACGACGGGCAGCCCAGAGCCCGCCTCGAGGTAGGTGATTGTGCCGCCGGTCAGTTCGACGGTCTTGACCAGGTTGGCGCTCACAGATCGTGCATCGCCGGCAGGACTTCCTTGGCGAACAGCTGGATCGTTTCCTCGCGCCGCGGACCGACAAAGTTCAAACTTAGCACGC
>Ga0307374_10014794_pt1 | contig 10580 bp, 7 predicted proteins | sample OX3MG_FD_202532 | JGI IMG/M metagenome (GOLD analysis project Ga0307374, IMG submission 202532) | Soil microbial communities from Risofladan, Vaasa, Finland - OX-3 | ecosystem: Environmental > Terrestrial > Soil > Coastal area > Acid sulfate soil | place: Finland: Risofladan, Vaasa | collected...
CTGCGGCTGCATCGGAAGCGCTAGCCAGACTGGCTTTAATGAAATTCCCTGAGGAATTCTGGACCAGACCGGAAGGCATGTGGTTCTGAAGGGTGTAGATCAACTCCACATAACCAATGGAATTGGGAGTCTGTTTAACGAGCCCAGCGACACCCTCATTGCCTTTGCCGCCCAAACCCACGGGCCAACGGACAGAGGTGTTGCTGCCCACTTGGTCTTTCCATTCAGAACTCACTTTGGAGAGATAGTCGGTCCAGACGAAGGTGGTTCCACTGCCGTCTGAACGGTGAATGACGACGATGTCGTTCCCGGGAAGATTGACGCCGGGGTTGACGCTGGTGATCGCGGAGTCGTTCCACTTGGTGATCTTTCCAAGATAGATGCCTGCCAAGGCCGCAGGGGTAAACTTTAGCGTGGCTTTGACTCCCGGGATGTTATAAGTGGGTACAACCGCTCCCAGCACGGTGGGAAATTGTACGATGTGCAGGTTGAGTTGGTGCAACAACTCGTCCTTGAGGGGCATATCCGATGCTCCGAAATCCACCGTGCCGGCATGAAGCTGCTGGATCCCACCCCCGGATCCGATGGACTGGTAATTGATGGCTACGTTCGGGTGAAGCTTGTGATATTCATCGAACCACTTGGAGTAAATCGGGTAAGGAAAGGTGGCGCCAGCAGCATTAAGCTGGAGGCCGTCGGGTGCGGGAACCGGCGCCGGAGCGGCCTGCGTGACGGCCATCTTGATGATCATCACCGCTCCAAGAGCCACCATCCAAATCATTCCTAATTTTAAAATCTTTCTCACTTTTAATACCCTCCTGTTTGAAATAGAGCCTGCTATTCGTCGATCGGTTTGTTCATCTGGTGTTTAGTAGTTGAACTGCATATTAAAGAAGATCGCATTCGTGTTGTCGGGAACGGCGATGCCAAATGCCGTTTGCCAGTACGAACCATTCTTGGTGTTGCTGCCAAAGTCCTGCGCCGCACCATTCCCTTTTTACTTCAGGGTTGGCGCAGAACCCGGCAGTGTGTAGCGCAAGTTGAAGAACACCATGTTCATGGCCGAGTTCGCAGGACTTCCGGTAGCCACCGACCAGGGATTGCGCGTAAGATACGAATATTGGCCCATGAAGTTCACTGCGCCCCACTTCGCATCCTTCCAGATGGTCTGGTTGAAACCAAACGTGGCCTCCTGAATGGCGCGATTCTGGCCGGACGGCGCGCCGGTGTACCCGTAGCCTATGGGGTTGCCGTTAGTGTCGATGGCGGCGTTCCTCCCGACATAGAGGCCGCCGTAGTAGGAATAGAGTAATACGTTCTTATGCGTGTACTCGAAGCCTGAAACCGTCGAACTGGCGTGGATGAGAGAGGGGCTGCCGTCCGCTCTTGCAATCAGGTCTGGGGCCTGACCGAAAATATACCGACCGCCCCCATCGCTCCAAAAATTGTTCGTAAGCAGCCGGAAACCCTTGAAAAGCTCAAAATTCAGGTTGGCAAAGGCCCCGCCGCCGGCCGCCGAATAGGTGTTCTTGCCAATCGGATTCCAAAGCTTAAAACTGCGTTCGATTCCCCCAACCTCGAAGTGAAACTTGCTGGAGGGATCGAGAGCCAGCTTCGCAATCACGTCGGGAGCCACGTTCGGGACGCCGAAAGTATTGCTTCCAACGTTCAGCTCGCCTGCATAGGTCGAAGCAAGAGCCGAGGGAAAGGTAATGAGTGAACCGCCTGCCGACCCCCCGACGTACTGCTCGGGGCTGTCAACAGCGACGGCGAAAGCGGCTTTGCTGGTGGGATGGTAAACAAACCGGAGTTCCGGGATGCGTCCCCAGAATAAACCGAGCTGATAATTTACGTCTATGTTTTGCGTAAAGAAGATGTCGCCTGGCAAAGGCGAAATGCCGGTACGACCGGGGGTGAGCAAGCTCCATGTTTGGCCGCCAAGTACTTCCCACTGGTTCTTCCGCATATCGACCCAGTACAGACGCGAGCGCAGCGTGTTGCTATTGCTGCTCACGGCAACATTTCCCGGGTTGTTTCCTAGAAAGTCCGATTCCATATAACCGATCACGTGAGCGCCCTTCACCAGCGCATCCACGCGGAAGCCAACGCGGGAGTTCTGCATGCTCAAGCGGAACTCGCTCAAATTATTTTGAAAGACGTTGCCGTAAGGTATGCCTGCGAAATTCGTCCCAATGCCGCTGCCCCCGTCATGGTTGCGCCACACGCTTGTGAAGTCCATAAAGCCGACGGGGGTAACATAGGCGCTGCCGATATGGAACTGGAGAGGTGAGTCCGAAACATCATTCTGGTTCTCAGCCTGGCCCGCGACTGTCGCTGGAGGCGCAAGGGTGACACCCGCCGGAGAGCTTCCCACCCCTGCGTTCACCGCCGTACTTGCCGGGAGAACCGGGACTAGGCCGGCGACGTTGCCAGCTTCGGGCAGATGGGCAGGTAGAATGGGCACAAGACTTGCGACTTCGTCGTCATTTGCCGGGCTCGTGGCGGAAACCGCCGCAGCGGACGGAACAGGGCCCGCAAGCCGCTTATTCAGTTCTACAACAGCGTGAAGAAGCTGGTTAATCTGCTTTTGTTGAAGGGCAAGCTGTTGCCTTAACAACGAAACTTGGCTGGCTTCGGTCTCGTTGGCTGCCGCTTTGGATTGATCTTTACCCTTCGCGTGATTCCGCTGTTCACTGGTGGCCTTCGACTTCTTAGGTTTCTGAAGTCCAGCCTGCTTTGCAGGAACGCCGGAGGAGTCCGTGGAGTCGCCGGTGGCCTGGGCTGCTCGGCCATTCACCGCCCCTACCATACAGGTGGCGAGAAAGAAAATACCTGCATGGCGTCCCACTTTGATTCTTCTCATGTGCATGATCTGCTCCTTATCGAGGTTCAATGGTTCCCTGGTCTCGGTACATATGTTTATTCTGTTGAATTCGGATTGCGGTCAGCATAGGGTGGCTAGGTGACTCAAGGATTACGTCTCTGTGACATTTCTGTTACAAGAATCATCTCCCCAAAAAACAGAGCCGGAGGTCTTCCGCTGGCCTGGCTTGGGAGAGGACTACGTCGCTGCATAAAATTGATGGGTCCTCAGTTCCAACGGCGTCCACGCGCATCCAAAGACCTAAAGGCTAAGTTGGTGAGATTCCAGGGAGGCTGGCGCGTGGCCGATGACACGTGCCTGCCGGCGCCTGGCAACGTTGTCCAGGGCGCACTTGAGAATGTGAACAATCTCCGGAACGGTGAAGGAGTCCGTCATGAAGTCAAACGCTCCCTGATCCATGGTATCCAGGTAGAGCTTGATATCAGCCGCCGGCGAAACCACAATGACGTTGACGGGTTCGGCGGCTTTCGCCGCGACGTCAAGCACATCCATCCAATTGCCATCAGCGAGAACCGCGTCCGTCAGCACGAGGTGCGGGCACGGCGTTTCGCACAGCTGCGCCTCAGCTTCCTTCGCGCTTCGCGCCCGAATCACCTTGACTGAAAGGGCCTCCAGAATCTGATTCAACGTTCCGAACCGGTCATTGCGGTAGTGAACCAGCAACACAGAAAATTTACTTCTCATTTTAGACCTGCCTTGTTTTTTCAAAGTTATTGCTTCTTTTTTCACGGTCTCAGAATGCAGGGAGATTGTTACGCCGTGATGACAGGGGTATGAATCTGCGGTTAAAGGTAGAGAAGGTGTTGGAAGGCTAGGCTTGCTGCGGGATCGGCTCTGAAACGGCGGGCAAAATGACGGTAAAGGCGGACCCTTTTCCCAATTGGCTTTCCACCCGGACCGTGCCGTTCATTCGCTCCACAAGATGTCTCACGATGGAAAGCCCCAGGCCGGTGCCTCCCATTTCCCGCGAACGAGCTTTGTCCACGCGGTAAAAACGCTCGAAAATCCTCGACAAATCGGTGGAAGGAATCCCGATACCCGTGTCCGAAACCACAATGTGAGTTTTCCCCTCGGGTGTTTGCCTGACCTCGACCCGCACCTCGCCGCCTGGACGATTGAATTTCACCGCGTTGTCGAGCAGGTTGACCAGCACTTGTTCCAGGCGGCCCTTTTCTCCCATCACTTCGAGAGCGTTGAGCGGACTGCAGGTCACCGTAATTCCGCGAAGCCGGGCCTCCGGCTCAATCGTTCGGAGGGCGGTTTCGATGGCGGCTCGCACCGAAAGGGGTTCGGGTTCAGGTGTGACGCGGTCCGTTTCGATCTCCGACAGTTTGAGCAGGTCCGAAGCGATATTGCTGAGCCGTGTCGCATGGGCTCGGATGATTTCTACGAATTTCCGGTTATTCTCGGCGTCTTCGAGGCCGCCTTCCAGCAGAGTCTCCGCGTAACCATGGATGGCGGTCAGCGGCGTGCGCAGCTCGTGGGAGACGTTGGCCACAAAATCCCGGCGCACGCGTTCCAGACGTTCAAGGTCCGTGACGTCGTGAAGGATGACAATCGCTCCGGCGCCCGAGGGGGCGTCGAGCGGCGCCACGTGGAGTTCGAAAGACCGGCCTTCGGGCACGGGAAAATACAACCGCTGCCGCATCGGCTCTCTGGACGCCAGGACGCGAGTCACGATGTCCACCAGTCCGGGATCGCGAACGATCTCGAGCAAGCGCGACCGTCGGGCAACCGGGCGAGGCGCGCCCACGGCCCTCAAGAAGGCTTCATTGCAAAAAGTGACCCTTACTTCGCGATCGACGGCCAGGACGCCTTCCACCATGCCGGCCAAAATACTTTCGCGCTGGGCGGATTCCAGGTTTAGCCGCTCCAGGAGCTCGTGCAAGCGAGCCGCCGCCCGTTCCAGCGAGCGTCCCAGATCACTCAACTCATCATTCTTGCCGTCCGACGCTCTCTCAGTTGACGGAACCTTCACCAGATTCTCCGCAAAATATTTCAGCCGGTTGATTCTACGGGTAAAAGAACGTGAAAAAATGTAGGCGATGCCCAGCGCCAAAATCGCCGCCGCCAGCAGGACCGCCAGAATCTGTTTTTGCAGAGTGGCGGTGGTGCCCTGGACTTCACTAAAGGGGGACGCCAGTTCCAGCACAAAACCGGTTTTCCCGCCGTACTGGACGGGCATCGCGAGGTAGCAGAGGTCGCGCTGGAACGTGGGACTATAACGCACGGTGGTTCCCACCTGCCCCCCGAAAGCTACGCGGACTTCCGTGCGGTTGCCGTAGTTCTCCATGGCCTTGGGGTCCTGCCGGGAATCGGCAAGGACCGATCCCTGGGGATCGATGACGGTCACGCGGGCTTCCGCGTGCGACCCGGCCCCAGACGCCCATTCCTGCAATTGTCCCGCTGGAACCTTTTCCAGTTCATCGGAGAGAAGCCGTCCCTCAGCCTCGAGCCGGGCTTGGATGTTTTCGAGATGTTGCAGAGAGGTAAAGCGGACCAGATAGAAATCCAAAGCAAGCAGCGTGGCCGCGCTCAACAAGAACGCGCCCAGCAAGACCTTGCGAAAAATCGGGCTGCTAAAGGGCATGGAAGTCCAGGAGAACTGCGCGCATTATTCTTGGGATTCCCGGGATGCACCGGAGCCTGGCGAAAATCGGTAGCCGGACCCGCGCACCGTCTGCACGTAGTGAGGCTCGTCGCCTCGAGTTTCAATCTTCTCGCGGAGCCGCCGGACATGAACGTCCACGGTGCGAGGCGTCACAAAACGATCCCGCCCCCAGACGTTGTCGAGCAATTGTTCGCGGCTGAAGACTCGCCGGGGCTGCGAAGCCAGAAAGTGCAGCAGCTTGAACTCCAGCGCGCTCAGGGTAATCGACCGGCCGCGAACCGTGACCTCGCGGGTGCGCGAATCCAGGCGCAGGCCGGGAACTTCAATCACTTCAGTCTTGCCGAGCGTCTGATCCCGCCGGCGCAATACAGCTTTGACGCGGGCAACCAGCTCCCGGGGACTGAAAGGCTTCACCACGTAGTCATCAGCCCCAATCTCCAGGCCCACCACCCGGTCAACCTCTTCGCCCTTCGCCGTCAAAAAGATGATTGGGATATTCTTCAATCGCTCGTCGGCGCGAAGCAGCTTGCAAATTTCCATTCCATCGAGGTCGGGCAGCATAATGTCGAGAAGCAACAGGTCGGCGGAGTTTTGGCGCAGGTAGTCCAGGCCGTTCCTGCCGTGCGTAAAACTTTCAACCTCGAAGCCCTCTTTGCGAAAGTTATAGCGAACCAGGTCGAGGATGTCTTTTTCGTCTTCAATGATCACGATTCTCTGTCGCACGGGGGGATTATAGCATCCACGCGGCAGCAAGGCCCGGAAAGTGCACAGGTGGAAGCGTCCACGCCTCACCTGCCTGGGAAAGTTCGCGCTGCAAGGGCCTTTGCGGGCCGGACGCCTCACGCTTCCAACCCCGGCTGCTAAGCTTGCCAACTGCTGTCTCAGTTTCTATACTAAGGTCACGTTTTCGTCGAGACTTGAGAGGGGGACTCGTGACTTCGATATCCCGACGTGACATGAGCAAGCTGCTTGTGGCAGGAACTGCCGGGTTGCTGGTGGGAAACAAAACGGCTAAGGGTATGAACTACATCGATTCGGTCTTTGCGGGCGTCCAGATCGGTGCACAGAGTTATTCATTCCGCGACCGTGACTTGGATGCGTGCGTCCAGGCGTATCAATCCACTGGGATCGGCGAATGCGAATTGTGGCAGGGGCACGTCGAACCCCAGCACGTCAGCCGGGAAGAACTGCGGCGCTGGCGGCTGAGCGTGCCGATGGCGCATTTCCAAGCGATCCGGCGCAAGTTTGAGGATGCTCGGGTACTCCTTTACGCCTACAACTACAGTTTCTTTAAGGATTTCACCGAGGCGGAATACATCCGCGGGTTTGAGATGGCGCGCGCCTTGGGCGTCCACTACATCACAGCTTCATCCAACCTGAGCATCGCGCACAAAGTGGACGAGTACGCCCAAAAGCACAGGATCGTCGTGGGCTTCCACAACCACGATAGGATCTCGGACCCGGATCAGTTCTCCACAGCGGCAACCTTCGAGCAGGCGCTCAAGGGAGCTTCAAATTGGGTGGGAATCAATCTGGATGTCGGACACTTCGTGGCGGCGAATCAAGACCCCGTGTCCTTCCTCCGCCAATGGCACCCTCGGATCGTCACACTGCACCTCAAGGACCGAAAGCGGGACCACGGAGCGGATCTTCCCTGGGGCGAAGGCGATACTCCTGTGAGTGATGTGCTGCGCCTCGTCCGTGACCATCATTGGAAGTTTCCCTGCAACATCGAATATGAATACAACCGGCCGGACTTGGATACGCTTGACCAGGTGAAGAAGTGTGTGGCGATCTGCAAGAAAATTCTCGCCAGCGATTGCCAGGGGCGTAGTTGTTTCGAGGTCAGTTGAGCCCGCCCCGGGAAGGGAATGCACGCATCAACCGCCCGCGATTTCCCGCCGCCGCGAATACGAGAGCCAGCCATCCTTGTTTTCTCCGGGGGTTTTGTATTAACTTTTAGAGTGGGTTTTCGATTCCTTCGGGGCATGTCAGATTGCGGTTCGCAGCGATTTCAGGGGCTATCAACAGACGAAGACTCACTCTGAAGCTGGCACAAGAAACCCACACCACCCAAACTTGATGTAGACTTTTATTGGCGCCGGCAGAAAATCTGGGGCACGTCAACCTTCACCCACCTGCTCATTGACTTCATACCTCCGGCGCTCAAGGGAGATTTTAATGATCAATCGAAGACGCTTTTTTAACGCAATGTTCGCCCCCGCGGTCTTATCGGCGGTTGGCAAGGCCAAGGCCGCGCCTTCTCCAGCGGCGGCGCCTGATCCCTACCCGCCCATGCCGGAACCGGAGGATCCCCAGTATTGGGACCACATCCGTGAACAGTTTTATCTGAACCCGGAAGAAGCTTATTTCAACACGGCGACCATCGGGGCGGTGCCCCGCCCCGTATTGGAACGGGTGATCGAGGATATGCGAGTCCTGCAGGCCACGCTGACCCTCTGGGATTTTAAGCCTGGCACCCCCGATTGGATCAGCGGTTACTCTCCCATGACTCGCCTGCGCGCCAAGCTGGCCAGGCTGGTGAACGTGGAAGGACGCGATATTGCCCTGACCCAGAACTCCACGTTCGGGATGAACTTTGTGGCCAACGGCATTGACCTGAAACGGGGCGCTGAAGTCATCCTTACCGACCGCGAGCATCCCGGCGGGATTTGCGGCTGGCAGGAGCGGGCCAAGAAAGACGGCATCGTGGTGAAGCAGGTTCATCTGCCCACGCCCGCCAACGACCCCGGCCAGCTCGTGCAACTCTTTGCCGACGCCATCACTCCCCGAACCCGCGTTTTAGCCTTCGCGCACGTCATTTTTTCAAGCGGAATCGTGATGCCCGCCAAGCAACTGACCAAACTCGCCCACGACAAAGGGTGTTTGTCGGTCATCGACGGCGCCCAGGCGACAGGACACATCAAGGTTGACTTGCAAGACATCGGCTGCGATGCCTATTTCTCAAGCCCCCACAAATGGCTTCTGGCGCCCCCGGGAAACGGGTACGTTTACATGAAGCGCGATCTTCAGCAGCGGGTCTGGACTACCCTGGCGAGTTATGCCTGGGGCGACGACAAAGACGGCATGTTCCGTTTTATGCAATATGGGACCGGCAACCGCTCGCTCCTGGTGGGTCTGGATGCCGCTCTCGACTTCCACTTCCAGATCGGGCACGATCGTTGGATCAATCGCATTCGTTTTCTGGCCGACCGGCTTCGCAGCGGCCTGCAACATATTCCCGGCGCCGTGATCAGCTCGCCCGTCAATCCGGAATTGGCAGGGGCCGTCGTGCTCCATCGCATTCAAGGCGTAACGGCCGAAGACCTCCAGGACCAACTCTGGATCCAAAAGCGGATTCGGGTTCGATCCGAGGGCGAGGATGTTGGGGTTCGACAGGCGTGCGAGATTTTCAACAGCGAGGCTGAAATCGATTCCACGCTGGATCTCGTGCGCAAGCTTGCCTCGAAGGCGTAAGGGTTCGCAGGCGCTCTGACCCGCGGGATTTAGGCGGCTCCCATGGAGGCCCGCACTTGCTGGAAGCATTCAATCGCAAAGTCCAAGTCGGGACGGGTGTGCGCGGCTGAAATCTGAACGCGGATGCGTGCCTTGCCCTGCGGGACGACGGGATAGGAGAACCCGATCACGTAAATCCCCTTGGCGAGAAGAGCGTCCGCCATTTGGGTTGCCAGGCTGGCATCCCCTATCATGATGGGGACAATCGGATGCTCGCCGGGGAGAATCGAGAAGCCGAGCGCCGTCATCCGCTCGCGGAAGAAGCGGGTGTTGGCCATCAGGCGCTCCCGCAGTTCGGTCGATTCCTGGAGCAAGTCGAGAACCTTGATGGACGCCGCCACGATCGCCGGCGACACCGAGTTGGAGAACAGATACGGGCGGGAGCGCTGCCTGAGCAGTTCGATGATTTCCTTCCGTCCGGTCGTGTAACCGCCGCTCGCTCCGCCCAGAGCTTTGCCCAGAGTTCCGGTGATGATGTCCACCCTGCCCTCAACCCCGCAGTGTTCGGGGGTCCCGCGTCCATGCGCTCCCATGAAGCCCACGGCGTGAGAATCGTCCACCATCACCAGGGCGCCGTACTTCTCCGCAAGATCGCAAATCCCCGGGAGCTTGGCGATATAGCCGTCCATGGAGAACACCCCGTCGGTCGCCACCAGAACGTGCCGCGCCTCCGCCTTGGCTTCTTTCAGCTTCGCTTCCAGGTCGCCCATGTCCCCGTTGCGAAAGCGGTAGCGCTGGGCCTTCGAGAGCCGGACGCCGTCGATGATGCTGGCATGGTTCAGTTCGTCGGAAATGATCGCGTCTTCGGCTTCCAGCAGCGTCTCGAACAGTCCGCCGTTGGCATCGAAGCAGGAGCTGTAGAGGATTGTCGCGTCGGTTCCCAGAAACTGGCTGATCCGCTCTTCCAGTTCCTGGTGGATGGCCTGCGTGCCGCAGATAAAGCGCACCGAGGATAGCCCGTAGCCCCAGCGGTCCAGGGCTTCTTTAGCCGCGGAGACGATCGCGGGATGATTCGCGAGGCCAAGGTAATTGTTGGCGCACAGGTTCAGGACCTTCGCCCCGTTCCGGATCTCCACGCGCGTCTGTTGAGGCGAGTCAATGGTGCGCTCGTTCTTATAAAGTCCGGCGCGGCGGATTTCAGCAATCTTAGTTGTCAGGTGTTCGCGGATCGCCCCGTACAATTCAATTCCTCCAATTCAAAATTACTTTCCCGCAGTTGCCGCCCTTCATCGCTTCAAAGCCGTCTTTGTAGTCACGCCACGACAGCCGGTGCGTAATCACGGGCTGAATATCCAGACCCGACTCCAGCATGACCGTCATCTTATACCAGGTCTCGTACATCTCCCGGCCGTAGATTCCCTTAATCGTCAGCATTTTGAAGATCACGCGGTGCCAGTCGATGGACATGTCCTGGCTGGGGATGCCAAGCATGGCGATTTTGCCGCCATGGCTCATGTTGGTGAGCATATCGCGAAAGGCGGCCGGGCTTCCGGACATTTCCAGGCCGACGTCAAAGCCCTCCTGCATTCCCAGTTCTTTCTGGACGTCGGGAAGCTGCTTTTCAGCAGG
>Ga0307374_10014796_pt1 | contig 10580 bp, 15 predicted proteins | sample OX3MG_FD_202532 | JGI IMG/M metagenome (GOLD analysis project Ga0307374, IMG submission 202532) | Soil microbial communities from Risofladan, Vaasa, Finland - OX-3 | ecosystem: Environmental > Terrestrial > Soil > Coastal area > Acid sulfate soil | place: Finland: Risofladan, Vaasa | collected...
CCACCATCACCCCGGCGATCATGGACGTGAAGTACGAGATGTGGGGCGAGGTCTCGCACGCCATCGAGGAGCGGCATCGCGACGGGCTGCCCTGGACCGACACCGCCCGGCAGCGTTTCCAGAAAGTTCCCGAGTTCGTCCGAGGGCAGGTCCTGGAGGCGGTCGAGGGCAACGCCCGAACCATGGGGGCGGCGGTGGTCGACGACGCCGTCGTCGACCGCGTCATCGAGCGCTGGTCCAACAGTGGCGACTTCCACGAGGGCCTCTACGGCTTCCGCTGAGCCGGGACTCCCTGAAGCTCAGGGACGGAGCTGAGCGCTGGCCTGCTCGAGGTCGACCTCGCCCCGGGCCAGCGCTTGGAGAACCCCGAGCCGGGAATCCGGCTGCGCCTCGCGGGCCTCGACGCCCAGCCGGGCCAGGACCGAGTCGACTCTGGTCCTCACGGTGGGGTAGCTGAGTCCCAACTGACGCTCCATCGCCTTGAGATTGCCCCGGGAGCCCAAGAACAGCTTCAGCAGTCGGCGGTCGGCTGGGGTCAGCGCACAGAACTCGCAGCGCTCGAAGTCCCCGGCCAGCTCGGTGCCGCACTCCTGGCAGGAGAGCCGGGTCAAGTGCAGCTGCTCGCCGCAGACCGGGCAGTCTCCCGGGGCGTGGTTTACCGTCAAGCCTCGACCTCCTCCACCCAGACCGCGCCGGTAGTGGTCTCCACGTCCAGCTTTCCCCGGCCCGAGCCCACGGTCGCCTCCCGGCGCTCCCCACCCATGGTCCAGCCCTCGTGCAGCCCGGGGGCCTCCCCAGGCAGCGAGATCCGACCCAGCGTGCTGCGCGCCTGCACCTGGACGCTGGAACCGGGCTCGAGCCCGATCTTCACGGTACCCGCCTCGCAGCGAACCTTGGATTCGCCGTCCTGGAGCACCCCGGTCGCCGAGACGGTTCCCCAGGTCACCTTGAGGTCGAAAGGACTGGCGAACCCCTCCAGCTTGGCGCTCCCGGCCTGGATCTCCGCTTTGATCGGACCCTTCACCCCGGCCACGGAGAGCAGCCCGGCCGACATCTCGACCTCAAGCGCCAGCTCCGGATTCATCCTGATCTGGACCGGTCGCAAGGAGCGCTCGGGATGGCCCGAGCCAAAGCCGGGCACACCGGTTCGTCCCGGCCAGCGGAAGGTGAAACCAGAGTCGTCTGCTCCTGACGTGCTGGTGTGGATCACCAGGGTGTCGCCCTCGCGGCGGGCCTCGTGCAAACCGCTGACCACGGCGTCGCGAATCTCGGCGTCTCCGGAGATTCGGAGTGGATGCAGCGCCCCCACCACCCGAACTCGGCGGAGGGTGATCTCGGTCAGGGTGGATTTGCTGCGCTGGAGGGACTCGACCTGGGACGAGCCCTCTTCGGGGGACAGCTCCCCTGAGGCTACTTTGCGAAGGATCTCTTGCAGCGATTGATCAATTGTCATACGTGATTTATATCATCCCCTTTCCAATTTGCCAACTCCTGAAGTCAATCACGTAATTCGTATCACTGATGTCACCCACCCCGCTCGGCGCTACGATTCCCCGGTGACCGACCACGAGCTCTGGGAGAACGCGGCCCCGGTCCCCGAGATACCCCCTCCGCCGCGCCTGACCCGCACCGAGCAGGCGACCTGGGTTGCCTACGGGCTGATCGCGATCCTGCTCTTGGTGATCCCGGTCGCGACCCACTCCTTTGGACTGCCCGACCTAGCCGCCTGGGTCCTGCTGGCGGGGGCGGTCGCGATGAGCGCCATCTGGCTTGGGAACGGGGCCCTGAGGGGACCGGAGTGGCTCCTGCCCGAGGAGCACGAGAGGTTTCTCAAAGAGATCCAGCGGCTCCCGGGGGACGATCCCGTCCTGAGCACTCAACCCACACCGACCTCGCCGCCCGCAGGCCCAGCGCCGTCGTCCGACCCGCCACCTCGACCGTGAGGGCCTCGGCCCCCGCCTCACGGCGCACCTCGACCTGAACTCCTGGCCGCAGCCCCTCCACCTCCAGCAGGCGAAGCAGCTGGGGGGCCTCGTGCTCGGCCACCTCGGAGATCCGGGAGATCACCGCTGAGACCCCCGGCTCGAGCTCGTACAGGCTGACCAGCTCGCGGTCCCTCGTCCCAGCTCCGGGAATCTCATTGCCATGTGGGCAGGTGGTCGGTCGTCCCAACTCCTCGAAGATTCGCTCCAACACCAGGTCGGAGAAGAAGTGCGACATCCGGCCCGCTTCCTGGTCGGCGGTCGCCCAGTCCAGCCCCAAGGCGTCGGTCAGCCAGCGCTCGACGATGCGATGGCGGCGGACCACCTCCGAGGCGCGCTGCTCGCCGGCCGGGGAGAGTCGGAGGCTGCGGTCGGAGTTGAACTCGACCAGTCCCTGCTCATGGAGCCTCTGCATGACCCCGGTCACCGTGGGCGCGCTCACCCCCAGCCACTCGGCGATCCGGGAAGGCCGCACCGCCTCGCCCTCGTGGGCGATGTAGTAGGTCGCCTCCAGGTAGCGGGCGGCCGTGGGCGAGAGGCCGGGCATTCTGTCGCCGCCGGAAGCTGGCGCGGCGAGGGTCACCTCGGCCAGCCCGACCCGGCCCCGACCGCCCAAGCGCCGGTCAGTGCGGGGCCCATGAGGCACATCCTAAATTGCGAACCCGGCCGCCGTGGCCAAGCGCGGATGGGCGGGCCGGGGCCGCCGTAGGATGGACTCGGTCCAGCCCCACGTGGAGGAGCCCATGAGCTCGGTCAACGGCAATCACGAGGACATCGTCCTCGACTTCTTGGGGCTGCCGCCCGAGATCGAGGCGGGCAACATCTTCCCCATCGAGTGGCACGAGGAGACCCCCCAGCTCGCCGACATCTACGAGAAGGCGAAGCGCGACGCCTGGAACCCCTCCCACCTGCCCTGGAACGAGCTCGATCCCAAGGAGTGGAATGAGGAGGAGCGGCTGGGGATGATGTACTGGTTCGGAGTCCTCGCCAACTTCGACGCCTCCGGACCGGCCGTGTTCGCCAAGGCCATGGTGCGCAGCTACGAGCTGCATGAGGAGGACCCGGTCAGGCGCTGCCTGTTCTCAGTCGTGCGCGACGAGCAAAACCACGAAGAGGTCTGCGGCCGCATGATCCAGACCCTCCACCAGCAGGGCCCAATCGGGTTCCAGCCCAAGACCGAGCTGGAGTACCTGGCGGTGCGCAATCTCAAGTGGCTCTACTACAACGGAGCGCGCTACTGGAACGGCTACAGCAAGGCGCTCTACAAGTACCCGCTGGCAATTCTCTTCTCCTCTTTCCTGATGGGCGAGGTGGCCTCCTCGACCCTGTTCCACCACATGTTCAAGCACTCCGCGCATCCCGTCTTCCAACAGGCATTCCGCAACATCGGCAAGGACGAGGCGCGCCACCAGGCCATCTGCATGCGCATGCTGGAGAACCACTTCCAGACCATCAGCGCCGACGAGAAGCTGCTGGTCACCCGCCAGCTGCGGGCCGGCTTCGTGTTCCTCTCGATGATCCTGTTCGAACCGCCCGATCAGTTCTGGATCATTCCCCCCGACTTCGCCGATGTGCACCACAAGATGGAGGACCTCGCCCGCGGGGCCGGTCTGGGCGTGGCCACCCTGGAGCAGAAGACGGAGAACTGGCGCCAGGCGATGCTCAAGATGAAGGCGATCGTGGAGAAGCATGGGATCGCCTTCCCGGCCATGCCCGAGGTGGGCATCAGCGGCGAAGAGGTTGCCAATTTCTCCGAAGAGGATCTGATTCCCGTCTTCTGACCGGTCCTGGGGCCGAGCGCCGATCGGTGGCTACGAAGTGAGCCCGACGGTCGGGGTAGGCTAGCGGGGTGAGGACGATCCCCAGATCGCGGGCTGCGCTGCTACGGGTCCTGGCGGCCGGACTTCCACCTCCGGGAGAATTCCCCCTCTCCGACCTGCGACCGGATCGGGGCCTCTTCGGTCCCGGGAGCGCGACCTGGGAGGTGATGCGGGAGCCGCTCTTGATCCTCGGCGCACCGCGAGCTCTGCTGATGCAGTCGGCCCACCCACTGGTCGCCCAGGGGGCGCTCGATCACAGTGACTTCGCCACCGACCCGATCGGTCGGTTTCAGCGGACGGCGGGCTGGGTCACCACCGTCGTGTTCGGCACCAGAGACGAGGCTCAGGCCGCCACCCGGGGGGTGAACCAGGTGCACCGCCGAGTTCGGGGTGAACTACCCGGGAGTAACGCCACCTCCGCCTGGACCGAGGGAAGCTCCTACCGAGCGAGTGATCAGCAACTGCTGGTCTGGGTTCATGCCTCGCTAATCGACGCCATGCTGAGCACGCACCGGGTGGTGGTGGGTTCGCTCCGGTCCGGCCGGGGAGACCGCTTTGTCAGGGAGTGGGACGCGGTCGCCCAGCTGATGGGGATCCCGGCCGGCTCGACCTGGACAACCGAGGCCGAGATGCAAGGCTGGATCGGGCAGCAGCTACAAAATGGGGTTGCCCTCCCCGGAGCCGGCTCTCGCCAGGTCGCCGGCGTGATCCTGGCCCCCGGGGTGACCGGTCCGGCTCTGGCCAAGTTCACCTCGCTGGTCACGGCGGGGATGCTGCCAGCTCCGGTTCGCCAGCGGCTCGGGGTCTCCTGGAACCCGGCGCAGGAGCTGGCCTATAGGGGTCTGGGATTCACCCTTCGGACCGCCCGCCCGGCCCTGCCGCGGGCACTGCGGATCTCCCCGGTCTACGACTTCGCCATGGCCCGGGTCAGCGGTGAGCTGCTCCGAGGCTCGGCGCGCACCGAACGGATCCTGTCCCGGCTGCGGCTGGCCTGAGCAGGCTAGCTCAAGTCCCAGGCTTCGATGGCCGGGACACCGTTCTCAGCGCCCAGCACCGAGATCGAGGCGACCTTCAGCACCAGGTGGCGGCAGAGGTCCACCGGCACGCCCAGGTAGGCGACCGCGACCGCTCGGAGCACGTGGCCGTGGGCGAAGAGAGCGTAGTTGCGGTCGGGGAGCGGATCCAGCCGCGCCAGCAGGCGCCGGCTTCGCTCTACCACCTCCTCCGGCGACTCCCCACCCGGACAGCCATCTCGCCAGAGGTCCCAGCCCGGGCGACGCTGGTGGATCTCCTGGCTGGTGATGCCCTCGTACTCGCCGTAGTCGAACTCTCTCAGCAACGGAGAGACCTCCGCCGCTGGCTTGACCCCGGAGAGCTCGGCGGTGACCAGCGCGCGCCGCAGGGGACTGGACACGACTCGCGCGAACCGGACCCCCTCCAGCCTGGGGCGCAAGCCCTTGGCCTGCTCCTCGCCTATCTCGGTGAGGGCAATGTCGGTGGCGCCGGTGTGGCGATGGTCGAGGGACCAATTCGTCTCGCCGTGGCGAACCAGGTAGATGGCCATCGGGAGGCAAGTCTAAGCTCGCGGGAGGCCGGCCCTCACTTCGGCGCTGGCTATACTGGGCGGCCTCGGGAAGTAGCTCAGTCCGGTTAGAGTGCACGGTTCGGGACCGTGAGGTCGGCGGTTCAAATCCGCCCTTCCCGACCACTTTCCCTTCGGGTGCCTGAATTCGAACTCAACCGTGCGCCGTGGAGGTCGCGCAGGGCGGTTTTGACACCCCTCATAGAAACCCGAATACGACGTGCGCCTGTCCGCGCCGACAGTATGATGATTGGTATGACAGCCAAAGCGAAGGTCGCAGTCACCCTGCCTCGGCCCCTCCTGGAGACCGTCAAGGCAGCGGTCGCAGCCGGCCATGCCCCGAACGTCTCGGCCTACGTCGCGGATGCCTTGGAAGAGAAGGCCAAGACAGACGCCCTGGATGACTTGCTGGACGAGATGCTGGAGGAGACCGGAGGCCCGCTCACCGACGCCGAGCGGGCCGACATAGACCGGAAGGCCGGATGGGTGTAGGTCTCACCCTCGACGCCGGGGCGTTGATCGCGTTCGAGCGCAACGACCGGCGGGTCACCGCGCTCGTAAAACGCGCTCGGGAGCGAGCGGAGAAGCTCGCAGCACCCGCCGGCGTCGTCGGGCAGGTGTGGCGTGACGGGCGACGCCAGGTGCGTCTCGCCCGGCTGCTGGGCTCCGGGGCGGTCGAGGTCGTTGCTCTCGATGACCTCGGGGCCAGGAGTGCTGGGCAGTTGTGCGGGACGGCCGGAACATCCGACGTGATCGACGCCAGCGTGGTGCTCTGCGCGCGCGCCCGCAGCCGGAGGGTCGTCACCTCAGACCCAGACCACCTTCGCGCGCTAGACTCGCGCATCGACATCATCCCCTGCTGAGACAACACCTAGCCTCCGCGGAGGCCAATGCGATTCCGACCCTCGGGCGGCTGCAATCAGCTCTGCCGAGGGCGACGAAATGCTGCGGGCGGCTGACATGTTGCGGGAACCCCGTTTGTCAGTCCAGCCGTTCAGTTCAACCGGGTCCGGTCACCGGCAGCGCCGCATGCCCATGCCGAGGAGGCGCGATTACTTGACTCGACCCTAGCCCGCTCGCGGATTGTCGAACAACTCCGCGCCACCCGGGGTGAAGGCGAGAGTGCCGAAGCCGAACTCAACGCCGCCTGAGTTCACCTTGCGCCCCTGCAGCGCCGCGTCACTGAACGCACTTTGTGACCCTGGGCGGTGATGAACCGGAGAGCTCCTAGCACAAGATTCAGACACCCTATGTGCCACCGATTTTTGGGACTCGCAAAGAGACGATGTCCCTCGGGGAGCTGCCGCGAAGTCACCCGGCGTTTCTACGGCGAGGCCAAGAGCTCGGGCGGAGTCGGCCATGCCTCGGTCAGAGGTGACAAGCGCACGTAGATCCCAGCTCACCAGCAGTGCCGCGGCGAGATGGATCGCTTCGAGGCTTCGTAGCTGACCGACAGGAGCCAGCGTCGCAGCGCTATCGAGCAGATCGTTGCGGAGTACGACCTGGTCGAGGCGGGAGAGCTGGCGACGGGCTTGCGCCACGGCAGCCGGCCCACCGGCGAAGACTGCTCGGACCACCTCCACCCGGGCGAGGGCGCTGGTCAGCAACTGGTCCGACCGGTGTCGACGAAGGAACCTTCGCAGTCTGTCCGACTCGGCTTCTGGTTGGACCAGTTTTACCAACGCGGATGAATCGAGGTAGATCCTCACCGCTCATCCGCACGCATGTCCGTCAGCCGCGCCGAGGCGTCGATGCCGTAGTCATGCGGCGGGTCGTCGGCCACATGGCCCTCGCCGCCGGCGGCGAGTACTTGGCCACGGGCGTTCAGATCCTGCCATGGATCTTTACTCGTGGGCACCAGCAACCCAACCGGACGGCCCCGGTCCGCCACCTCGATAGTCTCCCCGGTGGCCACTCGGGCCAGGTACCTGCTGGCGTGTTGACGAAGTTCGCGAACTCCAATCCGGTCTATTTGTGCTACGTCGTAGCACAAATAGACCGTGCACGGCGCCGAAGCCCGCCTAGTGGCTTGTCGCTTTATAAGTGATCCGTCGTATTGGGTGGGAGGGCGGCTGCGGCTGGGGCTTTGGAGATGAAGGGTGGGCAGCGGGTTGATCTGGAGGGGCTTGCTCGTTCACACACCGCGCCCGCTCGGGCGAGCAAGCCCGATGGCTACCTTCTCGGCTGGTACCGCATGGCCACTGCTCCCGAGCCGAACTCCAGCCGACTCACGAGCTTCAAGTCGACCTGCTTCGACAGCCCGGCGAACAACGTCGGCCCGTGGCCCGCGAGCCTGGGATGCACCACGAACTCGTACTCATCGATCAATCCCAGCTCAGTCAACGCCAGTGGGAGCTTCACACCTCCCACGAACAGTCCCTTGCCCGCCTCCCGCTTGAGTTGCTCAACGGTCTGGCCCAGATCCCCGCGCACGAGTTCCGCGTTCCAATCGACCCGCTCCAGGGTGCTCGACACGACGTACTTCTTTGCCGCGTTGATCGTCTGGGCGAAGGGTTCCATCCAATCAGGTCTCGCTCCGATGGGCACCGGCGGCCGCCACGCTGATTCCATCATTTCGTAGGTCACCCGGCCGAGGAGAAGGGCATCGGCCCGGTTGAGGTTCTCGACCGCGTGACGATGCACGTCTTCGTCGGCGGGGATTGCACGATGATCGCAGCACGCGTCCAATGTGACGTTGATGGAGTACCGAAGGGGTCGCATTTCGCAAGCGTACCGACTATGGGTACGCAGGCGATGTGTCGCCTAAAAAGTGATCTGCTGAAGTGTGAGTGGGCTGGTGGCCACGGCTGGAGCTTTGGAGATGACGGGTGGGCAGCGGGATGAGCTGTGGCAGCTTGCTCGTTCGTACTCCGCACCGGCTCGAGGGGTGCGCCGTGCCAAGGTGGGGATAGCGCCAGGGGGCCATTCGTAGCTCCGTCCAGACATCGGCTCCGGAGCTGACATCGGGCGCCTCGACTACTCGGACGTGGGGGCCCTAGGGCCATCGGCGGGGTAGAGCAGCAGAATCGTCGCGTAGCAGAGCAGCGCGACCGCCGTGGCAAGTGCCATGGCCAGCGAGGTCCCACTATCGGAACCGCCGACAAATCGGGTGCCCGATACCCAGGCGGTGATGATCGCGAGCAATCCCAGGGCCGCCCAGACAAGCAGCGGCCACCGGCCTGTCCGAGCGGCCCGGACCACCGCGACGGACGCGGTCACCAGCAGCAGGGTCCCGACCAGGGCGTGCACGCTGAGCACCACCGGCCCGCTCGCGACCGCGCCAGCAAAGGCCGCGAAGAACCCCTTACCGCGGTCCGATGCGGGCAGGCCGGCAAATAGATTGACACCCATCCCGAGGCCGAACTCGATCAGGAGCATCACCGTGGCTGCGAAGGAGTTGGCGCGCAAACCCCGGATCCTGGCGGCCATCGGCGAAGTGCTCGAAGTGCGCATTGGATTACCTCCGGGTGTTGGTGAACGTGCGGCGCCCGAGTGGAGTGCGACCGCGGAGCGTCCACGGACTGGCAGTGACCGCCAGACATGGGCGGGCTCGCTCAGGTTCGCCTCTCATAGGGCGTTCCGGGCAGCTGGCAGGGGAAGGCGCAACTGCTCGCCAAGAGCCTGGACGCGATCCACCAGGCTCGGGTCGGACAGCCGGGCCGGGATCCGGCCCGGCTTGCGCCCGTCGAAATACCTCCCGGCAACCGCGAGCGAGGGGGCGAAAGCCAGCGCCGTGCAGTTCTGAGCGGCGCGCACGGGATCGGCGCGCCGCTGGAAAAATCGCACCACCGGGAAGATGTATCGCCAGGCCGGCACGGTTTCCGGAGTGAGGGCCGCGGTCATCGGGGTCCAGGCCATCCCCGGATTCACCGCAGTCACGGTGACATCCGTTTGGGAGGTGCGCCGACTCAGACCCAGGGTCCACAGGAGGGCGAAGAGCTTGGCCCGGGCATGGGCTTCAATGCCGACGTAGCGCTGCTCCGACTGAATGTCGTCCAAGGGGTCTCCCTTGGTCATCTGAAAGGCGCTGGAGACAACGTTGATGCAGCGAACCGGACTAGATCCGGTGGTCAGAGACGGCAGGAGCTCCTCGGTCAAGACGAAGGGAGCGAGGAAGTTGAGGGCCAGCGAGAGTTCGTAGCCATCGGCAGTCAGCTGGCGTTTGGCAAAAGCTCCCCCCACGTTGTTGACCAACACATCAAGGTGCTCGAAGCGCTCCGAAACCGTCGCCGCGAACGTCTGGTTCGCCGCCACGGTCGAGTGATCAACGGAGACGAACTCGACCCTTTGGTCGCCCGTCTCTGCTCGAATTTTCTGGACGGCATCCGCGCCCCGCTGGGGATCGCGACCCGTGATCAGGACCTCCGCCCCGGCCAGAGCGAGCAGGCGAGCTGAGTGGAAGCCGATGCCCCCGGTCGCCCCGGTTACCACGGCCGACTTGCCGGCCAGCTCAGCCACCTCGGTTTTCAACTCCACGCGGGGTCCAATCTCACGTAGGCTCGGGGGGTATCCGGGTCAGCGGCGGAGCCGAGCATGAACCTCTCCTGCTGGGACCATTCCATCACACTGTTTGTCTGATTAAATCATCTTCACGAGGACCTTGTCAACCAAGATGAGCCCCCGCCCCTACCAGCTCGGGAAGCGCCAGAGTCAGATCGATCAGAGTCGGCGCCGGATCGTGGATGCCGCCCTAGCCCAGCTCGCCGACTCCAGCAGCTACACCACCTTCACCGTGGAATCCGTGGCCCGACGGGCGGAAGTGGCCAGGGCCACGATCTACTACCAGTTCGACTCAAAGGCGGGCCTGCTGGAGGCACTCTGCGACGCGCTCGCCGAAGCCGGGCAGCTGTCCGAGCTGGGAGTGGCGTTCGCCAACCCGGAGCCACTCGGGGCTCTGCGCGCCTTCGTCGCCGGCTTCGGGCGCTTCTGGGCGGTGGACCGGCTCGCCATGCGCCGCCTGCGCGCCCTCGGGGCGCTCGACCCCGAGGTCGGGGTCGTGATCGGGGCCCGGGACGCGCGGCGCCGAGCCGGCTTGGAAGTACTGGTCGGGCGGCTGGAGGGCACGGAGCGGGCTCCCGCCATGCGGGAGAAGGTCATCCAGCTGCTCTACGCCCTCACCAGCTTCGAGACTTTCGACAGCTTGGCTGGCCCCGACCAGTCCCTCACCGCGGCCGTGGATGACGTCTTCCGACTCGC
>Ga0307374_10014798_pt1 | contig 10578 bp, 10 predicted proteins | sample OX3MG_FD_202532 | JGI IMG/M metagenome (GOLD analysis project Ga0307374, IMG submission 202532) | Soil microbial communities from Risofladan, Vaasa, Finland - OX-3 | ecosystem: Environmental > Terrestrial > Soil > Coastal area > Acid sulfate soil | place: Finland: Risofladan, Vaasa | collected...
CGTTAGTAGGTCATGAGCCGAAGTTGATAGTGCAGCGAATTATACCTGAATTACCCCTGTCGGTCAAGCAAATCGGCACGTGTAACCTATTCTGTAGGGAAGTTTTCGTCGAGAGCAGCGTCAGCTTCTGAGGCCCCAGTGTTGCCAAAGACTTCGTCAATAGAGTGAATTAGTACTTCACGGGGGCGAGAGCCGTCGGCTTGGCCGACGATACCCTGCTCTTCCATAGTTTCAATGAGACGTGCCGCCCGGCCGTAACCGATACGCAAGCGCCGTTGCAGCAAGCTGGTGCTAGCCTTGTGGTTATCTATGACAACCTTGACGGCATCGCGCCACATATCATCGTCAACGTCTTGGCCGCCATAATCGGCTACTATGCCGCCCTTGCCGTTTAGCTGAACGGGTTGCGAAACCACCTCTTCGTCGTATTGAGGCGGACGTTGCATGCGTATAAAGTCGGTTACTTTGGCTGTTTCTTGCTCGCTTATAAGAGCGCCTTGTATACGCTTTGGTTTCGGCATGTTGGCTGTAGAGAAAAGCATATCTCCTTCGCCTAGCAATTTTTCGGCTCCGACTTGGTCGATGATGGTACGGGAGTCGACTTGCGAAGCGGTTGTGAAGGCTATACGCGCCGGAACATTGGCCTTAATAAGACCGGTTATAACATCAACCGACGGACGTTGGGTAGCCAAAACCAGGTGAATACCAACTGCACGGGCCTTTTGGGCGATACGCACAATCAAGGCCTCTACGTCGCGAGCAGCCATCATCATTAAATCGGCCAGCTCGTCGATAACGATAACAATGTAGGGCATGCCTTCTTCTTTTTTCAAATTGTTATATTCGCCAATGTTGCGCTTATTAACCTCTGCTAGAGCCCGGTAGCGGCGTTCCATTTCAGCTACGGCCCATTTCAGGGCGCTGATACACTTTTCCGGCTCAGTTATGACCGGCGTCAGCAGGTGCGGCATCTCGTCGTATGGCTTCAGCTCAACTTGTTTTGGATCAACTAGGATAAGTTTTAGATCAGCTGGTGAATTACGATATAACAAGCTGGTTAAGATAGTGTTGATCATTACAGACTTACCTGAGCCGGTCTGGCCGGCTACTAAGAGGTGCGGCATGCTATCAAGGTCGGCCACTATGGCTGTGCCGGAAATATCCTTACCTATGGCGATGCCGAGCGGGCTCTGCATTTCCTGCCACTGCGGGGATAATAGGATGGAGCTAGTGCGAACTGTAGCTGAACGTACATTTGGTACCTCAATACCGACGGCGCGCTTTCCGGGAATAGGAGCCTCCATACGGATTGAATGCGCAGCTAGATCCAGGGCTAAATTATTCTCAAGAGCTGTTATCTTGGTCAGCTTCACGCCCGTTGGGGGTTTAAGCGTGTACTGTGTAACCCTAGGACCAATGTTGGCCCCTTCCATTTCAACCTCAATATTGAAGTTTTCGAAGGTATCATGGATTATCTGGGCATTTGCGTTGACATCGCCAGCGTCAGCTTTGTCCTGTTTCTGGTTCAGCAGGTCGATACTAGGAAACTGCCAGTCAGCGTCACGAGCAGTAGTGAGAGCTTCGTGACTTTCGTTACCCGTGAGTTTTTGCGCCGTATTTTTTAGGGTGCTCAGCCGGGCCGTTTGCTCATTGGGACTGTGGTGTACGACAGGTACGCCTTCGTTAAGTTTGAAGCCTGGCTGTTCGCCGGCTTTACTTTTAAGAGCTGCCAACTCTGAGTCAGGCTCGCCATCAGATCTTTTTAGTAATGCGCCAAGCTTCATCAAAACTTTTAGATCGACGCCGAACGCAAAGCAGGCCGCCAGCACAGCGATAACAAAAAACAGTATTGAGGCCGGGATTTTATCCAAAACGCTGAGTACCACGTTGCCAATGCCCTTGCCTATCATTCCCCCATGGCCGCCGCTCCAATTATCAATAACGTTTTTTTTGGCGAATGCTGTATCGAACCAACTACTGGCAAAAACTAGCACACCGGTCATGCTAGTTAATTTGGCAAGGGGAATCCGCCGGTCTTCGCTTATAAATTTATAGGCGCCCCAGTAGACAAGTGCCACGGGCGCTATATAGGCCGCCCAGCCTAATCCCCAATAAGCGCCTTTGAATAGGTCAACTGGTGCCTTGCCTCCCGTGCCGAACCCACCGAGAAGCAAAAGGAAAGCCAAAAGCATGAGGATAACAGCCCCAGCCATCGCCCAGAACGGCGAGCGCTCAACCGGCTGCGGAGCAACTTTTTTCTTTTTAGTAGTTTTTTTCTTATTTGCCATGGGCTTAACTATAGTGGTTATTGTACCAATTTCTCTAGTAAAACGCTATTTGCGTATAGTGAATTGTAGCATAAAATACCACGAAAATCAAATAGCATGCACTTACAATGTTGGTGGGCTTTGGAATTAGAGGTCTATTACGTTGCCAAAAATAGTTTATCTAGTGACTTATCAAACGTCTCAAGTCCTAGCTTTTCTCGACGAGTCCTTGCTAATAAGTAGCAATCAGCAAAATCTAAGTTTGTCCCGACTAACAGATTAATGATCTTCATTACTAACTCTTCATTTTCATATTTAAAAGCTTCGGTACGACCTATTAATAACAGTGCCTCGCTAGTTTGCTTGCGATCTCGGCCTGTGCCCCGTAATACATACACAACTTCAGCTACTACAATATCTGTTACTAACAGTGTAGATGGTTCTGCTTTTTCGATGAGCTTCTCAGCTTTTGGGCTTAGTTCCTTATGGTCATCTAAGAGCCACCTGAGTATGATGTTAGTATCAATCAACCGCATACTTTTTCGCCAATTGAGCACCTATAGTTTGTTCTTTTTCGGAAGTTTTATCTTTAAAACTAGGCTTATTTAATAGTGAGCGTACTTCAGTTAAGCCTTTGGGAGCAGTTATAACGATTTCGTTTTTATCGTTTACTTGAAGTGTAGCCTTGCCAAGCTTATCAAGACCAAGTTTCTCCCGGAATTCCTTGGGTATTGTGAGTTGACCTTTACTTGTAATACTATATGTATAGCTCATACTACTAAGTGTATATAAGTAATACTAATATGTCAATAGTATTACCGGGCGGGCTTGGTCACATTTGAACGAATGTTTTGAGGTTGACAGCCCCAAATACAGAGTGTATGACTCGTATTGTTTGCGTGGTGCAGTACTCCCCGCGTTAGTCGATCCGTGGATCTTGAGTAAGTAGTCGGGCCCGCATTTCTTGGAAACGTTGTTGTTGCTCAACAGCAATTTGTTCAGGGGTCCTTACTAACTCAGTGGTTTGCTTTTGGCCAGTTTTCTTGGCATCACCCTGGTTGGGTTTACCGCTACCGCCAGAGATGATGTTCACCACCGGTATAACGATTGGGCTGCGCTGGGTGTGTTCAAACAAGTAATGGGTCACGTGGTCTTTCAACTCGGCCTTGAACCTATCAAGGTCAATACGCTTAAAACGTTGTTGGACGGCTCGCTTCAATTCCGTGCGTAAACCGTTCATTATTTCTTCGTTATCGCGCATGTATATGAAGCCGCGGCTAATTATGTCGGGGCTGGTCAGTAAAGCACCGGTCTTTTTGTCGACTGTCAAAACAATGGCTACCAGGCCTTCTTCGCTAAGCAACACGCGGTCTTTCACCACGACATTGCTGACTAGTGCCCCGGTTTGATCAACTAAAATGGTGCCGTGCGGTACCTCGCCAACTACTTCCATTTTATCTGGTGTGAGAGCGATAATCTCACCGTTGCCGGCATTGATAGTATTAGCCCTGGGTATACCCTGCTCAACCGCCAGATCGATATGGTAGCGTTTGGCTGTAAAATCACCGTAAATCGGTATAAAGAACTTGGGCTTAAGCATGTTGATCATATCGGCATACTCGTCGCGGGAGGCATGCCCCGAAACATGAAGTGGCCCGACCCCGTCAATCTCACGGGTCTGGTGCCGGAAAACATGCACGCCTTTCTTGAAGAGTTCATCTACCATAGCCCGGATAGCCCCGTCGTTACCGGAGTACGGGATTGGCGTACTCGATAAAATAACGGTGTCTTGTTCTTTGAGTTTTACGTGCCGGTGTTCACCATTACTCATGCGCTGTAGCGCCGAGCTTGGTTCGCCCTGGGAACCCGTACATACCACGACAAGATCGGTGTCTTTCATGGTAGCCGCTGAAGCAATTGGCACGAATGTACCCTTCGGGATGCGGACGAAACCGTGGCGGACAGCCATCTCCAGGGTGCTAACCATGCTGCGCCCGTCCATAGCCACCTTTTTGTTGTGGTGCACGGCAGCATTAATGATCATCTGGACACGGTTCATGTTTGTCGAAAAGAGTCCTACGAAGATCCGCCCCGGGGCGTTGTCCATAATATCCTTAAAGCTTTGCTCGATGGTCGACTCGCTAGGCGTGCGTCCTGGGCGTTCCGGTGTGGTCGACTCACTTAATAGCGCTAGCACACCTTCCTTGCCAAGCTCGCTCAGGCGCTCAATATCGCTGCGTTCATGGTCTAAGGGATTGGGGTCAAGCCGGAAGTCGCCGGTATTTATTATGCGTCCGACTGGAGTATCAACTACTATGCAGTTACTGCCTGGTATGGAGTGCGTGATGCGCACTAGCTCAACGTAAAACGCACCAATCTTCAGCCGTTCATGGGTGTTTTCATTCATTGTTACCGTTTTAAGCTCAAAGCCTTCCGGCATAGGCAAGCCAAAGTTCTCAAAGATTTCTTCTACGCGGCCAATGGTGAACTTACTCCCGTAAATCGGAGCTGGAAATAGGGGTACTATATGGGGCAAGCCGCCAATATGGTCAAGGTGGCCATGGGTAATTACGTAAGCCCGTAATTTAGGCTTGATTTCCTCTAAGTAAGCCGTGTCGGCAATACCATAGTTAATACCTGGGAGATCTACGCCAAGGTCGTTGCCGCAGTCCAGGATAATGGCATCATTCATATATTCAACCAGGATCATATTCTTGGAGCCGCCGCTGTCCATACCGCCCAAGCCAATGATTTTGAGCACTGGCTGGTCATCTATAACGTTGGCCCTGGTGAGCCGGTTAGCAATGTCCGCAGAATCTGCAGAAACGTATTGATTGGCCACGCGTTGGGCGTCAGCCTGTGAGCGCCTTTGGGCTCGTACGGCTTGGCCGCGTGACGTGCTCAGGCTGTTACCGGTCATTTGTGAGGCGGAAGCTTTTCGCTCTCCACCGGTTTTATTATTATTTCTCGGAGGGCGGTTTGCCTTCTGGGAGTCTTTACTATTTTTTGGTTGCATAATTTCCTTTCTGGATACTTAAGTCTTGGTAGTTAATTTAATTTTCTGGATAACTGTTGGGATGAGAGCAAAGTCGTCAATCAACGTCTGGCGCATAGCACCGTTGTACAACGCGGCCGCCGGGTGAAACAAAGGCAAATAGATACGTCCTTTGTGGCGTTTAGGCTGCCCGTGCACTTGACTGATTTGCAGATCCGGCAAGAAGCAATTCAGGCTGTGGCGACCAAGGGTCACTACTATCAGCGGCTGAATTACCTCTAATTGGGACTCCAAATAGGGTAAAAAGGCTTGTTTCTCTTCAGGGGAAGGATCACGGTTATCCGGCGGGCGGTATTTTACGATGTTCGTTATGTAGACGTCTTGTCTCTTAAGGCCAATCATTTCCAACATATCGTTTAAGAACTGGCCGGCAGCACCGACAAACGGCTTGCCCTGCAGATCTTCATTCTTGCCAGGAGCCTCACCTATGAATACCGCTTCAGCACTAGGGTTGCCGTCACCAAACACCAATTGCGTAGCAGTCTTTGCCAAATCTGGAGTAACCTTATCGGCAACAATCTGCTTAGCTATAGCGTCAAGTTTGGTTTGTTTAGTGTCTGCCATGGATGAATGTCCGCATAAGTTTAAATGAATTTTGCACTGCCCCGACGAAGAAAATTATAGTCAGTAAATACCACCATAAGTTTCCCCGGTCAATGGACAGGCTGGCAAATCCATAGGCGATGCCCAGCTCAACCAGGCTCCACGATACAAAACCCAACCTTGTCCGGTGCCATTTATCTAGTTGTTTGATCATGCTCATATATTTATCGTCTACTTGTCTTTTTCTTTGAGTTCGCGGGCAGCAGCCTTCATGCTGAGTTGCAGACGGCCACGGTCGTCGATTGCGACCAGCTTGACGGTAACCTTGTCGCCTTCTTTAACTACGTCGCTCGGTTTGCTAACACGTTCTTCTGACAATTCGCTGACATGCACCAAACCGTCTTTACCGGGCATAATTTGTACGAAAGCACCGAAGTCTAGTACGCTGACAACTGGTACATCAACATAGATTTTGCCGACTTCCGGTTCGGCGACAATACTCTCAATCCACTGCTTGGCGGCGGCGATGCTGGCGCCATCAGGGCTGGCAATCATAACCGTACCGTCATCCTTAATATCAATATCGGCCCCAGTTTCGCCGGTGATTTTCTGGATAGTCTCCCCGCCCTTACCGATGACTTCGCGGATCTTGTCGGGGTTAATCTGAATCGATTCGACCCGTGGCGCGTACGGACTCATCGGGTTCGGTTTAGACAGAGTCTGGGCCATGTGGTCCAGAATGTGTGACCGGCCGTCTTTACCCTGCTCCAGGGCTTGCTTGAGGACATCTACGGGCAAGCCGTGGACCTTCATATCCATCTGTAGGGCTGTAATGCCCTTTGGCGTACCGGCAACTTTGAAGTCCATATCGCCCGCAAAGTCCTCGGCATCAGCTATATCACTCAGGATGTAGTATTTGTCACCGTCAACCATTAAGCCCATAGCAATACCGCTGACCATCGCCTTTAGCGGTACGCCGGCGTCTAGCAGAGCTAAACAGCTGCTGCAAGTTGCGGCCATGCTGGTTGAACCGTTTTGGGACATAATCTCGGTTACAGAACGCATCATGTAGGGGAAATCGGCTTCGCTGGGCAAAACGGCAGTTAGGGCCCTTTCTGCCAGGTAGCCATGCCCGATTTCACGGCGGCCCGGACTGCCGAGGCGGCGGACTTCGCCGACGGTGTAGCCCGGCGCGTTGTAGTGGTGCAGGTAACGCCTCTCGCCCTCTTTTTCCATTGTGTCGACCAGCTGGACCATACTTAGCGGCGCCAAAGTCACGATGTTTAGAGCCTGGGTCAGACCGCGGGTGAAGATGCTGGAACCATGGGCCCTCGGAAGTAGGCCGACTTCGCTCTCGAGCGGCCGTACCTCTGTTAATTTGCGTCCGTCAGGTCGCGCGTTGGCCTGCACAATGCCCTTGCGGACATCCTTGTGCAGGGCGGTCTGGAAGGCTTCATCATAATGGTCCTTGAAGTCGGCGTGGGCTTCACCCAGTTTTTCGTCAAGGTCAGCGTGCATTTCATCGCGTAGGTTCTGGACCAGGACATTACGTTCTGGATATGGTTTTCGCAGGTCTTCGCCAAGTTTGCCCTCCAGCCATTCATCTACCGCCGTTTGGATTGATTGGTCAGGCAGGCTCAAAGTATATTCCTGCTTGGTAACGCCAACTTTTTCTATCAATTCCTGTTGCAGGGCTATCGCCGGTTGCATGGCTTCAAAAGCGAAGGATATAGCCTCGGCCACTTGGGCTTCAGTGACTTCGCCGGCTCCAGCTTCAACCATCATAACGCCGTCTTTGGTACCGGCAACTACCAGGTCAAGCTCGCCTGTTTCTAATTGCTCGGGTGAGGCGAAGGCCGTAAATTTACCGTCAACCAGGCCAACTCTTAGACCGGCCACCGGCCCGTCAAACGGCGCACCGCTGAGCACGAAAGCCGCGCTCATGGCAATCATCGCCACCATATCGGGACGGAAACCTGGGTCCATGCTGAGAACGGTTGCCACTCCCTGGGCTTCGTGCCTATAACCCTTGGGCCACAGCGGTCTTATTGGCCGGTCAATCAAACGTCCGATCAGAATGGCATCGTCACTAGGCCGCCCTTCCCTTTTTATGAAGCGTGAGCCACTGACTTTGCCGGCAGCGTACATTTTCTCTTCATAATCAATGCTCAGCGGAAAATAATCCATTGGTACTGGCTTTGACCCGACCATAGCCGTACCAAGCACCACTGTGTCGCCGTAACGGGCAAGAACTGAGGCGGAGGTACGAAAACCGACGCGTCCGACTTCCAGGCTCAGCGTCCGGCCACATAGTTCGGTCTCTACTTTTATTATTGCTTTACCTAAAGGATTTATGGTTTGTGCCATAATGCTTTACTTTTCCTTTCTAAATGGGCAGTTCCGTTGGCAGAGTTCAAATATACAGTCACCCCTTGTGCTCGTGCGGGTTGCTATATATCTGCTGCTCTGACAAGGAAATACTCCCTTAGACTTAATTTAATGTGCACAAGCTTGTGATCTCGAATGCTCGAGAACTCTAGTCTGGGCACTAGCGGCGGATGCCGAGTTTTTGAATGAGGTCAAGGTAGGCCTGGCTATCGCGCTTAGCAATGTAGCTTAGCAAACGGCGGCGCTTGCCAACCATTTGCAGCAAACCGCGTCGAGCCATAAAATCATGCTTATTAATCTTCAGATGTTCAGTTAATTCTTTGATGCGTTCGCTCAACACGGCCACCTGTGCATTTGGGCTGCCAGTGTCGTCCTTGTGAGTCTGTGAGCCTTTTATGGCTACAGCTTTCTTTTCGGTCGCGATCATGTTCAATCATTTTATCAGATGTTGACCCCAAGTGCAAGTCGATAGTTGCAGAAAATGTGTTCACTACGCATAGCAGCAGTCCCTAGACTGCTATACCCTGCAAAAGGTTTGATAGTTTTTGTATATCTAAAGTTTCAACTGCCTCGGCCCGATCGACTGAATACTCACCAATCTGCGTTCGGCGAAGCGTCGTGGTATAAGCGCCGGTATGCAACATCTGTCCCATAGTTTCTACTAGGCTGCGGATGTAGGTACCAGAGGACACATCCGTCATAAGCGTAACCTCTGGGTAGGCATACTGTTTAATACTTAATTGGTGGACGACTACATTACGGGGTTCAATCACTACCTGTTTGCCGGCGCGGGCCAGTTTGTAGGCCCGCTGGCCGTTAATTTTTATGGCTGAGTAAGCAGGCGGTGTCTGTGAGATCTTACCAGTCAGTTTGGCTACGCACTCATGAATATCCTTAAGGCTGGGCCTTGTTTCCGACATGGGCGTAAGATTACCCTCGGGATCTCCTGTTGAACTTGTTACGCCAAGTCGCAGGGCAACTTCGTAGGTTTTATCGAGATCAGAGAATTCTTTTGCCCGACGAGTATAGTTTTTGCCGATTAGTAATATAAGTAAGCCGGTGGCGAACGGATCAAGTGTGCCGCTGTGACCAACTTTTATAGATTTTGGCTTCTTGCCTTCGGCGTTGGCAACCATGCGTCGTACATAGTTAACAACGTCAAAGCTGGTCCAACCAGCCGGTTTGTCAACTAGTAAGATGCCCTCCATACCTTTAAGTGTAGCTCAAATCTGTTGGGATTGGCGGTAGTTAGCTATTTGGAAGACTGGGAAGAATTACCAAATTGGAATGGGATTGGCGGTGGCACCGGTGGTGGTGCCGTAGAATCTGTAGGTTGAGACGGCTGAGGCGTATCCGAGTTTTGGCTGGGGCTACTCGGATGAAGTTCGCCGCCGAGTGGTTGCGCATTAAGCCCATCAATAGCCGGCAACGCATCGCTACTAGTTCCGCTAGTGTCGTTATAGGCCCGCTTGACTTCGTCTCTGGCTGCATCAATGGTCGGGCTCGTTGCATGCGGGCTGGCTACGGCGTGCTCAATATCCGCCAGTGTTTTGTTGTCCCCCTGTTCGTTATTATCCGTAGGTGGCGGTAGTGTGAGTGGCGACGAAGCCGACGGCATAGGTGTTAGCGGAGTTGGGGGCAAAGGTGAAGGTGGCGGTGTCCAGTTTGGTGGTGGCGGAGTTAAGCTCGGTGTAGCCGGTAATTGGGGAGGTGGTAAGCTGGCAGCCTGGTCCGGTAAGCCTGAAATTGGCGCCAGATCATGTGCTTTAAGCTCGGCTGGTTTGTCGTGTTCAAGCAATTGGTTGTCTTCGGACTGCGGCATGCTAAGCGGATCCGTAACCGGATCAAGCTCTGGTTGACTTGAGTTAGCGGTCAGTGTACCACCAAGCTTTGGTGGTTCTGTCACTAACTTTGCTCCAGAAGATAAGTTAGTCGTGGCGGTGGTCGGAGTTGCCGGTGGCTCTACCTCAGGTGTGCTAATTTCCGGTACTTGTTCTTCATCGTCCGGGCTAGAAGCCTGATCATAATCTGACCGTTTTGAACTCGGGGTTGCCGAAGAAGTATCATCAGAAGAGTCAGTGTGGTCAATCCTAATCGCACCGTCGTCTTTAGAGGCTGTATCGTCCACTTTGGAGCCGTCGGATGTCTGAGAATTACCGTCGCCGGTATTAGATATATCCGAGGAATCGGGGTTACGTACTGAAAGCTGTCCTTCAAGCTTGCTGGCGACAAGTTGCTGATTAGCGCCAGCCTTCATAAGTGTTGCGCTCATACTCATAGTCACTGAACTGGTTTTATCGTTACTGAAACGATCGGTTTCAGCTA
>Ga0307374_10014800_pt1 | contig 10578 bp, 8 predicted proteins | sample OX3MG_FD_202532 | JGI IMG/M metagenome (GOLD analysis project Ga0307374, IMG submission 202532) | Soil microbial communities from Risofladan, Vaasa, Finland - OX-3 | ecosystem: Environmental > Terrestrial > Soil > Coastal area > Acid sulfate soil | place: Finland: Risofladan, Vaasa | collected...
CTAAATGTCCTGAAACCAGCTTCGGCAACGTCCGGTAATATCCGGCTGGCAAATCGTCTTGGATTTCGCGGAGCTGTTCATCAACGATGTGAAAATTGTCCACCAGCCATTCCGCTGCCGGCGTAATCGTCGTTCCTTGTTCAATCGCACGAGAAGTAGCTCGGTAGGAATCAAGCAGGACGCGTCCATTTTCCCTGACGCGCGGGATCAGCGGATGGCCGCGCACTACCTTACTCGTCACAATCTGCGCCGCGGCCAGGCTTTCGGCGTGTTGTTCAAGCCGCTCCAGACTGAACAGCTCTGCGCGAATTGGTTCTTCAAGGCTGGAAAGCGTGACGATTGATGAGTTGTTCTTTTTCATTCTAAAAATTCAGGACCGAGGGATGAAGACGTTCGCGGAGCATAGGGGCCCCCTTAACAATAGCAGCATTGCCCCTATATTGCGCGAGGACTCCGCCGCGCGGAACTGCGCGGCGGATGGCTGGCAGGAAAATCCGCAAGCGAATAAGCTTTACGGCCACTTATTAAAGATTGTTAAGGCTGGCTCGGGGTCGCTCCGATTTTTGTCCCAATCACTTCGCCCGAAATAACGATCTCGACCCGCCGATTTTTCTGGCGCCCCGCGGCTGTACCGTTGTCTGCGACGGGCGAACTCATGCCCAATCCCGTGGCCGTAACGGAATCGGCGTCAAGTCCCTGATCAACCAAGTATTGTCGAACGCCTGAGGCGCGATGCTCCGATAAAGTCTGGTTAAACTGCTCGCTCCCCACGTTGTCTGTGTATCCCTCAATCGCCAATTTCAAACCGGGATGCGCTAAGACGATGCCGCTCAGCTTCGCAAGCCGCTCCCGCGCCTCCGGCCGAAGATCGTATTTCCCGGTCGCGAAAAGCACGTCGCCGATATTTACAACCAGTCCCCGCGGCGTGTCGTGCGTCTCCAGGATGCGGTTGAACTGCGCAAGTAATGTGGCGCGCAACTGCTGCTGTTCTTGTTCTGCCTTGATGGCGGCCTCGCGCGCCTGTTGCGCCTGCGCTTCAGCCTGTTGTTGCTGCGCCTGTGCTGCGGCGCGCGCTTGCGATTCCTGTGTTGCCTCCAACTGCGCTTTCACCGCGGCTTCGTGCGCCTGCTCCGCTGCCATTTGAGCCTGCTGCGCCTGCAACTGCGCCTGTTGCGCTTGGGCCTGCGCCTGTTGCTGTTGTGCCTGTGCCTCGGCTCTAGCCTGCGCGTCCTTCGCCGCGGCCAACTGCGCCTCGAGCGCTTGTTTCTCCGCCTCCGCGCGTTGCGCCTCGTCAGCAGCTTGGGCGGCCTTGGCTTGAGCCTCGCGCTCCGCAGCGGCTGCCCGCTCCTGCGCCAGCCGTTCATCTTCCTGACGCTTCAGCCCGATGGTTATTGCATCTTCAAAGTCTTGGACAGCGTCCCGCGCCGCCGTCGGAACCGACTTCCTCTGTTTTCGCGTTTCGTAATCTTCAGCGCGATTCATTGCGTCCATGGCTTTTGCCCAGGAATCGGGAGCGTACTTATCCGCCTGGCGCAACTTGGCAATTCGCATGGCATTGCGCGCTTCCAACAAGTCGAGCGGCACGTTGGGCGAAGCCTCGAGCGGCGGCAGATTCGCGTCGTCATAGCGGCCCCGCCGCAGCAACTCATAGCTGGCGGCAACCGCGTCGACCTTGCCTTGCGTGTCGGCGCGCACGATATTTTCCAGCACCACATCCTCGCTCGGCACCGTCACGCCAAAATCCGGCTCCGCTGTCACGATCAGCCCGAACGTTTGCAGTTGCGTCGTTGTCACCAGCTTGCTCTTGCCGCCCTCTAGGATCAGTTGCCCAAGATTATTCGCGCGTCCCTCCGGCGTGATGGCCCACAGCACATAGGTCAGGTAGGGCGAACCAAACTGGGAAGGCGCGGACAAATTCTCAAATTTCGCGTCAATCGTAATCGCTCCGGACTTATTTCCGATTTTCGCCTCGCCCGTTCCTTGCGGAAGCAGAGCCGTGCCGCGAAAATTGATGCGTGTCGAACCCTTGGTGCGGTAGTTGACCGCCTGGATGGTGCGCGTAATGTTTATGCTGATCACCGGAGCCTGCTGCGGGTGCTGTTGCGACTGTTCTTGCGTTTGCCCTTGAGCCGGCAGCGGTCGCGCGAGCAATGTAAAGCTAAGCAGCAAGAAGCTAGGCCGCAAGAAGCTAGGCAGAAAGAAGCTTGGCCGCCCAATCAGCCGCGCTCCAATTCCCCGCGCTCGAATTCTTAGCGTTCGATTCATCGAAATCTTCTCCTCATTGATTCCGCCTCCAACGTTCTCGATCCCGTTTTATATTTTTCCGTGGCTTGGCGCAGCCCGCGACCGTTTCCTCAGATACTTAAACACACTTAATGCACAGCCAACGCAACCCGTGAGCACTTGAAACGTGAGAGTAAACCCTATGTTGCTCGGCGCGCAACCGTTGCGCACTCGCGGCCGTTTATTTTCACCGCGATGCCGCAGAGCATTGTGCTCTTCAGGGGATCGGGGCCTGCCTGCGCAGGAGGGCTTCAGCCTGTGCGCCTTTTCGCCGTTGCCTTCGACGCGCGCCCCAGCCCAGGGTCTGGCCTTTTCGGGTGCCCCATGCTCGCTTTATGAGCGTGGGGCTTTTTCCGGACGACCGTGCTTTCTTCTTTTCCTCAATGTTCTTCAGATTTCCCTTGACTTGTGTTTACTACTATGATAACGTGTGTTTAGCGGGTTAAATAATCCGCCGGACGAGCTTCGTGCCCCGGTCACGGACGGCATAAGCCCTTCGAAAAATAGATGGGGGCCCCGCCCCGGTTAGGGGAGCTTGGGGGATCCAGTACGAATCGCCCGATGTACGCCCGCACGTGGCCAATGCATCGCAGGCGATTTTTTTTCGCCCGAAATTGGTCTTGGCCTTCGGGCCCTGTGTTTGTAGCTCAGGTCCGATCCCGACGTTTTGAGTCGGGACTGACCTGGGGCAGTTGCGGGTGCCCCATCCTGAGCGCCCGTGAACTTTGGGCGCGAAGGGTGGGGTTTTTGACTTTGCTTTTTGCTTTTCGAGTTTCGCTTTTCGATCTTCGACTTTCGTCAACTAAAAGGAGAAACACAATGGCAACCAGCTCAGCAGCAAATTCTCAACCTTCCCACCGCCCCACGCATCGCGTCAACCTCGCCCGCCACGCCGCGAAATGCGGCCTTTGCAATCATCCCTCCCGCGCCGCTATCGAATTCGACTTCCTCAACTGGCGCAATCCCTTCGACCTCGTCAACAGCTACGGACTACGCAGCCTCTCAACCATTTACCGCCACGCCCACGCCACCGGCCTGCTCGGGCGACGCCGCCTCAATATGCGTTTCGCTCTCGAACGCATCGTCGAACGCGTTGGCGAAGTCCCTGTCACCGCCAGCGCCGTTATTCGCTCCATCCGCGCCATCACGCGCATCAACGACGCCGGCGAATGGGTGGACCCTCCCTCCCGCGTCATCATCTCCCGCGAAGATGCAGTCGAGCCGCAGCGCACGTCTGCACACAAGTCGTCGCGCCACAAATCCTCGCCTCATAACTCTCGTCGCGCCAATCAACAACCTCAGCCGCCCGCCTCGACCATCTTCGAATCCGCGCTCCTCGAAGAAATTTCCCCCGAGGAACTCGAGCACGCCGAACAACATCCCGACGTCGTCGCCCAGCGCGCCGCCGAAAAACTGAGCAAAGCGGCCAAAGCTCCCGTCCCTCCCGAGATCACGATCGAACTCTCACCGGAACTCGCTGCCATTCGCGCCGCTCGTCGGCGCGCCCTGGAGGCCCAATATCCGCACCTCGCTCGGCCCGATTTTAGGACCGATTCCGCAGCCCCAACCCTCGCTGCGGCTCAAACAACCCAATCCTTGATCGGTAATCAAACGCACAGTCCCGCAGAGCCAAAAGGCTGAAAACATGACCACTTCCATTTTCTTGATCGGTAATGAATTTCATTTCGTGCCGCCCCATTTTTCGGCGGCCGAAAAACGAAAACATCACGCGGATAAAGCGCGCGAAAGGAAAAAATCTTTGAAGGCATTTTTATGTCGGGGCTAAAGCCTGCCTGCGCCGGCAGGCCCCGACCTCCTGAAGAGCTACACGCGGGAATAGGTTTGGCGGCGGATAAATTGGCCTGCGCCGGGGCGGCCGACGAATTTTCCCGCGTCGATTACGGCTTTGCCGCGCGAGAAAACGGCTTTCGGCGCGCCCGTGGTGTGAATGCCCTCGAACATCGAATAGTCAACGCGCATGTGATGCGTTTTCGCGCTGATAATTTCCTCGCGGTTCGGGTCAAAGATCACAAGGTCAGCATCCGAGCCCACGGCGATTGTCCCCTTCTGCGGGTACAGTCCAAAAAGTTTTGCGGGCGCGGTGGAAACAAGCTCGACGAAGCGGTTGGCGGAGAATCGTTTTCCGTGGACGCCGCCGGTGTAAATCAGACTGAGACGGTGCTCGATGCCCGGGCCGCCGTTGGGAATTTTCGTGAAGTCGTCTCTGCCCAATTCTTTTTGCTCTTTGAAACAAAATGGGCAATGGTCGGTGGAAACCACTTGCAAAGTATCCTGCGCCAGCCCTTGCCACAGTTTTTCCTGATGCCACTTCTCGCGGAGCGGCGGCGTGAACACGTACTTCGCTCCTTCAAATCCCGGCACGTCGAAATTTTCGAGCGAGAGATACAAATACTGCGGACAAGTTTCGGCGTACGCGGGCAGGCCGCGGTCACGCGCTTCGCGGACTTTTTCGAGCGCCTCGTTGCAGGAAAGATGAACGATATAGACAGGCGCGCCCGCCATTTCCGCCAGCGCAATCGCTCGCGAGGTGGCTTCTGCTTCAGCGGTGACGGGCCGCGTGAGCGCGTGATATTTTGGCGCGCGTTTTCCTTCGGCGAGCGCGCGTTGCACGATCACGTCGATGGCGCCGCCATTTTCCGCGTGCATGCAGATCAATCCCGCGTGTTTCGCCGCTTGCGACATCGCGCGAAAAATCGAGGCGTCGTCGAGCATGAATACGCCCGGATAAGCCATGAAAAGTTTGAAGCTCGTGACACCCTCGCGAATCAGCTGGCCCATCTCTTCGAGTTGCGCGCTGCCAAGATCGGTGATGATGCAGTGGAAGGAATAATCGGTCACTGCTTTGTCGTGCGCCTTTTTCATCCAGGTATCGAACGCTTCGCGAAGACTTTGCCCTTTATATTGAATGGCGAAATCGATCAGCGTGGTTGTGCCGCCGAATGCCGCGGCGATTGTGCCCGTCTCGAAATCGTCCGCGCTCATCGTTCCGCCGAAAGGCATATCGAGATGCGTGTGCACGTCGATACCGCCCGGGATCACCAAACATCCGGCGGCGTCGACGACTTTGCCGGCGTTTTCAATTGGAAGCTCGGCGCCGATGGCGGAGATTTTCTCGCCACTGACGCCGATGTCCGCGACGCACGTATCCATCGCCGTCACCACCGTGCCGTTCTTGATGACCATGTCAAAACGCATCTTCTTACGAGGCCTCCCAATTGGCGGCGCGAAAAAAATTCGCTTACTTGCTGTAAGCAGGCAAAACGTCGCGCGAATAAATATCCAGCGTTTTCTTTTCGTCGCCGCACATCAAATAAATATTGAACTGCGTCACGCCCACCGCGCGCAAAGCCTCCAGCTTTTTGCGATGCGCCTCGACGGGACCAACCAAACAAAAGCGGTCGGTGATTTCATCGGTCACGAAAGACGCGTTGTCGCTGCCCACTTCGCAGTGGTGAAGATAATCGTATCCTCCGCGATTGCTCACATAAGAGACAAGCGCGGCGGGCAATTCCTCGGCCTTGTATTTTGCGACTAGATCCACGACGTGATTCGAAACCAGCGCGGGAAACCAGCGCACGCGCTCGCGCGCCACGGCCAAATCATTCGACACCCATACGGGCGCGGCGGACATGATTTCGATCTTCTTGAAGTCGCGGCCTGCTTCGCGCGCTCCTTCGCGCACAAATCCCAGACACCATGCGATCAGATCAGGATCGGCGAATTGCAAAATGATTCCGTCGGCGATGCGCCCCGCGGCGCGCAATACCTTTGGTCCGTATCCCGCGACCCAAACGCGCGGCACGCCTGCCGTCGCCCACGGGAAGCGTGCGTCGGTTCCATCGTAGACGACGGTTTCGCCAGAATTCAATGCGCGAAAAACTTTCACGAATTCTTCGAGATTTTCGATTGTCGTAGGTTTCTTGCCCAACACGCGGCGCGAACTGTCGCCACGTCCGATGCCGAGCTGCATCCGTCCATGCGACGCCAGATTCAGTGTGGCGAACAAGCTCGAAGCAACGGTGACGTCGCGCACGGCGGGATTGGTGACGCAAGTGCCGAGTCGCATGGTTCGCGTGTTGGCGGCCATCAACGTCAACAAGGGAAACGGGTCCATCCAAATCACATGCGAATCGAACACCCATCCGTATTTGAAGCCACCGGCCTCGGCCTGCTGCGCGAGACTCACGATGCGTTCAATCGACATGTCCGGTTTAATCGTGATGCCAAAGTCCATAACTGCTCCTCTTTAGTCTGCCGCTTCGTTGAGGCGTTGGAAACCGCTCATCAAAACGAAATACGCGGCGAAGCTGACTGCGAATCCGACAAACCACGCGTAGTTATACAAAACGCGCAGCGGCGGAACAACCAAACCAATAAATGCCACGCCCACGCCCGCCGCCAGCGCCACGATTGCTTGCCAATTAATTCCGCGCGAATATTCGTACTGGCCGCCGCGCCGGTAAAGATCCTGCGGTGCGAGCACTTTGCCGCGCAACACAAAATAATCGCAAATCAAAATCCCGGCAATGGGGCCTAGGAATCCAGAGTAGCCGACGAGCCAGCCGAAAATGTAGCTGCCGTAATTCGCCATCAGCTTCCACGGTTGCATCGCGATGCCCATCGCACACGTGATCAAGCCGCCGGTGCGAAAACTGATGCGCCGCGGCGAAAGATTCGAGAAGTCGTTCGAGGGAGAGACGACGTTTGCGGCGACGTTGACGTTGAGCGTTGCTACGAGCAGCGCAATCATCGCCAGCACGACAGCCCACGGATGGCCAAGCCGCGCCAGCACTTTGACGGGATCCCACAACGCCTCGCCAAAAATAATTGTCGTGGCCGAAGTGACGGCGATGCCGATGAAGGAATAAAACGTCATCGTTGCGGGAAGGCCGAGCGCCTGGCCGACAATCTGGTCGCGCTGCGAGCGCGCGTAACGCGTGAAGTCGGGAATATTCAACGAGACGGTGGCCCAGAATCCCACGACGCCAGTCAGCGAAGGGATGAAGAAGTGGAAGAATTCGTCGACGGTGTTGAACTTCGAGGGATTCGAAAGCATAGGCCCGAAGCCGCCCGCTTTGTTGCGCGCCCAGAGAAGAAGCGCCAGCCCGATCAGGAGCAGGAAGGGCGCCGAGACGCCTTGGAGAAAGCGAATCGTCTCGATGCCGCGAAGAATTACAACTACGTTCAGCAGCCAGAAAAAAGCAAAACACATCGCAGGCCCATAGGAAACATGCGCCCACGACGGCGCGAGCGCGATAATCATGGCGTTGATCGCTTCGCCACCAATCCACGTTTGAATGCCGAACCATCCGCAAGCCACAAGCGCGCGTAAAATCGCGGGAACGTTCGCGCCCAACACGCCAAACGATGCACGCGCAAACACAGGAAAGGGAATACCGTATTTCGCGCCCGCGTGCGCGTTGAGCAGCATCGGAATCAGCACCAGCACGTTGCCGAGGAACACCGTGAACAGCGCCTGCTTCCAATCCATTCCTCCGGCAATCATGGCGCTCGCGAGCATGTACGTGGGAATGTTCACGCTCATGGAAATCCAGAGAGCGGCGTAGTTGTACGTGCCCCAGGTGCGGCGGGCAGCCGGAACTGGCGCGAGGTCTTTGTTGTAAAGGCCGCTGGCGCGAATTGTCTCGGCGGCGAGAACTTCTGTGTGCGCGTCACTCATCGGGGAATCGTTGCGCCTCAAATAAAATGGATTTCTGTTGCTGTTCCGGACCGGATTATCGCAACGCGAATTTTAGTCCGCAGCTTCAGCGTTTCCAGCGGTGCGTGTGCGCGTGAGCTCGCCATAGGATTCCGGGCGGCGATCGCGATAGAACTGCCACGTGTCGCGGACTTTCTGAATTTCGTCGAGATTCAAGTCGGCGACCAGGAGCTCGTCTTTGTCACGGCTGGCCTGCGCGACGATTTTTCCACGAGGATCGCAGAAATAACTTTTTCCGTAGAACTCGCCGATTTTCCACGGCTGTTCCATGCCAACTCGATTGATTGCTGCGACGAAATATTGGTTCGCAACAGCGTGCGCGGGCTGCTCGAGTTCCCAAAGATACTCGGAAAGGCCTGCGACTGTTGCCGACGGGTTGTAGACAATCTCCGCGCCATTCAGCCCGAGGACTCGAGCGCCCTCGGGGAAGTGGCGGTCGTAACATATATATACGCCGACGCGCGCATAGCGCGTCTTGAATACGGGATAACCTGCGTTGCCCGGCGTGAAATAGAATTTTTCCCAGAATCCGGGATGGCAGTGGGGGATGTGATGTTTGCGATATTTCCCGAGGTAGCGGCCATCGGCGTCAATGACCGCGGCTGTATTGAAATAAACGCCGGTCATCTCCACTTCGTACACGGGAACAACCATTACCATGTGGTAGCGCTTGGCGAGCTTCTGCATGCGGGTGACGGTAGGGCCATCGGGCACGGGCTCGGTCATCTCGTACCAGCGCGTTTGCTGTTCGGCGCAAAAGTAAGGGCCGTAGAAAAGCTCTTGCAAACCGAGGACTTGCACTTTTCGCTTTGCCGCCGCCGCAATCAAGCGTTCGTGTTTGCCAATCATTTTTTGTTTGATTTGTGTCAAAGAAAACTTGGCAGGCGACCATTCACAATGCGCCTGAATTAGGCCGCAACGGACAATGCGAGGCATTTGACACCTCCGGGAAAAATCTCACGCGGCAGTCTACTCCGCGCCGCTTTGCTCGACAAGAACTAGCGGGCTCCATAGGCCGAGCGCGGCGCGAATGTGACAAGAGCATCGCGAGGAGTCCCCGCATACGCAAAATGCGTGTTCCCCCTTATGAATTTCGCGCGTGCGTGGCGCTTCGCGCCGTCAGCGCATCCGTGCGCGCGGTCCGGTGAAGGGCGGAAGCAAGCGCAATCGCCGTCAGCAGAAGCACCACGGGATCAACCGGCAGCCGATAGCGTGGCAGCGCGAGCGTAAAATAATACGCGCATGGAAAAACGATGGGGAAGATCGCCAGCGGAAACGCGAACACACTGCGCCTCCAAAACAGAAGCACGATTCCGGCCAGCGCGCCAATCCCCGCAGCAATATTGAAAATCAAAACGTAGCCGAACCACAGCGAATGATTCTGCTCGAAATCCTTGAGCGGCTGCGGCGTGCCTCCGGCCCAGAAGTTGATGAAGCGGCTGGCGGTCAAATGCGCTTCTCTCTCTGGATTGGCGAACATGTAAGTGATCGCCTCGCGCTGCTTCTGCCGCATATATGCGATTTCGCCCATGGCGATATACTTCGCGCGTTCGGTGGAGTCGTTGATAGGGTGCAATGTGGCGTGCCAGATGGGCTGCGCGTGAGGATTATTGCCCAGCCACAACTGCAAACCGAGGACGGAACGCAGCGGAACAAGGGTATGGAAGGCATGGTAGTTTCGCACGGTCCACGGCACGCAGCAGAGAGCAGCCACGCCCAAAGCCAGCAGAGGCTTCGCCAGCCACGGCCCGTTTTCCTTGTAGTCGCGATAGGCGAGCCACGCGAGCAAGAGTGGCAGCAGGGAAGCCAACGTCGGATTCGTCATCAGCGCAACGCCCCACAGCAATCCGTAGCCGCACCAGTCGCGCGCGCGGCGTGATTCGGCCAGCGCCAGGGTCGCCCATAAAATCGTGGCTGCCAGCAACGCAGAAAGACACGCCTCCCACATGCTCTCGAAAGGAATCAGAATCGCGTTTGGAAAAATGGCCCACAGCCATGCCGCGCCCGCGCCTAATCCCGCTCCTCCGATTCGTTTGCCGGCGTAATAAATCGGCACGCATGTGAGCGTGGCAAAAAGAATATTTAGAAGAACAGCGGCCACGAATGAATGGAACGTGTAAACGCCGAAGTAGCGGAAGACTCCGGCGAGCAGCAGGGGATAAATCGGGGTCATCCACGCAGTGGGACCGGTGGACACGCGCAGCGGTGAGCTAAATCCGTGGCCCCGCGCCAGCGATACGGCAATATTCCCCGATTCGAACATGAAAGGGATCACGCTGAGTGCCTGCTTCGGGTTTTGCCGTGTGTAATCCCACGCGAATCCCACGCGGATGCCCGCGGCGAAGATCAGAATCAGCGTGAGTGAAGTGGCATACGCTCGGACTCTGCGCCGCAATGCCGATATCGAATTTGCCGAAGCTGGCTTCACTGTGGCCTAATACGTTAGCCGTGGCGCGAAGAAAGAAAAAGCGGAAATTTGAGAAGGGAACCGAGGCTCGGCGCATGGCCCGGGAAACTGTTGGCACGCCACCGCCCGCGCGCGTGATTCCCGACCG
>Ga0307374_10014802_pt1 | contig 10577 bp, 10 predicted proteins | sample OX3MG_FD_202532 | JGI IMG/M metagenome (GOLD analysis project Ga0307374, IMG submission 202532) | Soil microbial communities from Risofladan, Vaasa, Finland - OX-3 | ecosystem: Environmental > Terrestrial > Soil > Coastal area > Acid sulfate soil | place: Finland: Risofladan, Vaasa | collected...
ACAGCGTCTGTCAGGAAGCATCCTGCCCGAATATCGGCGAGTGCTTTTCGCATCGCACCGCGACCTTCATGCTGATGGGCGACGTATGCACGCGCAATTGCCCCTACTGCGCGGTCGCACACGGCCGGGTGCGTCCGCTCGATCCGGAAGAGCCGGGCAGAATTGCGCAGGCGGTCGCGCGGCTGGGGTTGCGGCACGTGGTGGTCACCTCGGTCGATCGAGACGACCTTCCCGACGGCGGCGCCGCGCACTTCGCCGCCACCGCCCGCGCGATAAAGCAGCAGCTCCCCGACTCCCGGGTCGAGGTTCTGGTGCCGGATTTCCAGGGCGACTTTGCGAGCGTCGAAACCGTCGTGCGCGCGCCGATCGATATCTACAATCACAATGTCGAAACCGTTCCGAGCCTTTACCGCGGCGTCCGGCCGGGCGGAAATTACGCACGCTCGCTCGCCGTGCTGCGCCACGCCAAAGAGACCTCGCGCAAGCTGGGACGCGACGTGCTGACCAAGGCGGGAGTGATGCTCGGTCTGGGCGAAGAGCGCGCCGAGCTGATGAGCGTGATGCGCGATCTGAGCGCGGCCGGATGCGACATCGTAACGATAGGCCAGTATCTGCGCCCCTCCGCGGAGCATCTTCCGGTGGTGCGCTATGTGCCGCCGGCGGAGTTTGCCGAGATCAGGAAAGAGGCTTTAGCGATTGGCTTTCGCCACGTCGAGTCAGGGCCGCTGGTGCGCAGTTCCTATCACGCATGGGAGCATGTGCGCTGAGATCCTGTGATTTTTTTGAAAACCTGGCGTCGGATGAACCCACCGTCAGTCAAATTCCTCGAACACTCAAGCCACTTATGTCATTCCCGCGCGTGGCTGCCGCGCGAGGAATCCCGGATTCCGAATAAACTCACAAGCTCTGAGCCGAGCGCAGGGTTGGCGGAGTAAGCACCCTCACCCGCGCGTCACGATGCTTGCGAAAAAAACGCAAGCATCGCGCCACCCTGCCCTCTCCCGTTGGGCGAGGGCATTTCAGAGAAGCGCCGCGCAGCGCCGCACCGCGCTTATGCCGTTGGCGGCGGCGCACGCGAGTAAAAATAAACGCGCCGCGCGAATGGTCGCGCGGCGCGTTTGATTATTGCGCCGCACGGAGCGGCGCGCGCGCTCTACTCATTCAGTTGCTTGGTCTCGTGAACGCGGGTCTGCAGGTAGGCGTCCTGCACCGCGCCATAGAGATCGACGGCGTAGCGATCGGCTTCCTCAAACTGATTCAGATGGAGCGAGCGATAGTTGACCGCTTCGCCCAAACGCCAACCTGCCTCGGCGGGCAGATAGACATACCACGGCAGCAGATAGCTCATCGGATTCATCGCGCCATCGACGACCATCCCGACCGTATCGCCGATCGTCGAAGGACCAAAGAACGGCAGCATCACGTAGGGTCCGGTCGGAGCGCCGTAGTGACGCAGCGTCAGGCCGAAGTCGTCGGGATGCTCCTTTATGCCGAACCATGCGTCGGCCGGATCGAAGAACCCGACCACGCCGAGTGTGCTGTTGATTCCAAAGCGCGCAACTTCGCCGCCCGCCTCAGCGAAGCGGAGCTGGAACAGATTGTTCGCGAAACGTGGAATCACGTTGACGTTGTCGAAAAAGCGCCCAACGCTCTCACGCACCGCATCGGGCGCGATGAATGCGTATCCCGACGCGACTGGGCGCAGGACCCAATCGTCGAGCTTCAGATTGAACGTCAGCATCGATTCGTTGAACGGCGCAAGCGGATCGCTATAGACGCCCTGATCTTCGCCCGGCGGAGTTTGCTGCGCCTGCTGCACCACGCCCTGGCGTTCGTTGTTGTTGCTGAGCGGCGCGACATCCTGCGCGAATACGGATCCGGAAGGGATCAGGCAGGCGGCGATTGCCGCGGCGGCGGCGGCCAGAATCATCCGCGATGTTCCAGCCGTTTTACGAACCGATCTCATATTTTCCTTCTCCGTGCCCGCGCTGTGCGAATCAATAAGTTCAGAGGCCATCGGACGGCGCAAAGCTTGAGGCCATAGCGTATCACGCCGCGCTACTGTCGCAAGGGAGGCGAATCAGCGACGATCGCCCAGCGATGCGGCCAACGCTTGCTGCTTGCTCTCCAAGTCGGCGATCAATTTCGCGTAACCCTGGTTATTCATGACCCGATTAAACTGGTTGCGATAATTGGCGATAATGCTGATCGCGTCAACCGTTACGTCATAAACCTTCCAGTGCCCATCCTTGGAGAGCAGGCGGTAGTTAACCGCAATCGGATCCTTGCCGGGCGCCACGATATTGGTCTGAACCTGCGAGTATTGCGGACCGTCGTTGCGCTGGCGGATGAACTGGACCTGCTGGCCGGAGTAGTCGTTGATCTTGGCCAGGTAGGAGTCTTCGATAAAGGTGGTAAAAACCCTGGTGAACTCCTGCTGCTGATCGGGCGATATCTGCCGCCAGTGATAGCCGAGCGCCGAGCGCGACATCTCGGTGAAGTCGAAACTGCGCGCAATGATTTGCTTCAGCTGCTCGCGCCGCTGATCGTCGGGAAGCTGCTTGTTGCGCAGCACTCCCAGCGCGTCGTTGACCGTCCGCTGAACCACCGCCATCGGATCGGCCGCCGCAAGCGCGGGACGAACCGCGAGCGCGGACACGAGCACCGCGCCGAGCATCAGCATCGCGGCGGCGGTTATACGCAAGCCCGCGATCGGGCTCGGGTGCGAATCTCTGACCAGTTTCACGCAAGTACTCTCCATCGGATTATTTTACCGTTTTGCGGCCGGCGCGGAACGTTTTTTTACTCCGCCGCCGGCGGGCGAAGGCGCCGCCTTGGGTGCCGGCGCGTCGAGGCCCGGCGGAGCGCCGATATCGTTGCCCCCGCCGCTCGAAGCTCCGGAACCGCCGGAAGCTCCGCTGCTCGACGAGGATCCGGCATTGTTTATCAACTGGCCAATCGCGTTTTCAATCACGAAGGCCGACTGGGTCTGCCGAATCGTGTCGCCATTGGCCAGGATTTTTTCGCCCGGTCCCGGAGCGATCGAGACGTACTTGCTCCCGATCAGTCCGCTGGTCAGGATCGACGCGATCGCGTCGTTATCGATCTGCACGCCGTCATCGACCCGCATCGCAAGGCGCGCGCGCTCGTCCTTGAGCTCGATTGATCGCACGCGACCGACGTGGACGCCCGCGATTTCGACTTCGTCGCCGGGCTTCAGGCCCGCGATATTGTCGAAGCTGGCGTAAAGGGTATAGCCCGGCGGCGGAAAGATCGAAATCTGCCCCAGGCGGAATGACAGGATCACGAGCGCGAGAATTCCGAGCAGCCCGAAAATCCCTACGATAAATTGCGTTGTGCGGCTTGCGTACATTTCCCTGCTTTGCGTCTTTACGAATTCGCTTGGTTATTTTCCAGGTCATCGCCCGAGGCGCGCCCCGCCAGAAAGCGCTTGAACTCGTCGTCGCTCGAACCCATCACTTCCTCGACCGTTCCGTACAGGCGCATCTTGCCCTGATGCATGAATGCGACGCGATCCGAAACCGAGAACACCGCCGGCACGTCGTGACTCACCATCACCACCGAAAGCCCGAACTTGCCCTGGGTGGCGCGGATGAGTTCGTGAATCGCGCCGGTCCGGGTCGGATCGAGCCCGGTGGTCGGCTCGTCGAGCATCAGGATTTTCGGGCTATGCACCAGCGCGCGGGCCAGCGCCGCGCGTTTCTGCATCCCGCCGCTCATCTCGGATGGATATTTCGCGTCCATCCCTCTCAGTCCGACGGCGGCGAGTGTTTCCAGCACCCGCTGTCGAATCTCGTCGCGGCTAAGGGTGGTTTTCTCGACCAGCGGAAAGGCGACGTTCTCGAACACCGTCATCGAGTCGAACAGCGCGCCCGCTTGAAACAGCATCCCGAACTTCTCCCGCACCGAATTTTGCGCCGCCCCGCGCAGCCGCGTCACCTCCGTCCCGTCGATCGTGATCGAGCCCGCGTCAGGACGCAGCAGCAGGTTAAGATGCTTCAGCAACACGGTCTTGCCGCATCCTGACGGTCCCACAATCGTGACGATCTGGCCCGCCGGCACATCGAGATCAACTCCGTCGAGCACCAGTTGGCGGCCGAAGCTGCGCTTTAGTCCGCGCACCTCGATAGCGTTGCCGGTCGTCTTGCCGTTGGTTTCGGGGGTCATGCCAGGCTCATTAGAAGTTCATGCCAAGTTCGTCATGTTACAGAAGAAGCGCGCCAAGGATATAGTCCGCCGCAAGGATCAACACGCTCGACAACACCACCGCCTCGGTCGTGGCGCGGCTGACCCCGGTCGCCATCCGCTTGGCGTGGTAGCCCTTGTAGCAGGACACCCACATCACGATGACGCCGAAGGTCAGCGCCTTATACAGGCCAAGAGTGATGTCGTGGGAGTCCATCTGCGCGGCGATACCGTTGAAATAGTCGCCCGACGGCGCGCCCATCAGGCCGCATCCAACCAGCCATCCGCCCCAGATTCCGATCACGTCGAAAATCGTCGTCAGCAGCGGAAAGCTGATTATCCCCGCGATCATCCGCGGCGACACCAGGTACTGCACCGGGTTGATCGCCATCACCGTGAGCGCATCGACCTGCTCGGTCGATTGCATCGAGCCCAGCTCTGCGGCCATCGCCGAGCCCGCCCGCGCCGCGATCATCAGAGCTGCCAGCACCGGACCGAGCTCGCGCACTATTGTCAGCGCGACCACGGTTCCAAGCGCGCCCTCTGAGCCGAAGCGGCGCAAGGTGGTGAACCCCTGCAGTCCCAGCACCATCCCGGTGAACGCGCCGATCAGCACGATCAGGAACAGCGAATCGGCGCCGATAATCCGAATCTGGCGGATCGCCAGGCGCAGCTTGTACGGCGGCACCAGCACATAGACGACCGAATTGACGAGGAACAAGATGAAATTTCCGAGCGCAAAGATACCGTCGAGTATGGATGCGCCAAGCCGCTCAATCATTTCCACTGCCGCTATATCCGTTGTCGAAGGACTTCAGTGATGCGCAATCCCCAGGCGGGAAAGCTGGTTGAGGGTGTGGGTGGTCGAAGCCGTGCGGACAAATTCGTAGAGATCGTTTACCAAATCCAGATCGAGCGCCGGCCGCGCCAGCCGCAGCACCTCGCAGCGCACCGCGCGCGCCCGGCAATCGTCGAGATGCTTTGCCAGGCTCTGCCGCCCGAACCGGGTCGGGATAACCGCGGCCGGGGATCGCGCTATTACGTTGGTGCCGCTGAAATCGCGCGACGGCACCAGCACCACCGCGGGCTCGTTCTCAATCGCGCCGAAAACCGCGTCCATATCGGCCGCGGTAATCATTGGAATATCTGACAGCACCGTGCACTGGGTCGTGGCGCCATGCGCCGCAAGCGTCGCAGTCGCCATCGCCACCGCCACGTTGAGTCCGCGCGCATATCCTTCATCGATTGCCATCGCGCCCGCGCCGCGCGCCAGCTCGAGCAAAGTCCGGTCCGAGCTGACTACCGCGACCATCTCGGCCGCGCGCGAACCGAGCGCCGCTGCCAGCACGTCGCGATACATTGCCTCGGCCAGAGCCACGCGTTCGCCGTCGGGCATGACCGAGCTGAGCCGGGTCTTGGCCAGGCTAAGTTCTTTTGCTGCAATCAGAATTACGCGCACGGCGACACTTTATAACGCACCCGGCGCATAACGGAAACCTCGACGGCTCCTTACTTACTGGCAAGCCGCGGCGCGCGCTCTGGAAGTCAGACGCTGGCGCAGGTTGTTGCTTGACAGTTTTTGAAATCCAGTCTCATCCTGTATGAGGCGACCGGCGTCCGCGCCGGCGTGCCAGCGACTTACACTGGATGGCGGAGGGGACTCTGAAGATGCGCAATAGCGAGCGAAATTCGATCCGGCGGCGCGGCCTTGCTCTTGGCGCCGCGGCGTTTGCGATGGTCTTGATCGCGGGATGCAGCCACAAAGGCGTGGATGACTACCTGCAGGCGGGCGACGCCGCGATGCAATCCAACAAGCCGGCGGACGCCGAAGATGACTACGCCAAGGCCGAAAAACTCGCGCCCGACGACCCGCGCGTACACGTCGCGATGGGCAATCTGTACGTCTTCGAGCACAAGCCCGGTCCCGCGCAAATCGAATTTATGAAGGTGATCGAGCTCGATCCGAAAAACCCCGCCGCCCACGTTGCGCTCGGCAACCTGTATCTTGACCAGCAGCAGAATCGCCTGGCCGAAGAGCAATATCGCGCCGCGATCGTGCTCGACCCAACCCGCGGCAATTACTACCTCCAGTTGGCGGACGCGCTGCGCAGGGAGGGCCGTCCCGTCGACGCCGAATCCCAGATTCGCACCGCTCTCGGACTCGACCCGCGCGACGCCCAGGCGCATCTGGCGCTCGCCAACCTGCTCGACAGTGTTCCCGGCCGCGAGAGCGAGGGCGAAGCCGAGATGGCCGCGGCCCGCGCCATCGATCCCAAGCTCGTTACCGAGAACTCCGCCGTCTCGTCACCGGCCGGCGCGCCGAGCGCCGCATCCGCGCAGCCTGCTGCGGCGCCGGCGGCCGCGCCAACTATCAAGCCGCTGAACAAGCTCTTTTTGCTGACCAAGAACTCGCCGGTTTACCAGAGTCCCGACGACACCAGTTCGACTATCGGAAAGGTGAAGCGCAAAAAATATGTCCACGTGATCGGCATCACCGGAAATTACCTCCAGATCAAACTGCGCAACGGGACGATCGGCTTTATTCCGGTCACGGCGGCCGAGTAATATCGAAAACAACCCGACGGGCGCCGCAGCCCGTCGCAATTGAGGTAAACGGCGATGGCGGATGCGCAGATTCTCGAACGCGAAGTTAGTTTTGCCGGACCCGCGTGCACGATCAACGCATTCTGCGCCGAGCCGCCTGACGGTGCCCCGCGGCCGACGGTGATCGTCGTGCAGGAATGGTGGGGACTTAACCCCAACATCAAAGACGTCGCGCGCCGCTTCGCGCGCGAGGGTTACGTCGCAATAGCTCCCGACCTCTACTCGCGCCAGGGACACAAAGTCGCGACCGATCCGAATACCGCCGCACAACTCATGGGCGGGCTAAAAATGGCAGACGGGATCGCGGACCTGAGCGCGGCACTTGGATGGGTTCGCGCGCAGAAACGGACCCACTCGAGCCGCATCGGCATCACGGGATACTGCATGGGCGGAAGCTACGCGATGCTGTTGCCGTGCGAGTCGAAAGAGATCGCGGCGACGGCGCCTTTCTATGGCGAGATTCCCGCCGACGAAAAGGTCGCGAAGCTCGGATGCCCGATATTTTACGCTTACGGCGAGAACGACGGATGGATTCAGCGCAAGGACGTTGACCGCCTGGCCGCGGACTTGAAGAAATACAAAAAGCGCGGCGAGGTGAAGATCTACCCCGGATGCTCCCACGGTTTCTTCAACGACACCCGCGCCGACGTGTACAACGCCGCCGCCGCCAAAGACGCATGGGCCCACACGCTCAAGTTGTTCGCGGAAAATTTGCAGGGCTGAGCGCCGCCGGATCGAGCCGCGCCTCGCTCAGATAAATAAGGCGGCCCTCGTCGGAGGCTCGCTCGCGAAGCCACCGCGCGACGATCGTCATCGCTTCGAGCTCACCGCGGACGACTGGCCGCGCGCGGTAGCGCTCGAAATTATCCGCGACGAACGCCGCGACCTCTCCGGCGGCGTCGGGCGAATCGAGCGCGCGCGTCAATGCGAGGCGTCCCGCGAGCACGACATGCGCCGTGCGCGCGCCAGCTTCCCCCGTCATAATCACCAGGTTGTTCTCGGTCACGACTTCGCTCAGGCGCGAGGCGCGGCGCGCCAGCGTCGCCAGCGCCTCAAGGTCGCGGCGCATCCGGCCCGCTTCTTCATAGCGCAGGGCCTTGGCCGCGTCGTCGCGGGCGCGCGCGAGGTCCCCCAAAAGCGCGCCGCTGCGTCCGCGCAGGAAACCCAGCGCCTTGCGCACCCGTTCGGCGTAAGCGTCCTCATCGATACTCGCGTTGCACGGCGCGGTGCATTGTCCCATCTGGCCATAGATGCAGGGCGAAAAATCCTCGTCGGGATGAAGTTTGCCGGTGCAGGTGCGCAAGCCCAAAATCCGCGCGAGCGCGCGGACCGAGCCGTCCAGGCTTTTGCGCCCGATGAACGGACCCAGATGCATCACGCCCGCTCGCGCCGTCATCTTCGTGGTCAGCACGATCCGGGGAAAATCGTCCATCATGTCGAGCTTGATGAAGTACGCCGGCGCCGCCGACTTGAGCATCCGGTTGTACGGCGGCTTGAGCTCGCGAATCATGCGGGCTTCGAGCAATCCGGCTTCCAGAGCCGACGCCGTCAAACGAGTGTCGATCTTGTAAACGTGGCTGATTAACTCGGCGGTCTTCGCGTTGACCGCCGCGGTGAAGTACGAGCCGACCCGGTCGCGCAGGCGGCGCGCCTTGCCGATATAAAGAATATCGCCGCGCGCATTGCGCATCAGGTAAACCCCGGGCGCGTGCGGTATCGCCGCGATCTCCTCGGGCGCGACGTGGCGCTCGAACCTGCGTCCGGAAAGCCCGCGCCCGTGATCGTCGAGCAGCCGGTCCAGCCGCGTGATTCCCATCTTCGCCGCGATCTCGAGGAAAATCGAAAGAATCTCCGCCGCCATCCGCGCGTCGCCGAGTCCGCGATGACGTCCGTCCGTCGCCAGGCCGAAATGCTCCGCCAACGAGTCGAGCCGGCGCCGCTTGAGCGACGGAACCAGCCGCCGCGACATCCGCAAAGTGCACAGGACAGGATTGCGCAGCCCCATTCCAAAAATTCGCCGGAACTCGAAATCCAGAAATCCGCGATCGAAGGCGGCGTTGTGTGCAACCATCACCGAGTCGCCCATGAATTCGCGAAACGCGGGCAGCACGCTCTCGATCGGCGGCGCCGTCGCCACCATCTCGTTGGTGATCGAAGTCAGGCCCGTGATGAATCGCGGGATCATCCCATGCGGGCGGACCAGGCTCGAAAACGAATCGACCAGGCGCCGCCCGATCATCCGGTACGCGCCGATCTCGATTATCGTCCCGGGACCCGCGCGCCCGCCCGTGGTTTCAAGATCGACCACCGTGAAGGGCGCCTCGTCCAGCGCGACGCGGTAGCGATCGCTCGACTTGAGCGACCACATCCCGCTGGCAGCGTCGAAGGCGAAGTTCGGATCGCCGCCGAGCAGGCGATAGACAAGCTGCGCTCCCAGTTCGGTGTCGGAGGCAATTCCCTTGAGCAGCAGCCCCGCAAGCTCGTTTGCGTCCGCGCCGCCCGGATGCGCCTCGAGAAACGCGTAGAGCTTTTCCCTCACCGTCGCGTGCGGATCGCCAGGCTCCGCCGATAATTCCGATGACCCGCCTGATACGCGATGATCCTGCATCCACCTTGCCCCGTCACCTTCGTCGCAGCTTCGCTTTAGCATCGCCGCGCCTCTGCGGCAACGCGCCGGCGCTCGCGAGTGGCGCCGAAGCCCCGCGCGGTCTAGAATGAGACTCCAATCACCGAGGAAATCATCGATGGAACCAGTACAGATTGCGCGCGACGTCGAAGCCGTGCAGATTCCCGCCGGCATCAAGACGACGCTGGAAAAAGGTATCGAGGCGTATATCACCCAGTCGCTCGGCGGCACGTTCACCGTCCAGGTGCCATCGCACGGCGGACTGTTCAGAATCGCGGGTAAGGACGCCGACGCGATCGGCAAATCGCCCGAAGATGCGGGCGGAGCGCAGGCGGGCGGCGGCGGAGATTTGGAATCGATGGTCTGGGAGCAGCTCAAGACCTGCTTCGATCCGGAGATTCCAGTCAATATCGTTGACCTGGGTTTGGTCTATGGAATGGAAGTGAAGGATCAGGCTGACGGCTCGCGCAAAATCGAAGTGAAGATGACGCTGACCGCTCAGGGCTGCGGGATGGGCGCATCGATCGCCTACGACGCGAAGAACAAGCTGATGACGCTGCCCGGAGTCTCGGAAGCGGATGTCGATCTGGTGTGGGATCCGCCGTGGACCCCGCAAATGATCTCCCCCGAAGGCCGCGAACGTCTGGGACTGGACTGAAGAAACGTAGCCGCGACGATCCTGTCATTCCCTCGCGTGGCTGCCGCGCGAGGAATCCCGAACGAGGGGCCGATGCATGAGGCGTGGGCTCGGAGCACGGACGCCCCGGGATTTCTCCCTTCGGTCGAAATGACGGATGTGCGCTTGGTGCATGCGTATCGGCAAATCTCAGCCGAGTCCCCAATCGTCATTCCGAGCCCTAGGCGAGGAATCCCGATGCGCTCATGCTGCGAGTTTACGCTGCCCGCAGCGGCGTCTCGGTCGAGGTTTCTGGCGCGGGGCATCGTGGAACGCGCGGCAACAATGGAATGCGATGACGGCCCAACACGTTGACACGGGCGCAGAGGTCCGATAACTAATTCGGTTCCGGCATAATCATGTTTGCAATCTTAAAGACTGGCGGAAAACAGTACCGCGTCGGCGTCGGCGACCAGATCACGGTCGAACGGCTCGAGGGTGACGTGGGCGCGCAGATTTCTCTGA
>Ga0307374_10014803_pt1 | contig 10577 bp, 8 predicted proteins | sample OX3MG_FD_202532 | JGI IMG/M metagenome (GOLD analysis project Ga0307374, IMG submission 202532) | Soil microbial communities from Risofladan, Vaasa, Finland - OX-3 | ecosystem: Environmental > Terrestrial > Soil > Coastal area > Acid sulfate soil | place: Finland: Risofladan, Vaasa | collected...
AGAACGTCACGGGCCGCTGCCGCCATCTTCAGCTTGCGGTGAAGGGCCTCCGTCAGATCCGCTGTCAGCCTTGTCCGCCTTTCATCATCGGGCACGTTGGCAAGTATACCCACAAATGTGGCAATGTGCCAGAGTCCAACGGCGCGGCTTGTCAAGGAGGCCGGTGGGCCGGCACCTTGGAGCTGCCGGCCACAACTCGGTCGGATTGGATCGGCTGGCGCTGTTCCCGGAGCCGGTCACGATTGCCGCAGGCGAGTCAGAGATCTTGGATGTCCTCGTAAAACACCAAGGTGACGCAGATGCGTTCGGCTGGAACAACGAGGCGTACCTGTCTGGGTGGCGGCCGCCGCACTACCCCCTAGCGCCGGGAGCCTATCGCATTGATGTTGAGATCCTCTCGGTGAGCGCCTCAGATCAGAGACGGGCGTTCGAAGCGCACGTCGGGGCGACGATCGAGGACGCGTCCCTTAAGCCGCTGTAGGCGACATGGCTGCGTGGGGCTAACCGAGGTGGAGTTGGGGCACGCGGACGCCGGCCCGATCGCGCGGGTAAATCTAGCCCCGGTCGCCGTTCCCGACGGTACACCTTTAGGAAGTACAGGGCAGGCGGCGACGATCTGCCCAGCTCAGGATCGGGCGCCTGTGCAATCTCCGGCCGTGAGGTCCTCAGTTGGCTCAGGGACCTGCCGTAGGCAAATACCGGGAGGCGGCGGTGACCTGGCTCAGCGGTGACGTGCGATCGGATTTGGAGTGCGTTATGAGACCGGCGTCGGTGGTTGGCGCGTCGGGCCGGACACGAGCTTTATCGTTGGCCAGGCGTGGCTCGCAAGAAACAGTAAGAATCAACGCATGAAAGCGAACCGCTCGTTCGTTTCCGCGGGCGGTTTCACGGTGCTTGCCGAGATCGAGCCGGCGACCCGACCCGACCTGCGTGGGGTTCGTGAGCAGATCGCCGTGCTGGCCCCGGTAGCCGATGCGTTCTTGGTCCCGGACAACCACCTCGGACGGGCGACCGTCTCCAGTGTCGCCGTGGCCCACGAGGTCGCCACTATGGGCGGCCGAAGCATCGCCTGTCTAAATGCACGAGATCGAAACCTGCTCGGCCTCCAGCGCGATCTGCTGACGGCGGCTGCCTATGGAGTCGATCACCTCCTCTTGGTTCAAGGGGACAATCGCTCCGAGGACACTCGCACGCTAACCCCGAGAGGCATGTTCAAAGAGGCTCGGGAGTCCGCCGCGCGGATGGGCATGCCTCACCTCAGCCTGGGCGTCACTGCGCGAGCGGGAAAGCCCCTGCCGGCGTGGAAAAGGGAAGCAGACTTTGTGTTGACACAGATCGATTACGCAGTCGAGGACGTCGTGGCTTGGCGGGAGAGTCTGTCCTACGATGGGCCGGTTCTGGTCGGTGTGATCGTTCTCACGAGCGCGGCAATGGCCGGTCGTCTGGCGGGAGGCGGGTACGGCGTGGAGATCCCGGACGCCGTCGTCGAGCGCCTCGCTCGCGAACCGCGCTCCGGCGTCGAGATGGCGATCGACCTAGTGGGGCGATTTCGCACCTCTTGCTGCGACGGTGTGCATCTCGTCTCCGGCAACCGCTACCGCGACGTGGCGCAGGCCCTTTTGCTCAAAGCGGCCGACGCAGCCGACTGACTCGCCAAGGTCGTCGTCTCGGTCCGCACACTGCATGTCCCTCTGGGCTCGGCGAGTAGCGCCGCCCATCCTTTAAGAACGGGACGCCCGGCTCAGACTCGAGGACAGCGGCATAACCGGTGCCAGCCAGTAACTCTCGATGCCCGGGCCGGGCCCGCCCGGCGAATCGCGGCCGGCGCTCGGGAAACGGGGTGGGGAGGAGGTTCACAGCGCGAAGACCTTGACATAACCGTGAACTTGTATAAGATGGAGGTTATGCTACCGCAATGTGGGACGTGGAGTTTACGGACGAGTTCGAGGCTTGGTGGCGCCTCCTCTCCGAGCAGGAGCAGGAGGCCGTGACCGCGGCCGTGGAGGCGTTGGAGGTTCGCGGTCCAGCTCTCGGCAGGCCCTTCGTGGACGTGATCCACGCCCCGCGGCACGCGAACATGAAGGAGCTTCGGCCTCGAGGGGGTCACATACGAGTGATGTTTGCATTCGATCCTCGTCGCACCGCGATCCTGCTGATTGGAGGGGACAAGACCGGCAAATGGGAAGCCTGGTACGAGGAAATGATCCCGATCGCAGACGGATTGTTCGACGAGCACCAGGTGGCGATCGAGAGAGAAGGAGCACGAGAATGAGCGGACGCAAGAGCTTTGCGAATCTGAAGCGGGAGATTGAAGCCAATCCCGAGCGCCGAGCGCGACTCGATCGCGAGCGTCACTACGTTCACGCCATCCTGGGCCTCACGGCCATGCGGGAGGCCCGGGGCGCTACCCAGCAGCAGATCGCGGACGCGTGGGACGTCAGCCAGGCGAACGTCTCGCAGATCGAGCGGACTCCGGATATCTACCTGTCCACGCTGGGCAAGTACGTGGCGGCGCTGGGCGGGCAGATCCAGATCCGCGCGGTCTTTCCTGATGGGATGATCACCTTGGTCGGGGAAGAGGACGAGCCGACCGATGCGGAGAGGCCGACGTCGGCAGGCGCCGCGCGATGAACCGGGCAACTGCTGCTGCTCCGTTATTCGGCTCATCACCCCGCCCCGTAGCCGGCAAGATTCCGCGCTCGGCACAATCATGGTGTCGATCGTGGTTCCTGGGAGTCGTCGCTATGGGCGGGAGCCAATCGGCGGGATCCGCCCAAGGTACGACCCGACTGCTGGACTCTGAGGTGGTTGTCTACCTCATGCCTATCGACCCGGGCCGAGGTCCAATGTGGAGGTCTTGTCCGAACGGGCGTGCATCTTGCTCGGCCCCAGCCACACTTTCGAGCTCGACAACATTATCCAGAAGTACAAACGGGCCAGAACGGAAGTCGCCGGAAGTTTCGTGCGCAACTGACGATGAGCTCGTCACGATGTCTGCAGGAGTCGCAAGATCGTCCGACCTGGGCGACATACAGCTGGCGCGTCGCTTGGCAAGGCTGATAGTCCATCAGAACTACGGCGGGTACCGTTGTGCAAACACTTGGTCGATCACGCGGACGGCGACACGGACGGGAACTGGAAATAGAGGAAGTGATTGAACAGCTCGGTAGCGTCTCCGACGCCCGACGGGGGTTTAATCGTTGGGCCCGCGGCGGTATGTCGAGTCGAGTGGTGGGCAGTTCGGGGCGCGGGCTAGCGGGGGGTATCGACCTTTGATGAGTAGGGGGAGCGAACGCCCCCACGCCAAGCCTTTCGAACACGTCCACGCGCCCAAGTCGGAGCTTTACCGCGACATCATGCGCGCGTTCGTGGCGGGCAAGCACCGATTCCTGGTGCACCTCCGTCCTGAGGATGTGTCCGAGTTGCTCCCAGCTGTCCAGGAGGACGGTGCGGTCGAGGCTGCGCTGGGCTCGCTGGTCGGCTGGGGCAACCTGCGCGCTGATCCAGACAACAGCCGCGTCACGACGGTTGAGGACTTCTACCGTCCGCGCTACCTGTATCAGTTGACCACCGAGGGAGAGGCGGCCGAGCTGGCCCTCGATGCCTATGAGGCTGCGCTTGGCAAGCGAGGCGAGCTCCAGTCGGTCGCGCTGGAGGACATCCGCCTCCGGCTCCGCAGCCTGGTCCTGCAAGCTGAAGCCGTCGACCCTGATGCCTCGGTCGTTCACAGTCTGCTCAGGGAGCTCTCGGGTCTGTTCGACGGGCTGGCAGCCAACGCGAGCGCCTTCATGAGCAGCCTCCAGCGCACGATCGACCTCCAGGACGCGAGCGAAGACGCGTTCATCGCCTACAAGGACCGGCTGATCGGTTACTTGAATCGGTTCATCCAGGACCTTGTGCTGACGACGGCGGACATCGCCACGACGCTGGAGGGCCTCGATGGGCTCGATGTTGATCGACTGCTGGGGTTGGTTGCCGCTCGGGAGGCCGTCGACGTTGCGCCCACCGAGGAAGGTGCGGGCGAGTCCGAGGCGGTGCAACACAAGTTGGCAGACTGGCGCGCGCGGTGGTCGGGCCTCCGGTCCTGGTTTGTAGGCGACCACGCGCACCCATCCCAGGCCTCGATCCTGAGGCAGCGGGCGCGGGCGTCGGTTCCGGCGCTGTTGTCGGCCGTCACGGTCCTACTCGAACGCCGCAGCGGGCGCAGCGACCGCTCGGCGGATTTCCGCGCTCTTGCGGTCTGGTTCGCTGAAGCTCCCACGGAGTCGCACGCGCACCGCCTCTGGCGAGTCGCCTTCGGACTGGCTCCGGCCCGGCATCTGGGAGTCGACGCCGATGCCATGTACGCGCTTGACCAGCAGTCAGTGCCATCCGCTACGAGCTGGCTTGCGGCGCCCCCGGTGCCGATCAACGCGCGACTGCGTGCGACCGGGCAGTACCAGAGGCGGGGGATGGTCGCCCGAGTTCTGGACCGCGGCGATGCCAAGCGCCTTCTGGCTGGGCAGCTCGAGGCGGAGCGCGTTCAGACCCAGGAGGCCCGCCGCCGGCTTGCGACCGGCCGCCCGGTCCGGCTCTCGAGTCTTGGTGCACTCGACCGGGAAGAGTTCGCATTGTTCCTCGCCCTCCTGAGCGACGCGCTTTCCGCCGGACCGCCCGGCATTGACGGCGTACGCACGATGACCGGCGACGGGACGCTGGAAATCACGCTCGTGCCCACCGACGACAACGCAATCGCGGAGATCGTCACCCCCGAAGGGCACCTGCGCGGGCCGGACCACGTCATCACCATCGTCGACCTCGCTGCGCCTGCCGACGAGCAGCCGCCCGCCGCGGTGGCCGCCCGCTAATGAGCACTGGACGCAGCGCCCTCGCCGACGCCGTGGAGAGGCTCGAAGTCGAAGAGCGTCAACGGGCGGCGAGGTCTCTTCTACGCAATCCGCTGCTGACACCCTCCGGCCCCGATCCGGCCGTGTTCGTCCTGGTGCGCCGTCACGGGCCCTGGCTTCGTGACTGGTTTACGAACGAGGCCGGCTGGACGCTACAGGTGGAGAGCGGTCTCGCCCGGCTGCGCAAGCTGCCGAGCGCGCTGGGTGACGCCACCCGGCCGGCGATCGCCGAGAAGGCGAATGCGCCCTTCAGCCGCCGCCGATATGCGCTCTTGTGCCTTGCCCTGGCCGCCCTCGAGCGAGCTGACGCTCAGGTCACGCTCGGCAGGCTCGCCGAGCGGGTGCTGAGCCTCGCGAGCGATCCCCGCCTGGTCGCGGCAGGTTTCTCGTTCACGCTCGGTCCACGTGAGGACCGGATCGACGTGGTCGCTGTCGTGAGGCTCCTGATATCCAAGCGCGTCCTAGTAAAGGTGGCTGGGGACGAGCAGGCGTACGTCAACGACACCGGCGATGCGCTGTACGACGTCGACCGCCACGTCCTGTCCGGACTGCTGGTAGCGCGTCGCGGCCCGTCACTGGTCAATGCCGGCGATTTCGAAAGCCGGCTCAGCGCGCTGGCCTTCGAGCTCGTGCCGGACAGCACGGAGTCTCACAACCGGGCCCTGCGCCAGGCTCTGACTCGTCGCTTGCTCGATGACGCCGTCGTCTATCTCGAGGATCTGAACGCAGAAGAGCGGAACTACCTGACAAGCCAGCGGCCGTTCCTGCTGGCACGCATAACCGAGGCCACGGGCTTAGTGCCCGAGATCAGAGCCGAGGGGATCGCTCTCCTCGATCCGAGCGGTGAGGCCACCGATCTGCGCATGCCGGAGGAGGGTACGCAGGGCCACGCCACGCTCCTCGTCGCCGAGCGCCTCGCCGGCACGCTAAAGCAGCAAGGTGAGATTGCGGTTCCGCTTGCGGACCTGCACGCGGCCATGGCCGCCTGGGTCCAGGAGTACCGCTCCTATTGGAGGAAGGAGACTCGCGACCCGGGTGCCGAAATTGGGTTGTGCCGGCTCGCTGTCGACCGGCTGGAGGCGTTGGGCTTGGTGCGAAGGGCGGACGGCGCTGTAGTGCCGCGACCGGCGCTGGCGCGTTTCGGCTACCAACCTCCAACTCTCGGTGCCGTGCAGCAGGAGTTGTTGTGATCGCCGCCGAGCTCCCCGCCGCGCAGCGGCAGCGCTGGCAGCCGGTCCGCGCGGGTCTGGTCGACATCTTCCTCTATGACTACGAGGAGTTCTGGTTCAAGGATGGGCATCTGCTGCTCCGAGGGAACAACGGGACGGGTAAGTCGAAGGTGCTGGCGCTGATGCTCCCCTTCCTCCTCGATGGTGAGCTGGGACCGTCGCGGGTGGAGCCGGACGGTGACGCGGGCAAGCGGATGGAGTGGAACCTCTTGCTGGGTGGTCGCTACGAGGAGCGCCTCGGCTACTCATGGCTCGAGTTCGGGCGGCTCGCCGACGACGGTGAGCCGGCCTACCTCACCCTCGGCTGCGGGATCAAGGCCGTGCAGGGACGGGGGGTGGCAGCCAGATGGTTCTTCCTGGCCTCTGGACGACCCGGCGTCGACTTCTGGCTGATCGGCGAGCGGGGGGCGGTGCTCACCCGCGAACGGCTGATCGAAGCACTGCAGGGCCGCGGTCGCGTGTTCGATGCGGCCGAGCAATACCGGCATGCCGTCGATGAACGGCTCTTCCACCTGGGACCCGACCGCTACGCGGGTCTGGTCAACCTCCTGATCCAGCTCCGGCAGCCGCAGCTGTCGAAGCGGCCCGATGAGGAGAAGCTGTCGCGGGCGCTGTCACAGGCTTTGCGACCGGTCGACCAGGCGATCCTGGCAGACATCGCCCAGTCGTTTCACGACCTGGAGAGCCAACGCGAAGAGCTCCGCGCCCTGCAGGACACGCGCACGCAGGTCGAACGCTTCCTCGTGAGCTACCGGCACTACGCATCCGTTGCGGCCCGCCGCCAGAGCGAGGAAGTGCGACGCGCCCACTCGGCATTCCAGGAAACGCAGCGTGGGCTCGCCGCCATCAAACAGGAGCTGGAGACAGCAGAGCGCGACGACGCCGCCACCGCTCGGGACCAGAGTGCTACTGCACTCGAGCTGAGCCAGTCGCGGGGCCGCGCTGCGGAGCTGCGCGACCGGCGTGAGGTGCGGGAGCTCGATGCTGCCGAGCAGCTGGCAACGCTGACCTCCCAGCAGTCGGCGCGAGCCGCGGCTCAACGGACAGAGGCCGATGCGGATGTGGTCGAGCGACGCTCTGCCTGGGATCAGGCTCGCAGCGGCGCCGAGGAGAGTGGGCGCCGGGTGCTCGCAGCTGCCGAGCAGGCCGGCCTCGCCGCGGACGCGGCGGGAATGGGTGCTGGCCACCGGGAAGTGATGGCGGCACTGGGGCCAGCGGCTGAGGTGCCGACCGAGGATCGGGTCGTCCAGACCGCCGAATCAGTGGCTGCCCGGCTGTCTCGCGATCGCGCAGAGGCCATCACCCACATGCACGGCCTGGTTGAGAGGGCGGGCGAAGCCGCGCGGGCGTTGCAGGATTCCCGGCTGCAACTGGATGAGCTCACCCGCGAGTTGGACGCGATCCGAGAGCAGGGGACCGCGGCGGGCCAGGCTGTCCTCGATGCCACAAGCGCCTTGCTCGATGCCTGGCGCGGCTACGGTGACACCACAGTCGAAGTCTCGATCTCCGACCTCGAGGGCCTGCTGGCAGGCTTGGGATCCTGGGCCGAGACGCTCGATGGCGAGGATCCGGCCAGGTCCGCGCTGGCCACGGCCGCGCGTCGCGCCGGCAACGCGCTCTCCGAAAAGCGTGCGGAGGCGCTTGAGCGCCTGCGCGAGGTCGAGGCGGAGCGCCTGGGGCTGGGCTCTGAGCAGGAGCGACTGCTGCGCGGCGAGGACACGACCCCGCCCCAGCCGTACACCCGGGACCCGACCGCTCGTTTGCTTGGGCCGGGGGCGCCGCTGTGGCAGCTCATCGATTTTCGCGACCATGTGACGCCGGTCCAGCGGGCCGGGTTGGAGGCGGCCCTCGAGGCATCGGGGGTGCTCGACGCCTGGCTCATGCCGGATGGCCGCCTGCTCGACCAGGGCATGCACGACGAGGTCGTGGTTATCGGTGGGCCGGCCGCCTCCAACCTGGGAGCAGCTCTCATGGTCGCGGTCGATCGAGACCATCCACAGGCGTCCGCCGTCGCCGACGCCACCGTGGAGGCAGTCCTGTGCGGGATCGGCCTGGGACCTGCAACCGGCGACACTTGGATGGACCCGTCCGGGCGCTGGCGTCTCGGGGTGACCGAGGGACGGTGGTCCAAGCCCGCGGCCGCCTTCATTGGGCGCGGAGCCCGCGAGTCAGCTCGACGCCGGCGCCTGGAGGAGCTGCAGGCGGAGATCGAATCGGTTGAGCTCGCGATCGCCGGTGCCCATGCCCAAACGGAAGCCATCGAAGCCCGACAGCTGGCGCTGGATCGGGAGCTTTCATTGTCACCCAGCTCAGAGGCCCTTCGGGACACCCATCTCGTCGCGGCGGAGGCACGCCGCCAGCTGGCGGCCTGCGAAGTCCGGGTCGCCAGGCAAGAAGCGCTCATTGTCGAACGCGAAGCCACCGCCAGCTCCTCAGCCGAGGCCCGCGACTCGAGCCCCGCGGACCTGGAGCTCCCCGCTGATGGTGTGGGGTTGGAGCGCGGCAGCCAGTCGGTCGCGGACTACCGCGCCGCAGTGGCTGGGCTGTGGCCAGAGGCTCGCGCACAGGCCGATCGACTGCGTGCGGTCCAGGCGGCCCAAGCCGCGCTCACGCGCGCTGGGGCCGTCGCAGCCGAGCGCATACGGGAGTCGCAACGGGCCGCTCAGGCTGCTTCGGACGCTGGCGGGAGATGGGAGGGATTGCGAGACAGCATAGGGGCGACGGTCGAGGAGATTCGCGCCCAGCTGGCCTCCCTCAATGCCCGGCTTGCCATGCTCGAGGCCGAGGCGAACAGATTGAACGAGCAGCGGTTGGCCCTGCAGAATCGGATCGGCCGGGCCGAGGGCCGGCAGGGTGAGCTGGAGTCCGCCTTGACCCAACAGAGCGAGCTCCGAGCTCACTCCGTGGAGGCGCTCCAAAGACTGGCGGCCACCGGGCTGCTCTTAGTCGCTGTTCCGGATGTCGACATACCCGAAGCGCCGTGGGTGCCGGAGCCGGCGGTCCGGCTCGCGCGACGGGTCGAGCAGGCGCTGGGGGCAATCGAGTCTGGGGATCCGGCCTGGGAGCGCATCCAGCGAGATATCGGCTCTCGGGTCAAGGAGCTCCAGGACTCACTGGGCAGCCATGGCCATAACGCAATGATCGACCTGGTCGATGGCCGATTCGTGGTAACGATCACATTCCAAGGACAGCGCAGGGCTCCCGACGAACTGGTTGCCCTGCTTCTGGAGGAGATCTCGCACCGGGACCGGCTCCTGGACGCTCGCGAGCGGGAGCTTCTGGAAGAGCATCTGGTCAACGAGGTGGCGAGCCATCTTCAGGAGCTCATCAGCGATGCCGAGGTGCAAGTGGAGCAGATGAATGAGGAACTGCGCCGGCGTCCGACCAGCACCGGCATGCGCCTACGTTTCCGGTGGGCACCTCGCGCGGACGGTCCGGCCGGCTTGGCCGAAGCACGCGGCCGGCTTCTCCGGCAGGTCTCCGACGCCTGGTCTCCGGAAGATCGAGGGGCGGTAAGCGCCTTTCTGCAGCAGGAGATAGCGGCCGTCCGTACGTCGAACGAGAGCGGAACTTGGCTCGAACAACTGACCGAGGCGTTCGATTACCGCCAATGGCATCGTTTTGTGATCGAACGTTGGCAAGACGGCCACTGGCGGTTGGCAACCGACCCCGCATCGAGCGGAGAGCGGGTGCTCACGGTGACGCTGCCATTGTTTGCGGCGGCATCGGCGCACTACCGCTCGGCGCACGAGCACGCTCCCCGGTTGGTGATGCTGGACGAGGCGTTCGCGGGCGTGGACGACGACAGCCGGGCCAAGTGCATGGGCCTGCTGGACACCTTCGACCTCGACTTCGTGATGACCAGTGAGCGCGAGTGGGGCTGCTATCCGACGGTCGGCGGCCTGGCCATTCACCAACTGGCGCGGCGTGAGGGGATCGACGCGATACATATCACTCGCTGGGAGTGGGATGGCCGAGCGAGGACCAGGGTCGATCCCGCGATCCAGGCAATGAGGGCTCCGGACGGCAACCGGTCCGCTCTCGACGCCGAGCACGAGTGACGACGGCCGACAAGGACCTGCTCGGGAGGCTACTCGGTGGCGACGATTTGCGGTGGCTCATCGAGCGCATGCGCGTGCGGATCGAGCGGCGCTTACCGCTCGACGGGTCGGTGACCTTGCAACGTGCCACTCACGCCCAGCGCCGGGCGGTGGAACGGCTGCTCGGGCGGCGTGCGGGCCACGGGGATGCAATCTCAGTGCCATTGCCTGCACTCGAGGCCGTGGTTGCCCGAGTCGGGGCCGCTCCGGATTTACGTTCAGCGGTCGAGGCGCTTACCGGTCCCATCGCCGATCGGGCGGCTGATCGGGATGCTAGAGAGTTGGCATGGGGTGCGGCGATGCGCCAATTGGAGGCGCTCACTCAGGCCCGACCCGTCCTCGAGCCGTGGCTTGAATGGGTC
>Ga0307374_10014804_pt1 | contig 10577 bp, 4 predicted proteins | sample OX3MG_FD_202532 | JGI IMG/M metagenome (GOLD analysis project Ga0307374, IMG submission 202532) | Soil microbial communities from Risofladan, Vaasa, Finland - OX-3 | ecosystem: Environmental > Terrestrial > Soil > Coastal area > Acid sulfate soil | place: Finland: Risofladan, Vaasa | collected...
CGAATCGCCGTCGACAGAGGCCAGCATCGAGCCATCGGGGGAAAAGCCGATCGCGTCGAATTGTGCCGCAGCCTTCTGCGCGGGTAAAGGGGTCCATGATCTCGTATTCCAGAGCTGCAGTCTCATGCCGTAGTCGTCATCGAACGCCATTACAACGGCCATACGATCACCAGATGGTGAGAACACGATCTCATCAACCGCGTCGGACAGCGAAAGCAGGCGGCGATACGACGGAATCGAGGGACCCGGTGATCGTGGCGCTACCGGCGCTAACGGTACCCGCCGGGGTGTCCGAGCGCCTCGCAGGATGAGTGCGGCCAGCAATATCGCAACCGCTGCGAAAACGGCGGCCCTGGCGCATTTTGTGGTGACTGTCATAATTCGTTCCCCGCTGAGTTCAAACAGATCGGCTGGCGGCCCGCTATTATCAACGCGGCCAGAGTGGGACGTTCATGTCAGAACAGCCCACGCGAAACTCTGCCCCCGGGTTTCGACCGGCTCCGTCGGAATCCTTCAGGTAGACTCAAGCGGTCAGGTCCACATTTCAAAAGCGCCATCGGTCTGGCCGGGCGCTCACCCCGAATGACTTCGGGGCCTGTGATACAAAATCCCTGCGGGGTTGATGCTGTTCACAGGCGCGGCGGTCCGGGGACGCGACCGCCGATCTCACTCAGTGTGAGTAGTTACGCTCAAGCGGTCACGTCGACGTTCTGGCTGCCGCACCGTTCGCGCAGGGCGCGGACGAGTTCGGGGCTGCGTTGGACGCTGGCGCCGTTGTGGGACCGGAGTTTCCGCCGGCCGGCCGGTGTTTCCACCGTCAGCTCTACCGGGTGCGGGCCGCCGGCGTACCGGCTCAGAATGGCCGCGATCTCTTCCATCACCGGTCGTGTTGACGTCTCCGGCGTGAGACGGACCCGCAGCACCTTGATGATCGCCGGAGCTGCTCCGCTGCCATTCGTGCTTCCGTTCGGCGTCGGGTTGATGGTTTGAGGGGCCTTATGACGCGGCGCCGGGGAATCGACGATGGATTCACCGGCCGGGGGATAAAGAACGACCTTCTCACCTTTCTTAGGAAGAGCGCCGTAGATGTCACGGATGGTTGTGACGTCGTCCGGGATCTCGTCGTCGTCGCTGATCAGGGCCGCGCCGCCGCCGGTGGCTGATTCTGGCGCGGGAGGCGCTGGCGCGGATGGGGTTGACGCGGTTGGGGCTGGCGCGCGTGGGGCGGAAGCGGCCGGTTCCCAGCCGGGGACCTCTTCTGTCGGGAGGTCGAGCCGGATATGGCCGCCAGTCGCCGGCGCTGCGGTCGCTTTGGAGGGCGCCGCAGCCGGTGATTCGGGGATCGGAGGCGCTTCGGGGATGATCGATGGCTTTTCGGGTTCGGCCGCGGCGTTCGGAGTCCCGCCCGGTTCGGGAGTTATCCGCGCAGATTTTTCCCGGGCTGCCGGTTTCTTCGCTGCCGCGGGGGGATCATTGAAGAGTCTCGGAGCAGACCAGTTGAGATCGGGAACGACCGTTTCATCGCCATCGAGTGTGGGATCAATTTCGACGAGACTTCCGTCACTCAGCCCCCACGACTCCACCGGATCATCCTGAATATCGGCCCACGGATCCAGGTCGGAAAGAGTGGCGTCGGCGGCGGTAATCTCGTCGGCGAGGACGCTGAACTCACGGTCGTCGGTCTCTTCCGACTCGGCGGCCGCCTTATCGCTGCCAGACTTACGGCCGCGTCCGCCGGCGCCGGCCCGGATGCTCACCTTTCCCCGCACCAGGATCACCCGGTCCTTCTCGATCAATTCGCCGTGCTTCTCTAAGGCTTCTTTGAAGACCACGACGTCGATGCGGCCGGTGAGATCCTCCAACATCACGAACATCATCGGGTCACCCTTGCGGGTCTGGTGCCGGCGGAACTCGCAAACCAGCCCTCCAATCGTGACAGCGTCCCTCTCCGAATACTGCTTCAGCTCATTGGTCGCGGCCGCGCCGGCTTTCCGGAACGCCTTCCGGTAGGCGTGCAGCGGGTGGTTCGAGACATAGAGACCGAGCAGATCTTTCTCGAAGCCGAGGAGCTCCTGCGGCTTATATTCCTCGACCGGTCGAAGCTGCGGATACTGCACCTTCGGCGCCACCGAGTCGGCCGCAGCGCCCAGCAGGCCGAACAGCGTCACCTGCCCCGATTGCGCGTTGCGCCTGGCCTGCTGCCGGAGGCTCATCGCCACGTCCAGGTTATCCATCAACTGGCGGCGGTTTGGAGTGATCTCCTGGAACGCTCCCGCCTTGATCAGCGCCTCTAAGCTGCCCTTATTGACCGCCGTGACTTCGTGAGTCCGCTCGCAAAAGTCGAAGATCGACTCGAACGGGCCCTCTTGCTCACGCACCTTCAGAATGCCGTCGATGGCGGTGGAGCTGAGGCCTTTAATGGCCGCCAGTCCGAACCGGATGGCGCGGTCCGCTCCCGGTTCCGGCTCAAAGTTAACGGCGCTCCGGTTAATATCCGGCGGCCGCACATCCACGCTCATCCGGCGGCATTCCTCCATTGTCGCCGCCAACCGGTCCTTATTCTCCATGAGGCTCGTCAGGAGCGCCGAAAGATACTCCACTGAGTAGTTGGCCTTGAGATAGGCGGTCTGGTAGCAGAGCGCCCCGTACGCCGCGCTGTGAGCCTTGTTGAACCCGTAAGCCGCGAACGCGGCCATCTGGTCATAAATCGTGCCCGCGATATCTCGCTTGACTCCGCGTTCCGTGGCGCCCCCGACAAACTTGTCACGGAACTTGGCCATCAGATCGTGGATCTTTTTGGACATTGCCTTGCGGAGCTTTTCGGCGTCGCCCGGTTGGAAACCGCCCACCTGCATCGAGATTTGCATGATCTGCTCCTGGTAGAGCATCACGCCATAAGTGTCCTTCAGGATAGGCTGAAGCTGATCGTCCAGGTACGTGACAGACCGCCGTCCGTGGCGGCACTCGATGAACTGGTCCACCATGCCGCTCTGCAGTGGGCCGGGCCGGTAAAGGGCCACCACAGGCACGAGGTCATCGAAGATACGGGGCTTCAACTGCCGCACCATCTGTCGCATCCCGGAGCTTTCCAGTTGAAAGACGCCCACGCCGTGACCCTCGCTGAGCATCTCGAAAGTCGCCGTGTCGTCTTCAGGGATCCGGTCAATATCGATGACCTCGCCCCGTCGCTTTGAGATAAGCTCCAGGCAGTTATCCACCACGGTGAGGTTTCTAAGACCCAGGAAATCGACCTTGAGAAGACCGATCTTCGAGACCGATTCCATGTCGTACTGCGTGCAGGGCCGGGTCTCGGTCACCTCCACGCCATCCCGCATCACTTTCACCTCTCCCGCACGCTGGAGCGGCACACAATCGGTGAGCGGATCACGTGAAATGACGACGCCTGCAGCATGAATGCCGGAGGTGCGCACAACGCCTTCCACGGTGCGCGCCCGGTCAATCAGCGTCTTTATCTCGGGGCTGCCATCATAAAGCTGCTGCATCTCCGGGATGCCCTGAAGGCAGTCGTCGATGGAGGGACTCAGGCCCGAAATCAGCTTGGCGATCCGGTCCACTTCGGGCAGCGGCACGTTGAGCGCCCGGCCGGCGTCCCGGATGGCGGCCCGGGCGCCGAGCGTGCCGAGTGTGCCGATCTGCGCCACGTGATCCTTGCCATAGCGCTCGATCGCGTAGTCGATCATTTCTTCACGGCGAATATCGGCGAAGTCGAGGTCGATGTCCGGCATTTCCACCCGGTCCGGGTTCAGAAACCGCTCGAACATCAAATTGTAACGCAGTGGATCAACCGACGTGATACCGAGCAGATAGGCGACAATGCTCCCGGCGGCCGATCCGCGGGCGCGGCAGCTGATCCCCCGTTCCTGCGCGTGGCGCACAAAATCCGCCACAATGAGGAAGTACGAGGCGAATCCCTTCGGATTGATCACCGAAAGCTCATAGTCCAGCCGGCGGATATGATCATCATTCACCGGGTTAAACCGGGTCGGCAGCGCGCTGACACAGAGGTCCTTCAGATACGAATCGGGTGTGCTCCCTTCAGGCACGGGAAATTCGGGGAGTGAAACCTGGTCGAACTGCAGGTCCAGGTTACACATTTCCGCGATCCGCAGCGTGTTAGTGAGCGCGCCAGGAATATGTCCCAGTTTTCGATCCATCTCCTCCGCGGTGGCGAGATAAAACTGGCTGCTCTCAAACTTGAACCGCTTCTGATCCGTGACGGCCGCGCCGGTCTGGATGCAGAGGAGCAAATCGTGGGCGTGATGGTCTTCGGGGCAGACGTAATGAACGTCGTTGGTGGCGACCATCGGAATATCCAGCTTTTTCGAGAGGTCAAGGAGCGCTTCATTCACCCGGTACTGGTCGTCTATACCATGATCCTGAAGCTCTAAGAAGTAGTTCTCCCTACCGAAGATTTCACGATGCTCTTCCGCGGCGCGGCGGGCCTCTTCCAGTTTCTCATGGACAATCAACTGCGGCACTTCGGCGCCCAGGCACGCGCTCAGGCAGACGAGGCCCTCCGAAAACTCGGCGAGCGTCTCCCGATCCACTCGAGGCTTGTAATAGAAGCCTTCAAGATGGCCGCGGCTCACCAGCCGCATCAGGTTCTTATATCCCTCGAAGTTTTTCGCGAGCAGGATGAGATGATAGTAGTTCGAGCCGCCTCCGCCGCGGCCGGTTCGATCGAATCGGGACCCCGGAGTGACGTAGATCTCGCACCCGAGTATCGGCTTTACGCCGCTCTCTTGCGCTGCCCGGTAGAATTCAATACATTTGTACATCACGCCGTGATCGGTGATGGCGACTGCCGGCATCTTCTCCTGAGTGGCGCGTTGGAGAAGCGCTTTTGTGCGGCACATACCGTCGAGCAGTGAGCCTTCGCTGTGGAGATGGAGATGAACGAATTCAGCCATAGATGTACTGTTCTATTCCCCTGAAGTAGTGACGATCCTCGAATATTGTGGCATGGCGGGGTCGCCGGAGCCGCCTCGCGCACTGCCCTACGGGTAAGCCGGCAGTCGCCATCCTCCATTCTAGATGGGTTGCAGTCCACAACACTCCCCCGTTATTGGCGGCCGGGGGATGCCGGCGAGCTTACGGGCTGCCGCCGGTCGAGACCTGGAACACTATTCCGGCGGCGGCCGCGCGACGCCGGCAATGAGCGCGCCGGGACGCCGGCATTTCATGCCGGCGCTGATCGCGCTTGATCCAACGCACTGGAGTACGTTACCATCTTGATAGTAGGCTGTCCATAGTACGGCAGGCTCATGCCCCGCTACGGGGCCGCTAAAATCTTGCCGTCCCCCCATTTCGAAGGCGCCAATCCCGGCGCCGCGGGCGCGGTGGGCGTTCGAGAAGTTCGACGAGAGGTTCGATATGAAAGAACAGAATCAGGCAGCCGCTGCGGAGAGGCTCCCCGGAATGCAGAGGGCGCTGGGAATCGTCATGGCGCTGGTGGCCGTCTGCCTGGTGTTCGTGCTGTTCCTCTGGCATTCCCAGGCAAAACCATCGCGCACGTCCTACCGCGATCTGGCTATCACGCGCAGCGCCGTAGTCCTGAATAAAAAAACGGGCAAGTTGGTCTGGACGGGAATAGTGGTCAACCACGGCAGCGAGCCGGCCCCCGCTCCCTGGGTGGTTGTCAACCTGTATGACCCGGCCGGAGATGGAGTGGATACCGGCCAGGCGACCACCACCGTGAAAAGCATCCGTGGCGGGGGCTCACTCGGATATTCAACGATTTTTGATTCCCGCGGCAATAACATGCGCGCCGAACCGCATCTGGAGGAGCCGAACTCTCGGCCGCTGGGGATGTAACGAAAGCACGGGTGTCGGCGCGGGTTGTTCCAAAACCCTCGCGCGCCTGCTGCCGAATAGCGTAAATCGAAAGATTGGGGGGTGGCTTGGCGCGAATAGTGACATTCGGTGAGATGATGATGCGGCTGGCGGCGCCGGGCAGGCTGCGCTTTTCGCAGGTGAGCACGTTCGAAGTAACCTATGGCGGCGGTGAGGCGAACGTCGCGATTTCGCTCGCGAATTTCGAGCAGGACGCCGTTTTCGTGACCAGGGTGCCCCGTAATCCATTCGGCGACGCGGTCGTTCAAACTCTTCGCGCGAGAGGCGTCGATACCTCGTTCGTCGCCCGTGGCGGAGACCGCCTCGGAATCTACTTCCTGGAGGTCGGCGCCAGCCAGCGTCCATCGGTGGTTGTTTACGACCGCGCCGGCTCTGCGATTTCAGAGGTAAGTCCGGACGATTTCGACTGGAAGAGCATATTTCGAGGCGCGCAGTGGTTTCACGTCACCGGTATTACGCCGGCGCTAAGTCCGGGCGCAGCGGCCGCCGCGTTGGAAGCCTGCCGGACCGCGCAGGCGGCCGGGCTTACCGTTTCCTGCGACCTTAACTATCGCAAAAAACTCTGGTCCCCCGCCCAGGCGCAGGCCTGTATGACCGGGCTCATGGAGTACGTTACGGTCGCAATCGGAAACGAGGAGGATGCGGAGAAGGTTTTTGGAATCAGGGCCGAAGGCGCCGACGTAAGCGCGGGCGCCGTATCCAACGCGGGTTATGAGAAGGTCGCTAAGACCCTTGCCGATCGGTTCGGGCTGAAAACCGTGGCTATCACCCTTCGGGAAAGCCGCTCGGCCGACGATAATGGCTGGACCGCCCTGCTGCTGCATGAAGGCGCAATCTATCAATCGCGCCGGTACGACGTGCATATTGTTGATCGGGTTGGTGGTGGCGACGCATTCGCCGCCGGACTCATTTACGGCATGGTGAATGGTCGCGGCCCGCAAGAGGCGCTGGAATTCGCGGTGGCGGCGTCCTGCCTCAAGCACACCATCGTCGGCGACGCTAATCTGGCGTCGATCGCCGAAGTCGAGGCTCTCATGAAGGGCGACGCTTCCGGTAGAGTGCAGCGATAGCCCGGCGGGCTCGACAGACGATTCACGACTGGAGACGGACAGTGCGGCGTTCACGAGCTTTGCGATGCGGTCTCAGCTTTCTACTCTGCCTGTTCCTCTTAGCTCCCGCAATCCGTTCGGTCATCGCGGCGCCGGCCAATCCTGATTCGGCCCGGTTTCTTCGCGTGGTAAATAAGCTTGTCGCCGCGATCAACGCAAACAAGCCGCGCGTGATCGAGAAGATGTTCGACCCGGGGATGCGCGACGCGCTCCCTCTCGAAAAGGCGGGGCCCTTCTTTCAAAATGTCGTGACCAACAGCGGTAAAATCGTCAAGATCGGCGAACCGCAGATCGATGGCGACGTTGGCCGCTTCAGGCTGTCCAACGAGCACGGCGCCTGGAATCTTGTTCTCACGCTTGGTCCCAAAGACACTATCACCGGCATCATCATGCGTATGGGAGGGACCCCGCCGCCGGATATTCCAGTTCCCGATCGGAATACCGTGCCGATGAGGCTCCCGTGTCGCGGGGAGTGGTACGTGACGGCAGGGGGTGCGACGGCCGCTCTGAATCATCACGTTATGGAGAGAAATCAACGCCGCGCCGTTGATATTCTCATCCGCGACCGGAATGGACGGTCTTTTCGCGGAGATGGGACGCGCTGCGACGATTACTTCGATTATGGCAAGGAAGTGCTTGCCCCTGCCGATGGGACTGTGGTAACCGTGATCGATGGCGTTCCGGACAACGTTCCCGGTTCCGTCAATCCGTACTCCACTGTTGGCAATTGCGTCATCATTAAACTCGCCGAGTATCAGTACTTCGTGCTCGCTCACATGAAGCCCTACTCGATCGTCGTAAAGGTGGGGGATAACGTTCGTCCCGGGCAGCTTATCGGACTATGTGGTAATAGTGGTGAGTCCACGGAGCCTCACATTCATTTCCACCTTCAGAACACCGCTGTCCTTCAGGACGGAACCGGTTTCACACCCTATTTCCAGGGAGTGAACCTGGTCAGAGACGGCAAAACCTCCCGTGAAAATGACTACACGCCGATCCGGGGTGACCGGATATGGCAGGCGTAGATGCTGAACGTCCTCCCCAACGCTTCTCGATGGCTCCGGGCGCTTCTGTTGTTCGCTCTTGTGGCAGCGATGACTGCTTCACTCATCATGGGTGGCGCAGGCCTCCGCGCCTGTGCAGGGACGCCCGCGCCGCTGGTATCGACACACGCAGGGACGCCTGCGCCATTGGTATCATGGGTAGCGCGGGCCTCCGCACCTGTGCAGGGTAGGGCGCAGGCGAGGGCGGGGGATCATGGCGCATCCCGGAGGTTCGCCGATTTCGCGCCGCTGTCGGGCCCGGACCCGGGATGGCTGAAATGGGTCGAAGATCCGGTTGGACCTCCGCCGCGGGCTGACGTTACCCTGCTGCCGCGCCAGGGCTGGGGCCGGCCAACGGCAGATCACTTCACTCTTCTTGCGGACGGCCGGCTGACGCACGTCAACGACCTCGACATGTTCATCCACGGCGTCCGGAATCATCCCGAGATGCGCCGGCCACCGACTTTCACCCTGGATGCGCCGGCCTCCGGTCGCTTTGTGGTTGACGTGGCGGAGGTATCCGGCGCGGGCGGCACGCTGGTCATTCGCGTGGATGGCCGAACGGTTCTTACCCGGGCGCTGCCAGGCGGATCGGGCGCGGCCGCGTTCGAAGCGCCCTTTCCCGCCGGACGGCATAACATTCAGGTTGACAACAGCGGCCCGGACTGGATTCGCGTCAAGGATTTCCAAATCACGGACATCCGATCATCGGCGGTCTTTGCCTCGCGCGCCGGCCGGCTGCTTGCCCTCTGGTTCGGCCAGGACGGAAAACCTCTTGCAGCGCCGCCGGATGCGAATCTTGCCGGCCTCCAGGCGCCATTCGTTCGGCTCACGCCGGGCGTTTACCTGGAGCAGGAACTCCGGGCAGAGGTACCGCCGGACGCGTATCTCTGCGGCATTACCGGGCCCGGCGGTTTTGAGCAAGATCTGACTCTGTCCGTGCCCGGGCCGCGCTGGACCCTCGACCACGCCGCTCTCCCCGCCGGGCGCCCGGTCGATCTCCTTCTCGCGACCGCAGGTGAAGGCACGATTCTGCCCGGTACCGTCGTCGTTTCAATGGACGGCCGGCGGCTGCCATCTTCCGCGGTGACAGCGTCCGGATCTTCCGCTGATAACTCGTCAATCGTGATTCATTTGGGCCCGATCTCACCCGGCGGCCACCGGATGGACGTGAAGGGCGCCGCCGGCCCGGGGGATGCGGGATTGCCGTCGCGCGCGATCCGCGCCGTGTTCCCGCTCTACGCCGGCGGCGGGGACGCGACGCTTCCGCTGGTTTCGTTGGATCAAGAGGGTCGGTTTCGAGCCGGCGGCCGGATTATATATCCCCTCGGCTTTGGCGCCATTCATCTCTTTCAACCCGGGGTAATGTATCCGACTCTCGCCGGCGGCTGGGTGGGATCGGCCTGGATGAACGCAAGCGAGAGCAGTATCAGCGATTGGCTCGCGACGCTGGCGGCGTGCGGTGTCAATGTCGTTCGCATCGGGCTTGACGTGCCGGGCGATGGGATCCAGGGCGATCTCGGTGGAAAGCCGAATCCAAAGATGATCGCGGCGCTCCGGCGATTCCTGTCGATCGCGAGTCGTTACGGCGTCCGGGTTCTTCCAGCTCTCTGGTGGTGGCACTACAGCGTTAATTCATTTTCTGGACTGCCCCCCTACGACCGGTACTTTCATTCCTTTATCGATGGATTGACGAACCCGGGAATGATCGCGCTGCAGGCGAGCTACGCCCGGCAAGTGGTGACTGCATTCCGGGGGGATGGACGGATCTTTGCCTGGGAGGTCATGAACGAAGTAATCCCGGAATGGCAGGGGTCGAGTGACGTCCCGATTCAATGGACGCATACCATCGCCGCGGCGATCCGGGCCGCCGATCCCACACATCTCATCACCATCAGCCCCAATACAAACGACAGCAAAGTCTTTCTTGCATTTGGCGCTGGAGCGGGGGTAGACTTTCTGAATGCCCACATCTATGCCGATGGCCATGCGGATTGCCTGGACTTCGCCATAGATGAAATGCGTCAGAATCGCCGCGCGAAGGTTCCGGTCATACTGGGCGAGGCGGGATACGGCGGCGGTGGGGCGAACGGGATCTCCGGCATTATTAACCCGGTGGACCGGGCGCTGGGCACGCGAGATATCCTCTGGGCTTCGGCCTTAGAGGGCGGTTCCGGCGCTATTGTCTGGGACGGAAACACCGCGGATCCGCGTGAACTGGCCGCTTTCTTCCGCATCCTTAAGACCGCGCCGGAACTCTTCACCGATCCGAGAACGACCGGACCGGGCAGGCTCAAGATTGGACCAGGATACCAGGGCGTCGTGCGAGCGAGCCATTCCGGGCTTGTCATATACCTCGCCAATACGACCCACCGGGATGGAAGCGGCTGCCGCGCGCCCGGCCCGGCTTCACTTGATCTGCAGCTTCCGTTTCATGGAACCGGCGTCCTGTATGATCTCAGTACCGGGCAGCCCATTCGTACTATCAAAGCCGCCGGAACCATCCGGCTCCACGTCCCGCCATCGCGGGACGATTACGCGCTCACGCTGG
>Ga0307374_10014805_pt1 | contig 10576 bp, 11 predicted proteins | sample OX3MG_FD_202532 | JGI IMG/M metagenome (GOLD analysis project Ga0307374, IMG submission 202532) | Soil microbial communities from Risofladan, Vaasa, Finland - OX-3 | ecosystem: Environmental > Terrestrial > Soil > Coastal area > Acid sulfate soil | place: Finland: Risofladan, Vaasa | collected...
GCAACCATTAGGGGCGTGCCTCCTCTGAATGACTTTTCCAGGGTCAGTCGGAAGGGTACGCCTTCTTCTTTTGCGCACCAGCGGCTCGCCTTCGCCACCGAATTTCCACACATCACGACGCTAGCTCCTTGGGGAAAGTGGTGAAGGCCAAGACCTCGGGCCCGGCCTCAGCAAGCATGGTCGCCGCCTGTGCGAAGCGCGACTGCAGCTGCTCGACGATGCGCTCGTGCTGGGCCCAGACCACGGCCATATCGGGCTGGGCGAAGATGGAGCGGACCAACGTCGCGACCAGGGTCTGCGCCGACTTGGGCACCTTGGTTAAGAGGTTGCGCACGAAGTGGACACGACAGCGCTGCCAGCCGGCTCCCGGGAGCACGGCGGCACTCGCCTGCTTCAAGCCCTCGTGACTGTCGGAGATGACCAGCTTCACACCGCTCAGGCCGCGAGTCACCAGGCCGCGCAGGAAGCTGGTCCAGGCGGCGCCATCCTCGGCGGTGAATACGTCGACGCCCAAGATCTCCCGGCGGCCGTCGGCGTTGACACCGGTGGCAATCGCGGTCACCACGTTGACGACGCGGCCGCCATCGCGGCAGCGCTGGGTCAGGGCGTCGACCCAGACGCAGCTGTAGGGCACGGCATCGAGCGGCCGGTTGCGGAAGTCGGCCACCATCGGATCCAGGCTCTTGTAGAGCTCGGAGACCTGGGACTTCGAGATCGACTGAATGCCAAGCGTGTGGACCAAGGCCCCGACCCTGCGCGTCGAGACTCAGGCCAGGCAGGCCTGGGCGATGACGGCCACCATCGCCCGTTCGGCGCGCCGCCGAGGGGCCAGCAGCCAGTCCGGAAAGTAGCTGCCCTGGCGCAGCTCGGGCACCGCCAGCTGGATGGAGCCGACGCGAGTGTCCCAATCGCGCAAGCGATAACCGTTGCGCGAGTTGACGCGCTCAGCGCTGCGCTCGCCGAACTCCGCCCCGCAGGCCTCCTGGTGCTCGGCGGCCATCAGCTGCTGGGTAATTGCGGCCATCATTTCGCGCAGCAGATCGGGGTGCGCTTGCTCGAGCTGCTCGCGCAGCCAGGTGAGCGGTTCACGGTCCATACTGGAATTGGCCATCGGGCTCCTCCTTCAAGGTTGGTAGTGCTTCCTAAGAAGATGACCGATGGTCTTCGTCTTTCTAGAGGGCTGCGCCGCCAGCGCTCCCTCGTACACCACAGCCCGGACGCTAACCACTAGGAGTCGACAGTTTGCAGCGTGCGCTCTGGTCATGTTGCGTGACGTGGATCCTCCTTGGATGTCAAGGGCCTGATTTCGGCATGACACCGGCTAAGCCGCATCGGCGCTGAGGGCTGACATCAAGGATTTTGAGGTTCGTTCTCGCAGCACAGTCCAGTGTGCTCCAGGCTCCCGCGTCCAACTAAACCACAGGCTCGCAGCACCAAGACGGCCCGACGTCGTCGGACGCCCCCGCCTATTTTCATACGTCCATGAGTGGCCGCGCGCGGCGATGGATAACTAAACTGTCCTTGTGCCCGCACAGGCGTCCGCGGCCTCTGATCCCTCCGAGAGGGATGCAATCGGCATCGCGCCGACTAACGACCGCCTCTCAGGGGAACTGTCTATCCTGGAGGCGATTCGTGCCGCCTTGATCTCGGAGATGGAGCGCGAAAAGCGAATCGTCCTGTATGGCATGGACGTGGGCCGTTTGGGCGGTGTCTTTCGGGTGACCAAGCAATTGCAGGCGCGCTTCGGCCCCGAGCGCGTCGTAGACGCGCCGCTTGCCGAGGGCGCAATCGTCGGTAGCGCCATTGGCCTGGCCATCGGCGGCCTGATCCCGGTCCCGGAGATCCAGTTCTTGGGGTTCACCCATCAGGCGTTCCACCAGATCGGGCCCCAGTTGGCGCGGTACCGCTTCAGATCGCGCGGTCGCTATGGCATGCCGGTCACGATCCGTGCCCCGTTCGGTGGCGGCACGCGCACGCCGGAGTTCCATGCCGACTCGATCGAGGCTCAGTTTGCTCAGACACCAGGCGTGAAGATCGTCTGTCCCGCCTTTCCGGACGACGCCAAGGCGATGCTCGTGGAGGCGATCCGCGACCCGGACCCGGTCATCTTCATGGAGCATCAGCGACTCTACCGCTCCGTCAAGGGCAACGTTCCGGCCGGCGAGCTCGAACCACGTTTCGGCTCAGCCCGCTTGGTCCGCGAGGGACGTGACCTGACTCTGATCAGCTGGAGCGCGGCTGTGCACCTCTGCTTGGCGGCTGCGGAGCAGCTCGAGCAGCAGGGCGTCTCGGCCGCGGTATTGGACCTGAGGACGATCGTGCCTTTCGACGTGGAGGGTCTGGTGCGCCACGTCCAGCAGACAGGGAAGGCAGTCGTCGTGCATGAGGCACCTCTGACAGGTGGCTTCGGGGCCGAAGTAGTGGCGACCCTTCAGCAAGAAGCCTTCTTGTCGCTTGACGCGCCGGTTCTACGAGTAACCGCCTTCGACGTGCCCTACCCGCCTGGCGCCCTCGAGGACCATTTCCTGCCCTCCGTGCCTCGGATCGTCGCGGCGGCTCGGGCGACAGCGGAGTTCTAGGTTGGCCCCGACAGGATCGGCCGGGCGCCGCCCAGCAGACGCGAGATCGTCCCGCGCCCCGGCGCTCGACACGAAGGGTCGACTCGTCCACGGCCCGGCACCGATGGCCGCTGGGCAGGTCCGCGAGGCGCTGCGTTGGATGCTCATGTCGCGGTGCCTCGACGACCTCTGTACCAAGCTGCAGCGCCTTGGTCGGATCGGGCTCTATGGGCCAGTTCACGGGCAGGAAGCCTCGGTGGTCGGGTCCGCCATGGCCCTTGATTCTGAGGTCGACTGGATGGTACCTGCATCCCGTGAGCAGCCAGCAATGCTGCGCCACGGTCTGCCGCTCGCCAGCTTGTTCGCGTCCTACATGGGACGCCCGGAACACGCGTCCATTCCTCCCGACGTGCGACTCCTGCCGCGCCAGCAGTCGATCGGTGCCCAGTTGCCACAGGCCGCCGGTCTCGCGTGGTCGATGATGCTTCGCCGTAAGCCCGGCGTCGTCCTTGTCTACTGCGGTGAAGGAGCGTCCTCGGAGGGTGACTTCCATGAGGCATGCAATCTGGCTGGCGTCCTGGGGGCGCCCCTCGTCATCGTTTTGATCAACAACCGCTATGCCATCTCCACGCCGGTGTCCAAGCAGACGGCGGCTCATCAGCTTTCGGCGCGGGCGGTGGGCTACGGATTCCCGGGCACCACAGTAGACGGCAACGATCTGTTCGCCGTATTCGCAGCGACACGCGGTGCCGTCGCCCGCGCCAAGGCTGGACAGGGACCATCCCTGATCGAGTGCGAGACCTACCGCGTCGGCTTCCACAACACGTCCGACAACCCGGCCGAATACCGTGACCAGGACGAGGTCGACAAGGCGGTCGCCCTGGATCCGATCGATCGCGTCAGGCGCTACGCAGCCGCCGAAGGGATCTGGTCGGCGACGGAGGTGGATGCCGAGGTCGAAGCGCTTCGACGTGAGCTGGATGAGGTTCAGCGCAGCGTGGCCGAGCTGCCCCGACCGGGTCCTGGCTTCCTCTTCGATCATGTGTACGCCGATCCGCCACTGCGGATGCTGGCGCAACGTGCTTCGCTGGTTGAGCGGCGGGAGACGTGAGTCGCCAGCCAGTCCGCATGCCTCGGCTAGGGGAGTCAACCAACGAGGGCACGGTAGCGCGCTGGCTGCTGAAGCCGGGCGACCGCGTCGAGGAGCTTCAGCCAATGTTCGAGGTGGAGTCAGAGAAGGTTGTCGCCGAAGTGCCGTCTCCGTTTACCGGGACTCTTGTCGAGATTTTGGTCGGTGAGGGCTCCACGGTTTCGGTGGGGGCCGAGGTAGCCGTGATCGACGTCGCCTCCGTCGCGGTCGCCGACCGGCAGCCTGCCGACCATTCCGATCAGCACAGCTCGGTCTCATCGATTGCCAAAGGTGCGGCGACGATCACGTCCTCCCCGGCCCGCGAAGGAGGGCCGCCGCTCGCGCCGGCTACTAGGCGGCTGGCTGAGGACCTCGGTGTCGACGTCGCCCAGCTGGCCGGCAGTGGGAGCGGGGGCCGAGTGACTCGCCGTGACGTCGAATCTTCGGTCCATCAGCGACCGGTGACTGCGTCCGTGGTCGTGGCAGCCCACTTGCCAGCTCTGGCGCCGCCCCCTCCCGCTGGCGCTGATCGATTCATCGATATCGGGGCTAACGACGAGCTCATCCCGCTCAGTCACGTCAGGCGGTTGATCGCCGACGCGATGACTCTATCCAAGACCACGATCCCGCACGCCTGGCAAACCCAGGAGGTCGACATGGCGGGGGTGGTCGCCAACCGCAGCGCACATCGGACCTCGTGGCAGCACGAGGAGGGCTACAGTCTGACTTACCTGCCATACGTCGTCGCCGCAGCCGCGGCCGGTCTTCGGGCCTTCCCCGAAGTGAATGCGACGTTTGCCGGCAACCACATCGTCAGGCACGGAGACATCAATATCGGCGTCTCGGTTGGCCTCGAGGATCGGATCGTGGTGCCTGTCATTCACAAGGCCGACGGCCTATCCATTGCCGGTCTAGCGCGTGCCATCCATGACGTCGCCGCGCGCGCTCAGGCTAAGCGCCTGCTCCCTGACGACGTTGGGGGCGGCACATTCACGGTGAACAACTCCGGGACCTTCGGAACCCTGTTCAGCTACTCGATCATCAACCCCGGGCAGGCGGGCATCCTCACCATGGAAGCGGTGACGGAGCGGCCGGTGGCCGTGAACGGAGCATTCGAAATTCGGCCGCGGATGTACCTCTGCTTCAGTCTGGATCACCGCGTTATGGACGGCATGGTCGCCGCCCGGTTCCTCGCCCACTGCCGTGCCAGCCTGGAGTCGATGACCTCATCGATAAGCATCTATTAAGCGCTGTGAGAGGGAGCCTCGTGGACTGGTCGCAGGGATTGAGCCATGCCGAGAGCCGCTTGGCGTTGCCATGAAGAATGGCATCTTGGCGGGGCTGCGCGTGACCGAGGTCTCGGCTTTCGTCGCGGCACCCATGGCTGGCGCAACGCTTGCGTCCATGGGTGCGGATGTCATGCGAGTGGAGCAGCGCGGAGGTGGCATTGACGCTCAACGGTGGCCACTCCACGAGGGACGAAGCCTCTATCGAGCTGGGCTCGACCAAGGAAAGCGCTCGGTCACTCTCGATCTACGAGCGGCGGCCGGTCAGGAGCTGGCGGCCGATTTGATCGTCGGGGGCGGTCCGGATGGAGGCATTCTTGTAACCAACCTCGCGACCAAGGGCTGGATGGCCTATGAACGCCTAGCAGAGAAGCGTCCCGACCTGATCATGCTCGCGATCGTTGGGTCGCCTGGCGGAGGGGCGGCTGTCGACTACACGATCAATGCTGGAGTCGGGTTCCCATGGGTCACGGGTCCAGAAGATTGGGAGGGGCCAGTGAACCATGTCCTGCCGGCATGGGACTTGACGACGGGCCTGCTCGCCGCGAGCGCGGTACTCGCTGCCGAACGGCACCGGCGCTCGACAGGGGAGGGACAGCTCGTGGAGATTGCGCTCTCAGATGTTGCGATCGCCGTGGCCGGTCACCTGGGCTTCTTGGCGGAGGCCAAACTCAAAGCGGAGCCGCGCGGTCGCTTCGGTAACGATCTGTACGGCACCTATGCTCGCGACTTCCGAACCGCGGATGGGACTCACATCATGGTGTGCGCCCTGACACCACGGCAGTGGACCTCTCTCGCGTCCGCTACCCGGCTGACGGGGGCGTTCCAGGAACTGGAAGCGAAGTATCGAGTCGACCTCACCGATGAGGGATCACGTTTCGTGCACCGGCGGCAGATCAGTGCGCTCCTTGAGCCGTGGATCGCCGCCGGGTCCCTCGCTGAAGTTGGAGGAGCATTCGACGCAGCCGGAGTGCTTTGGGGCCCGTACCGAACGTTCCAAGAGCTAGTCCGAGATGACCCGCAGGCGGCGGACCCGTATGCCAGCGCGATCTCCTTTGGCGCATTCGAGCGGGCAAAGGCCACTGCGGGACCCGACATTGGCGCGGACACGGCCGACGTTCTGAGTGCAGAGCTTGGCCTTACTGAAGGCGAGATTGCGGCCCTGCGCGCTCAGGCCGTCATTGATTAGGAGAACCGTCATGACAATCAAGGAAGGATGGCGTGGCCGCTTCTACGAGGACTTCGAGGTGGGTGATGAGTACGAGCATCCGCTCGGTCGTACCGTGACCGCAACCGATAACAGCTGGTTCACCCTTCTGACCCAGAACACCGCTCCTCTCCACTTCGACCAGCACTACGCGGCGCAGACGGAGTTCGGTCGACCGCTCGTGAACTCGTGCTTCACGCTCGCCCTGGTAACCGGCCAGAGCGTTACCGACGTCTCCCAGAACGTCATGGCGAATCTCGGGTGGGATGAAGTGCGCATGCCGAGTCCGGTCTTCGAGGGCGACACGGTGTACTCGCGGTCCGAGGTGCTCGACAAACGAGAGTCAAGCTCGAGACCGAGCGTCGGTCTCATCACCGTCCGGACAACTGGGTACAACCAGGATGGCAAGGTCGTCCTGTCGTTCCGGCGCACCGTGATGGTCTATAAGCGAGATCATGCTCCATCCCGGCCACGGGTACAGGTGCAACAGTGAAGCTGGACCGGCAGCGTTTGCAGGAAGCAGTCAAGAGCGTTCGTGGGCATGTTCGCCACCTGGTGCCGGACGGCAATGTTGACGCCAATCAAGTCGCCGTGAATGAGCTCGCCTGGGCGGTAGCAAGGACAGACGCGGCGCTTGCGACAGCTGACTGGGCTGATGAGACCGGCGACGAACTAGCCGCCGACGCGGCAAGAGCGGCGATTGCTGATGCAGTGACCTGCATCGAGGGACGTCCGGTTGCAGAAACGATTGACCAGGGCCTTCTCTTCGCGCGGATCGCGGACGCCTACCGTCCGCTTGAGGACGTCGGATCAAGCCCGGAGCAGCGCATGCTCCGCGAGACATTCCGCGAGTTCGCTCGCCGTGAGATCGAACCGCGCGCAGCCAGCATCCATCGAGACAACCTCGACATCCCGGAGTCGATTCTTCGAGGACTTGGCGACCTCGGAGCGTTCGGCCTATCGATTCCTGAAGCCTATGGCGGATCTCAGGGCGAGACAGAGGATTTTGAAGCGATGCTCATTGTCACGGAGGAGCTTTCGCGGGCGTCGCTGGCCGCGGGAGGTAGCCTTGTGACGCGTCCCGAGATTCTTGTTCGCGCTCTTGTCAGGGGTGGTACGGAACATCAGAAACGGCGGTGGCTGCCGCCGATCGCGTCAGGAGAAGAGCTCGTCGCCGTCGCGACCACGGAGCCAGATTTCGGGTCGGACGTTGCGTCACTCAAATGCCGCGCCGACCGAGTAGAAAACGGCTGGCTCGTCAACGGGACCAAGCTCTGGTGCACGTTCGCCGGCCGAGCTGAGATCCTGATGCTCTTGCTGCGAACCGCTGATTCCGGGCATCGCGGTCTCTCAGTCTTCGTGGCGGAGAAGCCGACATTCGCAGGTCATCACTTCAGCTTCCAACAGCCAGAAGGTGGCATGCTTGAGGGCCGCGCGATACCCACGATCGGCTACCGCGGGATGCACACGTTCGAACTGTCGTTTCACAAGTTCCTCCTGCCCGACGATGCACTCGTTGGCGGTGATGCCTGGATGAACCGCGGATTCTACTTACAGATGGAGAGCTTTGCGATGGGCCGGCTGCAGACGGCCGGTCGAGCTGTGGGACTGATGCAGGCAGCACTCGACGACGCCCTCTCATATGCGCACGCCCGAATCGTTTTCGCTAAGCGGGTCGCCGACTTCGAGTTGCCCCGTGTGATGCTCGGTCGAATGATCATGCAGGTAGTCTCGGCGCGTCGTTTGAGCTACCGCGCAGCGCAGCTCCTCCAGACGGGAGGCGGGCAGATGGAGGCCTCGCTGGCGAAGCTATACGCGTCGCGGATGGCAGAGCACGTCACCCGGGATGCCGTCCAACTGCACGGGGGTATGGGCTATGGTGAAGAGACCGATGTCTCGCGCTACTTCTTAGATGCCCGCGTTCTGAGCATCTTTGAGGGGGCGGAGGAGGTACTGGCGCTTCGCGTGATCGGTAAGGCTCTTCTTGCGGGCAACTAGCCTACCCAACGCTTGGCAAGGCTTCGCATTCCCTCATGTGGTAGTTCGGAGAAAACGTCACCCCTGAGCAGTTCTGTGATTTTGCCACCCCATGAATGGAGGCAAGATCACCTTGACTACAGCTGAGCAGCGCCGCCTGATCGTCCTCAACCACCTCGAGGCGGGCGCCCTGGTGAACGCTGAAGCCGCCCGTCTGCTGGGCCTCTCAGTGCGTCAGTTGCAGCGGATGAAGGCTGCCTACGCGGAGTTGGGCGCGGCAGCTCTCTCCCATGGCAATCGTGGTCGCCGTCCTGTTCATGCACTCGACCCTGAGCTGGCGCGCAAGGTGGTGGAGCTGGCGACCACGACCTATGCCGGATTCAATCGGCAACACCTGACCGAGGTTCTGGTCGAGGAGCACGGGCTGGTGATATCGCGACCCAGCGTCCATCGCATCCTCACCGCCGCCGGGGTCCTGGCGCCACGTAAGCGGCGACTGCCTCGCCACCGCAGGCGGCGTGACCGCTATACCAAGGCCGGGATGCTTCTCCAGGTCGACAGCAGCCGCCACGATTGGCTGGAAGGCCGAGGACCGTATTTGAGCTTGGTCGGAGCCATCGACGACGCAACCGGCGAGGTGCGATCGGCTCGCTTCCGTGCGCAGGAGGACGCCCAAGGCTACTTCGAGGTCATGCGAGAGGTCGTCCACCGGCGCGGTATTCCGCTCGCTTTGTATGCCGACCGCCACTCCATCTTCGTGGATACCAAGGACACTGAGCTCACGCTCGAAGAAGAGTTCGCTGGACGTCGCCATGCGACCCAGTTCGGTCGTCTTCTCGAGGAGCTCGGGGTCAGTCTTATCGTGGCCCGCTCACCCCAAGCCAAAGGTCGCGTTGAACGGTTGTGGGGCACCTTCCAAGACCGCCTCGTCAGCGAGCTTCGCGTCGCCAAGGCCGGCACCGTCGGCGAAGCCAACCAGGTCCTCTAAACGCTGCCTGCCGGGCCACAACCGCCGTTTCATGGTTGCCGCCCAAGACCCCGAACCGGCGTGGTTGCCGTGGCCCAAGAACCAACGGTTCGACGAGTTCTTCTCCTTCAAATACCGACGTGTGGTGGCCAACGACAACACCGTTCGCTTTGGCTCTCAGCTCATCGACATCCCACCATCCAGGGACCGCAACAGCCAGGCTCGTGAGCTAGTCGAGGTCCACGAGCGCTTTGATGGCACCCTCTGCATCTTCCGCGGCGGCAGGCAAGACACATGGGCCGCGACCGGAAGACGGTGCGCGCCTACATCAAGGGAGACCGGGAGCCTGGTCATCGCAGGCCGGCGGGCGCGGACTGGTTTGCGCCGTTTGTGGACTACGTCGCGGTCAGGCTCCGCGATGACCCGCATGTCTGGGCGACGTCTCTCTACGACGAGGTCCTGGCGCTCGGCTTTCCGCGCAGCTACATCACGTTCGCGCGTCAGGTCCGGTTGCGCGGACTACGTCCGCACTGCGAGGCATGTTCGGGTGTCAAGGGCAGGCCGACGATCGAGATTCCTCATGAGCCAGGCGAAGAGATCCAGTGGGACTGGGAGGAGTTTCGTAACACGCCGTGGGATGAGCCGACCTATCTGTTGAATGGAGCGCTGTCTCACTCCCGCAAGAACCGCGGTGTCTTCGCGGAGAGCGTGGACCAGGGTCATCTCATCGAGGCAATCGATGGGATGCTGCGACGGCTCGGCGGAACGGCTCGGCGCTGGCGCATCGACCGGCTCGCTGGAGCGGTCGACCAGAAGACGGGTCGCCTGCTGGCCAGCTTCGCCGCCGTGGCCAATTTCTACGACGTGGCCGTCGATGTCTGCCCGCCGCGTCGCGCGAACCGAAAGGGTGTGGTTGAAAAGCATAACGACTTCGGCGCGCGGCTCTGGTGGCGGACAGCTCGCATTCGAAGTCAGGCAGAGGCGCAACTGTCTTATGACCGATTCGAAGAGACCACCGGTGACCATCGACGTCGCGGCAAGTCCACCGTCGCCGAGATGGCGAAGTTAGAGAACCTCTTGCCGATTCCGCTGCAGCCGTACCCGGCGACATTGGAAGTCGAGCGCGGCGTCGGCGACTCCGACCCGGTCGCCTTCCGGGGCAACCTTTACGGGATCCATCCCGGCCTGGTCGGGACCACCGTTCAAGTTCGTCATCGCGATGGGACGGACTCGATTAGCATCATCTCTCCGGCGGGTGTCATCGTCGCCGAGTACCGACTCGTACCTCCTGGTGCAGGAACGATTCAGCGCCTACCCGAGGTGCGAAGGGCCTTGGAGTCAGCCGTCCTCGCCGCCTTCACCACCAGGCCGCCATGCAAGCGAAAGGAGAACCGACCACCGAGCCCTGAGGCGCTCGCGGCAGCTGCCAAGCTGGCTTCCCTTTCCGACCAC
>Ga0307374_10014806_pt1 | contig 10576 bp, 10 predicted proteins | sample OX3MG_FD_202532 | JGI IMG/M metagenome (GOLD analysis project Ga0307374, IMG submission 202532) | Soil microbial communities from Risofladan, Vaasa, Finland - OX-3 | ecosystem: Environmental > Terrestrial > Soil > Coastal area > Acid sulfate soil | place: Finland: Risofladan, Vaasa | collected...
GGTCGGGGTGGTGGTTCTCGGCCCCGCCCCACCCCCCCCCCCCCCCCCCCCCGCTTCCCACTCACACCCTGTGGTTGCCGTCTTCTGACGCAGAACTTATCCAGGCTGCTCATTTCAAGCTTGTCAGAAAGTCGACCAGATTATTCAGACGGTCCGGCGGGATGATGCCCGCGTACGCCGGCATGCCGTTGCCGCCGGCCAGGACTCGGGTGATCAACTGCGGACGGGTTAAGCGCGAGCCGACGTGAGTGAGATCGGGCCCCCTCAGGCCGCCGGTGCCGGCGACCTGGTGGCAGTTGTGACAGCCGTCGTTCTCGAAGACGATCGCCCCCTCTCCCGCCGATGGGCTCATCTGGGCAGTTACGGTGGCGGGAATAGGGCCCGGGGAGAAGTTGGGGGACCACGGCGCGATGTTGCCCTCTCGCACCAGGATCGCGATGGTTAGCGCTGCGACCACCACGATGCCAACTGCCCAGGGGCGCCGCCAGGGGCTCCGCTCGCCCTTGTTGGCGACGAACGGCAGCACCAGCAGCACGACCGCGACGACCAGTGGGAAGCCCAGGATGAAGACGTTCTCGATGCTCGGCGGAATTAGCGCGAACAGCGCGAAGTACCAGATGAAGTACCAGTCTGGCCGCGGGTCCGCCTGGACGATCGTTGGATCGGCGAGCGTGCCCAGCTGTGGTGGCCCCACGATCGCCGCCAGCACGACCACGACGGCGCCGACGGCCAGGGCGAAGACCACGTCCTTCCAGACCGCGTCCGGGAAGAACGGGATGCCGTCCTCCTCCAGGACCTGGTGGTAGTGGCGATCGTAGGTCGCCGGATCGACCGGCTCGCCTACCTTTGGCGGCTCGGAAATGCCGAGGAAAATCACCAGGTAGAGGTGGATGCCGATCAGCAGAAACATCAGCGCGGGCAGCAAGAACACGTGGGTCGCGTAGAAGCGGGTCAGCGTCGCGCCTCCCACGGTCTGGCCGGCGACGACGAGCTCCGCCATTTGCTCGCCGATGAAGGGCGTGCGGCCGACCTGCTCCGCGGCGACCACGACGGCCCAGTAGGCGTTCTGGTCCCAGCGCAGGAGCTGGCCGGTGAAGGCCATGCCCAGGGTGAGGAAGAAGAGCAGCGCACCGGTGAACCAGTTCAGCTCGCGGGGGAACTTGTAGGAACCGGTGAGAAACTCGTGGGCGAGGTGAATCGCGATGAGAATGACCATCGCCGAGGCGCCGAAGTAGTGGATGCCGCGGATCAGGCTGCCGAGGACCGCCGTGTTGGTAATGAAGTTCAGGGACTGGTAGGCGCTGTTTGGCGCCGGAACGTAGCTCATCGCCAGCGCAACGCCGGTAATCACCTGGAAGATGAAGGCGGCCAGCGTCGCGCTGCCGAACACATACCACCAGTCGACGCCACGCGGGACCGGATGCTCGATCACGGGCAAGATGGCGGTCGAGATGCCCAGCCGGTGGTTCAGCCACTGATAGAGTCGTCTTCCTCCGCTCATGATGTCCTCGTCAAGCAACCGGCAGCGGGCGGGTCAGAATCTGGAGCTGGTCGCTCTCGACGCGCGCCCGATAACGAAAGAGCGGGCGCTGCGGTGGCCCGGCCGCGACCGACCCATCGGCATAGAACACGCCCCCGTGGCAGGGACAGAGAAAGATTTGCCCATCGGGAATCCAATTCACCGGGCAGCCCAGGTGGGTACAGTTGATCGCGAACACGGTGAAATCGCCCGGCTGGATACTGTTGCGCCGAACCCAGGCCGCTGTCTCGGCGGTCAGCCCGGCCCAGGGCAGCGGTGACGGGTCGGTGTACGTGACCTGAACGGTCTCTCCGACCAGGAACTTCGAAACCGGTCCGACCGTGCGCCAGAGGTCGACCGCCGGATGAATCAGCGGACTGAGTAGGTAGGCGATGATCGGAATGCCGACGACCGCACCCGCCAGGGCGCCGAGCGCGATGCTCAGCCGTCCTAGAAACTGCCGCCGGTTGATCTCGTCAGACATGGCGAAACTCCCGGATCCAGCCCACGAGGGCGATTGCGAAAATGATGATCCCGGCGACGGAAAAGGCCAGATTGGTGATGATGCCGGCCATGAACATGCAAATGCCGGCCGCCATCACCGCCGGCCAGGCTGTTGGCCGGGGCAGGTGGAATAGCGCTTCGAGGTCCTCAGACGGCTGAGCATCGACTGGGCCGGGCACCCGCTCGCTCACAAGACACCTCTCAAGTTTGGCGCAACCGGCTCTAGCGTCCCGGCCGCCTCTGCTTCTGCGTTCTTTGCGTCTCCGCGGTGCAGCGGTCTCGGTTCGCCCGGGACCGGGCCGTCGAACCACCGGAAGAAGATGATGAAGGCGGCGCCGAGATACCAGAGCGCCCCGCCGATCCACATCAGCAATCCACCTACTTCCTGATCGACTAACGGCGACATTCCAAGCGCGTCGCGCACCGCCGAGTACGGCGGGCCGAGTGCGTACGTCGGGTAGAGGACACTCGTCGCGAACGTGAGCAGCGCCGCTAGCAGGGTGGTGCTGAGCGCCGCCCCGAACAGATAAACGATTCGAATGAGTTCTGGCATGGTGCCGAAGGACGTTGTCGGTCGAACCAGTGGCCACCAGAAGAGGGTGGCCGAGATCAGGAAGCAGAGGTGCTCGCCAACGTGGATGAGTTCGTTGCCCAGCGCCGCCTCGTAGAGTGTTGGCGCGTGCCAGACCCACATGAACGCAGAATACAGCACGAACGCGGATAACGGTCCGGCGAGTTTACGGAGGACCGATCTCGCCGCCACCGTGCGCACGATGGCCTGGAGCGTCGCCTCGGGCATCCCCCAGAGCAGGAGCGGCGGCACGACCAGCAGCAAGAGCACGTGCTGGAGCATGTGGGCGGTGAAAAGGTAATGGTCAGCCAGCAGATCCAGCGGCGAGGCCAGCGCGAGCAGGAGGACCAGGAGCCCCACGTAGAAGCTGATTATCTGCCAGCCGGAGACGGGGTGGCGCTCTCCGTGGATGGCAGGGCTGGGCTCGGTCCCCGAGGTCCGTGCGACCGCGTCAATGCCATACGCCAGCGCGAACGCCGCGATGCTGCCGACGATGCTCGGGTCCCAATTCCACGCACTCAGGAGATGAGCGTCCACAGGTACACCACCGGAAAGATGACCACCCAGACGGCGTCGACGAAGTGCCAGTACAACGACACGGCCTCGACGCCGGTTGCACCCCACGGGTGATTTTCACCGGGCGAGATCACGCCGGCCATGATCGACATTGAGATCAAGCCGACGAGAACGTGCAGACCGTGGAAGCCAGTGACGGTGAAGAACGTCGATGCCCAGAGGTTGCGACTGATCGTCACGTTGTCCGCGTAGAGGTGATAATATTCGTAGCCCTGCCCAACCAGAAAGATCGCACCCAACAGAATCGTGATGAGGAGCCAGCGCCGCACGCCGGCTACGTCATTACGACCGAGGTGCGCGGTCACTCGCGCCATCGTCAGGCTGCTCGACCACAGGAACAGCGTGAAAACCGCGGTCACCGGGACGTTCAGCACGTGAGCGCCGGGACCGCTGGTGCTCGCACCCCGGTAGACGACGTAGGTGACAATCAGCGACAGGAAGAAGATGGCCTCGGAGCTAATGAAGATGATGATACCCAGGACGTTCGGATTGACCTGGCGGATCGCTTCGCGGCCGAGTTGATCTGATCCCCCGTGATTGACGACGCCAGACGTCGGCTGCTCTGTCATCGGTTGGCTTACCTTGGGTCCGGGTTTTCTGGGTGCTTCAGGTCCCAGAGGGGCCGGCGGCTGCGCACCGGCGGAATCGACGCGAAGTTATAGGGCGGCGGAGGCGAGGCCGTCGCCCATTCCAGGGTCCAGGCATCCCAGGGATCGTTGCCGGCGATTCGGCCGAAACGCACGCTGGCGACGACGTTCCAAACGAACACGACGACCGCCGTTGCCAGAATGAACGCGCCGATCGTCTCCCAGAAGTTGAGCTCGGCTAAGCCCGGCAGGTTGGGATAGGTGTAGACGTGCCGTGGCATGCCGAGCAGCCCGTTAAGGTGCATCGGGAAAAAGGTCAGGTTCAGTCCGACGATCGTCAGCCAGAAGTGCCACTTTCCCAGATTCTCGGACATTAGACGGCCGGTGATCTTCGGGTACCAGTAGTACGCGGCGGCAAAGATGCCCATGACGCTGCCACCAAAGAAGACGTAGTGCAGGTGGGCCACAATGAAGTAACTGTCGTGGACTTGCCAGTCGACCGGAACAGTCGCGAGCATGGGGCCGGTCAGGCCGCCGATGATAAACTCGCCGATAAAGCCGATGCTGAACAGCATGCTGCTCGTCCACCGAATTGCCCCGCGCCACATTGTCGCGACCCAGTTGAAGACCTTGACGCCCGTTGGGATCGCGATCAGCATGCTCGCGGCCGAGAAAAAGGTATCCTCGGTGAGGCCCATGCCGGAGGTGAACATGTGGTGCGCCCAGACGGACATGGCGAGAAACGCGATCGCGACGGTCGACGCGGCGATGAACGTGTAGCCGAAGATCGGCTTGCGCGCGAACACCGGAATCGTTTCGGAGACCATCCCGAAAACCGGCAGGATCAAGATGTACACCTCGGGGTGGCCCAGAAACCAGAAGAGGTGCTCGTACAGCAGGACGTTGCCACCGGCCGAAACGTCGAAGAAGTGCGTCCCGACCAGGCGGTCCAGGAGCATCATCACCATCGCGGCGGCCAGGGGGGGTAGCGCCCAGAGAATCAGGAACGAGTTGACCAGCACCGTCCAGACGAATAGCGGGAGCCGGGTGATCGCCATGCCCGGCGCCCGCAACAGTAAGATCGTCACCGTGAGATTGATCGAGGCGGCGATCGTGCCGACGCTGGTAACCAGCAGCCCGGCCGCCCAGTAGTTTGGTCCGGGGCCGGTGGTGTACGGCGGCAGGGTCTGTGGCACGTACATGAACCACATGCCATTCGGGGCCTGCCCCGCCAGGAAGCTGAAGTAGAGCAGCAGGCCGCCAAAGAGAAGCAGCCAGTAGCTCATCGCGTTCAGGCGCGGAAAGGCCATGTCGCGCGCGCCGATCATCAGGGGCACCAGGTAGTTGGCGAAACCAATCAGTAACGGCATGACGGTGAGGAAGACCATGGTCGTGCCGTGCATCGTGAAGAACTCGTCGTACGTTTCCGGGTCCAGCACCTTGGCGTTCGGAGCGATGAGCTGGAGTCGAATGAACATGGCTTCCAGGCCGCCGATCAGGAAAAAGACCAGCGTCGTCACGATGTAGAGGACCCCGATGTCCTTGTGGTCGACCGTCGCTACCCAGCGCCAGAGTCCCGTGGGGGCGGTGATCGTGGGATAGGTTGGGACGTACCCACGCGTTTGTTCGGCCATCGTCGGTCCTTTAGCGCAAACTTTCCATGTACGCGGCGAGCGCCTTCGCATCGTTGGGAGTGAGCTTGGAGTTGGGCATCAGGACGCCCGGCTTGACGTCCTGTGGGTTCAGCAGCCAGCGCTCCATGTTCGCCGGCGTGTTGTCCAGGACTCCCGCCCCGATCGTCGCTCGGCTGCCCACGTGGGTGAGGCTGGGGCCGGCCACGCCGTTCGCGCTGGTACCGGCGATCGCGTGGCAGCTACCACAGGTCTGGCTCTGGAAGATCGTCTCGCCCAGAATCGCCAGGTTACTCGTGGGCCGCGACGCGGGTTGCTGCTGCGCTTTGACCCACGCGGCATACTGGGCCGGCGGCTCGGCCACGACTCGAATCGCCATCCAGGTGTGCTCGATACCGCAGAACTCGGCGCACTGGCCCAGATAGGTGCCGGGTGCCGAGACGGTGAAGGTGATGTCGTTGACGTGGCCAGGGTTCGCGTCTTGCTTCCCGGCGAGTTGCGGCACCCAGAAGCTGTGGATCACGTCGGCGGAGGTCACGTGGAGGAGAATCGGCTCGCCCACCGGTACGTGCAGCTCGTTCGCCGTGGTGACGTCCTCCTTCGGATAACTAAACTCCCACCACCACTGGTGCCCCACGACGTTGATCTCGACCGGGTCGCCCGGCGGGGCGCTGATGTCGTGCATCGTGCGCACGGTCAGGTAGAAGACGACGAGCAGCAGCAGCGCCGGCAGCGCCGTCCAGATGATCTCGACTCTGGTGTTGCCATGGAACTGCGACGCCTCGCGGCCCGGCCGCTCGCGGTGCGCAAAAGCGGAATAAAGAATGGTGCCCTCGACCCCGAGGAAGATCAGACCGGCAGCGATCAGGGTGAACCAGAAGAGGTCCGCGATACTCGCTGCCTGGGGGGACGCTGGACTGAAGGGAGAACGTGGTGCCGCCAGGGCGGGGAGCAGGCCCAGCGCCAGGCCCACCGCCAGGATGCTGCCGGACAGTCGCCCAATCGAGTTCAGGTGGCGCGCCGACGGGAACGGGCGAAAGCGCAAAGCGCAACGCGCAAAACGCAACGCGCAAAAGGCGACACGCAACGCGCTACGCGCAAAACGGCAGAGCTGCGGTGGAGCAGCCGCTGGGCCGGAGGTCGTTTGCGTTTTCCGCAGCGGGGTGGCGAGTCGATCGTAGCTTCCCAAGCGGGTTTTCCTCGGTGGCGCCGATCGCCGCGCGCCGGTGCTCATCCCGGGCTGATCATACCGCGACGTGTAACCGCCGTCTGTCGGGGAACGGTCGCACTTTTGAGTAAGGGATTGCCTGGCAGAGCGGGATGGTATACTGGGAACGCCTCGACGCCGAGAATTCCTCCAATGGGGATACGAGTCACCGCGGGTGACGGCAAATTCATGTGTATCAACCTTTCCTCAACACGCGCCTCAAAGCAGTTGTCGCGGCGCTCGCCGTGAGCGAGGCGAGCGTCTTTCCGGGCCTGATCGAGGTCCTGGAAGCGGCCGGGCAGCTCAAGCAGACCCAGCGAGCCGGCTGGGTCAGGGTCGGGATTGCCCACCCGGAGAGCGTTGCCGCGCACAGCTATCGGGTCGCGGTGCTGGCGCTGCTGCTCGGGCCGCGCCTTGGACTGAACGTGGAGAAGCTGCTGCGCCTGGCCCTGCTGCACGATCTGCCCGAGGCGCGCGTGGGCGACCTGACCCCGGCCGACCGCGTGACTCCGCGTGACAAGCACGCGCTCGAATCGACCGCGTTCGCCGAGATCGTCGGCGGGTTGCCGGAGGGGCCGGCCCTCGATGCCCTCTGGCGAGAGTACGCCGCCAACGCCAGCCCGGAGGCGCGGCTCGTCCATCAATTGGACAAGCTCGAGATGGCGCTGCAGGCGCTGGAGTACGAGCGGGCGACGTCGGGCACGTCAAAAGCCGTGAGTGGGAAGTCAGAGGTTCAGAGCGAGGAGACCGGAGCCAGGAACCAGGAGTCAGTAGGCGAGAGCCAGGAGCCAGGAGACGAGACGAACCGGAGATGGCGACGGCGCCGCGGGGGACGAACTGCAAGCAGGACGGCCGCGGGCTGGGCGGACGAGTTCTGGGCGAGCGCGCGGGCGGCGTTGAGCGAGCCGCTGCTGATCGCGCTCTACGAGCACCTGTCTGCTTTGCGACCGCCGCGATAGGACTTTTGGGGGTACTGGGATAGGGCGAATGGGTGATTCCCGCCTCCCGGGGTCGGGTGCATCATCATGCATGCACGCGATTCAATTTGCTCTCACCGGCGTCCACGGATAAAAATCTGGGCGCCGGTTCTTTTTTTGCTCGCTGCGACGACCGTGCCCCGCTTCCTCTGCCCCGCTTCCATAGTTGTTCCAGGATGAGCGGTACCGGGATGCGATTGAGTTGCCGCGCAAGCCATGCGCATCCCGGTACCGCTCACCCTGGCATTACTTCACGTCGGTTGCTTGAACGTGGCTGACGATGATAACATCACTCTACGCTAGGAGGTTACCCGGCGCGACCGGCCCGCGCCGGCGGAGTTGAATTGCTGCAACGATGATGTTCGTCATCAAAGTTCTTGTCTTCTTGGTCGGCTTCGCCGTCGTCGCCGCGACCTGCCTGTCGGCCGTGCGCGCGATCGTCCTGCCGCGTGGCTCGGCCGAGACGCTCGTCCGGGTGGTTTTCGTCGTGATGCGACGGGTCTTCAATCTGTGGCTGCACTCGGCGCATACCTACCTCGACCGCGACCGAATCATGGCGTTCTACGCTCCGCTCAGTGTGTTGGCCCTGCTGCCAACCTGGCTTCTCCTGGTGACGATCGGCTACACTGCCATGTTCTGGGCCCTGGGCGTGCCGTCGTGGTACCAGGCGTTTCGGATCAGCGGCTCTTCGGTTTTCACCCTCGGCTTCGCCATGGCCGACGACCCGGTTCGGACCAACGTCGCCCTGTCGGAAGCGGCAGTCGGGTTGATGCTGGTGGCCCTGCTGATCGCCTACCTGCCGACGATGTACGCCGCGTTCCAGCGACGCGAGACGGCCGTGACCTTGCTTGAAGTGCGCGCGGGCACACCACCTTCAGCCGTGGAGCTGATCCTCCGGTTCCAGCGCATCCACGGCCTGGATCGCCTCGGCGACCTCTGGGCATCCTGGGAGGTCTGGTTCGCGGACATCGGAGAGAGCCACACCTCTCTTGCCGCGCTGAGCTTCTTCCGCTCGCCGTTCCCCGGACGTTCCTGGGTCACCGCAGCGGGAGCGGTGCTCGACGCGGCGGCGCTGTCGGCGACCACCGTCGACCTGGAGAGGGATGCGCGCGCCGACCTCTGCATCCGCGCGGGCTACCTGGCGCTTCGACAGATCGTCGACCTGTTTCGCCTGCCGTACAACCCCGATCCGCACTTCCCCGACGACCCGATCAGCATCTCGCGCGCGGAGTTCGATGCCGCCTGCGACCTTCTCGCCAGTAAAGGCGTTCTCCTCAAGCCCGATCGAGACCAGGCCTGGCGTGGCTTCGCCGGCTGGCGGGTGAACTACGACGACGTCCTGTTAGCCATGTGCAGCCTGACCATGGCGCCGTGGGCACCGTGGTCCTCGGACCGCGCGCCGAAGTTTCGGACGCCGTCGATGTTCCGATGAACAAGTCAGGGGGCCGTGATAGTTGTTCCACGGTGGGAACGACGTGGACGTGCTTGAGTAGGTCAACCATTCGGCGAACCGGCTATAATGCCACGGACAGACCGGCATCTGCTCGACCGATGCGGGCCTGGACTTGGAGAAAAGGACAGGGTTTTGGCGATGATGCGCGTGTCGTTCATCACGGCGAACTACGTTGCTCGCGAGGTCAACTACAGCTTGCGGCCCTTCAACTGGGGCACCGCGGACAAGGCCACCGTAGAAGCTTTCCACGGACCCAGCTTCGGCCAGAAGTTCGACGAGCTCTGCCGTCTGGTCGAAGAGGCAGGTTTCTCGACCATCGACGTCTGGGTCGCTCACCTCAACCCGTTCGTGGCATCGCGCGAGATGATCGGCGAGGCGGTAGCGATCCTGAAGGCGCACGGCCTCCAGGTCGTGGCCTACACCGGTGGATTGGGCCGTCCCGACCTGAGCCGCGCCGACGCCGAGAAGGTCTACCAGGCTGCGAAGGCAATCGGCGCGCCGGTGCTCGGCGTGGGTCTCAACCCGAGCAACACGCGGCTCGCCTACGATCTCGGCAAGGAATACGGCATCAAGTACGCGATCGAGAACCATCCCGAGAAGAACCCACGGGATCTCCTCGCCCGCATCGGCGAGTATGGCGAGGTCATCGGCGTGACCCAGGACACCGGTTTCTGGGGCATGTTCGGCTACGACGCGATCCAGGCGACCCACGAGCTGAAAGATCACCTCCTGCACATGCACCTGAAGCAAGTCCACCAAACGCCCGAGGGCTGGCACTCTTGCGCCTACGATGAGGGCGTCGTGGACGTTCAGGGCGTCGTGAACGTACTGAAGGAGATCGGCTACCAGGGCGCCATCTCGGTCGAACACGAGCCAAGCGCCGAGGACCCGATGCCCGCGGTCGTCCACAGCGCGGAGCTGCTGCGCGGCTGGCTGCGGTGAGTTAGCGCCACCACGCGATCAGCGCGTCGCCGGCGTGGTAGCCGATCCAGCCGATCGACGCGAGCAGGGCTGGCATCACCACGAACTGCTCGACGAAGTTGCCGGTGCGCACTCGCAGGTGGCTCCAGGGCGGCACGCCGACGTAGGTATGAACCGGAAACAGCCAGGGAACGCCTTCGATCGTCAGGCTATCCAGGACCAGGTGGCTGACGTAGCCGGCGACGAAGCCCAGAAACGGCAGGGCCGGCGCGATTCCGAAGGCCGGCCCGACGCCCCCCAGGACCAGACCGGCTAGCGCGCTCGCGAGGATCAAGCCGACCAGCGAATGCGAGAGGTGCCGGTGGCCGCCGAACGCGGTGTGGGCCAGCGCGCGCGCCCAGAACTGGCGAGGCTTATCTAGATCCGGTGCGGTTCCCCCGAGTAGCGCGCAGACGAAAAAGCCGGCCAGGCTCGGCCAGGAGACGGGCGGCGCGAGTGGACTGATCTGAACCAGGCGAAGGACGGATTGGACCGCGGTCGAGTCGGCGGCGGTCGGCCCGATGAACGCCAGCGTGCCGAGCGCGGCGGCGAACGCGCCGACCTGGTGCGTTCCGCGGGTCAACCGCTGCC
>Ga0307374_10014810_pt1 | contig 10575 bp, 10 predicted proteins | sample OX3MG_FD_202532 | JGI IMG/M metagenome (GOLD analysis project Ga0307374, IMG submission 202532) | Soil microbial communities from Risofladan, Vaasa, Finland - OX-3 | ecosystem: Environmental > Terrestrial > Soil > Coastal area > Acid sulfate soil | place: Finland: Risofladan, Vaasa | collected...
TCTACTTACGACAGTCGGGCTCACGGCAGCCAGCGCATTACTTGGCTCGGATATATTGCCTTCCATCTCCCCATTCCTCTTTCTGTTTTTCATATTGTTTTTTGTTCTCGGTTTTCTGATTTATGCAACACTCTTTGTGGCCGTTGGCTCGACGGGGGAATCCCCAAGCGATGTGCAGCAAATATCCTTTCCTGTCGTGATGCTGCTCGTGATTCCGTTTATTTTGCTTAGTGGCGTTCTGCAAAATCCATCGAGCACCAAGAGTGTGGTCTTATCACTCATTCCCTTCTTTTCACCCACACTCATGTTGGCTCGTATCTTCACGGAGACTCCTCCCTGGTGGCAGATTGCGCTCGCCGTCGTGCTCATGATCGGCACATTCTTCGGTTGCCTGTGGGTTGCCGCGAGAATTTACCGCGTTGGGATTCTCATGTATGGCAAGAAATTCAAACTGAGCGAGATCGCGAAGTGGGTGAGATATTCGTGAGAATGCCTTTGCGGAACTGTTGGGCCTTCAACGTTGCTAAATCAAGTATGAGATTATCGGTTCAATACGTTAACGATGCGCAAGGAAAGGTGCAAGCAGTGCAGGTTCCGGTAGGGGAATGGAAACGACTCTTGAAATCCATGCGGAGCCTCGAACAGCGGCAAAAGTTGAAGGCCGACCTTACCGAAGCGCTTGCGGAGGTCACACGGAAACGCGCAAGCAACCAAAAGATGGAAACGCTCGACGAATTTCTCCGTGGCTTATAGCATCAGCCCGACGGAGCGATTCAAGCACGAAGCGAAACGGCTGGTCAAGAAGTATCGGTCGCTCGAATCGGAGCTACATGAACTCTCGGAATCGCTGAAAAGCAATCCTCACCCCGGCACTGACCCTGGCGGTGGGTTATTTAAGATCCGGCTTGCCATTCGAAGCAAAGGAAAAGGGAAAAGTGGCGGCGGGCGCGTTGTAACTTATGTAATCGACGAGGATCAAGTTGTGCATCTTTTAACCATTTATGATAAATCGGAGCTTGATTCCATATCAAATCAGGATTTACGAGAGATACTTAGGGAAATTATTGCGAAATGACCATTTGGCTCTTTTGGAATTAATCTCCCGATGTCACCGTTTCGCAACCTTCAAATTAAAAACCGGTCCCCATACGGGGGACGTGGCTGCCGGGGCGTTCATAGCGCGAGGTCGCGGCAGCATTCATTCGAGCGCTATCATTATTCACACGATGCCAGTTACAAAAGAAGCAAAGCAGCAGTTCGCTGCAAAGTTCGGCAAAGCGCCGAACGATACGGGGAGCGCGGAAGTACAGATCGCCATCCTCACCGAGCAGATCAATTCCCTCACCCCGCACTTCGAGAAAAATCCCAAAGACCACCACGGCCGCCGTGGGCTGCTGCAAATGGTCGGTAAGCGCCGGAGCCTGCTCGATTATCTCGCCAAGAAGGACGTCACCAAGTACCGCAAGCTCATTCAGGAGCTTGATATCCGCAAATAAATGCGTCATCCTCATTCGCCTTTTGAGTATGTCATTGCGAGGAGAACATTCGAAGCGAAGCGGAGAATGTTCGACGAAGCAATCCCCTACTTGCAAGCGTGAGATTGCTTCGTCGAATCGAACTCCCTTCGGTCGTTCAATTCTCCTCGCAATGACATTTTTAAGATTTTTATAAACGATTAACACTCATTGCTCAGCACTTTAGCACTGAGCACTTTAGCACTTTATCCATGATTTACGAAATAGAATACGGTCACGGCAAAAAAATGTCGTTTGACATCGCTCGCTACGCAAAACAGTCCAACGGATCGACGATGGTCCGATTGGGCGATACGATGGCGCTCGTAGCCGCCGTCGCCGCTGAAAATGAGAAGGAAGGCATCGACTTCATGCCGCTGCAAGTCGAATTCCGCGAGCGGGCCGCTGCCGCCGGAAAAATTCCCGGTGGATTTTTCAAGCGCGAAGGCCGCCCGACGGAGAAGGAAATTCTTTCCGCGCGCCTCATCGACCGCCCCATTCGCCCGATGTTCCCGAAAGAGTGGCGTGTTGAGACGCAGGTGGTCGCGACAATTTTCTGCTCAGACCAAGAGCACGATGCGGATACCATCGCGGCTACGGGCGCGTCGCTCGCACTCTTGCTTTCGGATATTCCCTTCGAGGAAGCCGTTGCGGAAGTTCGCGTCGCTCGTGTGGGTGGCGAAATCATTATCGATCCCACCTTCTCAGAGCTTGAAACTGCCGATTATGAATTCGTCGTCGCCGGCACGAAGGATTCGATTCTGATGGTCGAAGGGGAATGCCACGAAATCAGCGAAACGGATTTTGTCGAGGCGTTGCGCCATGCATCGAGCGCAATTCGCGAGCTTTGTATTGGCCAGGATAAAATTCTTGCTGAGTGCGGCATCGCGAAAAAGAAGCGCATTCAGGACGAGCATATCATGGATGCCACGCTCGTCGCACAGATCGAAGAGCTTGCAGCCGCCAAACTTCGCGAGCTGGCGCGTACCGTGCTCGCGAAGGAGGAACGCTCCCACCAAACGCATGAAGCAAAAGAATTTGCGCGCAAGGCGGTCACCGAAAAAGTCGGCGAGCTTCAGTACGAACATATCAAGGGCGATGTCGATCATATCCTTTATGACATCGAGAAGCGCGAGATGCGCAATATGATTTTGGAGAACAATATTCGCTTAGATGGCCGCGACTCGACGACGATTCGCCCGATCAAATGTGAAGTTGGTGTTCTCCCACGCGTGCATGGCTCCGCGCTTTTCACGCGCGGCGAAACGCAGTCGCTCACGAGCTGTACGCTCGGCACCAAGCGCGATCAGCAATCGGTCGAAGGCTTGCAGCCGGAGACGACCAAGCGGTTCATGCTCCACTATAATTTCCCGCCGTATTCGGTCGGCGAAGTGGGCCGCTATTCCGGGACGGGACGCCGCGAAATTGGGCATGGTAATCTCGCCGAGCGCGCCCTCAAAGGACTGCTTCCCGCCGAAGCCGATTTCCCCTATGCGCTTCGTATCGTGAGCGATATTTTGGAATCGAATGGATCGTCCTCGATGGCGACGGTCTGCGCTGGTTCGCTTGCGCTTTATGACGCTGGCGTGCCGCTGAAGAAACCCGTCTCCGGCATTGCGATGGGCCTGATTAAAGAAGGTGATCGCACCGCGATTCTCTCCGACATTCTCGGCAATGAGGATCATCTTGGTGATATGGACTTCAAAGTCTGCGGCACGCGCGATGGTATCACCGCCTGCCAGATGGACATGAAGATCAAGGGCATCGACTTCACGCTACTCGAAAAGGCGCTCATGCAAGCTCGCGATGGGCGCATGCACATTCTCGCGAAGATGGATGAAGCGATCTCCGCGCCGAAATCCGAGCTTTCAGCGTATGCGCCGCGACTTACGACGGTTAAAGTCCCGGTCGATGCAATTGGGCTCGTTATCGGTCCCGGCGGCAAAACCATTCGGCAGATTCAAAGCGATGCCGGAGTCGAAATCAATATCGAAGAGGATGGAACGGTGACGATCGCGGCGCTTTCCGGAGAAGCCAGCGACCGGGCGAAGCAATTTATCATGGGCCTCATCGCCGAGCCGGAAGAAGGCGCGACTTACACGGGCCGTGTGACGCAAGTTCGCGAAGGGCTTGGCGCCATCGTCGAATTCATGCCCAAGAAAGAAGGCTTGCTGCATATTTCGGAGATCGATTACCAGCGCGTCGAGAATGTCTCGGATGTGATTCAAGTCGGCGACGTTTTCGATGTAAAGCTGATTGCCGTGAAGCCCGATGGCAAATTTTCGCTTTCGCGCAAAGCGCTGCTGCCCATGCCGGAAGGCTATGAAGAGCGCCCGCGCGAGCACTACGGGGATCGCGGTGGAGACCGAGGAGGCGATCGCGGTGGGCGTGGCGGCGGCTATGGCGACCGTCGTGGCGGCGGAGATCACCGCGGTGGTGGCGACCGTAGAGGTGGTGGCGAACGCCGTGATGGCGGAGGCCGCGGGTATGGCGGTGGAAGAGGAAGATAAAAGTCTTACACTATTAAATATATAGCAAGCCCCTCTTTGACGCAAGAGGGGCTTTTTTGACTCAGTGGATCAAGTTTTCATGATGAATCAGGTAAGTTGCGAAAAAATTCATTGGGAAAGCTACTGTTTGATTCATTGGTAACGATTTGGTAACACAGAGATAACAGAGGCTTTACAGACATAATGGGACGTTCGTTCGTTGAAAGAGATCAACGAATTAAATTCTCGATACTCACGTGGAAATCGCGGAACAGCCTTATGAGGAACGCCGGCAGGGGCGAGGTCGCTCTCTGGTTAAGTCGCCGGAAATTACCCTCCCGCGCAAACGGGAGCATGCGCCAATGAAGGCTACGAAAATCACTACGAGGGATCTCAATCTGTTTTATGGAACGAAACAGGCGCTATGCAATATCTCGCTCGATATTGCGGAGTCCCAGGTAACGGCATTTATCGGTCCTTCCGGTTGTGGAAAATCGACCTACCTTCGAACGCTCAACCGAATGAACGATCTGATCGGCGGCGTGAAGATTACGGGCAGCGTACACATGGATGGCGTCGATATTTATGAGAAAGGTCTCGATGTCGTCGAATTGCGTAAGCGCGTTGGGATGGTCTTTCAAAAATCGAATCCATTCCCAAAGACGATCTGGGAAAATGTTGCGTATGGGCCGAAAGTTTTGGGAATGCGCCAGAAAGCCCGGCTGAACGAGATCGTCGAAAAAAGCTTACAGCAAGCGGCATTGTGGGATGAAGTGAAGGACCGGTTGCATCATAGCGCAATGGGACTCTCGGGCGGCCAGCAGCAACGGCTGTGCATCGCGCGCGCGCTGGCCGTCGAGCCGGAGGTGCTGCTGATGGATGAACCTGCGAGCGCGCTCGATCCGATTTCGACAGCCAAGATCGAGGAACTCATTTTCCAACTTAAGGAAACATACACAATCGTGATCGTCACGCATAACATGCAGCAAGCCGCGCGCGTGAGCGACATAACCGCCTTCTTCTACATCGGTGAACTAATCGAAGCCGGAGATACGCGCGATATTTTTACCAATCCCAAAAAGAAGCAAACCGAAGATTATATTACTGGGAGATTCGGGTAAGCAGAACCACAATTACGCGGATTACGATGGATTACACGGACGATTTTCGGATTAATCAAACCAATTGAATTTTTAGCGAAACACTGATATTTATGTCGTCATTGCGAAGAGCGTTCGGCGACCGAAGGGAGCCGAACGCGACGAAGCAATCTCCTGCCTAAAAGCAACGGATTGCTTCGTCGAGCGAATCTCCCTTCGGTCGATTCGCTCGACGAAGCAATGACAGGAAAACTGGTGTAATAGAGTTTCCTTCATTCTTAATTCTTAACTATTAATTCTTACTTGCCCAGAGTGCATCGACATTTCGAAGACGAATTAGAGACCCTTCGGTCTCAACTTATCCGCATGGGCTCGCTTGTCGATGAGCAGGTGGAGACGGCGATCCGCGCGCTCCGGGAAGGCAATAGCGAACTTGCCAAGTTCGTCATCGACCGCGAGCAACGCGTGAACGAACTCGATCTCACGATCGACGGCCAGTGCCAGCGCATTTTCGCGCTTACGCAGCCTGTGGCCGTCGATTTGCGGTTGCTGCTGGCCGCGATGCGAATGAACAGCGATTTCGAGCGCATCGGCGACATTGCCGTTAACATCGCGGAGCGGGTCGATGCCCTTGAAGAATATCCCGATCTCCTCGATCGCGTTGGTGCGCTCGAAATGATTTTCACCGCGCGCCAGATGCTCACGAGCGTTTTGAATGCATTTATCCATAACGATAGCGAAGAGGCGCGCTCCGTCTTCGAAAAAGAAGATATGGTCGATGACTTCAATCGGAAGATTTTCTATAACCTTATCGACACGATGAAGTCCGACCCCGTAATGATCGAGCCGGCCGCGCATCTCATGGCCCTCCTCCGCCACATCGAACGCCTCGCCGACCACGCGACGAACATCGCGGAGAACGTCATCTTCGTCGCCGAAGCGAAATTGCTTCGGCACCATATTAGCGAAGGTCAGCCGGGGCTGTAGTGATGTGATCCGCAAATTCGAATTGGCGGACAAAATCCGACTTGCCGTAAATTGTTTATGCTCTACCTTTTGTTATCTTACCTATCGTCATTTTTCTCACTAACTAAAAAATAAACACAATGCGACAATCCACAGCATCGGCGGAATGGAACGGCGGACTCAAAACCGGCAAGGGCGACATGAACTTCGGCAAGCAGAGCTGCCCCTATAGCTTCAACTCCCGCATGGAGGGCGGCGCGGGTTCCAGCCCCGAAGAACTTCTCGCCGCCGCGCTCGCCGGATGCTACTCGATGGCACTCAGCGCCGATCTCGAAAAGGCCGGCTTTGCACCGCAGCAAGTGAAAACATCCGGAAAAGCACATTTCGATAACGCCTCCGGCAAATGGACGGTCGAGACTATGGACCTGGATGTCAGCGCCAGCGTTCCCGGCATCGAGGACGCGAAATTCCAGGAGATCGCAAATGGCACGAAGTCCAACTGCCCGGTCGCCCGCGCGCTTACTGGCGTGAAGATCAATGTGAACGCGAAGCTGGTGTAGGACATGCTTTAGCTTGTCCTTCCTTGACGCAAGCTAAAGCATGCGCCACACCACTTTCTTTTCGTAATTTTGCACAATGGCAAAACGCATAACGACGAAAAAAACATCGGATCGCTCCGATCCCTCGCATTCCATCGAGTCCACGCTTGGCGAGAAGCGGCTTTTTAAGCCGAGCAAACAATTCTCGTCGGAGGCTCGGATCGGCTCCATGGCCGAGTATGAGCGGATGTATCGCGCCTCGATCAAAGATCCCGAAAAATTCTTCGCGAAGCAAGCGGAGGAACTCGATTGGTTCAAAAAATGGAGGAAGGTGCTCGAATGGAAAGCGCCGTTTGCAAAATGGTTTGTGGGCGGTAAAATCAATGCGTGCTACAATTGCATCGACCGGCATCTTTCGACTTCAAGAAAAAATAAAGCCGCGATCATTTGGGAAGGCGAAAATTTTGAGCAACACACGCTCACGTATCAACAGCTTCACCGTGAAGTTTCGAAAGCGGCCAACGTGCTGAAATCGTTTGGCGTGAAGGCGGGCGACCGCGTGGCGATCTACATGGGCATGACGCCCGAACTTGCTATCGCCGTCCTGACCTGCGCGCGTATCGGCGCGACGCACACGGTCATCTTCGGCGGATTTTCTTCGGAAGCCATCCGCGATCGCGTGAACGATTGCGAAGCAAAGGTCATCATCACCGCTGATGGCGCCTGGCGCCGAGGCGCAATCGTTGATTTAAAAAAGAATGTCGATAATGCCCTCTCGCAAAGCCCACTCAGCCCAACGAGTCCAGCCGAGATGAAAGCTGGCTGCCCGAGCGTCGAAAAAGTTCTTGTCTTGAAACGCACCGGCAATCCGGTTAACATGTTCGATGGCCGCGATGTCTGGTGGCACGATGCGATGTCCGAAGCGAGCGCCGATTGCCCTGCCGCGCACCTGGATAGTGAGCATCCGCTTTACATTCTCTACACATCCGGCACAACTGGCAAGCCGAAGGGGATCGTCCACACGACCGCGGGATATTTGCTCGGCACGTACCTTACGATGAAATATATCTTTGATATTTGTGACGAAGATATTTTCTGGTGCTCGGCGGATGTTGGCTGGGTCACAGGGCATAGCTACATTATTTATGGCCCACTTTCGAACGGCGCAACCGTCGTGATGTACGAAGGCGCGCCGACTTATCCCGCGCCCGACCGATTCTGGGATATCATCGAGCGGCATCGTGTCAACATTTTTTACACCGCGCCGACAGCCATTCGCGCTTTCATCCGTGCAGGGAATGAACATCCTGAGAAACACGATCTGAGTTCACTGCGTCTGTTGGGAACCGTTGGCGAGCCGATCAATCCCGAAGCGTGGATGTGGTATCACAAGGTGATTGGCAAAGGCAAATGCCCGATTGTCGATACCTGGTGGCAGACGGAAACAGGCGCGATCATGATCTCGCCGATTCCCGGCGCGGTCCCGACGAAGCCCGGCTCCGCGACGCTGCCATTTTTTGGGGTCGAACCGGAAGTGGTCCGCAAAGATGGCACGCCGTGCAAGCCAAATGAAGGCGGTTACTTGATTATCAAAAAGCCGTGGCCCTCGATGCTGCGTGGAATTTACAAAGATCCAGAACGCTACGAGAAACAATATTTTTCGGAATACCCCGGCATTTATTTCACCGGCGATGGCGCGCGGCGCGACAAAAATGGATATTTCTGGATTATGGGCCGCGTCGATGACGTGATTAACGTGAGCGGGCACCGCTTGGGCACGATGGAAGTCGAAAGCGCACTCGTGGGCAATGAAGCGGTCGCGGAAGCAGCCGTTGTGGGAAGGCCTGATGAGATCAAAGGTTCGGCACTCGTAGCATTCGTTACGCTAAAGCAAGGCTGGCCCGCAGACGAATCGCTGAAAGAGAAATTGCGCCAGCACGTTGCGGAAGCCATCGGTTCGATCGCAAAGCCGGACGAAATCCGCTTCTCGGATGCACTCCCAAAAACACGCTCCGGCAAGATCATGCGCCGCCTGCTGCGCGAGCTTGCGAGCACCGGCTCCGTCGCCGGCGATACGACGACGCTGGAGGATTTTTCGGTGCTGGAACGGCTGCGGGCGGGGGAGGAGGAATAATTAAGAATTACGAATTAGGAATTATGAATTGGGGAACGTCATTGCGAGGAACGTTCGGCGACCGAAGGGAGCCGAACGTGACGAAGCAATCCGTTGTATATGAACGGCTTGCTTCGTCGAATCGAACTTCCTTTGATCGTTCGATTCTCCTCGCAATGACGGGAAAACTTACTTAGCCAAAAGTTTCTTAATAGTTAGATGAAAGATTACCGCATCAACGTATTCTATAGCTACCAGGATGGCGGCTACATCGCCGACATTCCCGATCTCAAGTTTTGCTCCGCGTTTGGGAAGACTCCCGAGGAAGCAGTCCATGAGGTTCAGATCGCAAAATCGTTGTGGATCGAGACCGCGAAGGAAGATCACCTTCCGATTCCAACACCGCGCTATAGACCGATGATTTACCAAGTTGCAAACGGTTAAAGTTCTATCCAATCTTACCGCGAATTCGGGAACGCTTCAGCACACAACAGGATGACGTAAGAAGATTTTTCGAGTTAATCTTGAAAACGATTGAAGCTGTTTCTGACAAATGCTAATGCAATGAAGCGTTTCTTCAAGTGGCTCGCCTATTCGGGTGAAACAAAACGGATGGTCTGTCTTGCGAATTCTCGTAAGATGGGCGAACGGTGTGTTGCCGGTATCGAACTTGTCGATGGAAAACCCGTGGCTTGGATCCGGCCTGTGAGCAAGCGACCTCACGAAGAACTTGCGCCGCGCGAACGGCAATATGCTAATGGCAACGAGCCGCGACTTTTGGATATTATCGAAGTCCCGGTTCAAGAACATCGTCCAAAACAATATCAAAGTGAAAATTGGCTGATCGCCTCTAATCGCAAATGGAAAGAGCGAGGGACGTTTTCCTGGAACGAATTACTGCGACTCGTAAATCATAAGAAGCCCCTTTGGATCAACGGTCATCATACTCATAATGGTTACAACGATCACGTCCCGCTCGCAGAAGCCCGGACGCTCGATCACTCCTTGCGATTGGTCCATGTTGACCGATGGAAGCTGCATGTTTTCAAAGTCTATTACAAACCCACGGTTCAAGCCGAGTTCTCGTTCGGGGGAACCAGCTACCGGTTGAAAGTGACCGATCCGCTGATCGAAGAAACGTATATTCATACCGATGGTGAATACGATTTGGGAGAAAGCTTACTCACGATCAGCCTGGGCGAACCGTTCAATGATTGCTGCTATAAACTTGTTGCTGCCGTCCTGCGAAAACCATGAACCAGGACACGCTACATAACAATACGGTCTTCACGATCGGTCACTCAACGCACCCGATCGACAAATTTTTGCAGCTTCTTTCGCAGCACCGGATTCAGGCAATCGCGGACGCGCGCTCTGTTCCGTATAGCAAATATCAACCGCAGTTCGGAAAAGAAGTACTTGCAAAAGCACTGAAAACACGAGGAATTGATTATGTTTTCCTCGGCAAAGAATTGGGGGCCAGAAGTGACGATCCCTCGTGTTATGTGGAAGGGCGCGTACAATATCGAAAACTAGCGGAGACTTCCTCGTTTCGCTCCGGCCTCGACCGCGTGATAAGGGGCAGCCGGAATCAGAGAATCGCGATTATGTGTACAGAAGGAGAACCTCTCGAATGCCATCGCACGCTCTTAGTGAGCCGCGAACTGACTCCATTGGGTGTGACAATTGTTCATATTCATTCCGATGGTCACCTCGAATCGCACCATGACATTTTGGAGCGGCTGCTTTCCGAATTGAAGATGCAAGACGATTTTTTTTGCACTCATGACGAACTCATCGAACGCGCATACGCAAAGCAGGAATCCGCAATCGCATACGTTCCGGAAAATATTG
>Ga0307374_10014811_pt1 | contig 10574 bp, 7 predicted proteins | sample OX3MG_FD_202532 | JGI IMG/M metagenome (GOLD analysis project Ga0307374, IMG submission 202532) | Soil microbial communities from Risofladan, Vaasa, Finland - OX-3 | ecosystem: Environmental > Terrestrial > Soil > Coastal area > Acid sulfate soil | place: Finland: Risofladan, Vaasa | collected...
GAGTTGGCGAAGATGAAGGCGCCGCCGACCCCCTGGCCCACCCGCATCACGATGATCCACAGGGCGGCGCTCGGCCCGGTCATCCAGGTCACCGACAGGAGGACCGAGAACACGGTGAAGATGGCGAAGCCCAGGGTGTACATCCTCACCCGCCCGAAGATGTCGCCGACGCGCCCGAAGCTGACGACCAGCACCGAGGTCACGAGGAGGAAGCCCATCAGGATCCAGAGGAAGTACGAGGTGTTGCCGGGCGAGAGGGGGTTGAGACCGATTCCCCGGAAGATGTCGGGCAGGGCGATCAGCAGGATCGAGGCGTTGATGGTGACCATCAGCGTGCCGATGGTGGTGTTGGTCAGCGCCACCCATTTGTAGTGCTTCGACTCCACGATCGACGGCATTCCGGCTCCTGCCTGGCTGCGGCCCACCTCGTGTGCCGTGCCCGGACGACGCCGGAGGGGGGCCAGGTATTTGGTTGACGATAACTAACTATAATGGAAGGGGACGGCAGTGCTACAAGGGGGAACGATGAGGACGACGACCGGGCACGAGAGGCGGGCCGGGGGGCGGGCCGGGGCGGTGGAGGAGGCCTCGGGGCTCCGGGTGGCCCTGGTCCGGATCCACCGACAGCTCCGGGCCAAGTCCGGTTCGGACATCACGCCGTCCCAGTCGTCAGCCCTGGCCCGCATCGAGCAGTCCGGTCCGGTCCGGCTGGGGTCCCTGGCCGAGCTGGAGGGCACCACGGCCGCCACCATGAGCCGGGTCATCGACAGCCTGGCCGACCGCAGCCTGATCGAGCGGGTGGCCGATCCGCTGGACGGGAGGGCCAGCCTGGTCCGTCTGAGCCCCCGGGGAGGGGCCCTGCTCCACGAGCTCCGGACACGGAACACCGAGGTCCTGCGAGGCGCCCTCGACCAGCTGAGCGACGAGGACCAGCGCGTGGTCCGTCGGGCCATTCCGGTCCTCGAGCGGCTCAGCGACCTGATGCAGGCCTCCGACCGGGGTGGGTCGCCCTGAGCCCCACCGGCGCCGCCAGGCCACGCCGGGCGGCGCCGGACGCCGGCCTTCCCCTACTGTCACCACCGTGACCGGACCACAGCGCAGCGTGGCCGAACTGATCGTCGGCTGCCTCGAGGTCGAAGGCGTGACCCACGTCTTCGGGATCCCCGGGGAGGAGAACATCCACCTGGTCGAGGCCCTGTCCCGCTCCGCCATCCGCTACGTCCTGGTCCGCCACGAACAGGCGGCGTCGTTCATGGCCGAGACGTACGGCCGGCTCACCGGCCGGGCCGGCGTCTGTTCGGCCACTCTCGGCCCGGGGGCGATCAATCTCCTCTTGGGGGTCGCCGACGCCACCACCAACTCCACCCCCCTGGTCGCCCTGAGCGCCCAGGTGGGCATGGACCGCAGCTACAAAGAGTCCCACCAGGGGGTGGACCTGGTGTCGATGTTCGCTCCGGTGACCAAGTGGTCGGCCCTGATGGCGACCCCGGCCGCGGCCCCCGAGATGATCCGCAGGGCATTCAAGCTGGCCCAGACCGAGCGGCCAGGTGCGGTGTACCTGGCAGTTCCCGAGGACGTGGAGAAGTCGGGGGCGCCCGGCGACGCCCGTGCCCTGCCGGTCAACGTCCCCCGCCCCGACGAGCCGTCCGCCGACCAGGTGGCCCGGGCGGGCGCCGTCCTCGGCGCGGCCGTCAACCCGGTGGTGCTGGCCGGCCACGGCGCCACCCGGGCCGGGGCCGGCGACGCCCTCCGGCGGTTCGCCGAGAAGCTGGGGGTGTCGGTGGCCACCACCTTCCACGGCAAGGGCGTGTTCCCCGACGACCATCCCCAGGCCCTCGGGGCCATCGGCTTCATGCGCCACGACTACGTGAATTTCGGATTCGACCGGGCTGACGTGGTGGTGACCGTGGGCTACGAGCTCCAGGAGTTCGACCCGGTCCGGATCAATCCCCGGGGGGACAAGGAGATCATCCACATCCACCGGTTCCCGGCCGAGGTCGACCGGCACTACAACGTGGCCGTGGGCCTGCAGGCCGACATCGCGCGCAGCCTCGACGCACTGGGTGAGTCGGTGGACCGGCGCTTCCCGCCGCCCGGAGGCGGCTTGAGCATCCGGGCCCTGCTGGCCGAGGAGCTGGAGCGGGGCCGGGTCGACGACCGGTTCCCGCTTGCCCCGGCCCGGATCGTGGCCGACACCCGGGCCGCCCTGGGCCGCGACGACATCGTCCTGGTCGACACCGGTGCCCTCAAGATGTGGATGGCCCGCCTCTACCCGACCTACGCCCCCAACACCTGCCTGATCTCCAACGGCCTGTCCACCATGGCCTGGACCGTGCCTGGGGCCATCGGGGCCAAGATCGCCCGGCCCGGGGCCAAGGTGCTGGTGGCCACGGGAGACGGCGCCTTCCTGATGAACTCCCAAGAGATCGAGACCGCACTGCGCGAGGGGATCGCCATGGTCGTCCTCATCTGGGTGGACGACGCCTACGGACTGATCAGTTGGAAGATGGAGCTCGAGCTGGGCCACGACGTGGACACGGCCTTTTCCAACCCCGACTTCGTGGCCTACGCCGAGAGCTTCGGCGCCGCCGGACACCGGATCACCCGCGCCGAGGACCTCCTCCCCACCCTGCGCGCCGCCCTCGCCGCGGAAACCGTCTCGGTCGTCGCCTGCCCCGTCGACTACCGGGCCAACCTCGAGCTCATCCGCTCGCTGGGCGAGCTCGACGAGTCGCTCTCCTGAGTGGCCGACCCCCGCTCGCCGCCGCCGTCGGCGCAGTTCGTCCTGGCCGTGGACCTCGGGACCAGCGGGCTGAAGGTCGGCCTGGTCTCGTTGACCGGCTCGGTCGCCTGGTACGAGCACGCGCCGGTCTCGACCCGGGTGGACGGGGACGCCGCCACCCAGGACGCCGGCCTCTGGTGGGAGCTGGTCCGAGACGCCGCCACGCGGGGGCTGGCCTCGGGCGCCGTGGAGCCGTCCCGGGTGGTGGCGGTGTGCACCACCGGGCAGTGGGCCAGCACCGTACCGGTGGACGGCCGGGGCCGGGCCGTGGGCCCGTGCCTGATGTGGATGGACACGCAGGGGGCCCGGTACTCCCGCCGGATCATCGCCGGGCCGCTGGCCGGTTACCGGCCGCGGGCCGCGCTGGCCTGGATCAGGCGGTCCGGCGGTGCCCCGTCGCCCTCGGGGGCCGACCCCATCGGTCACCTGCGCCACCTGCAGTCCGGCCGGGCCGGCCCGGCGGGGACGCCCGGGGCCCGATGGTTCCTCGAGCCGGTCGACTACCTGTCGATGTGCTTCACCGGCACAGCGGCGGCCTCGCACGCCTCGATGATCGGAGCCTGGCTGACCGACAACCGGCACCTCGATGTGCTGGGGTACGACCCGGTGCTGCTCCGCCTGTCGGGGGTCGACGCCGGGCGGCTGCCGCCCCTCCGTCCCACCGGCTCGGTGGTGGGGACGGTCCTCCCCGAGGTGGCCTCCGGGCTCGGGCTGCCACCCGGGGTCCAGGTCGTCGCCGGGATACCCGACCTCCACTCGGCGGCCTGCGGCGCCGGTGCCGTGCTGGACTTCGAGGCCCATCTGGCCGTGAGCACCAGCGCGTGGATCGGCGCGCCGGTCCCGTTCAAGAAGACCGACCCGTGGCGGCAGATCGCAAGTGTCCCCGGCCTGGCCCCCGGCCGCTACCTCATCGCCGACAACCACGAGACCGGGGGCGCCTGCCTCGACTGGGTGTGCGGCGTGCTGCCCGGCCTGGTGGACCCGGCCGGCCGGCCCGACTTCGCCGCGGCGACCGCGCTGGCGGCGGGATCGTCACCCGGGGCTGCCGACGTGCTGTTCACACCCTGGCTCCGGGGCGAGCGCTCGCCGGTGGACGATCGCCACGCCCGGGCCGGGTTCCACAACCTCTCGCTCTCGACCCGACGGGCCGATCTGGCCCGTGCCGTCCTCGAGGGAGTGGCGTTCAACAACCGCTGGCTCCACGACGCCGTGGAGCACTTCGCCCGACGCCCACTCGACCCCCTCCGCATGGTCGGGGGAGGGGCACAGTCCGACCTGTGGTGCCAGATCCATGCCGACGTGATGGACCGGACCATCGAACGGGTGGCCTCACCTCTGGTGGCCAATCTGCGCGGGGCGGCCATCTTCGCCGGGCTGGCCCTCGGTTCGGTGTCACCAGCCGAGGTCCGGGGTCTGGTGGAGGTCGATGCGGTCTTCGCGCCGGACCCGGCACGCCGTGCCACCTACGAGCACCTGTACCGCGAGTTCCCGAGGCTGTACCGCGCCCAACGGGGCATGTTCTCCCGCCTCAACCGGGCCCCGGGGTAGGGGTAGGGCGCACTACCATGGCCCTGGCCCGTTCGGGACCGGCCCGGGTTCCCCGGGTCCTGCACCAGTAAGGGGGATGGGCCGATGCCCGGTCGACGATGGGTAGTGCTGACCGCAGCGGCCGCGGTGCTGGTCGCCTCACCGCTCAGTGCGCCCGGACGCGCCGCGGCCGGGCCGGGACGCCCAGACCGGCCCCGGACGGTGCCGGGCACGCTCCGGTCCACCGCCACGGGACACGGATCGATCGACCAGGCCTACCTGCTCGGCGGTACGCCCGGCTCCCTCGCCGTGCTGGTCGACCGTTCCGGGCACCAGGTGGGCCGGGGGACGGTGGACGGCGCGGGGAGCCTGATCATCCGTGACGTGGCCCCCGGCCACGGGTACACCTTCCGAACGGGACAGGGCACGCAGGCGGCCCCCACCGCCCGCTTCCGGGTCCCCTCCACCCATGACACGCCTCCGGCGTCCTTCTACGAGGGCCAGCACCTGTCGGTGGGCCTCAACTACATCACCATGCGCGACGGGGTGTCGTTGGCTGCCACCGTCAGGCTCCCGCCGGGGAAGACCCTGGCCGACGGGCCCTTCCCGACCGTGATCGAGGAGTCGGGCTACGCAATCGCCGCGCCCCACAGTCTCATCGACGCCGAGCTGCACCAGAACGGCGAGACCACGTCCGACCCCCTGGTGCCGGATTCGGCCACCGTGGTGGGATCGCTGCTGGCGCCCCTGCTCGGCTTCGCCACCATCAGCCTCCAGATGCGCGGCACAGGCTGCTCCGGTGGCGCCTTCGACCTCTTCGACCTTCCCACCACCTACGACGGCTACGACGCCGTGCAGATCGCCGCGGCCCAGCCCTGGGTGGCCAACCACAAGGTGGGGATGGTGGGCATCTCCTTCTCGGGGATCTCCCAGATGTTCGTGGCCGGGACCAGACCTCCCGGACTGGCGGCGATCGCGCCGATGAGCCTGACCGACGACCTCTACTCGACGGGATTCCCCGGCGGCATCTTCAACAGCGGGTTCGCCGGGTCGTGGCTGGCCCAGCGCCAGGCCGACGCCGAGGCCGCCCCGGCCGGAGGGCAGGAGTACGCCAAGGTCCTGATCCAGCAGGGGGACACGCAGTGCCTGGCCAACCAGGCCCTCCACGGCCAGACCCAGGACATCCAGACGCTGCTGAGCCAGGCCGGCCACTACATCCCGTCCCTCTACCGGCAGCGGTCCCCGTCGACCTGGGCCAAGCGGGTCGACGTGCCGGTGTTCGTGTCCGGCGCGTTCCAGGACGAGCAGACCGGAGGCCAGTGGCCGGCCATCATCCGCCACCTGGCCCACGACCCCCACGTGTGGGCGACCATCGTCAACGGCACCCACATCGACTCGCTGGGCCCGGGCACCATCACCCGGTGGCTGGAGTTCCTCGACCTCTACGTGGCCGACAAGGTGCCCACCCCCTCCCCGACCCTCACGGCGTTGGCCCCCAGCCTGTACGCACAGGTGGCCGGCACCCCCTCGGGAGCGGTGGCACCGGTGGCGTACACCAACGAGCCGAGCCTGTCCGCGGCCCGGAACGCCTTCGACCAGCAGCCGCGGGTGCGGGTCCTGTTCGACAACGGCGGGGGCAGCGCCGGGGCCGGGGCCGTGCAGCCGGTCTGGAGCCAGGACTACACGGCCTGGCCCCCGCCGCGGGCCACCGCGGCCACCCTCCGGCTCGGCCCGGGCGGCTCGCTCGGCCGGACGCAGCCCGCCCCCGGCACGGTGTCCTTCGCTCCGGACCCTTCCAGCCGTCCGGCCGACGACCTCCCCACCGGCAACGTGTGGGCCGCGCTCCCGCCGTACCAGTGGATCTCCGCGTCCGGCTCCGACGGGGTGGGTTTCGTCACCCCGCCGCTGGCCCACGACGTGGTGGCGGTGGGCCCGGCCAGTCTCGACCTCTGGGTGGAGAGCACCGCGGCCGACACCGACCTGCAGGCCACCATCTCCGAGGTTCGACCCGACGGGCATGAGCTGTTCGTGCAGACCGGCGAGCTGCGGGCCAGCGACCGCGCCCTCGATCGCCCGGCTTCGACCGCCACCGACCCGGTGCCGACCTACGCCGCGGCCAGCGCGGCCCCCCTGCCGCACGGTCGGTTCACCGAGATCCGGATCCCCATCACGCCGTTCGCCTACGCCTTCCGGTCCGGTTCGAGGATCCGGGTGTCTGTCACCGCCCCGGGGGGCGACCGTCCGGCGTGGCAGTTCGCCACCTATCCGACGGGAGGAACTGTGACCGACACCGTCGGGTTGGGGGGCTCGCACCCCTCGTCCCTGGTCCTCTCGGTGGTGAAGGGGGTCACACCGCCGGACCCCCAGCCTCCCTGCCCGTCCCTGCGGGGCCAGCCGTGCCGGAGCTACGTGCCCGCCGCCAACGGGGGATGAGGACGGCCGGGGCGTGACCCTGCGCTCCTGGCGCCACCACCTGCCGCCGGGGAGCACCACGACGGCAGCCGACCTGGCGTCCCGGGGCACCCTCCCCCGGGCGTGGGCCCGCGGCTGGGCCGATGCTCCCGGGGCGCGCCTGTGGCTGGAGCCCGCGTCCGGTCGGTCCCCCTCCCCCGACGGTTCCGGTCGGGAGGGCCGATGGTGGAGTGCAGGCGAGTTCGAGGAGGCCACGCGTCGGGCCTCCGGCCGGCTCCGTGCCGCCGGCCTCTCACCGGGGGACCGGATGCTGTGGTCGACCGGGTCGTCGGTGGCGTCCCTGGTGGCCCACGTCGGGGCGTTGCGCGCCGGCCTGGTTGTGGTGCCGGCCAACACGGCGTACTCGGAGCGAGAGCTGTCGCACGTCGTCGCCGACACCGGGGTTGCCGCGGCCGTCGTCGACCGGGCCGACCACGCCGAGTGGGTGCGGCGGGCCTCGGCCGGGCCGGTCGTGGTGGCCCGGCCGGACCTGGACCTCCCCGACGGTGACCCAGGGCCGATCGACGAGGCGGCACCCGACGATCCCGCCCTGATCTGTTTCACCTCGGGGACCACCGGCGTCCCCAAGGGCGCAGTGCTCTCGCACCGGAACCTTCTGGCCGCCACGGAGTCGGTGACCACGGCGTGGCGGTGGACCGCCGAGGACCGCCTGGTCCACTGCCTGCCGGTCTTCCACGCCCACGGCCTGTGCGTCGGCGTCTACGGCACCCTGCTCGCCGGGGCTTCGGCGGTCCTCCTGCCTGGCTTCGATCCCGCTGTCGTGGCCGGGGCCGCGGAAGACCATGCCGTGACACTCTTCTTCGGGGTCCCCACCATGTACCACCGGTTGGTCGGATCCGACCTCGTGGGGCGTCTCGGTGGCCTCCGGCTCTGCGTGTCGGGCTCGGCTCCCCTGTCGCGTCGACTGCACGGAGAGGTGACGGCGGCCAGCGGCATCGTGGTGCTCGAGCGCTACGGCATGACGGAGACGCTCATGAACGTGTCCAACCCCCTGGAGGGGGAGCGACGGGCCGGAACGGTGGGATTCCCGTTGCCCGGCGTCGAGGTCCGGTTGGCCCACGACGGTGAGATCCTGGTCCGTGGCCCCAACGTCTTCGGCGGGTACTGGCAGCGCCCCGAGGCCGATGTCGACGCCTTCCTCGCCGCCGACGACGGCGGGCACCGGTGGTTCCGCACCGGTGACCTCGGTGAGGACGACGACGGCTATTTGGTGATCAGGGGGCGTTCCAAGGAGCTGATCATCTCCGGCGGCTTCAACGTCCATCCGGGCGAGGTGGAGGACGCTCTGGCCACCCACCCCGGAGTGGCAGAGGTGGCGGTCACCGGGACCGACTCGGCGGAGTGGGGTGAGGTGGTCACGGCGTGGATCGTCCCCGACGGCAGGCCCCCGTCCGTCGAGGACCTGGCCCGGTTCACCCGGGCGACCCTGGCGCCGTACAAGCGGCCGCGCCTGGTCCATGTGGTCGACACCCTGCCGCGCAACGCACTGGGCAAGGTCATCCGCGGCGAGTTGGGTACCTGAGCGGGAGGCGAGGAGTGCGACCGGCGTTCGGCGTCGGGGAGCGGCCGGCCGGCGCATCAGTCGGTGAAGTCGCCGACCCCCAGTCGTAGCCGTCGGATGATCCGCATCAGCTGCCGGAGGTCGCTCGTGCTGAGCGTCCCGAGGCCGAACGCCACGTCGTTGACCGCCCGGGTGGCCCGCTTGGCCAGTCGGCGGCCGTCGTCGGTGAGCTCGGCCAGTGTGGTCCGCCCGTCGGTCGGGTGGGGCAGGCGCCGCACCAGGCCCTGCTGCTCGAGCCGGTCGATGATGTTGGTCACGCTGGTGGGGTGGATCATGAGGCGCTGACCCATCTTCCCGAGTGGGAGCACCCCCCGGCGACTGTGGAGCAGCAGGACCAGTCCCTCGTAGCGGGCGAAGGTGAGCCCGAAGGGACGCAGGGCGCCGTCCACCGCCGCCAGCACCACCTGCTGGGCCCGCATGATCGAGGTGGCCGCGGCCATGGCGTCGCTGACGTCGGGCTCCCACCGGGCCGACCATTGGGCCCGCGCCTCCTCGATCGGGTCGAACGCGAGTGGCTCGGTGGTCACCGGGGCACGCTAACCCCTCACCGTCTGGCTACGCTCAGGCGAGGAGGACCGTGCCGACACTCGACGACGACCGTGGCCACCCCGTCCACCTGGAGGGCCGTCCGACCCGGATCGTCTCGTTGGTGCCGTCGCTCACCGAGGCCCTGGCCGTCACCGCGCCCGACCGACTTGTCGGAGCGACCGACTGGTGCACCCACACGGCGGGCCTCGAGGTCCCCCGGGTCCGGGGGACGAAGAACCCGGACCATGCGGCGATCGCCCGGCTGGGACCGGACCTGGTGGTCGCCAACCAGGAGGAGAACCGCCGGATTGACGTCGAGCGCCTTCGCCGTGCCGGCATCCCGGTGTGGGTGACGGTCGTCGAGTCGCTCGACCAGGCGCTCCGGTCGCTGCGACGGCTGCTGGTCGACGTGGTGGGAACCGGCGAGCCGGAGTGGCTCGGCACCGCCACGACCGAGTGGGACCGGCCGGCCGAGCTCCCGCCGGCACGGGTGGTGGTCCCGATCTGGCGGGAACCCTGGATGTTCATCGGTTCGCGCACCTTCAGCGGCGACCTGCTCGCCCGTCTGGGCCTGACCCATCTCCTCGCCGCGGCCGGGGACCGGTATCCCCGACGGGAGGTCGCCGATCTCACCGGCCCGAGGCCCGACCTGGTCCTCCTGCCGGACGAGCCGTACCCCTTCTCCGCCGACGACGGACCCGAGGCGTTCCCCGGCATCCCGACGGCATTGGTGTCGGGCCGGGACCTCACCTGGTACGGGCCGTCCCTGGCCACCGCCCGGTCGGACCTGACGACCGCGATCCGCTCGGCGCTGGGCCCCAGTTGACCCGGGCTCAGACATTCCGACGGTAGGCCCCCCCGACGTCGAACAGCGTGGCGGTGATCTCGCCGAGCGAGGCGTGCCGCACCGTCGCCATCAGCTCCGCGAAGACGTTGCCCCCGCTCAACGCGGTCCGGCGCAGGGAGTCGAGGGCCATCTCCCGGTCGGGAGCGTGACGGCTCTGGAACTCGCGGAGCCGGGTCAGCTGCCGCTGCTTCTCCTCGTCGGTGGACCGGGCCAGCTCGGGGAGCTCGGTCGAGCCACTGCTGACCGGAGAGGTGAAGGTGTTCACGCCGACGATGCGGAGGCTGCCGTCGTGCTTCTTGTGCTCGTAGAGCATGGAGTCGTCCTGGATCCGTCCCCGCTGGTAGCCGGTCTCCATGGCCCCGAGCACGCCACCCCGCTCGCTGATGCGATCCAGCTCCGCCAGCACCTCCCGCTCGACGAGTTCGGTGAGCTCCTCCACGATGAAGCTGCCCTGGAGGGGGTTCTCGTTCATGGCCAGCCCCCACTCCTTGTTGATGATCATCTGGATGGCCAGGGCCCGTCGGACCGACTCCTCGGACGGCGTGGTGACGGCCTCGTCGTAGGCGTTGGTGTGCAGGCTGCCGGCATTGTCGTAGATGGCGCAGAGTGCCTGCAGGGTGGTCCGGATGTCGTTGAACGCCATCTCCTGGGCGTGGAGGGACCGCCCCGAAGTCTGCACGTGGTACTTGAGCTTCTGCGAGCGGTCCGAGGCCCCGTACCGGTCCCTCATGGCGATGGCCCAGATCCTGCGGGCCACCCGGCCGATCACGGTGTACTCGGGATCCATGCCGTTGGAGAAGAAGAAGGAGAGGTTGGGGGCGAAGTCATCGACGTCCATCCCCCGGGCCAGGTAGGAC
>Ga0307374_10014813_pt1 | contig 10574 bp, 4 predicted proteins | sample OX3MG_FD_202532 | JGI IMG/M metagenome (GOLD analysis project Ga0307374, IMG submission 202532) | Soil microbial communities from Risofladan, Vaasa, Finland - OX-3 | ecosystem: Environmental > Terrestrial > Soil > Coastal area > Acid sulfate soil | place: Finland: Risofladan, Vaasa | collected...
CGTTGGTGGGCAGCGGCGCGTAGGTGACGGAGGTGGATGTGGTGGTGGTGCCGCGGATGTCGTACCCGCCCACCGTGGTTCCGAGGTGCAGGGTGTAGCTGACAGCCGCGGTGCCGGCGCTCCAGGTGAACGTCACGTTGGAGCTGGGCAGCGTCGAATTGGGCGCAGGAGAGATCAGCGCCGCCTGGGCCTCGTTCGCCGCGGTGAAAACATAGTCGTTATAGGCGGCGGTGCCGGAGAACAGGGTGTAGAGACTGGCATAGATGGTCTCGCCGTTGGTGGGCAGCGGAGAGAACGTGACCGAGGTGCCGGTGATGTTGCCGGTGCTGCGGATATCGTCCCCTCCCGGCTTGGATCCCAGCCGCAGGAAGTAGCCGGTGGCGCCGGAGGCGGCGGTCCAACTGAAGGTCACCTGGCTGCCAGTCAGCGTGGAGTTGTTCGCGGGTGACGTGAGTGTCGCCCCTCTCGCCGCGGTGAAGACGTAGTCGGTATAGGTGCGGGAGGAGGCGAAGTTGGTGTAAAGACGGGCATAGATGGTTTCGCCGTTGGTGGGCAGCGGAGAGAACGTGATCGAGGTGGCTGTTATGTCGCCGGTGCCGCGGATATCGTTCTTTCCCACCCTCGTTCCCAACATGAAGATGTAGCTGGTGGCTCCACTCCCGGCGCTCCAGGTGAATACCGCCTGGTTGCCGGCGAGCACCGAGTTGGGAGCGGGGAAGGTGAGCGCCGCAGGGACATCGACGGTGAGCGTAGCCGTGGTGTCGGAGCTGAGCGCGTACGTCGAGTCCCCGTTGAAAGTAGCGTGGATGGAGTAAGTGCCGCCCGCCTGGCTCGCCGGAAGCGTATAGCTGGCCGAGAATACGCCGTTGTTCACGGTGGTGCTGGTTACCGGAGAGCCCACCAGGTTGTTGCTCTGGTCGTAGACATCGAACGTGACGGAACCTTCGTTCACGGGGCTGGAGTGGCTGGTGACGGTTGCGCTCAGCGCGATGGTCTGGGAACTGGTAGAGAACATCGTCGAGGTGCTGCTGGCGGCCGTTGTGGTGGACGTCTGCACCGAAAGGCTATCCGTGTTCGAGGGCGTGGTCACCACCCCGGCGCCGCTCACCGTCGCGCTGTTGCTGAGGCTCCCCGATGCGCTACTGCCTACGTTCACATCGATCGTCAGCGTCGGGTAGTTGCTTCCCGCCGATACGCTCGCAACATCGTTGGTGCAGGTGACAACTTGTGCGGCGGCGTTGCAGCTCCAGTTGGTGCCGCTGCCCGAGGCATAGGTGAGTCCGGTGGGAAGCGTATCCACCACCGTCAGCGGATTGGCATTGCCGCCGGCCGGGTCGCCCGCCGTCCCGATTCCTGGGCTGCCTGGGCTTCCGTTCACGCCGTCATTCTCCACGTCCACGGTGATCGCGGCGTTCGATTCGCCCTGCACGAATGCGCCGCCGGTGCCGCTTCCGTTATGCGCCGCCGTGGCCGTGGCCGTCACCGCGTTCTCGGTAAAGTTCGTGCACCAGCCGCTCGACGCGCCGGTAGTGCCCGCCAGCGATGAGAGATTGAAGAACAGGCTCCAGGTACCATTGCCGAGCGTGCTCCCAAACGTACTCGTGAAGGTTGCGGCGCCGGCCGGCGTCGCATAACCCCAACTGGATGGAAGGTTGTAGAAACCGCTGGAGCTGGCTGTGAACGTATCGGGGGAGCTGCCTGACCTTGGGGCGTAGGTGCTGGGGGAGAATTCGCTGCCCGTATTGAGGCTTGCTGCGCCATCGGCAAAGGTGTAATTGCCCGAGCTGAAGCTGAGAGGCGACCCGCCGGTGTTGTTGGAGAAGAAATCAATGGCGGCCCCGCTCGGCCCTTCCAGCATGGACTGGGTCGATTCGCTGGTATCGCCGGTGGTGAACAGGCCCTTGAGCGTCACGCCAACCGTATTCAACGTGCCCGGGAGGTAGGTAACAAACACGTTCGAAGGGTTGGGAATAAATGCGCCGATGGTATTGGCGCGGGTAAGGATCGGCCCCGCATTGCAATAGGAGTAGTGAGTGTTGTCGGTGACCGTTACCGCGCTTAAATTATCGAAGCGCTGCCAGAACACCGTCGAGTCGCTCGGATTGTCCGAGCTCGAGCCGCTGTACTCCGCCGTGAAGTTGTGGTCGCCTTCGTAGACGTTGGTGTCGCCAGTGCCGTTGTAAACGGAGTAGTACGCCGAGCCGGTGTTGTACGCTGCCGTCCCGTTCGATTGGAGGGTTGGCGTATTGCTGCTGTTGCCGCTGCTGGCCAGCGGCGTCGCCCCGTTATCCAGGAATGTGACGGTCCCGCCGGAGCTGACCGGGCTGCCTAAGGATTGGACCGTCGCCGTCAGCGTTGACGATGTCTGCGCTGCCTGGGGGTTCTGGCTCGAGCTCACCGCCGTCGTGGTGGCATTGCCCGTAGCGATGGTGAGATCGATGCACCAGCTGCTTACTGTCTCGCCGGTGCCATCGTTCTGCTGGTAACCGTAAAGAGCCCAGTCTCCGTTTGCCGGGGCCCCATTGAACGCGTACTCGAATGTGTTGGTCGAGGCGCCTCGCTCGGCCGGGAATTGATTGTTGTACCCGTAAATGACCGTGCCTGGAACTTGCGGAATCGGAATCGTAGCCGAGGATGTAACCGTTGCCGCGGTGCTGCCGGCGAACGAGTCGTTTTGGGGAAGTTCCAGTTGGTCGGATGCCTCGTAGTTACCGGAATTGGGTGTGCCGCCCCACGCGGGATATGCGCCCGCCGAATCGTAGAACACCGGACTCACTGCCGAGCCGCTCGAGAGAGGGTGGCTGTACCACGAGCCGTCGAAGAAGTCGAGATTGTAGGTGTTGGTGGGAGACACCAGCAGATGCTGCGCGTCGACGTCACCGTACAGGCCGTTCAGCGTGACTTTGACATCCGTCACGCTCGTGCCGTTGGGGTATCCGCTCACCTGGATGACCGAGGGATATATCGACGAGACCCCGCCCCCGACGGGAATCGTAAATCCGGACGTAGTGCACCAGTGGTTCGACGAAGTGTTCCCGCCCGGATGTTCGATCACCACCTGATCCAAAGTGCTGCTTGAGCTGTTCGCAAATTGGCCAGTGCCGGTGTAGTCAGCCGTGATCGCGTTCAGTCCCTCCGTCAGGCTCGTTGCGCATTGCGCAGTCCCAGTGCTCACCGCCACGGCGGTGCAGCCCGAAATTGGCGAGCTGTTCGCAAAGAACTCAACCGTGCCCGAATTCACAGTGCTGGTCGAGGTCACATTGGCCGTGAAAGTCACGCTGTTGTTGGGCGACGAGGCGAACGAGGGGTTGTTGCTTGACGAAAGCGACGTCGTCGTTGAGGGCGCGCTCGCGAACGTCAGCGTCAGCGACCACCCCGAAATCGAGACAGGGATGGTGTCAACGCCGGTGTCGTCCGCCAGGATCAGCGTCCAGGTGCCCGCTCCACTCACAGAAAATTCGTTGTTCAGACTTTGGGAGCCGTCCTGCTGAGGTAAATCGAGAGTGTAGCCACTGTACGGCGAGGGCAATCCCAGTGCGGAATTCTGAGGCACGCTGCTGAGGAGGTCGTTATCCTTCCAGTAGGAGCTCGGCTCGTAAGTCTGGGAGCTTGGACTGGATTGCCATGCAGGACAGGGGCTTTCGTTGTAGGTGCTGCAGCCCGGTGCCTGCGGGGAACCATCCTGGATGGTGACATTGATGCCGGATGATCCGAAATCGTCAGTCGTGCCGAAGCCAAAAGCATCGCCCGTCGAACCCAGCAGCATGAACTCTCTGCAAGTTCCCGAGGTCGGGCAGAACGCCAGAACAATGGAGGTGCCGGCAACGCTAAAGCTGGAATTGGCGCCGCTCTCGTCCACGTAAAGGCTGTCCAGGGTCACCGATACGTTGGCCACCGTTGCTGCGTTCGAAACGCTGACGGAATTTGTTGCCTGATAGTTGTTGCCGGAATTGATGTTGATCGCGCCGCCGGAATAGGTCGTCTGCGCGCCGGCTCGCCCGGGCATCCCCCACAGCAGCAGCAGCGTGGAAAAAGTGAGGGCGAAACGGGAGAGCGCACGGCTGTTGCACAGAAACGCCGTGGGGGAGCCGGAAAGCTGGATCATCTATGACCTCACCGATTGGGCCTGCCACAAAAGTCCGGTTTGCGGACCTTCGCAGTTAGGGATTCCTGGAGACGGAAGGGAATAAGTGCCACCGGGGAAGAGCGGCGCAAACAAGGGAAAAAGCGCATCTCTGCGCGAAATCGAGGGGAACCGTTTTTAAGCTTACAATCTGTTTACTGCGGCCAAGATCAGTCTGTCAATGGATTTGTTCGGCCTGGAGGAAAAACGGCCGCGGTGCCGATGCCTGGGCCGGAGCAAAGTCACGGGAGCAGAACAGGAACCCTGAGGATGGCTGAAGACTCGGGCGAAAGCAACTGAAATCCGGCCGGGGAGCAGGGAGCGAGGGAGCGAGCGCGCAGGGTAGCAAGGAATTCAAGCCGGTTTCACGGTCCGCAAATCCCGGCGGCGGATAAACAGGTTGCAGAGAAGCTCTACTTAAGTGGTTGTTTGGAGGCGAAAGGAGGCCGGGCTAACTGCCTGGGTGAGAACTCCTCTTTGCGAGTCTCGATGGGCGGGGTGGATTGCCAGGAAGACAAAGGCAGCGAGTTAGCGTGGCTGCGCGTCGTAGCGAGTTCGCGGGTGCATTGAGTTTTCGCGCCGACCCGGCCCGGTGGCCTGGTTCGCCGCCCCGCTGGAGAGCGAGGCGGCGAACGGTGTTTTGCGGCGCCGGCCCACTCCTACTTCAACAGTATCGTATGCGCGGTGACAACGTAGTCGGTATAGGCTCTGCCCGAGGCGTAGTTGGTGAACAGGCGGACGTAGATGGTTTCGCCGTTGGTGGGCAGCGGCGCGTAGTTGACGGAGGTGGATGTGGTGGTGGTGCCGCGGATGTCGTACCCGCCCACCGTGGTTCCGAGGTGCAGGGTGTAGCTGACAGCCCCGGTGCCGGCGCTCCAGGTGAACGTCACGTTGGAGCTGGGCAGCGTCGAATTGGGCGCAGGAGAGATCAGTGCCGCCTGGGCCTCGTTCGCCGCCGTCAATACGTAGTCGGTATAGGCTCTGCCCGAGGCATAGTTGGTGTAGAGACGGGCGTAAATGGTCTCGCCGTTGGTGGGCAGCGGCGCGTAGGTGACGGAGGTGGATGTGGTGGTGGTGCCGCGGATGTCGTACCCGCCCACCGTGGTTCCGAGGTGCAGGGTGTAGCTGACAGCCGCGGTGCCGGCGCTCCAGCTGAAGGTCACATTGGAGCCGGCCAGCGTCGAATTGGCTGCCGGAGAGGTGAGCGCCGCCGGAGCCTGGTTGGCCGCGGTGAAAACGTAGTCGGCATAAGTGGTGCTGGAGGCGAAAACGGTGTACAGACGGGCGTGGATGGTTTCGCCGTTGGTGGGCAGCGGCGAGAACGTCACCGAAGTGCCTGTGATCAAGCCCGTGCCCCGGATGTCGTTCCCTCCCGCCGTGGTTCCGAGGCGCAGGATGTAACCGGTGGCCCCGGACCCGGTGCTCCAGCTAAACGTCACCTGGGAGCCGGAGAGCGTCGAATCCGATGCGGGGGACGTCAATGCCGCCGCGGTGTCGGCGGCCGGAATTCCATAGCCGATTGCGGTGAGAATGTTGACCTCAGCGCCGCCGTCATTCAGGATGTTCTGGCCCGCGTCTTCACCCGGGCAACCGGTGGCATCCTGGATCGCCTGGTTGGTTCCGCAATCGGGAGAGCTGGCGACGAAATCGGCATAGTCGTCGCCATTGTCCTGTGCGTTGTAGTACTTCGCCTGTCCGCCGCTGCCCATGGCGCCGGCGGTGTTGCCTCCATCGTAGGAGAAATATGCGCCGTCAGCCGTGCTCAGAGAGCTATTGAGGACCAGAGTGCCCGGGGCGGAATAGCGGAAGAGGTCGACGACCGAGGGGCCGCCAGTGTCACCGGTGGCGCCGTCGCAGGCGTCACTCAGAGGGGTGTTTTGGGTGGATACGCAGGAACTGGTCCCGAGCACCTCGTCGGTTTCATGGGACACGACGGCGTAAAAGTCGTACGCATCGGCGGGCTCGGTGCCGCCCTGATCGTCATAGTAAAGCGTGGTACCCGGATCGTTGGTCACCGTGACGATGGCGTTGAAGCACAACGGGGTGTTCAGGGTGCAGGCACTGCCATCGGGCGCAATGCCTGTACCAGCGCCGCCGGAGAGGTCTCCGGCGATGCCGAGAGCCCCGGCGAGGGCGGGCTGGATCCAGACATAGTCGCTGCCGTAGGGCGCGCCGTCATAGTTGGTTAGCTCGGTATCGGCGGATTGCTGGATTGCGCTCATATTCGCGATGCCGTCGTAGGCGTTCTTGTATTGTGAGTAGGTTACAAAGTTGAAGTAGTATTCACTCGAACCCAGGCCGGTGGTGCCGTATTGAACGTAGATGTCGGCGTTGGCGTTGGTGAAGGTGTCGTTGTAGTAGCCGGTCACGGTCGAAATCAGGTAGTTGCACGTGGAGGTGGCCACATTGGAGGCGCAGAAATAGCGGACTCCGAAGCCGGTGTTCACCGGCGTCGAGTTGGTGTGCACCGGGGTGCGCACGGGGAATTGCCGGTGGGCAACACTCGTAGCAGGCACGCTCGACGGCCGCAAAACACTGGTGTGCGGGACTGGCTTGAACTGCTGACCGTATACCGGGGCAAACGCGCCCAACAGGAGCAGCACGGCGGCGATCGGCATTGCCCGCTTAAGGGCGCATGCGGCGATGGAGATCAGGCTGGTTGCCGGGACACAAACGGCGGACGGATAACGCATAGGAAACCTCTCCTTCGGACAAACAGACCGCTCCACTCGGGAACGGCTGGATTTTGCGCCAAGCACCAACATCGGTCGCCACGCGATAAGTGATTCAAAGGGGTCCGCCGCGCGCGGATGGGGTCTGGCGTTCAAAAACGAAGTTGGGTCTGAACGGACCTCGCAGATTCGGCAGAAGACGGGAACAACGCGTTCAGACAGGGACAAGGATCACACGGCGCTTGGCTGCCGCGAAGGGGATCGCTCCGGACCATCAGTTTGGGGGCACTGAAAGACAGGCGCTACTATAGCACGCCGCGTGAGTTGCCGGATAGGGGAAGAATGTAAATCGCAGGAGTGAGTGACACCACGCGGGCCGGATGGATTGCTGTATCCCCGGGACGATTCCGGCCTCGCCCGGCGGTCGCCTTCGGCGCAGGTTCCCGGCGAGGTTTGGCAAATCGGCGAAGTAGCCGGGCGCATCGGCCCTGAAAGGGCTTCAGAGCGGTTTCGACATGACGATGAGGTGGGTTTGGAGGCCGTCTTTCAGGGGGTGGGGATAGTCGGATGGCTGGGCGCCGGAGACCTGGAAGCCGTAGGCGCGGTAGATGGCGGAAGCTCGGCGCGGACGCTGAGGACGGTGAGGTCGACGGCGGTGCAGCCCTGGGCGCGGAGGTGGTCCTCGGCGGCATGCATCATGCGGTGGCGAGGGGGAGGCGGACGGCGATTTCGGCGCCGCCGGAGGGACGATTGGCGGCGGTGACGGAGCCGGAGTGGGCGCGAACGACCGCATCGACGAAGGCGAGTCCCAGGCCGTGTCCGGTGGAATCGGGGTTCTTGACGCGGCGGGCGAACAGGTGGGAGCGAACCTCGGGCGAGAAGCCGGCGCCGTTATCGCGGACGATCAAAACCGCACAGGCCGCGTGGAGGGAATCAGGGATCGACGGGGACAGCGGCTGCCGGGGTTCCGGATCGACGGCGAGCTGAACGGTAACGGTGGCGCCCGAGCGCAGGTGCTTGAGTTCGTTATCGAAGAGATTGGCAACCATGCGATGGATGAGGCCTTCATCACCGGAGATGCGCACAGGGCCGCAGGAATCCAGATGGAGGTGGATGCCACCTTCGAGCATGGATGGTTCGTAGAGATCCACCATGGCGCGGAGCAGCTCGTCGAGGTCGATGGAGACGGGAGAAAGGCGGAGGGCGTCGGCGCGGGCCTCGGCCACGTCGAGAGATTTGTTGAGGAAGTCGGTTAGCCGGTCGAGCTCGTCGATGGCGGAGGCAATGGCGTCGGCGGGTTCGGCTTCGCGCACGGCGTCGAGCGAGGTTTCCAGCTTGCCGCGAATGGCGGTGAGGGGGCTGCGCAGGTCGTGGGCCAGCGAATCGGTGATGGTGTGGAGCTGGTGCACGGTGATCTCGATGCGATCGAGCATGCGGTTGAGGGTGAGGGCGAGCTGGGCGATCTCGTCGTTGCGGCGAGTGGTGGGGACGCGGGTTTTCAGGTCGGACTGGCCGATGCGGGAAGCGGCTTCCGTGATGCCGCGGACGTGACTGAGGGTGCGCCGCGAGGTAAAGAAAACGATGGCGAATCCGAGCAGAACCAGCGAGAGCCAGAGGAAGAAGAAGCGATAGCGGAGTTTGCGCAGGACGCGGAGCTGGTCGCGTTCAGAGAGGCCGAGGTAGACACGGCCGCCGCCTTCCATGGCGATGGAGGCAACGCGGAAGGGAATGCGGAAGCCGCGAACGCGAATATCGTAGGGTCGGTCGATGAGGACGGCCTGGCTGCGGATGGCCTGGAGCACCGCCTGACCGTCTCCCTCGCCCACCCAGAGCCTGAGGCCGCCGTCGGGGCCGGTCTGGAGAAAGAATACGGAGTCGTTGGCGGCGCTTTCATTGGGCTCTCTGTTGGGTACCTCATGCGAGGCGAGCTCGGCCACCTCACCCACGACGCGGTCGTACAGGGCGTCCTTGGGGGTATGGGCGGCCACGTCGCTGAGGGTTTCGATTTCGCCGGTGATCCAGGCGTCACTGCGGCGCTGGATGTCGTTGGCCACGAAGCGGTCGAGGAAAAGGAAAACTACCAGGGTGCCGAGGGTGAAGGCCAGCGTGGCCCAGGCGGAAATGCGCCAGGCGGCGCTGTGCATCACGGCTTTGCGGTCTGTATGCATCTCGCCGCGGTCCTTTATGCCCAATGGTAATTGGTGGGCGGGACGGGGAGGCGGGGAATCCGGGTCCGGAGACAGGCGGTGCAGAGATGGAGTTTAGCGGTCCTTGAGGACGTAGCCGACTCCGCGCAGAGTGCGGATGAGGGGCTGTCTGCCTTCGCCGTCGACTTTGCCGCGGAGGCGATAGATGTGGACATCGACGACGTTGGTGTCAGGCTGGATGCGCATGCCCCAGACCTTCTCGAGGATCATGGAACGGGTGACCACACGGCCGGCGTTGCGGCAGAGGTACTCGAGGAGGACGAACTCCTGGGGTGTGAGCTGGAGGGCCTGGCCGGCGCGGGTGGCTTCGCGGCGGAGCAGATCGAGCTCCAGATCCTGGACGTGGAGGCGGGTGAGCTCGCCGACGGGCGGGGCATTGCGCTTGAGCAGGTTGCGCAGGCGCGCAAGGAGCTCGGCCAGGGCGAAGGGCTTGGTGAGGTAGTCGTCGCCGCCCTGCTCGAGGCCGCGGACGCGATCGTCGACCGAGCGGCGCGCGGAGAGGATGAGGACGGGCGCGCGCACGCCCATGCGGCGAAGGCGAAGGATGAGATTGATGCCGTCGGTATCGGGAAGGCCGAGGTCCACGATGAGGATGTCGTAGGCGTGGGTGGCGGCGAGGCTTTCGGCGGTTTTGCCGTCGGGCGAGACATCCACCTGATAGCCGGCCTCTGCCAGCGCCTGGCGCAGGAAGGACTGGATGTCGTGCTCATCCTCAACCAATAACAGCCGCATGAACAGATGGTAAGACAAAGGGCAGCGGGAACTCGCCGGCGACGGAGGAGATGAACGAATTGTCATGGCGGAGTGGGCCAGGGTTCATTCTGATTGCGGATACTAGTAGTCCAATAAAAGAACAGATGATGTGGAACCTGAGGAGTGATGTTCGATGAAGCACTCGATGCTGGTTGGTTATCAATGGGCGACGGGAGCGGCAGATCTTTGCACGGGAGCGCTGCTGTATATTGCGCCGGCGCTGACCCTGCGGATGATGGGGCTGCATGCGCCGGAGGATGCGGCGCCATACGTCTCTTACATCGGAGCTTTTGTGCTGTCGGTGGGGCTATCGTGCATTTACGGCGCGTGGCTGTTACAGCGGGACGCAACTTCAGAACGGTTGGAGACGGTATGGCTGCTGACCGCGTTTGCGCGCAGCGCGGTGGCGATTTACGTGATCAAGGGGGTGCTGGCGGGAGAACTGGAAGCGCCCTGGATGATGGTGGCCGCATTCGACGGCGTGTGCGCGGCGGTGCAGGGGATAGGGCTCAGACGAGGATGGCTGGCGGTGCCCAGGGGACCAGGCGCCAGGTTTCAGGTGTCAGGTGTCAGAAGCCGCGGATGAGGATGGGCGAGATTCGCCGATCTGGACGGCGTGGCGGACAGGGTGAAGGGCCATCAACAGGAGCATCTCGTAACCATTGAGCGGGCGCGGGATGAGGGGATGCTGGACCAGCGAGGAGCGCAGGTCGCCGGAGAAGCTTTCGACAAACTGGATGGTGCGAGTGCGAACGGCGCGAAAACGGCCGAGAGCTTCAGCGAGGGTGGCGCAGGCGCCGGTGGGAAGAGCGGGTTCGG
>Ga0307374_10014814_pt1 | contig 10574 bp, 5 predicted proteins | sample OX3MG_FD_202532 | JGI IMG/M metagenome (GOLD analysis project Ga0307374, IMG submission 202532) | Soil microbial communities from Risofladan, Vaasa, Finland - OX-3 | ecosystem: Environmental > Terrestrial > Soil > Coastal area > Acid sulfate soil | place: Finland: Risofladan, Vaasa | collected...
CATCCCCGCCGGGTCGGGCGTCCACCAGCGGCCCTGGACGGGGCTGAAATCGCGCTCCAGGAAGTTGTACTGGTCGCTGCCGTAGAGCTGGTTCTGGCCGGTGAAGCTCACGTCGCTGCCGCTCGCCGCGGAGGCCTCGCCGTAGGGCGCATAGACGGCGCTCGCCTCCAGCGTTCTCGATTGCGTCGACGCCAAGCGGGCGCTGCCCTCCCAGTCCGCGTGCCGGTAATAGGACGCCCGCCTCATTGCAGGTAAGCGTAGATCAAAATGCTGAAACCCATAATGTAGAGGAAGATCATGAATTTCCAGAAATTGCCGTCGACCCAGCGCTTCGATCTCGGGCTCATTTCCCCGCCCTGCAGCGCCGCCCCCGTCGCACGGCTCATCAGCCACCACAGGACCGTCATGATCGGCGGCATGAGAATGAAAATGAAAACGAACCCGCCGAAGCTGGGTAGGTGTGGGGCAGACATATCAATGGAGCACGCTAATCTCGCAGAGCGCTGCGGCTCCGAAGTACATAGCCGCGTCGTAGGCGTATTTCGCGAAGCCAAGCCCGCTGGCGATTTCGGCGGCGGAGGCGGCGGCGGTCGACACCGTTCCCGCCAGCGTGGTCAACCCGGCGCCGGCGTTCCACAGGTCACCCAGCGCACCGCCGATGGCGCCTTGCACCTCTTCGAGGGCCGAGGCCCCGCCCACGCCTGGAGGCAACACACCCAGCGCCGGTCCGGCCAACGACTCCGCTCCCAGATGGTAGAACACCGAATGCCCTCCCGCCGATCCCGAGCCCAGGCTCGCCACCAGGTCCGTCGCCCCACTGAAGGCGTTCCCGCCCACCGCATCGGCCACCGCCGCCAGCGGTCCGCTCAACCCCAGTTTTTCGGCGACTCCCGCCGGGCTCCACGCTTCGGCGTGGCCGGCCGCGCATTCCAGGTTGCTGCCGACCCGGGCGGACCAATCCGCCGGCGCAAACTTGTTGCCGCCGCCGGCCGCCGGGGTTTGCGCAAAGTTGCCTCCCAACTCGGGGATGCCGCAGCCGTAGGTCGCTTCACAGGTGAGCTCGGCTTGCAGGTACTGCTCGTCCTCGCTGTCCGGGTTTGACTTGTTGGCGTTGGCATCCGTGACGCAGGTTAATACCCCGTTGATCGTCATGCACTCCGCCATGAGCCCCAGCGGATCGGTCGCAGTGAGCGGGGCGCCACCCACATAGCCATAGCGGTTCCAGCTCTGCGGGTTGCTGGGGTCCACCGCCGCCATCCCCGCCGGGTCGGGCGTCCACCAGCGGCCCTGGACGGGGCTGAAATCGCGCTCCAGGAAGTTGTACTGGTCGCTGCCGTAGAGCTGGTTCTGGCCGGTGAAGCTGACATCACCGCCGCTCGCCGCGTAGGCCTCGCCATAGGGCGCATAGACGGCGCTCGCCTCCAGCGTCCGGGACGGCGTCGACGCCAAGCGGCCGCTGCCCTCCCAGTCCGCGTGCCGGTAATACGCCAAGCTGCCCGCCTGGTACACGGCGGCGCCGCCGCCGGGCAGCGGCACATAGGCGGTGTCGGCGGTTTGGCCCGTCATCACCGCTATCATAGCGCCGCTCGGGGCGTAGACCAGTTCCTGGCCCCCCGCCTCGACCGCGCGCCCCAGCGCGTCAAAGACCACCGTCGCGCCATCGAACGTCTGCGGCTTGCCTTCGGCGTCGTACTGGCTCGCCGGCTGGTTGACGTTGGCCGGGTCCGAAGTCAAGTCGCCATCGGCGTCGTAGGTGGGCGTGATGCTGCCCACGCTGGCGATTTCATTCTTCAGGTTGAAGCTCGCCGAAAAGCTCTTGCCGCCGCCGCTCCCCGTCGTGGCCATGTTGCCGAACGCGTCGTAATCGAATGTCTGGCTGACGCCGGGGCAGCTCGCCGAGGCGAGGCGGCCGAGATCGTCCTGGCTATAGGTGCAGGTTCCCGTGTCGGACGTGCCTCCGACGGCGTCGTTGATCGCAAGCTGCGTGAGGCTGCCGTTGGCGGCCCAGGTGAGCACGCCGGTGTCGCTCACTCCGTTGACGCTGAAGCTGTACTGCTTCATCCGGCCGGTGTTGGGATCGTAGATATAACTGTCGCTGTCGCCCGAACCCAGCGTCATGGCGGTTAAGCCCAGCGCCGAATAGCTGGCCGCGGTCACCGGGTCCTGGCCGGTGGCGGCGCCCACCGTGGTGGGGCGTCCCTCGCCGTCCAGGCCATAGGTCATCAATGGGGCGGCCCCGGTGCCGAGGGTCTCCGGCGCCCCGTTCGGGAAATACGTCTGCGCATCCACGTACCAGCCCCCGGAGTTGGTCGATTTCTGGTACGCGGTGGCCATCTGGCCGGGCACGGTATAGCTGAAACCCAGATCCGTGGTCCGGCTCGATCCCGTGTAGGCCTCGGCCAGGCGTCCCTTGGCGTTGGCCATGGGGACGCCATCAACCGTGGCGGCATCGTAAACGAAATGCCGGTCCGGGGCGGTGGCGAAGCCGCTGGCGACCACGGGGTAGGTCGTCGACGTCAGGCGGTGCATGGCATCGTAGGTGTAGCAGGTGACGTTACCGGCCGCGTCGGTGCGTTGCACCAGATCACCGGCGGAGCCGGTGGGGCAATCGGTTGTAGCCACGTCGAAACTGAACGCGGTGGCGCCGCTCTCGGGCGTGGTCTCCGCGGTCATTCTGCCCAGCTCGTCGTAAACAAAACTCCGCGCCTCCTGGGGCGTGCCCTGGGCGTTCTGGGCCACGCCGGTGATGGCGCCCGCCGGATTGCGCGTGTAGGTGGTCAGGAAGCCGGTGGCGGATGTCGATTGTCCGCACGCTCCGCTGCCGGTGGCCGCCGTCTCTTCGCACACCGAACTCAATCCCCCCATGCCATCGTATTGGAGTTGGCGGGTGACGGTGGGCGTGGGGCCGCGGGTGACGGCCACGTCGTTATAGGCGTAGGCATAGCTGGTGACGCCGCCACCGGCGTCGGTGGCGCTGGTGGGACGGCCGAGCGCGTCATAGACGGTGGCCGACCAGGCCGAACCGCCGAAAACTCCGCTGCCGGCGGTGTAGGGCATGCTCACTTGGTAGGGACGGCCCTCGGCGTCATAGGTGGTTTGGACCGAATCCCAACTGGAGGAGTTGGGGGCTTGGCGTTTCTGGACCAGCACTGTCCGGCCCAGGCCGTCGAAGGTGGTCAGCGTGTCGCTGGTCGAGGCGCCGTTGTTGAACGTCATCGCGCTCTCGATCGTCCACGCCCCGGCGGCAGTGCCGTAGGTGATGGTGGTGTCCCTGCCGGCGGCGGCGTCGGTGACCTCGGTGGGGCGCCAGAATTGGTTGCTGCTGCCGTTGTAGGCCCAATCAATGGTGTTGCCGTTCTCATCGGTGGCCGAGGTCACCACGCCACCGTTGCAATCCCACGTCATGGTACGCGTTAAGCCGCCGGCGGTGACCTGGGTGGGCAGGCCGCCGTTGCAATCGCCATAGGTATAGCTGGTCCCGCCGCCGTTGCTGTCGGTGGCGACCGTGCCGTTGGTGTTGTAGGTGAGGCTGCGCGTCAGCGACGCGCTGCCGCTCACCGCGTAAGTAATCGTGGTGGGGTCACCCTGGGAATTCCGGCTATATTGCGTGTCGGAGACGGCGGTCCCCGCTCCGTCCTCGACCTTGACCTCGGTGGGCAGCCCCGGATAGGCGGAGTCGCCATAGCTGGTCAGCGTCTTGCGCAAGATCGGCTCGGTGTCGTCGGCACCGGTGCTCCAATCGCTTTCGTCCACCTCGCTGGGGGCGCCAGCGGTGGTGGACATGATGGTCTCGGTATGGCGCGCGATGCCGCCGGCCAGCCAGCTCAAATGATCCACCGTGCTCACCCCTTGGGTGGCCGGGTCTCCGGTACAATAGGCCACCTCGCCGGTATAGCAATACCCGTCGTAGGACAGCATCGTGCTGCTGCCCTGGTAGACCGTCTTGGACATCAGAAACGTTCCGTTGAAGTTATAGACGGTGCGGTTGCTGCCGGGATCGGTGACGGTGGTCTGGTTGGCGGCCGTCTCCGCGTAGCTGGTTCCGCCGTCGGGCGTGGTGCGGGTGATCGAGGCGGTATTGCCGGTGGCGCAATCCACGTCGTCGTTGCCACCGGTGTAGCCGTAGCTAATGGTGGCGCCGGTGGGAAGCTGCATCGAGGTGACGCGGCCGGTGGTGTAGGTGGCGCCGTAACCGGGCGTCTGCTCATAGTGGAAGGTATAGGCGGTGCCGTCCGGGAGCTCGACCTCGGTCGGTAAATCCCGCGTGGCGCTGTACTCGCCCACCCCGCTGCAGCCGAAGTTCGTCTGCAGCGTGTAGGCGGTGTAGAACACCTGGTACTCCGACTGCCCACCCTGGGGGTTCGGGAAACTGTAGATTTGCGTGGTCCCAGAGGAGGACACCGCGAGTTCGGTCACGCCCAGGGTGTCGACATAGGTCGGTTCATAATTCACCACGACCTCGCGGAGATGGTTGCCGTGGCGGTCGTCGTAGACCTGTTGCGCCGATATGACATAGCTCCCGTCGGGCGCGGTCACAAATCCGGACCCGGAACCGCCAGTCCATCCGCTGCCGTCGTTGGCGATGGTGTCCACGTAATTGGGATAGCCGGGATCCTGGCTGGGATCGCACTCCCATGGGAACGAATCCTCGGTGACGACGGGCTGGCCGGTGTCGCTGTTCACCATGGTATGGTTCACCCCGGCAGGGTCGCTGAATCCGAAATTGCTATAGACGTTGAAATAGTAACTGTCGCCCAGGTCGTCGGTACACTCTTCCGGAAGGGTGTTGAACCACACGCCGCCGACGACCGCAGCGCCAATCCATCCACCAGCGGGCTCGAACTGGTTATTTTCGATCTGCCAACTGATACTGGGGTACGTCAGCGGGACGTTGAAATCGAGGCCGACGCCACGCTTGTTCACCATGGGCAGCGTGAAGCGCAACTGGCGGTTGGACACGTCGATGCTGTCGACCTTGCCGCCCTGGTACGTGCCCCACGCCGACAGCCCCGGCACCGCCTGCGCCGCCGCGCCCGCCGGCAGAAACAGAGCGCCCACGGTTAATCCGAGGGTGATCATCCACAACGTGCACTTCATTGCGCCCCCTGAAGCTGGAACCGTTCAGCCGCCAGCGCGGGATTGATCTCCACCGAAGTCACCGTGACCGCCAACTGGAGCGTGCCGTTGACCCAGCGCTCGATGTGGTAGGGAACCTTGACGCCCTGGACCTGACGCCAATCGGAGTAGCGGATCTCGACCGGCTCGCCTGAGTTCACCGCCCCGGTCGGGTGCCGGAGGAAACGCAGGGCGCGGGGCAGGAGCGTGGCCGGGTCGAGGTAATAATCCGCCTGGCTGAGCTGGGCCAGCTCGGCCGTCATGGCGGGCGTCTGGCCCGGAACGGCGCGCGTGAGGCGCAGATGCGCGGCCGGGACGCCGTCCACGTCGCTCGTGCCCAGATCGGCGAGCTGGTAGCCGGGCGCCAGCGCCACCGTCAACTCCAAGGCGGGAAAAAACCACGCCGCCGGCCGCCACGCGTCGCCGAGCCGGAGCTTGTGCACCGCACCATCGGCCGCGCCCTCCGCCCCAACCGCGCTGGCTAACCTCCCCGTCGCCTGTTCGGCGCCGCCCGGGGGCGAACCGGCGTGGGAGTTCAGCGGCGCGCGCACGCTCACGCGCGAGCCGCCGGCGAGTTCAAGATCCACGCGGCTGCGGCCGCCAGCGCCGGCGTCAAGGGCAATCGTGCCGGTATCGGTGTAGGAACCGGCCGTCCAGGTGGCCTCACCACCTAAGGTGATGGCCGTGGGCGCGCCCGCCGGGCACAACGCCGCCAGCGACTTCACCGCGAGCGGGAAGCCATTCGCTGCCGAACCGGTTGTCTGCGCGCTTAGCGGGCTACACGCGAGGAGGACGAGAGAGAGAGAGAGAGCAATTGCAGTGCCGTTCTCATCGGGAAATCCCTCCGGACGGCACCAAGCTTACCTGACTCACGTTCTGAGTCAACCGGAAAATCATTAAAACGTTGCTACATTACTGTTACGGAATGTGGCCGGTGGCGGCGCTGGTCGCTTACCGGCGAGCTTCGACAGGCGGCAGGCACGGGCGGCACCGCCGCTCGTGCGCCCGCTCTGCTCGTGCAGGCGATAGACCGCCGACCTTATTTTGGCCTGCCAAGATCTAAGATGTCGGCAAGCCGAAGCAGTAGAAGGTACCGTCGTAGGTGCCGAGGTAGACCTTGCCGTTGGCCACGGCCAAGCCGGAAAAGTGGCTGAACGAGGTAATCTGGTCGCCGCTCGACCACAACACTTTGCCGGTGTGCGCGTCGAGAGCATAGATGGTTGCGCGGTTGGAGAGCGCAGCGCGGATGCTGGAGTCAAACTGCAGACCGATATCGGGGAACGCCTGCTGGGTGTTGTTGCCGGCGCCGTAGGCGAAGACCATGCCGTTGGCGATCAGCGTGGGCTCACCGCGATACATGTCACGGCTGATCCAGACCGGCTGAAGCTGCGGGTGGCCATCGACCATGACCATTTTGAAGGCAGCTTCGCCGCCTTCTTTGGCAACCGGGGTATTGACGATGGGGAAATCGTTATCTTTGGAGGGCGGTCCCCAGAAGGGGGCCAGCACGTAGCGCGTACCGTCGGCATCCTGCCAACTGGAGAGCGCGCCCCAGCTTCCCTGGTTTTGGAAGTCGGCGGAATCGTTGCAGAACTGCGGCGTTTTATAGAGCGGGTGCTCGTGATCGAGGCCCCCAGGATTGCTGGGATCGACGAGGTAGAGGCGGCACTCCTTGCCGGAGCTGACCATGTATTCATGGCCCTGGAAGTCAAAAATGGTGGGGGTATTGTTGGGGTCGAGGTCACGCTGGCGGAGCCAGTCCCAATTGGGCGGAGTAAACCAGTTCACGACTTTCCAGGCGCCATCGCCGTTGATGCGCTTGAAGCCGACGAGGCTATTGCCCAAGATCAGGTGATTGGGGTTGGTAAGGTTGACCTGGCCGTCGCCCGTGGTGCTCCAGACCACGCCGTGGGAGTCAATGGCGGGACCACGCCGGCCCCACTCACCACCGCCGCCGCCGAAGCCGACGGTCTTGGTGAATACGGGATGGGGGCTGTCCACGTTGGCGGAGAAGATGCCGTCGCCCCAAGCATAGATGACATTGCCTTGGTAGAGCTGGAGGGAAAACTTGCTGGCCGTCATCTGCAGCGTGGGCTTAAGGTCGGCGCCGGTGGCGGTGGAGATGGTGTGCAGGTTGCCGCCGCCATCGGTGACGTAGAGGGGGCGGACACCGCCGGGGCCGGGGGCGCCAATGGCGGGGGTGTCGGTGCTGCCGCCGGGGGCGAGGAAGTTGAGGTGCGCCGGGCTCTGCGGTCCACGGCCGCGCCCGCCGCCATACCCGCCGCGTCCAGCACGGGCCGGCGGCAGTGCGTAGGTGAAGTGGCGCTGCCACACCATTTTGCCGGTGGCGGCATCGATGGCGTACAGGTTGTCAGAGCTGCCGACCACGTAGACGATCTGCTTGACGCCAGCGGCGGTGGGTACGGCATCGACGACCAGCGGGGCCATGAGGGAATCGAGGGCGCGCGGCTGGTTGCCGGTGTGGACGGTCCACAGCAGCTTGAGGGTTTTGACGTTCTCCGTGGTGAGGGCGGTTTCGTCCTTGACCCAACCGCTGCGCTGGTTATCGCCACCATCCATCAGCCAGTTAACTCCCTGGGCCGGCGCGGTGGCGGGAGCGACGCGCGGCGGCCGCGAAGCCCGCGGCGCCGCCGGCGGGGTGGAAGCCAGAGCAAGCCCGCAGCCCAAGGCTAGGGCGAACGGCAGCAAGGAGGTCTTCATGGTGGGTCTCCAGAGGAACTTAACGGATGGTGGGGATGCCGTAGGCGTAGAGGTTGTCGTCGTGGGTGGTGAAGTAGACGCGGCCATTGGCGACGGCGATACCGGTGGTGGCGAAGGTGGTAGCGGTATTACCGCTGGTGAGCAGCGGCTTCCCAGAGGCGGCATCGAGCATGTAGAGAGTCGCGGGACGGGCGGATTTCTCGACTTCGGCGACGGTGGTGGATTTGCCGATGCGAGGGGTGACGCCAGTCGAGAGCGCAAAGACCAGACCGTTGGCGGTAATGGGCGCAGCGGGAGAGATCATGCCGGGCGAAATCCATTGCGGCGCCAACTCGGGGTGGCCGTTATGGCTCTCGATCTTAAAAGCCACGATGGCGCCCTGGGGCGTGGCGCCGTTCTCGACCGGAAACTTCATCACGGCCGGCCCGTGAATGGCGGCGTAGACCCAGCGGGCGTCGCCCTGCTGGGCGGTGGCGAAGGCTCCCCAAACGCCCGCGGAGGGGTTGACGACCTGCGGGCTGCGATACAGCGGGGTGTGATGATTGGCGCCGCCGAGCTGGGCGGCGTCGAGAAGGTAGAGATGGCCGGCGCTATCGGCAGCGACCAAGAGACGCTTGCCGTTCCAATCGAAGTAGGCCGGGGTGACGCCGCTGGGGGTAACGCCCGGCTCCAACGACGGCTCGGCGCCCTCGGGAGTGAAGTAATCGGTGACGAGCAAGGTCTGGGGATCGAGGGCCAACACGCTGTCGTGGTAGGCGCCAGCGACATCGCCGTGGCCGCTCGCCACTTGGCCGTAGACCGTACCGTCGGAGCCGATGGCGGTACCGCCGGAGCCAGAGAAGCCGCTGCCGTTGGTCAGGAAGGCGGCGATGGCAAAGGAGGGGGCTTTGACGAAGGGTTGGCCCGGCATGGTGGCCAGCACGGGCGGGGTGAACTGAGCCGCGAAAAGGCCGTTGGGATGACCGCCGCAATCATTGATGGTGGCGGCATAGATAACGTTGTCGTTGACGTTGAGTCCAGAGACGCGGCTGCCGGCGGGAACAAACGGGGTGGGGGCGATCCAGGTGGCGTTGCCGTCCTCCTGGCGCAGGGTGCGGAGGTAGCCGTCGCTGGAGACGGCCCAGAGCACGGCCGGGCCGCGGCCAAAGCGGCCGCCACCGCGCCGGGCAGCGCCGCGACCGGCGGCGCCCCGGGCGGCGGCGGCCGCGCCGCGGCGGGCGGCGGGCGGGGGTGGGGGCGCGAAGAATCCGCGCGCCACTCCACTATTGCCGGACATGGCGACATTGGCCGTCAAGCCGCCGGGGCAGGCGACCGTCGCAGGGTCGTTGGCAGCCGACGCCTGGGCCTCGAAGGCGGTGTGGAAGTAGGGCTGGCCAACGACGGAATCAAGGGAATACACGGCGTTGCCGCTGCCACCGATGAAGAGCAGTTCCCGAAAGCCTTGGTAGCCAATGATGTTGCTCAAATCGATGGGCGCGGTCAGGGCCTGGAGACCGGCCGGCTGGTTATCGAAATGGATTTTATAGAGCAGCTTCACTTGGCCATTGGCAATGGCCGCTTTGGAAAGCTTGGTCTCGCCCTGGGACCATCCGTCGCGCTGGGGGTTGCCGCTGGTCGAGGCCCAATCGGAGGCCCAGAGGCCAATGCCAAGCCCCGCTGCCAAACACGCCGCCCATATCCATCGCAATTTCAGAGCCATCTTCATATCGATTACCTTGGTACCGCCGGGTCAAAGCCGCGGCGACGATAGCACCGAGGTCCGTGCCGACGCAAACAGCCGCATCCGTGTTTTATCTTGCAAAATTCGATTTACTTCCTGGCTGCCGTCAGCTAGGCTGCGAATGTTATGACAGGACGTCGAAGCTTTCTTAAAGGCGTGGGGGCGGCGGCGCTGGCGGCGCCGGCGCTGAAGGCACAAACCGCGGGACCAGCTGCAGCTCCGCAGCGCCCGCCCAACGTGGTGCTATATGTGGCCGACGAGGTGCGGTGGGATTGCATCGCGGCCTACGGGCTGAACCCATCGGCGCGGACGCCCAACCTGGATCGCATCTTCCAACGGGGAGTGACGTTCACGACCGCAGTCACCAACCAGCCGCTGTGCTCGCCCTCACGGGCCTGCATGATGACTGGCCGGTACGCTACCGAGACCAATGTCTGGACGCTGGGCCGGCAGCTCAGCCATAACCTGCCGACGCTGGCCACGGTGCTGCGGGAACGCGGCTACACGGCCAACTTTGTTGGCAAGTGGCACCTGTCGGACGCGCGTGGCGGGACCGCCGGGCTGGGATGGGTGAAACCGGAGGACCGGGGCGGGTTCCTCGATTTTTGGGAAGGGGCGAACGTGCTGGAGCTGACTTCGCACCCCTATTACGGCACGATTTGGGACAGCGCCGGCCAGCCCATCACCTGGAAGGACCAGTACCGGGTCGATTTCCTTACCGACCGGGCGGTGCGGTTTCTGCAGCAGCCGCAGACCAAGCCGTTTCTGTTGTTCATTTCGCAGCTCGAACCGCACCAGCAGAACGATGAGAACCGCATGGTCGGACCCAACGGCGGGGCGGCACGGTTCCGCAACCCGCACGTAGCACCGGATCTGTTGCACCTGCCCGGCGATTGGCAGCAGCAACTACCCGATTACCTGGCCAGCATTGAGAGCATTGACGCCTCCGTGGGACGCATTTTGCAGACGCTCGAGGCGCAGGGGCAGCTCGACAACACGATCTTTATGTTTACCAGCG
>Ga0307374_10014818_pt1 | contig 10572 bp, 15 predicted proteins | sample OX3MG_FD_202532 | JGI IMG/M metagenome (GOLD analysis project Ga0307374, IMG submission 202532) | Soil microbial communities from Risofladan, Vaasa, Finland - OX-3 | ecosystem: Environmental > Terrestrial > Soil > Coastal area > Acid sulfate soil | place: Finland: Risofladan, Vaasa | collected...
GTCGTTGAATTGAGCGTCGGCGATCTCGTGGCAGGTGCTACTTACCGAGGCGAATTTGAGGAGAGACTTCAAACCATATTGCGAGATGCCTCCATGCATCCCGAGGTGATTGTTTTCATTGACGAGATTCATACGCTCGTTCGGGCTGGCGCTGTTGAGCACGGCGCGCTTGATGCCGCCAACATCCTCAAACCTGCCCTGGCGCGCGGAGAACTCCGGTGCATAGGGGCAACAACGATTGCCGAGTACGAACTCTACTTTGCCAAGGATGCAGCGTTTGAGCGCCGTTTTCAGCTAATCACCGTGAACGAGCCATCGCTCGATGAGGCAGTCGCCATGCTTCGCGCCGGCTACGTGGAGCGATTCGAGGCGGAGTATGGAGTGCACATCGTGCAGGACGCCCTGCTTGCGGCAGTGCACCTCTCTCAGGACTACCTCCCGAACCGCCGACTTCCAGATAAGGCGATTGACCTCCTCGACGAGGCCTGCGCCATGGTTGTCGTGCCGACTCTAACAACCGACACCGGCCATGAGCGATCAGCTTCCGTAGCTTCAGTAACGTCCAAGACTGTTGCAGCGGTCATCTCTGAATGGACTGGTATACCCGCTCAGGAGCTGATCGTTTAGGACTCCGATTTAGGCTCGTCGACACGCCCCCGAAAAGAGCCCCTGAATGCAGGTCGCCGTCGCCGAGGGCGAACTGGATTCGGTAATCGATCGCCGTTCCGAGAATCCCCCATGCCGGCTTAACGTTTAGCGGAGGACTCGGCCGAACCGCAGTCGGCTCCCAACCCGACGGCAACTTTGGCACGGTACGACTTTCGAACCGCGGATATGTCTGGAAGTTCGGCTGTCATTAAGTGCGACAAGGGCGAGTCCTTGAGCCGGAGCATCGAAGTGAGGCTCATACGGTCAAGTGGCGCAGTACGGGGTCAGACTCCACGAGGAGCCGCTCGTGCTTAGCCGAGCGCCCTGCTGAAGAACGTCCGGTCCGATCAGAGGTTGAAGCCCATTGAAGGCAGCCGGGGGTCCACCTAGGATCGTTAGGGTGCCGTTCGCCAGCGGAACGAAGGTGCCGCTATCGAGAGCGAGCAAGGCCGACGCAGGCACCTGATAGACGTTCACATCGATGGGTGAGCCACCAATGCCGCTAATTGTTGTCGTGGAGATTGGAACAAAACCGGCGGTGCGGAGATCCGTGTCAGGCATGAGGCTTTGCACGCCTCCCGTATCAAGAATGGCGTCCTCTTGCGGGCCGACTCCATTTGGCCCAACGATTTCAACTCTGAGCGGTATTCGGTTCCCAGCGCCGGAGATTTGCCCGGTGATCGCTGGCGCGCAGGGTCCGGCAACACTGGCGGCGGCCAGTGCGCTGCATGCGTTCACGCCGATGCTAGGGCCGAAGAATCCCGCATCGGTCACAACGCCCTGGTCATTGGCTGGCAGCAGCTTCGGCGGCACCTGGCAGATCACATCGGTTGTCGGCACGGTGGGTGGCGGCGAGCCTGAAGTCGTCCATCCAAAGGCCGATCCGAGTGCGGGAAGAAGACTGCTACAGACACCATTGCCCACTCCCGCTCCGCCGACGATGACCCGTGCATTGTGGCCGTTCACCATTAGCTCACACGTCCCATAGGGAAATGGCGTCGGGTTGGGTGAGGGGGAAGAAACCGAGGGGCTTTCTTGCGCGACCGGATGGCCCGAGAGAGATTGGAGCCAGTACGCGAAACCGCTCGAATCGACCTGGAGCTTCCCATCTACCATGCCGACCTTCAGTCCTCCAACGGCAAGCTGATAGGCCAGCACAAGCACCAGCAGCACGGCGATAACGGCACCAGCTCGCTTCATGTCTACGGAAGTCCAAAGAGTATGGACCGAAGCCGGTCCGTCACTACGTCGAGCATTTTTGCGGCGGGTGTGGTGATCGCCGGGTTCGCGGAGGAGCAGATGCCACCCCCGCCTTAGTTCCAAGCGAGCCCGCCCCTTCGAAGACGTCGGCGGGTTCGAATTGACCCTGGGCGGGACCAGACCATATCTGGCAGTCCGAGCAATTGAAGAAGCCTCCGACGAAACCGTGCAAAGATGCCATTTAACAATGCGATGGGACGACCTAGAGCTTCTCCGCCTGATCAACGACCTCGAACAGGCTGAGCCGGCCTCCCTTCACTCTGGCTTCTCGCTCATGGATCGGTCACTCCGCGGCAGAAACCTGACTTATGAAGATTCCGACCCGGCGCTTCTCTCACACGAGCTTCGCATTGCCCTTAGTGCAGGATATTTGGAATTCGACGACCAGAGCTGGGCCGGTCAGCAGATGCCCGACCCCGATCAAGATCCACATTTCTGGCTCCAACGAATCACTAACGTTCGGTTGACGATTCCGGGGCGCGATCGAGCACGGGGGATCGTTGTTCATACACCTCATCCCGACTCCGGCGAGGATGATGGCCGACTGATTCCTGGATCCAGCCTGGAAGCAATCGCTCGGGCAATCGGCGACGAGTACACCGACTCACAGGTGCCACGGTTCTTGCGCGAATCAGGAATTCCCGATGCGCTCGCGTTGCAACCCTGGAATGTTGAACGGTGGGAATTTGTACTCGGCGTGTTCGATCAGTTGGGTGCTGGCGGTGCGGCCGGCCGTCGCGATCTCCGGACATTCATCGGCCGATGGCTGGACGGTGATCTCCAATTTCAGCCAGAGCAGGAGTTGAGGAGCCACCTCCTTGCCCAATTCGCGCGCCAAGGCTGGCAGGTCCGAAACGGCAGGCTCGTCATCGGCGATCGAGTACGTCCGACCGAGCCCGCAGCATCAACTCTCTCTCGGGAAACCCGTCGCGTCGCCGATCTACATCCCGCAATCCGCCAAGTTGCAGCCCGCTATCTCGATTCTGGCCAACTCGAGGTTGCAATCTTCGAATCCTTTAAGGCAGTCATCCGGAAAGTCAAGGACCTCTCGGGTCTGGATATGGACGGCTCGGACTTGATGACGAAAGCGTTCAATGGCAATCCTCCTCCCATCCAGTTTGGAGACTCATCCACCGAGCTCGGTCGCGACATCCAGGAGGGTTACAGATTCATCTTCATGGGTGCCATTCGAGCGATCCGCAATCGTGACGCACACCAGCCTTTCCAGCCACTTAGTGAGCAAGAGGCACTCGAGGAACTCGGTCTGATCAGTCTCCTGCTCAGACGCCTGGATGCCTCAACTTCCCCTGGACAAGAAGTAAGCGGGCCTCCAGCACTGTCGCGGCCGCAATGACGATCTTCAGTCTGACGGGGACATCGATTGAGGAGGCGTGGCGGGAGCCGCTCGACACCGGTGCCGCGCTGAGGGTAGAGGTTTCGCGGCAGCGGTGAGCGAAAGCTAAACGATGCGGATGGCGATCGTATCGGACATTCATGGCAACCTGGCCGCCCTCGAGGCGGTCATTGCCGACCTCGACGCACAGGCTCCCGATCTGATCGTGCACGGCGGAGACCTTGCTGCCATTGGACCGAGGCCAGCCGAAGTCATCGACGTGATCCGTGACCGAGGATGGGCGGGAGTCCTCGGCAACACCGACGAGATCCTTTTCGATCCCTCGGGTCAGGCCGAGCAGCAGCGTCGGGCACCAAAGCTTCGTGACTGGCTGCAAACCCTATTTGAGACGCTAACCCCGTGGGCGAGAGAGCGCCTCGGCGAGAAACGCCTCAACTGGCTGCGCGAGGTCCCGCGGGCCTGGCGTCAGGACCAGGTTTTGCTTATCCACGCCGCAGTCGATGACTTGTGGCGTGCGCCCATGCCAGATGCTCCAGCCGAAGAGCTGATCCGCGCATATGGCGGCAGAGATGCCAACCTCGTGATCTACGGCCACATCCACCGCCCATACGTCCGCCAGTTCGCAGCCCTAACCGTGGCGAATTCAGGAAGCGTGGGTCTGCCCTACGACGGTGATCCTCGGTCTTCCTACGTGCTCATTAATGATGGTGTGGCCGAGGTTCGCAGGGTGGAATACGACTTACATCGTGCAGAGCGCGACGCGGCACAGGCGGGCTTTCCCCTTACCAGATGGCTGGCTCAAGTCCAGCGAGGTGGTAGTTTCACCGCTCCTGGGTGAAGGGAGCGCTCAGCGACAAACGGCCGACCGCCTCGAGCAACTCCCGATGGTGCACGCGGTGGAGCGGGTAGATCGATTTTCCCAGCCGCTGCGTGAAGGGGCTGGACCGTGACGCCTAGATCGAGTGTTCCTCAACGGTCAGGTCACCGCCGGCCTCACCGGTGTTTACCGTACCGGAGGGCTCGATGAGGAGGAGTTGGCAATCGGTCTCCGCGAAGGGGCAGTGCTCAACCCCACGCGGGACGACGAAGACTTCTCCCGCGCCGAGGCGGACCTCGCGGTCGCGTAGTCGGATCGCTAGCTCGCCGGCCAGGACCAGAAAGAACTCATCCGTCCCCTCGTGCGTGTGCCAGGTGAACTCCCCCTTCACCTTGACCACCTGGATCTTGTAGTCGTTGAGTCGGCCGACAACTGCTGGAGACCAATACTCGTTGACGAGCGAAAGTTTCTCCGTCAGATTGATCTTCTCTTCCATCACCGACACCCTACCGACTAACCGACACGAGTGGTTAGAGCCATTGAAAGTGACTTCGCTCGCCCGGCGGTCCGCATCAGTACTTGCTTGGCGCCTTGGTGCTGAAACTCGAGACCAGCTGCTGCACCCGCGTCTTGCCGCACTTGGGGCATTTTGGCGGCCGTTTCTTTAGGCGGTCGTGTTCGCTGATCGGGACACTTACCTCAAAGTGCTTGCCGCAGGCCTTGCACTCGAACTCGTAGACAGCCATAACTTTCCACCTCCGACGTCACCTCACCACCGGCAACGCCCGCGCCGTCAAGCCCACGGCCGAGGTGGGCTTTAGGCCGAGCAACGTACCTCCGTCAGTCTGACGCCAAAGTTGACAAACACCCTCCGCGATCGGGCTCGCGCTCTGAACGAGCTTCTGGTTGCCGGGATGGCCTACGGTGCGGCTCGACCACCACCGATTGGAACTACCTCTTGGTTAGCCCTGCGAGCGCGGCGCGTCCTTTCTGCAGGTCCGCAAACATCGGCTCGATCTGTTTGACCGTGCTGTCCGGAATGGTGGCGTTGGGGTCAGCGATGTCGAGGCCAAGGGCATTAGCAGCGGCGACGATATCACGCGACTTGGGGTCGATGGCCATCTCCGCCAGTTGGATTTTGAGGGCACCGTCTCTGGAACCCTGCAGATGACCCACCGCCTCAACCGCCACCATAACCGCGAGCCAATCGGCCCATTGCAACTTGGATGCGATAACGTCCCGATATTGCTGCCAACCCTCGGACGTGAGTCGCCGATCCGTAGACCACCAGTGCTTCTTCTCGACGCATATTCGAGCCGCGGTTTCAGCGAACAGCAGGTCCGCATCAATCAAGCGGGCCGCACGATGGACAGCCATGTCTTCTCTCCGGCTCTCAGCCCTAGCGTCAGCTCGGTTCCTTGTGCGCAAGTTCACATAGCCGAAGACACCGGTGATTAGCGCTCCGACGATAACTCCGCCGAGACCAAACCACGCCGTTTCCAGTCCGTTCCCGCTGTTTGATGAACTTGCAAGCAAGACAAGCGCGGTCATCATGCCTTTCTACCTGATTGCGGTGACAATTGGCACGTTCGTACGAGGTGACCGACTACTTGGCCTCGTACCTAGTGCCGTTCCGATTTTCGGTGGTTGCGGCCACGCCGAATGTAGCAACGGGGTGTAGCAACCCAGGCGCCGTGCGGTTTCGGCGCGGTGGGGCTGCGCCACTGTCGGCCGCGCTTGAGCATGGCGAGGGGGCTCGAAATGGGGCTCGACACGTGTCGCGCGTCGCCTCAGGTCGTAGCAGAAGACCCCGCGAGCGAAGTTCTAATAACGTCCAGAGTGGCCGACCAAAATCCGAATACGATCCCGGCGTCACGGCTCATGCAGCGATGGCGATGGATCACAGCTGGATCACAATTTCCAGAGGCGATGCACTTCTTGGCGATTCCACTGGCGCGAGCGGCGCGCTGTGCGTTAGCTAGGTGTAGGTACCGCGGGCGAGATGGCGCGAGTATCGAGCCGGGTGGAGCCTCCCTAGGGAGCGGCCGTTCGTCGGATTCGCCTTTGATGGCTGTGAAGATGGCCGGGGGGAGTTTTCACAGGTGCGGCTGACATCGCCGCGCAGTTGGTCATAATTGGCAGCCCACCGCATGCCGAAAATGTGCGCGGATCGCTCGGCTGTAGTCCCCCACTTCGAGTCGCTTTTCACACGGACAAAGAAAAAATGAGCGACAGTGAGAATGACAAGCGGGATCGCCTTGCGGCAGATAGGCTACGGGCGCTCGGACGGCACGATCTTATCTCGGCGGATGGCACGTTGTGGTTCAACTCTAGCTCTCCTCCCCACTACTGGGAGTCGATCGGTCTCAGTCTGAACTACCAGATCTCATCTGCGGAAGAAATGCAACGCCCGAGACACGACCACGGCATCGTGGATTTCATCTCTCACCTCCCGAGTAAGGAGGAGTTGCGGCGAGCCAAGGAGTTGCCGCCACAAGACCCGCAAGAAATTAAGCGGCATCTGGACGAGCTTTACCAGGCGGGAGAGAGGGTCCGCCAGGAGAGGGAGCGGCTAGCGCAGAAGCCAGCGCCGACTCTCCAAGAAGCGGAACGGCTGATAGAAGCCGAGCGGCGGCAACGGATGGCGCAGAAGTCCGAGCCGACCCCGATGCCTAAGCCCGAGCCCCTAACGAACGAGTCCGAATATGAGGAAAGTTCCGCTGAAGCGACGCCAGATTCGGATGTCGGGCCTGACTCCGAGGGTCTACGGTGGATAAGCGAGAACGCCGGCGGAATCGCAGAGCGGGAGCTGCGCTCAATTGGCATGTATCGGCCCAAGAAGAATCCATGGGCGGGCCAGACCTTGCCGGCGAGGAGTTTTGCCGTTACGGGTTGGGATTTGAGAAACCGACCTGACTTGAAGGATCGGAGCCTGGACTGGCGACCCGGTGCACGCTTCTCGATCAATGAGTGGTACGTGCTCACCCCGGACACAAATACAAAGGGCTTCCATGTCCTCGGAATCGAGAAGAGGATGCTGCGTGCGCCGCGGGTGGTGGTTGTCGGGGTTCTCGAGTAGGCAAGGTCACGACATCCGGAGCCCGCGCTCGACGTATGCGCTCCGGTGAAGTTTCAAGGGACCCGATCAATGGGCTCGGTTGGATTAGGCTTCCGTCGTGCGTTGGCTCGGCGGTAATCGCGTGCGGCGCGATGCGGAGGCCGCGCTTGCGGTTTTGGAAGATTACGAGCGCCGTATTTACTCGGGCGAGATGCATATCCGGATCGAAAAGGGGATTAAGGGCCGATTCTGTATCGCGCCGTGCTCTGGAAAGAGGATGTGGGCGATGTTGGCCAGCTGATGTTCAGCTGGTACGTAAGAAGCGAGCCCGACGCTAACTTTGTCACCCAGCAGCTTGGCACATTCTTAGGGATGGCTGTGACGATACGCGATGGGATCAGGCTGGGCGGGTCTCTTCGTTTCCAGCACCACTCTCACCAGCCAAGAGGATTGGCAGTTCTAGAGATGGACTATGAATCACCCCCGCCCGACCTCCTCCGGCTGGAGTTAATCGCTCCGCAGCCGTAAAGATCACTGACTCCCATCGCCCGGCCACAAGTCATCTCACGAAGATAAGGTCGAGGTTCCAACTCCCACTCTCGAGCCTCCCGCGCATGGCGGCCCTTTCCGGTGAAGGTAGCTGTCTCGCGCGCATCCGTTTGGACTCGAGGGGAAGAGCCAGTCGCCACCGATTACTGTCGCCGTTGCAGCCACACGTACCACGCCCACTACGGCTATGTCGGGCAGGAAGTGGTCGGTTGTCGCCAATGCGACGCTGAGCGTCCGCTCCACTCTCGCTGCGAGGGATGGTCGCAAACCTCTCGTTCCGACTCGGGTCCGCGAGGCTAGTCAAGCCTTTCTGACAGCGCGTACTCTTCGCGATTTCATTCGCCTGCTTCGGCTCCAACAGAACCGCGACGCTCGGGCCCTTTGCCACGAATCGAAATCGGAGCCGAGTCAAGGCCCCGACCCCTGGTCGTCGCCGCTGTGCTGCTCAAGGTTGGGCTGCTTTGGCGGGCCGGCCGCGCACGCCGCGCTGATGCGGCGAGAAATCGTGGTCCGTCGGAAGTGGATCGACGAGGCCACATTTCTCCGTATGTTCGCCGCCTGCAATCTGATCCCCGGCCCAAGCTCGACGCTAGACCGTAGATTCACCGACCGCGAAAGGCCTCTTCTTGCCCTTCTTGAAGACGGAGATCTTCGCGACCCACGGCCCCTGCGTTGCGGCCTGCCGGAACTCCGCCCGGCTGACAAGAGGCTGTCGGCCCTCAGCATCCGTGTACTGAATGAGGATGGCGAAGGGTTTCATAGCCCACCAATGCCCGGTCTGCGGAACAGGGAGGGTTGACTCCGGGCGCTGCACCGAGACATTGACCCGCACGTGCTCACCCACGGGTACAAACTTCCGGGCCACCACGACGGAGCCCTCAACTTCGGGATCCGTAGTCGCGCCGGTGATTACTGCCACCCCAGCTCCGATGTTGCGAAACGGGAGCGAGATGTTGGTGCCGTCCTCATTCAAAGCGAGCTCACCCAGCCGGACTCGAAGTGACATCCGCCCAGGAGGCCCAAATTGCACGTCCTCCACGTTGGGCCCCTCGACAACGGGGTCTGTCTCCGCCAATAAAGGCCGGATCGACAGGTCAAGAGACCGCCGATTCAGTCGCACCTGCCACAGGGTCGCGATCACGAGACCCAGCGTAATAACGACAAGGGCGAGGGTCGCCAGGGTGAGTGAATCGTTCAATGGTCTGGCGCTTGGCGCATCGGCGCAGTTACGTGGCCTCGAAGGACAAGGGACCGATTCAACGTCTCTCTTCAAGCCATTGATTGATGGTCTGCGCGACCTGCTGGCTCTCTTGTTTCCCCCCGTAAGGGCCCGTTCGCACGCCCGGATACAGCGTCGCCGGGTTGTTCTCCTTGCTGAGCCCCAATTCCGCCAGGGACGACGACTTGAGCTTGATGTCGACTCTCCACATGCCCCTCAGCCAGCTGAGGCTCACGTTCTTCGCCTGCACTCTCTCGATTGCAGTCCAGGGGATAAGGACCGGGGGGGTGCCCGGAGGAGTGGGTCGTGACCCAACCGGGGAGAAGGACGACGCGGGCACACTGACTCCTTCGGCGGTCAGCTTTATCCTTCCCGTACCACTACCTGCTTCGCCGGCGGCCACGAACTCTTTGTCCATCGCGCTGCCAATCCTAGCGGGCGCTCCTAGTGATACGGCCGCATGGGCAGTCGGGTCCCTAACTCCTTGGCGAGATCATCTAGGACCGCCTTCTGTTCCCCAGGATCGCAACTGTTTCAGCAATCGTTGCCACCAACGAGACAACTCGAACCTTTCGGCAGCTGGGAACAGCTGAGTCCTGACGGAGTCCGGCAGCGTCTGTGCCCGTTCGGAGTTGCCAAACGCCGCACGGACAGGCGTGACGCGAATCAAATCCTGTTGCCCGGCGCCTTGACATTACTGTCCCGGCCCTTGCTTGCCCCGGGACGTCAGGCTCGGTTGCCCTATTCCAGAATGGCGCCGAACTGTCACGCGTGCCCATGGTTAGGTAGCCGACTATCCTATGGCCCTGCCGAATGAGCCAGGAGACTGCGGTCTGCAATAACTGCTTGCACGCACAGTCCGATCACGCTGGCGGAGTGGGTGCCTGCGCATCGAATGTCGTGCACAATCGCCATCTGTTCCAATGCGAATGTCTTGCCTATGAAGCGCCCATTCCGCTCCAATCGGTTCACAGCAGAAGCGATCAGAGGGAGTCTTTGAGCGTCAAGAAGCGGACAGCTCGGAATCAAGCCCTTTGGGTCGCCGGCATCTGCGCAGCGCTTTGCGCGGTATTTGGCTTCTGGTATTGGGGCGTTCTAGGCGGCCAAGGGACGCCTGGATACAGCTTCGAGAACGGCATACCCGGCTATGTTGCGGTCGTCGGGCTTGTCGGGCTTGTGGCGCTCGCTATCGGGCTAACGAGCAAGAAATAAAGCCGATCAGCGCCCAGACCGCCACGTATATAACGGTGGGCCTCAAGTGCAAAACACCGACTCGTTCCCCGGCGGTCACGGCACTTACACATGCTCTGAATCGGATCTCACGGTCGTGGCCGAGTCACCCGTGGCAACCACGCAAACGTTAAAGAAGTTGTAGGTCGCCGCAGGGCAATGTCTTCGTTGTCGACACGCACGCAGTGATAACCAGGTAAATGGTCTCTAGCGAGAGTAGCTCGCAGAGCTAAGATCAGTCCGAATTCGCCAGGCTCCAAAGATGTCGCTTGCCACGAACATGGGACCACCCCTTGCCAATAACTAGGGACCACCCCTCGGCACGGAGCGAATCACCTCGGATGGTGGCGTAAGGGCGGCGCGCGGTCAAGGGTCCGGAGCGGAATCATTCAGTCGGCGTCCTGGCGATAAGGTCGACGAGGGCGAAGATCTGGTCG
>Ga0307374_10014820_pt1 | contig 10571 bp, 8 predicted proteins | sample OX3MG_FD_202532 | JGI IMG/M metagenome (GOLD analysis project Ga0307374, IMG submission 202532) | Soil microbial communities from Risofladan, Vaasa, Finland - OX-3 | ecosystem: Environmental > Terrestrial > Soil > Coastal area > Acid sulfate soil | place: Finland: Risofladan, Vaasa | collected...
GCGCCGGCACCGGCGGCGACGAGGCGGCGCTGTTCGCCGCCGATCTCTTTCGCATGTATCAGCGCTATGCCACGCTCCATGGCTGGCGCTTCGAGGTGATGGCGATCTCCGAGACCGGGCTCGGCGGATTCAAGGAGGCGATCGTCTCGGTCACCGGCCGCAATGTGTTCGAGCGCCTCAAATTCGAATCGGGCGTGCATCGCGTCCAGCGCGTGCCCGCGACCGAGGGCTCGGGCCGCATTCATACCTCGGCGGCGACGGTCGCCGTGCTGCCTGAGGCCGAGGAGGTCGACGTCCAGATCGAAGACAAGGACCTGCGCATCGACGTCTTCCGGTCGAGCGGTCCGGGCGGCCAGTCCGTCAACACCACCGACAGCGCCGTGCGTATCACCCATCTCCCCACCGGGATCGTGGTGCAGCAGCAGGACGAGAAATCGCAGCACAAGAACAAGGCCAAGGCGCTCAAGGTGCTGCGCGCCCGCCTCTACGAGCGCGAGCGCGAGGCCGCGGCGGCGGCGCGCGCCCAGTCGCGCCGACTCCAAGTCGGCAGCGGCGACCGCTCGGAGCGCATCCGCACCTACAATTTTCCGCAGGGCCGCGTTACCGACCACCGCATCAACCTGACGCTCTATAAGATCGATCGGGTGATGAGCGGCGAGGCACTCGACGAACTCATCGACGCGCTCATCGCCGAGGACCAGGCGGCGCGCCTCGCCGAGGCCGAATGACCGGCGGTATCGCCATCGGGACGCAGGCGACAATCGGCGCCGCCGTGGCGGCGGCGCAGGCGCGGCTGAAGGACGCCGGTGTCGAGTCGCCGCGGCGGGACGCGCGCCGCCTCGTTGCGCTCGCTGCCGGGCTCGACGATGCTGCCGTGCTGGGCTATCCGGAACGCCCGCTCGCCGCCGCCGCTGCCCGCCGCCTGGCGCTGTTCGTCGCCCGTCGTGCTCGGGGCGAACCGCTGTCGCGCATCGCCGGCAAGCGCGAATTCTGGAGCCTCGCCTTCGCCCTGTCGCCGGCGACGCTGGATCCCCGGCCCGACAGCGAGACCGTGGTGGCGGCGGCGCTGGCGCGCCTCTCCGACCGACAGGCGGTGCTCCGCATTCTCGATCTCGGCACCGGCACGGGGTGCCTGTTGCTGGCGCTGCTCAGCGAGTTGCCGCGGGCGGTCGGGTTCGGCGTCGATATCCTGCCGGACGCCGCCGCCGTGGCGCGCCGGAACGCCAAAGCCATGGGCCTGGAAGCACGGGCTTTTTTCGCCGTCGGCCGGTGGGCGTCAGGGTTTTCCGGGACGGTGGACGTGGTGGTGGCGAACCCACCCTATATCGCGACGGCGATCATCGACACGCTGGCGCCCGAGGTCGTGCACTATGATCCAGTGCAGGCACTCGACGGCGGATGCGACGGGTTGCAGGCCTATCGCACCCTGGCGCCGCAAATCGCCGGCCTGCTGACGCCCCGGGGATTCGCCTGTCTCGAACTCGGCGCCGGCCAGGCCGGTGCGGTCGCCGAAATTTTTGCGGCGGCGGCACTTGACGCGGTCGGGCTTCATCGCGATTTGCACGGTGTGGAGCGCTGTATCATCGTCGCGTCCCGGCAGTTGGGCCAAGAGCCCCCTACTGCAAAAAAACTATTGGAATAGCCACACTTCCCGTCTAGGGTGGGAGTGACCTAACGACATCGAGCCACAGGCTCTTGCGCCCGTTCGGCGCCGGCACCTCCCCTGCCGTCAGGTGCCGTCCGTCCCGTGCGACGGTCACCAGGGGGTCCGATCAACAAAACAAAGTCGTGAACGATGCATCGCGATTTCAAAGGCGTCATGAGACCAGGTCAGAACAAGCGGTCACGTAACCGCAACAACAACATGAACGGCCAGCACCCCAACAACCGTCCGCGGCCGCCCCACCGTGTGCAGACCTTCGACAGCAGCGGTCCGAATGTGAAGATTCGCGGCAACGCCTATCAAGTGTTCGAGCGCTATATCGCGCTCGCGCGCGAGGCGGCCACCTCGGGCGACCGCATCGGCGCGGAAAATCTCTATCAGCATGCGGAGCATTATTTCCGCATCATGAATGCCAATGGCGAGGGCTACGGCAACCCGCAAGCGCCGCGGCCGATGACCCCGGCCGATACCGAGATGAACGGCGGCGATTTCGACGGCGATGGTGACGGTAGCGCGGCGCAGGCAACGATCCCGCCGCCGCCGGCCGAACCGGAGACACCGCCGAACTGACGGCGACATTGCGCCGTCAACGCGGGCGCGCACGACGGTCGAGACCTTGCGCGCAGCGGCCGCGCACCCATATGTGACGTGAAGGGCGTGTGACGTTGCCTCGAAGAGGGACGCGTGCGCCGGTTCAACGCATGGGGCGGCCATGGATTTCGAAAAATATACCGAGCGCTCGAAGGGTTTCGTGCAAGCGGCGCAAACCCTGGCGCAACGGCGTGGGCATCAGCAGATCACGCCGGAACACCTCCTCAAGGTTCTGCTCGACGACAAGGAAGGGCTCGCGGCCAATCTGATCGGTGCGGCGGGCGGCGATGCGCGCGCGGTCGCGACAGCGGCCGAGGCCGCGCTCGACAACCTGCCGCGCATCGAGGGGTCGGGCGCGGGCCAGGTCTATCTCGCGCCGGAGATGTCGCGGCTGTTCGGCGAGGCCGAGAAGGTCGCGGAGAAGGCCGGCGACAGCTTCGTCACCGTCGAGCGCCTGTTGCTGGCGATGACGCTGCTGAAGGATACGCCGGCGGCGAAGGCGCTGGCAGCGGCGGGCATCACCGCGCAGAATCTGAACCGCGCCATCGAAACGGTGCGCAAGGGCCGGCACGCCGACAGCGCCACGGCCGAGGAAGGCTACGACGCGCTCAAGAAATACGCGCGCGATCTAACCGCGCAGGCGCGCGACGGCAAGCTCGATCCGGTGATCGGCCGCGACGAGGAGATCCGCCGCACCGTGCAGGTGCTGTCGCGCCGCACCAAGAACAATCCCGTCCTGATCGGCGAGCCGGGCGTCGGCAAGACCGCGATCGTCGAGGGCCTGGCGCTCAGGATCGCGCATGGCGACGTGCCCGACAGCCTCAAGGACAAGCGCCTCCTGGCGCTCGATCTCGGCGCACTCGTCGCCGGCGCCAAGTTCCGCGGCGAATTCGAGGAGCGGCTCAAGGCCGTCCTCGCCGAGATCACCGCGGCCGAGGGCGAGGTCATCGTCTTCATCGACGAACTGCACACGCTCGTCGGCGCCGGCAAGGCCGAAGGCGCGATGGACGCGTCCAACATGCTGAAGCCGGCGCTGGCGCGGGGCGAACTGCATTGCGTCGGCGCTACCACGCTCGACGAGTATCGCAAGCATATCGAGAAGGACGCGGCATTGGCCCGGCGCTTCCAGCCGGTCTTCGTCGGCGAGCCTTCGGTCGAGGACACGATCTCGATCCTGCGTGGCATCAAGGAGAAGTACGAGCTCCATCACCACGTCCGCATAACCGACGGAGCGATCGTCGCCGCGGCGACGCTGTCGAACCGCTACATCACCGACCGGTTCCTGCCGGACAAGGCGATCGACCTCATGGACGAGGCCGCGGCGCGGCTCCGGATGGAGGCCGAATCCAAGCCCGAGGAGATCGACGAGCTCGACCGTCGCATCGTCCAGCTCGAGATCGAGCGCGCGGCGCTGCAGAAGGAGCACGACCCCGCCTCGCGCGACCGGCTGGAACGGCTGGTTGGGGAGCTCGACGAGCTCAAGAAGGAATCGGCCGAGCTGACCGCGCAATGGCGCGCCGAGAAGGACAAGCTCGCGAGCGCGCAGAAATTGAAGGAACAGCTCGACCAGGCGCGCGTCGAACTGGAACAGGCGACGCGGCGCGGCGACTTCACGCGCGCCGGCGAATTGACGCATGTCGTCATCCGCGATCTCGAGCGCAAGCTCAAGGAGGCCGAGGCCGCCGAAAGTCACCGCATGATCGAGGAGGCCGTGACCGATCAGCACATCGCCGCGGTGGTATCGCGCTGGACCGGCATTCCCGTCGACAAGATGCTCGAGGGCGAGCGCGACAAGCTGCTCGCGATGGAGAACAATCTGCGCCGCCGCGTCATCGGTCAGGACGAGGCGGTGGTGGCGGTGTCGAACGCGATCCGCCGCGCGCGTGCCGGGTTGCAGGATCCGAGCCGGCCGATCGGCTCGTTCCTGTTCTTGGGCCCGACCGGCGTCGGCAAGACCGAGCTGACCAAGGCGCTCGCCGAATTTCTGTTCGACGATGACGGCGCGATGATCCGCATCGACATGTCGGAGTACATGGAAAAGCACGCGGTCGCCCGCCTCATCGGCGCGCCGCCGGGCTATGTCGGCTACGAGGAGGGCGGCGCACTCACCGAGGCGGTGCGGCGCCGGCCCTATCAGGTGATCCTGTTCGACGAGGTCGAAAAGGCGCATCCCGACGTCTTCAACGTGCTGTTGCAGGTGCTCGATGACGGGCGCCTCACCGACGGGCAGGGCCGCACGGTCGATTTCCGCAATACGCTGATCGTGCTGACGTCCAATCTCGGCAGCGAGATTCTAGCGACGCTCCCTGAGGGCAAGGAGGTCGCCTCGGTGCGCGACAGCGTGATGGAGATGGTGCGCGCCGCGTTTCGACCCGAGTTCCTCAACCGGCTCGACGAGATCCTGATCTTCCGCCGGCTGTCGCGCGACGACATGAAGGGGATCGTCGACATTCAGCTCCGGCGGCTGGAAAAGCTGCTCGTCGACCGCAAGATCACGCTCGCGCTCGACGACAAGGCGCGCCAGTGGCTTGCCGAGACGGGCTATGACCCGGTCTATGGCGCGCGGCCGTTGAAGCGCGCGATTCAGCGTTCGTTGCAGAACCCGCTCGCCGAGATGATCCTCAAGGGCCGCATCGTCGACGGCGACACCGTCGCCGTCACCACCGGCGAAGGCGGACTTGCCATCGCCGGCGAGGTGGCGAAAGCGGCGTAACGGCAATGCGCGCGAAGGGCGCCGCGTCGAGCACGATCGCCCCGGCGCCCAGCGCGAAGAGCAGCGCGTAACTGCCGCTTTCGGCAAAGACGAACGAATAGCCATAGGCCGCCACCGCTTGGCCCAGCGCCCGGGCGGTGGTGGCGATGCTCCAGGCGGCCTGCTGCGCGTCGCAAGGTCGGGCGCTGTAAGCTCGCGCGAGCGAGCCGAGGACGAGCGCGGCGATCCCGACCGATCCGCTGATCTATCGCTTCTACGAGATCATGCAGGTCGATGGCATGACCATCAAGGCGCTGGTCCAGGAGGAATTCGGCGACGGCATCATGATCGCGATCGATTTCGATCTCGCGCGCGAGCGCCAGTCCGATCCCAAGGGCGATCGCGTGCGTGTCGTCATGAGCGGCAAGTTCTTGCCCTACAAGCACTTCTAAGACGCGCGGTCAGACCTCGCGGCCGATCAGCCGATCGAGCGAATAGCGGCCGCCTCCGCCCCAGGCGAAGGCGAAGATGACGAACGCCCACATCAGGACACCGTCGATGGCGCGGCCGTTGGGGATGAATACGTCAAAGATGATCACGATCAACTCGACCGTGAGCATCAGCGCAATGAGCCGCGTCAACAGCCCAAGCGCCAGCATCGCGCCGCCGAACAATTCGAGCCCGGCGATGAACCAGAAGAAGACCGCTGCCGGATGGAAGCCGAGCTTGCCCATGAGGGCCGTGACCCCTTGTTGGGTCTTCGGCACGGTGAACTTGGCCCATCCGTGCGGCATCATGGCGAGGCCGACAACGAAGCGGATGAACGGGTAGGAGAACCGGCCGAGCCTGTCGTAAAGCGGCTTTAGCGCGGGAATGAAGAGCCCCGTGTCGCGCATTGCATCTTCCATGGCGGACCTCCGATCATCGTGCCGCCCGGACGATACCGACCATGCCGCCGCGGCGCAGCCGCAACCTGCCGGCCTCACACAAAATTGACGGCGGCTCAGGCGAGGTCGCCGGCCCAGTCGCGAGTTTCGGCGATCGTCTTCAGCCGGTTGAGGAAGGCGGCGGAATAGGCGCCGTCGAAGGCGCGGTGATCGAAGCTCTGGCCGACGACGGCGATAGGGCGCGCGGCGATGGCATCGCCATCTGCGGTCTCGATCACCGTCGCGCGCTTGCGCACGGCGTCGAAGGACAGGATCGCGACCTGCGGCAGGTTGATGACCGGCGCGGTGAAGAGCGTGCCGAAGCTTCCGTTGTTGGAGATGGTATAGGTCCCGCCCTCGACGTCGGCGGGCGCGAGCTTGCCGTCGCGCGCCTTCGTCACCTGCCGCGCGATCGCCTTGGCGAGGCCGCCCGCCGTCATCTCGTCGGCATGCGCGACCACCGGCACGATCAGCCCCTCATGCGCGAGATCGACCGCGATGCCGAGATTGACGTCGCGATGAAGCACGAGATGGTCGCGCTCGAACGCTGCGTTGATCCGAGGAAACTCGGCAAGGGCGAGACAGGCGGCGCGGGCAATGAAAGGAAGATAGGTGAGTGCGACGCCGTGGCGTGCCGCGAACCTGTCCTTTGCCGCCTGGCGCGCGCGTTCGATCGCGGAGAAGTCGATCTCCACTGCCTGGAACACGTGCGGGATCGTGCGCCACGCCTCGGCGAGCCGGGAAGCGGTCCGTGCGCGCACCCGGTTCAACGGTTCGATGGTGTCGGCGTTGCACGGCGCAACCGTCGGTATAGGCGTTGCGGCGGCGGCGTTGCGCGGCGCCGCGCGCACATCCGCTGCGGCAATGCGCCGGCCGCCGCGCGCCTGCACCGTGGCGGCAATGGCGGCGAGATCGTGCCCGCCTTCCTTGACGAGCCGGCGGGCGAGCGGCGTCACCTTGAGGCCGAGCGGCGCGTCGACGCCGCCGAAGCCGCGCTCGGGCGTACGCACCTCGGCGAAGGGCGCGAGCGCCGTTGCCGGGCGCGCGGCGCCGTTGCCACCCGATGCGGCCGCGCGCGGCGTCGCGGCGCCGCTGCCCAGCACCGCCAGCACGGTTCCCACCGGGACCGTGTCGCCGGCGGCGACGCGAATCTCGGCAAGGACGCCGCTTCCGGTCGCCTGCACCTCCATCGTCACCTTGTCGGTCTCGATCTCGAGCAGGTTCTCGCCGGCCGCGACCGTGTCGCCCACCGCCTTGAACCAGGCCGCGACCCTGCCCTCGGTCACCGTCTCGCCGAGCTGCGGCATGATCACGTCCATGGCGCGCTACCAGGTGACCGAGACGTATTGCGTCTCGAGGAACTCAAGCATGCCCTCATGTGCGCCTTCGCGGCCGAGACCCGACTGTTTCGCCCCGCCGAAGGGCGCGGCCGGATCCGACACGACGCCGCGATTGAGGCCGACCATGCCGGCCTCGAGCCGCTCGGAGATGCGCAGCCCGCGGGCCAAGTCGCCGGTATAGAGATACGAGACGAGGCCGTATTCGGTGGCGTTCGCCTTGGCGATCGCCTCGTCGTCGCTGCGGAATTTCACGATCGGCGCCACGGGCCCGAAAATCTCCTCCTTGAGGCAGAGCGCATCCTCGGGGACGTTCACCAGCACGGTCGGCGGATAATAGAAGCCGGTGCCGCGCGGGCGTTCGCCGCCGATGACGGCGCGGGCACCCTTGCCGAGCGCGTCTTCAACGAGATGGGCGACCTTGTCGCGCGTGTCGGCATTGACGAGCGGGCCGACCGCGACGCCGTCATCGAGCCCGTTCCCCACTTTGAGTGCCTTCATCCGTGCCGCGAATTTTGCCACGAACGCGTCGTGCACCGCTTCGTGGACATAGAAGCGATTGGCGGCGGTGCAGGCTTCGCCCATGTTGCGCATCTTGGCGATCATCGCGCCATCGACGGCGGCATCGAGATCGGCGTCCTCGAACACCAGGAAGGGCGCGTTGCCGCCCAGCTCCATCGCCGGGCGCACGACCATGTCCGCCGCTTCGTGCAGGAGACGCCGCCCGACCTCGGTCGATCCCGTGAACGAGATGACGCGTACCCGCGGGTCGCGCAGCATGGTGCGCACGACCGCGCCCGATTTGCGCGAAGGCAGGATGTTGACCACCCCTGGCGGCACGCCCGCCTCGGCGAGAAGCTCGGCGACGGCAAGCATGGTGAGCGGCGTCTCCGATGCCGGCTTCAGCACCATGGAGCAGCCCGCGGCCAGCGCCGGCGCGATCTTGCGCGTGCCCATCGCGGCCGGGAAGTTCCACGGCGTCACCATTACCGCGACGCCCGCAGGCTTGCGCTGCACGAGGATGCGCGCGCCGGTCGATGGCGCGCGCGATACTTCGCCGATGTTGCGCGGCGCCTCTTCGGCGTACCAGCGGAAGAATTCAGCGGCATAGGCGGCCTCGGCGCGCGAATCGAGCAATGCCTTGCCGTTCTCAAGCGTCATCAGGCGCGCGAAATGCTCCTTCTTCGCGTTGAACAGCTCGAACGCCTTGCGCAGCACCTCGCCGCGCTCGCGCGGCGTGCGTCCCGCCCAGCCGTCGAACGCGGCGGCTGCGGCATCGACCGCCGCCTGCGCGTCTTCGATGGTGCCGTCGGCGACCGAGGCGATGACTTGCTCGGTCGCGGGATCGTAGACGTCGAACCGTCCGCCGTCGGAAGCGGGGCGGAACTTGCCGCCGATATAGAGATCGGTTGGCGCGTCGATCTTGGGCTCGTTTCTCATCGCATGTCCCTCACGGTTTCAGGCTGCGGCGGATCGTCTCGACGATGCGCGGCACGGTCGGCAACGCCAGATCCTCGAGGTTGTCTGCCGCCGGGAGCGGGATATGGGGGGTCGTGATGCGCACGACCGGCCCGTCGAGGTCCCAAAAGGCTTCGTCCGCGACGATCGAGGCGATCTCGGCGCCCCAGCCGCACAGCCGCGGATTTTCCTCCACGGTATAGAGCCGCCCGGTGCGGGCGAGCGAGGCGAGGATGGTCTTGGTATCGAGCGGTACCAGCGAGCGTACGTCGATCACCTCGAGCTCGATGCCATCCTCGCGCGCGAGGATATCGGCGGCGGCGAGCGCGCGCGAGACCATCAATGCCAGCGCCAGCACGGTGGCGTCGCGGCCCGGGCGCACGATTTTGGCGGTGCCGAGCCGGTCGACGATCTCGCCATCGGGAACCTCCCCCTTGGTGGGATAGAGCGATTTGTGCTCGAAGAAGATCACCGGATCGGGGTCGCGCACCGCCGCGGCCAGGAGCCCGACCACGTCGACCGGCGTCGATGGCGCCACCACTTTGAGGCCGGGGATCATCATCGCCCAGTTCTCGACGCTCTGGCTGTGCTGGGCGCCGAAGCGCGAGCCTGCGCCATTGCCGGTGCGCACCACGAGCGGGCATTTGATCTGCCCGTTCGACATGTAGCGGGATTTCGGGATCTCGTTGGCGATGTAGTCGAAGCAGACGGCGAGGAAGTCCGAGAACATGATCTCGGCGATCGGCTTCAACCCGGTCATGGCCGCGCCCATCGCGGCGCCGAGGATCGCCTGCTCGGAAATCGGCGTGTCGCGCACGCGCTTGGACCCGAACTGCTCGAGCAATCCCACCGTCGCCTTGAACACCCCGCCCGCGGCCGCGACGTCCTCGCCGAGAAACACGACGTCGGGATCGCGCGCCATCTCCTGGGCGATGCCGCGCGCCACCGCGTCGCGATAGGTCAGTTCCGCCATGCCCAGCCTCCGTCGGCATAGACGTCGGTGGTGAGAATCTCCTCGGGCGGTGGCGGCGCGGCCTTGCACTGTTCCGTCGCCTCCTCGACCTTGCGCCGCGATTCCGCTTCGATGCGCGCCACCGTCGCCGCGGCAAAGCCGAATTCGATGAGGCGTTGGCGATAGAGCTTGACCGGATCGCGTGCGAGCCATTCCTCGAGTTCGCCCGGCGGGCGGTATTTTGCGGGGTCGGCGCGCGAATGACCGCTGTAGCGATAGGTCATGCATTCGATCAGCGACGGACCCTCGCCGGCGCGCGCGCGGGCATAGGCGGCGCGCGCGGTGCGAAAGACGTCGTCGGCGTCGTTGCCGTCGATGACGATACGCGCGAGCCCATAGGCGGCGGCGCGGTCGGCGGCCGGATGCGCGACCGCGGTCACGCTCGCGATCGGCGTGTATTCCATGTAAAGATTGTTCTCGCAAACGAATATCGCCGGCAGCTTCCAGGTTGCGGCGAAATTGAGCGCCTCGTGAAAGGCGCCGATATTGGTCGTGCCGTCGCCGAAGAAGCACACCGCGACATCGGACGTGCCGCGGTACTGCGCGCGCCAGGCGGCGCCGCAGGCGATCGGCAGATGCGCGCCGACGATGGCATAGGAGCCCATCACGCCGTGCGCAGCCGAGGTGAGATGCATCGACCCGCCCTTGCCGCGCATCAGGCCGTTGTCGCGTTGCATCAACTCGCCCAGCACCTGCGCCATCGGCACGCCGCGCGCCAGCGTGTGGGCGTGGCCGCGATAGGTGCAGAAGCTGAGATCGCCCGGCGCCATCGCTGCGGCGAAGCCTGCGGCTACCGCTTCCTGGCCGAGCGAGAGATGGCTTGTGCCCTTGACAAGATTCTGCAGGAAGAGTTCGTAGGCGCGCTGCTCGCAGTCGCGGATCTCGAGTTGCA
>Ga0307374_10014825_pt1 | contig 10569 bp, 9 predicted proteins | sample OX3MG_FD_202532 | JGI IMG/M metagenome (GOLD analysis project Ga0307374, IMG submission 202532) | Soil microbial communities from Risofladan, Vaasa, Finland - OX-3 | ecosystem: Environmental > Terrestrial > Soil > Coastal area > Acid sulfate soil | place: Finland: Risofladan, Vaasa | collected...
TCTTCCCACGTCTGCGGCGCGGGCGTCTCATCCGGTGACGCTGAAGCACCCTGGGATGAGGCCGCCGTCTGGCGGGGACGCCGTAGCAGAGCCTTGATCCGCGCCACCAACTCGCGTGGGCTGAACGGCTTGGTGAGGTAGTCGTCTGCGCCGACGGTCAGGCCGAGGATTTTATCGATCTCTTCCGTGCGTGCCGTCAGCATAATCACATAAGCATCGGAAAATTGCCGGAGTTGGCGACACACTTCGATACCATCCAGACCGGGCAGCATGACATCGAGGACAACCAGGTCGGGACGAGCGGTACGCGCCAGGTCAAGCGCCGCCAACCCATCCGTCGCTGTCAGCACCTCGTACTGCTCGCGTTCAAGATAGCCGCGTACCAGGTCTACCAGTGCCGTTTCATCGTCAACAACCAGTATACGTGTCACAATCGTTCAATTCCTTTCAGCATGTCTTTCGTAGTATATATTACTTCCCCATTGCTTCGCTCGGACGTTCTTTCCGCCAACGTTTCCAGAAATTACCGCTGGTTCGCCAGAAACTCTTCCAGACCATCATTTACTTTGCGCGACGAGTTCCTGCGTATGTTCTTGACAATGCTCAATGAGACCTTTCGTCCCTTTATACACGTATTCACCTGGTTGAAAGAGCTTGTCGTCCATCTTTCTGAGCATCTCGATTTTTCTCTGGTATGCCAAAAAGCTGATAGTATTTTTCCAGTATATCGGCTTATACGGTCAAGATGAGTCCTGCTTTCTACGGTTCTAACCAAAATCCAGGGTCGAAAAACACGAGAGAGACTCGCCCTGTAATGAAAGAAAAGAACATCGCCTCCAGTACAGAAAAAGGGGACGTTTGTTGTTTGTCCAATAATTTGCAAAAATTTGCCTCGTTCCTGAATCTCAGGTATACTTTTCCTAAAAAGAGAGCAGGGATGGCATATGATAGACCATGTAGGACAACCATTTGGGAATTATAGGCTGGTTCGCCGTGCGTCTCTTGGTCTGCGCGAAAGGAGGACGTCACGTGTCCAGCAGATCACTCACGACTGAGCAGGTTCTGACCCTGCTTGCAGAAACGCCGCCGCGCATCGCCGCGCTTACCGCCGGTCTGGCACCAGCCCAATTGCATACCCCTCCCAACCACGATGAGTGGTCCGCAAATGATGTACTTGCCCATCTGCGTGCGTGTGCTGACGTCTGGGGCAACTGTATCGTGGCGATGATCGCCGAGGACACGCCGACGCTGCGGGCTGTCAATCCCCTCACCTGGATCAAGCAGACGGACTATCTCGAACTGGAATTCCGGCCCTCGTTGCGCTCCTTTACCACGCAGCGTGCCGATCTCCTGGCAGTCCTGGAACCATTGCCGCACGAAGGCTGGTCACGTACGGCGACAGTGACGGGAGCGGGAAAGGTACTCGAGCGGACCGTGCTGTTCTATGCGCAGTGGCTGGCTCGCCATGAACGGCAGCACGTCAAGCAGGTCGAACGCATCGTCAACACGTTGCCCATCTAGCAACGGCCACCCTTTGAGCAGGCGGCCCAACAAAGCCTGCGCCGACGCGTGCCAGGTAAAGAGAGGCCTTTCTTCGCACTTGCGCTCATCAGAGACGTTCTTTGTTACCTACGGAAACAGCCTGACTGTGTACCTTGCTGAAGGCATCTGCATTTGGGTAGCTGTCAACACATCCTGCTTGCTCAGACAGAAGCAAGGGTGTCTGCAAAAACAGGACCGGGAAGGGTGAGTGGTCAGTCCAGCTTGAACTTTGCGGTATCTGGAAGGAAAACAAGATGCATAATCTAGAGCTTTCCCACAAAATCATGCCTGACTGCCTACTCATGATCTGTTCCGTTAGGTTTTCGGGGATGAGCGGCTATGGCTCAGCTATGATAGGACATTTGATGCAGTTTTGACATGCGTGAGGTACGGCAATGCGGCTTGTCTGTGTGGTGAGCATCGCTTCAGCTTTCCTCTTTTTTGCGGTCGGTCACAGCATTGGCTGCATCAGTGTTCGAGGCGTTTTCCTTCTTCTTTGTCACTCCTACGGATGCAAGCCAGTCTTGCACCTGCAATTGGCGAATGCCGACGAGTTCCCAGGCGCGGGCGACCCCAAAAACCGAGATGATGATCAGCAAGTCGGTCAGCGCGTTGAGAGCAGCACTGTCTGTGGGTGATTGCAGTAAGCGTACGGCAGCATAGGTCTCAGAGCCGTAGAGAAGAAAGCCGGCAAGGATAAAGGGGCGATTGCGCAATCGCTCCCTCCATTGGGCTGCGTGCTGCACCAGCGTCGGAACCAGGATGAGCGTGTTGAGGAGTCCAAACACACTCAAGACGATGACCACGAGCCCTATCTGCTGATGGGGCACCAGCGCAAACAGGGAAATGATGACCGGATTGAGCAACGCACTATACGCAGTGAGCGCTTTGACTTATCGCTCTAGTGGGGCGCTTGCTGTGGCGATGCTTGCAGGAGCAATCGAGATCACCACAAAGATTAAACCAAATAAGGTTGCTCCTACGGTAGCCATCGTCATAAAATACACTGCATAATCGGGAGGTACCATCTGCCCTTTTTCCTTTGCAATATCTTGCACGCAACTCAGTCTAGAACATAGAGAGCCCAGCCTCTGATCAATTCTACCATAAAAGCGAAGCCAGCACGATCCCTGGTATCGGTATCCTCACCCCTTGACAACAGGCGTTCTTTCGAATATACTCTTATCGTAAGGTTACGATGAAAGAGAGCAAAGAGATGATTGACTGTTGTCAACAAGAAGAAGATGTGCAGGTAGCCGCAAGCATCGAAGAACGACGCGAGCAGTTGGCTCGCTTCTGTAAGGCGCTGGCGCATCCAGCACGTGTTCATATTCTACAATTTCTCAGCACGGCAGATACCTGTATTTGCGGCGACATCGTAGAGCAGCTACCCCTTGCCCAGTCTACGGTGAGCCAGCATCTCAAGGTCCTCAAGGAAGCAGGGCTGATCCAGGGAACAATTGATGGCCCGCGCACCAGCTACTGCGTGAATCGCCAGGCGCTGGCAGTCTTCAAAGAGTTGCTGCTGCTGCTCTGACCGTGCAGCTTTTTTTCTCGCCCATTCATCGTATATCGCCGATAGACAATAAAAGTGAGTTCAAACAGGAGGATGTTCATGTTACCTATGTACACGGCCAAAACGGCCATCATCAGCGTCTACGACCCAGCCATGTGTTGCTCAACCGGGCTCTGCGGAGCGAGTGTAGACCCTCAGCTCTTGCAAGTCGCACGCGACCTGCGCCGCTTTGAAGCGGAAGGGATCACCGTCGAACGCTTTAACCTGGCACAGCAGCCGGACGCCTACGCGCAGAATCTCAAGGTCGCGGGCCTGCTACAGGCCTTTGGCGACAAAGCGCTACCCGTCATCCTGATCAACGGCGACATCTTTGTCTATGGGCGCTATCCCTCGCGTAATGATGTAGCAGCGGCCCTCACACAGCAACGCGAGCAGGAACCGGTTGCCGCTCAAAACGCAGACGGCGGCTGTGCATGTGGCAGTGATGGATGCTGCTAGCTGGAGCCGGGAACTCCGGCCAAAGAAAAGATGGCAATACTGATGAGAGATACGCAACTAGCGACACTTGTCCCTGTAGATTGGCTTGGTTGGCAGACGCCATTTCTCTTCTTCACCGGCAAAGGCGGCGTCGGCAAAACGACGGTTGCCAGTACCGTGGCGCTGCGGCTGGCGGAACTGGGACGCCGCGTCCTGCTGGTCAGCACCGATCCGGCTTCCAACCTGGACGACGTGTTTGAAATGACTGCCGGGCAAATGGCGACGCCTGTCCCACAAGTCCCCGGCCTGTTTTTGCTGAATATCGACCCGGAAGCCGCCGCGGCTGCCTATCGCGAGCGCGTGATCACGCCGTATGCTGGCGTGTTGCCTGCCTCTGCGTTGCAGAGCATGGAAGAGCAATTATCGGGGGCCTGCACCGTCGAGATCGCGGCGTTCAATGAATTCACCGGTCTGCTGGCCGATCCGCAGACGGTCTCCCGCTTCGAGCATATCGTGTTCGATACGGCACCGACCGGCCATACCTTGCGGCTCTTGAGCTTGCCGAAAGCCTGGAGCGGCTTTATTGAAACGAACAGCCATGGTGCCAGTTGTCTTGGCCCGTTGGCCGGACTTGAAGCCCAGCACGAGCAGTATATGGCGACCGTGCAGACCCTGGGCGACGCGGCACGCACCACCATCGTGCTGGTCAGTCGCCCGGAATCCAGCGCTCTCCAGGAAGCGGCTCGCGCCGGGGGAGAATTTCGTGCGTTGGGGATCACGAACCAGCACCTCGTACTCAACGGGATCTTGACCCTCCCCGCCGGAGACGATGGCGTCGCCCAGGCCATGGTCGCCCGACAACGGGAGGCGTTGCGGACCATGCCAGAGGTCCTGCGCGACGTTCCCACCGTCGCTGTGCCGCTGATGGCCTATGAACTAACCGGCGTTGCCGCATTGCGTCGGCTTTCGCACACGGCAGAGCATACGACGCGTTCCGACGAGGCTATGAGTGTGAGTGCTGCATTCGATGTCGGCTCCATCCCAGGACTTGACGAGCTGGTGCGGCAACTGGAAGCCGACGGGCCAGGCGTCATCATGATGATGGGCAAAGGCGGCGTCGGCAAAACAACACTGGCAGCGGCGGTTGCCGTTGCGCTGGCACATGCAGGCCATCGTGTGCATCTCTCGACCACCGACCCGGCGGCACACCTGGGGCAGGCGCTTGGAGTGGCTATCCCTGCGGGTTTACAGGTCAGCCGCATCGATCCCGCAGCCGAAACGCAGCGCTATAGCGAGGAGGTACTCGCAGAAGCAGGCCCGCTGGAAGAGGAGGAGCGTGCGCTGTTGGAAGAAGACCTGCGCTCTCCTTGCACCGAGGAAATCGCCGTCTTCCGTGCCTTTGCACGCACCGTGCAGGAGGCAGAGCGTGACTTTGTGGTGCTGGATACCGCGCCAACCGGACATACGCTGTTGCTGCTGGATGCAGCGCAGAGCTATCACCGCGAAGTCGAACGGACGATGGGCGACGTTCCAGAGGCCGTGCGGCGCTTACTGCCGCGTTTGCGCGATCCACGCTTTACGAAAATCCTGCTGGTGACGCTGGCCGAGTCAACGCCAGTGCAGGAGGCGGAACGGCTGCAAGCCGACTTGCGCCGCGCCGCTATCGAGCCGTTCGGGTGGATTGTCAACGCGAGTCTGCTCATGAGCGGAACAAACAATCCGGTGTTGCTGCAACGCGCTCAGATCGAAGTACCACATCTGCGCAGTGTGACGCAGGAACTGGCTTCTCGCAGCTGGCTTGTTCCCTGGTATGCAGCGATCCCGACCGGAGAACAGGCGCTTCTCGCCATGTCCATCCGATAAGGAGCGCAACACGGGAGAACATCTCTGTTCTTCCGCGTTGCGCGAGATGGCGTAGGCGGGTAAACACTTCCGTGAAGATCAGCGTCATAGCAAAGGTCATGAGCGTGGCCCCGACGATGCCGCCGACTTTATAGCCAATAAACGCCGCGGTGATGAGGAATGGGCCAGGGGGTCATTTGTTCCGGCACGATGTCCTCATCGCGGAAAATGTCGAGATCTCCAACTTCGATGTATGCCAGAGCCAGGCCTCCGAAGCCTATCAAGCGTGCTGGATCTGCAATCGGCGAAACCGTCTCACTGCCTTGTTTACCGTCTAAGACAGCGTTCCAGGCCGTCTCATTTTGCTCATAGGTCCAGGTCGCAAACTGCGCAGGAAGGGTATTTGGTACCAGGTTCCGGTCATCAAGCATAGGATAAATCAGGATTTGTTGGGCGAGTGCAACCTGGCGCTCTCGGGCAACAATCGCTGCTCCAGCAGCAACACCACCACTGTCTCCCATGATAGCGATGCGATGGGGATCAACTCTCAGTTGCGACGCGTGTGCAATCAGCCAAGTCACGCCTGCAAAGGCGTCCTCTGCGAGGGTGGTGGCGTGGACTTCTGGTACCAGTCGGTAGTTGACCGAGAGGAATGGGACCCCGGTCGCCGTGACGTACGCTGAGACAACGGCGTCATACAAGTCCAGTTCGCTTGCGTGGTGAGCAACTTTGAAGCCAATGCTGCTCGCAAAACCACTGACTGCCTTTCCATATTCACCTTCTGATGATATCGTGATTCACCTTTTGATACTATCGTGACTCTTCCGCTCCTTGATGTGACCATCCTGAGAGATACGTATGCTACTCTCTCTTCAGAATACCAATCGTTCAGACTTGTATGAAGCGAACATTTTGACGACCTGCGTGCGAAGAAGCATGCAAAGAGGATGAAGATGAGTACACCACCTACTGAGAGCGGAGAACCAATGGAGGCTTCCCAGCTTGCTCCCGGTTCTTTCTCCACACAAGAGACACTACCAGAATCACAGGCAACTCCACCTCCGCCTGTAGTTCCGCCTTCCCGCCACTCGCCTCGCCCCGGCATGAAGTGGTGGTATATAGGTACCGCCGTAGTGATTGTGCTGGTACTCCTTTTGAGCATCGGAGCTGTCATCCTGGCGCAGTTGGGACCACATCCTGTCCCGCAGCCGACCCCAACTGTGCAGCCCACGGCACCACCAACAGGCGTTCCGACGACCGTCACCACCACGCCTGGCGCTGATATCACGCCAACACCAGGGCCGGATATCGTCCTGGGGCCACGTGCTTGCCCCGCTGCCGTCAAAGACCCCGCTTCCTGGAGGCAATTCCTCCCAACATCGCCTCTGTCTTTCAATCCTCAAGAGGTGGCATGTGGGAACCTGCTCGACAAACCGACCTTGCAGGCTATGGTCGTTGCGACAGAGGTAATCGGCGGTGGCCCGACCTTCCGCAGTGTCTTTGTCTACGACAACATCACCGCTTCCCAGCCGCACTTGCTGTTCACCTGGCGGCACCTCCTCCTGGGGAAGGCACGTATCAGCGGGTATAACACCATCATGACGGTAGAGGTCGATCTGCACTCCAGCCTCAACCAGGGTAAAGCGTATGCCGCATTAACGCCCGATCTCTTCCGCGAATTCGACTGGAACGCAGACAAAGGGACCTTCGTGCAAGCCGCGTTTCCGGGTATCTTCCCCGACCTGACGCGCTACCAGGCAGAGAATGATCAGGCGCAGGTCAACAAGGGCAAGGATCCCTGGAAGAATGATCCCAAAGCGGTGGCGCTACGCCTCGGAGAGCAGTTCTTCAGCTGGAAACGCCCTTTGATGACAACTCTCCTCAGTGGGGGCGGCATCAATGATGTCTACGCCACGGTCAAATTGGAGGCGACGCCATTCCCCGGCATGAAGGCCGGTCCCAGCGTCACGGTGACGCTCTCACGCCTGGAGGGCAATCCGCACAACATGTGGGTGGTGATTGCCGTTGAGGATGGCCCTGGGGTACTCACCTCGATTACACCGCGCAGTCTCCTCGCCAGCCCGGTGCGCTTCGAGGGGACAGCAGATGCGCATGAACGGCTGATCGGTCACGCCTACGTTTTGGATCACTTGTTTAGCGTCGTTGGACAGGCCACGATCAACGCGCAGCCTGGTCTGGAGAATGCGACTTCCCCGTATTCGGTGCTGGTCAGCTACGAGACGAGCTTCAAGACTGGCCCGCAGGAGGGCGTGGTCGAAGTCGCTTTGTCGTCCCCGGTCGGCGCTCCCTATGTTCTGGTGAAGGAGCTGCTCGATCCCCAGCCGCAGGTGGCGTTTGGGCCGATATCCTGCCCGGTCGCGCAGCAAGACCCGGCCTTCTGGCAGTCCCACGCAGGCATTTCCCCCACCACTGTGACGTGTGGCTACCTGAAGGGTCCTGCTAATAGTACGCTACAGGCGTTGTTGACCGTTTCCCCTGCTGATGGCAAGCCAGGGCACCTCTACGTGTACGACCTCTCGTTGACCTCGCCTGCCCAACTCTTCGCCATGGAGGCAGCGAACGCCAACATCAGTGGCTTCAGCACCATCATCACAGCAGATAGCGATCCGAATGCCAGCAGCAGCACAGGCAACGGTTCGGGACAGGTGACTCCCGACCTCTTCCGCGAGTTCGCCTGGTCCGGCAGCGCCTTCGTCCAGACTGCGTTTTCTGGCATGTTCCCCGATTTGACACGCTGGCAGGCGGATGAGAGCCAGGTGCAGGTCATCAAGGGCAAAGAACTCTGGCGGGGCGATGCGCGGCAGACCGCCACGCGCTTTGTCGCGCAATTCCTTCCCTCTCCATCCGATAACCCACCAAAGTTGGAGCTAGTCCTCGGAGGGGGCTTGCACGACCCCTATGCCTATATCAACGTGTCCTTCCCCACGGCCAGCGGCAGTGTTCACCCCATTACCAAAGTAACGCTGCGCAGGCTTGATGGTTATGCCACCGGCATCTGGGAGATCGTCGCAGTCCAGGCCGACTGGATGGCCATTACCGCGCCGAAGAGCGGCACGCACATCAGCAGCCCGGTCACGGTCAGCGGTTTTGGGCCCACGTTCGAAGGGCGGATTGGCATCGTACAGGTGTTGGATCATCGCTTCCAACCAATCGCTTCGGCACAGGCGAAGGCACCACAGGACAGCAAAGCGCCGTCATTCACCGTCACGCTCTCGTACACCTCCAGTTACCGGTCCGGCGCTCAGGAAGGAATCGTGGAACTCGTCTATAGCGGAGGCGCTCCCTCCGACTATGGTGTAGTCATGGTGAAAGTCCTGATCGACCCATAACGAAGACATGGCGGCCAGCGTGCGTACTCGGACACCACCTGGCGGATTTGGGAGAGAGCGAAAGTAGAGGGCAAGCTGCCTTTGGATAAGGGCTTACTGGCGTGGCAGCACACGTTGGCTGGCCCGTTCTCACTTCGCCGCCAAGAAAGGAAAGGGAAAACGCTGTGACTGGAGACCGTCAGCACGCTGTTTCAGCAACCACAACCAACAACTCACGACAAGCAGGAATGGAAGTTCCTGCATATGGGACGAAGGACCGGCTTTATTATCTCGACTGGCTGCGCATGTTGGCCGTGCTGGGCGTCTTTTACGCCCATGCGGCCTGGCTCTTCGATCTGCTCTACGCCTGGCGCATCGAGAGTATGGGCAACGCTTACGCACTGGTTGTTTTCGGAAACCAGTGGGGCATGGCGCTCTTTTTCGTGCTGGCTGGGGCGAGCGCCTGGTTCTCGCTCGGCTCCAGGACGCCCCGTCAGTTCATCGGCGAGCGTGTTGCACGCCTGGTGCTGCCCTTTCTCGCTGGCGTCCTGCTTATCGCGCCTCCCCAGGCGTATTTTATGGACCTGAGCCGCTCTCTCTTTCACGGCTCGTTTCTCCAGTACTACCAGCAATATTTTCTTCAGCAGCAGTTCAGCTGGAACCCACAATCCCTGGTGGGCTATGGATTTCACCTCTGGTTTCTCGCCTTTCTCTTCCTGTACTCCTTGCTCTCGCTTCCCCTCTTTCTGTCCCTAAGACGCGCACACGGTCAGCGTTTCATTGCCTGGCTGGCCGCTGTAGGCGAGCGACGAGGGGGGCTGTTCCTTCTGGTGCTTCCGCTCGCGCTAATCCAGGTGACGCTGCGTGCGGCATTCCCCGAGTATCAAGGATGGGCCGATTTCGTGAGCTGGCTGGTGTACTTCTTGTACGGTTATCTGCTGGTTGCGCATGCGTGCTTGCAGCAAGCCATTCGCCGACAGGGTCTGCTGGCGCTGGCGGTCGGCTGTGTCAGTCTCCTGAGCATCCTGGTAATGATGTTTGGCCCTGATGCGGTCCAGGTCTGGCAAAATGTCCCGAGCTACTCGCTCGCGTATGAGCTGGGACAGCTCCTGTTCAGCATCACCTGCTGGTCGCTGATCCTCCTGGCGCTCTGGTTCGGCATGCGCGTGCTGAATGTTGACAAAGCACTCATCAGGTACGCCAACGGAGCCATTGTACCCTTCTACGTCTTGCATTATCTACCGATTTCCGTGTTGACCTTCCTCGTGCTTCGATGGGAGATGCCCATGGCAGTCCGCTTCGTGGTCGTAACAACGCTGGCGCTACTGACGACGCTGCTGGTCTACAATCTGCTCATCAAGCGTATTGGCATGCTGCGCTGGTTGTTTGGCATGAAATCGCCCCAGCGAAGTTGATGGACCCCTACTACAGTTGAGAGTCACAAGCCTCTGGTGAGAATGCTATGCCTTTACTTCTTAGATAATCTGGCGCGTTTCTCTGTTAACGGTCAATAGAAATGGGCCACAGAGTCCGAGAGCCGTTGAGCTTCATCGAGGAGGGATGGTTCCCCCCGTCTGTCGCTCCAGGTACGCCTGCACGCCAGTGCGAACCGTCGGGTAGAGGTGTTCAGAACCAATGCGTTCAACTAGTACTACAGTGGTGGTTATGATATACTAGGAGGAAAAAGAACAAAGGAGGAAGAACCCCCATGAACGTGGAAGGCCTTTCAGCATATGCGTCGCCCGAAGAGGTGTGGACGAGTCTGTTCGAGACGCTGTGTGAGCGCATCGGCCCGTGTTTTGCCCGGTCAGAAACCCGCGCAGGAGTAAGCGCGTATCTGCGCGGATTGCTCTCGCCCATTGA
>Ga0307374_10014827_pt1 | contig 10569 bp, 5 predicted proteins | sample OX3MG_FD_202532 | JGI IMG/M metagenome (GOLD analysis project Ga0307374, IMG submission 202532) | Soil microbial communities from Risofladan, Vaasa, Finland - OX-3 | ecosystem: Environmental > Terrestrial > Soil > Coastal area > Acid sulfate soil | place: Finland: Risofladan, Vaasa | collected...
AGCGCCAAAGAAATAAAAGTGGTGCGCGTATAAAATGGATGTTCACGCCGGAAAAAGCTCGCGCCAAAATGGCCCGCGCTTACCCAACCCCACTCAACGAGTCATAATCCCTGTGCAGAGGTACTAGCTTATTGATCAATAGTAGGGGGAGCTGGGGGGAAGACAGTGGCGATCGACCACTCACAATTTGGCACCTAATCGTGATAGTATGGTGTCGTCGCGCTGAATCCGTAAGATTCTGGCGTTCGACCATTCGTAACTCCTCATCAGACACATGCTGACATCAACTCCAATTGCGCCGAAAAAGTTTCTGACGAACCAGGGCGAAAACACCCTGAGTAAGCGTCTGGAAAAAATCCTGCCCCTCACCGAAGGTTTCGATTGTCTCGTAGGATACTTCTTTATCAGCGGTTTTTTCCGACTCTATCCCGCGCTCGAACCGGTCAGGAAAATACGCATCCTGATCGGCCTGAGAAACGAACAGGTGATTCACGGGCTAATCCGGATTGCTAATGACGACGCAGAGGAAGGCACCCCGTCTACTGCCGAGATAAAGAATACCTTCGGCGGAATGATGCGGAGCGAGCTGATAGAGGCATCAGACACCCTCGCGATCGAAACCGGCATTCGAAAATTCATCGAATGGATTCGCTCGGGCAAGCTGGAAGTGAAGCTTTATCGGGAGCAAAATATTCACGCGAAGGTTTATATTATGACGCCGGCCCATCCGGTGCCCGACGTGAACCACGGTTACGTGATCACGGGTTCGAGCAATTTTTCACATAGCGGCTTGGAAGGAAATTTAGAGTTTAACGTCTTGCTCGCGGAGCCGGAGGAACATGACTACGCGCTGCATCGGTTCAATGAACTTTGGAAAGACGCCGTCGATGTTAAAGACGTTCACGACACGATCGTCGCCACAGTGGAAAAGGACTCTCCGTTCGCTTTTTTCACTCCGTTTGAGTTGTATCTGAAGTTTCTCGCCGACTATTTTCGCGATTATTTGGGCGACCGCTCGAAGCTGAACATCGAGAACCTGCCGCAAAACTTCAAGAAGCTGCAATACCAGGAAGACGCCGTCTTCACTGCGCAGCAGATGCTGAAGACCTACGGAGGCGTCTTCCTGTCCGATGTTGTCGGTCTCGGTAAGACCTTCATGTCAGCTCTGCTCGCTCTGCAACTCGACGGACGTTGCCTCGTGATCGCATCGCCGAGCCTCCTCGATGAAAACAGTCCCGGCTCATGGCCCCGCGTGTTTCGCGACTTCTGCATCCCCGGACACAAGTGTGTTTCGATTGGAAAGCTGGAAGAAGTTCTGGACCAAGGCGTAGAATTTTACAAATACGTCTTCATCGATGAATCGCACCGGTTCAAGGGAGATTCCACGAAGCGTTATGAGCTGCTGACGCGTATTTGCCAAAACAAGGGCGTAATATTGGTTTCTGCTACTCCTTACAACAACACGCTCGATGATATCTATAGTCAGTTGAAGCTGTTCCAACCGCCGCGCAACAGCACGATCCCTGGCCTTCGCAATTTGGAAGCGTTTTTCGATAAGCTTCGAAATCGGATCAAGGGGCTTCATCGCCTCGACGATGCTGAGAACTACATAGCGGCGGTCGAACTGAATGCTCAAGAGCTTCGGGATCGTGTGCTAAAATATATTATGGTGCGCCGTACGCGCCGCGAGATTGAGGAATTCTACGGCGACGATCTAAAAAAACAGAAGATTTGGTTTCCTAAGGTCAATGATCCCGTCCCACTACTTTACCAACTGAATCGAGCGGAGAGCGCAGTCTTCACGAGTACGTTGGAGAGCATTACCAGCTCAGACTTTCACTACGCCCGATACCAACAGTTGAATCCGCTCTATTACACCGGGCGTATCGAGGATCAGGCTGTGCAGGGTCAGCGCAACCTCGCGACGTTCATGAAAATCCTCCTGGTAAAACGGCTCGAAAGCAGCTTCCACGCATTTCAGGAAACCCTCGGCAGGTTTATCAAATCTCACGAGCTCGTTCTGCAAGCCTTCGATGACGGGTTCGTTTATACGAGCCAGAAGCACAGTCGCAAGGTGTTAGAGTTTTTAGAGGAGGGTGATGACGATGCCATCGAGGCTCTCATTCAGGAAGAAAAAGCAGAAAAGTTTTCCGCATCGAAGTTCACTCCGATCTTCCGAGAGCACGTTGCATCAGACTTAGCCAAATTGCGTGCGATCCGACGGTCTTGGACCGGTATTAAGCGCGACCCAAAATGGACGGAATTTAAGCGTGAACTGACGACGCTACCGAACTTTAAGACGGGTAAACTAATTATTTTCAGCGAGTTCGCGGATACCGCCGAATATCTGGCGGAGCGCATCAGAGAGGAAGTGGAAGAAAAGACGCTACTCTTTAGCTCTGCATCGAGCCCTGAGCTACGTCGCGAAGTGATCGCGAACTTCGATCCCAACACGAGAGAGCCCAGCGATGATTATCGCATTCTCGTGACTACCGATGTGCTCGCGGAAGGCGTCAACCTGCATCGCTCGGCCACTGTCATCAATTACGATATTCCATGGAATCCAAGCCGCATGATGCAGCGAGTTGGGCGCGTGAACCGCGTCGGCACCAAGTTTAAGATTCTTTTCACTTACAACTTTTTTCCGACCGATGAGGGCAACGATGAGATCGCGTTGACCGAAGCCGCCAAGTCGAAGATTCGCGCGTTCATCACTCTGCTAGGCAATGATGCTCGGCTTCTGACAGGCGACGAGGAGATAACCTCGCATAATCTTTTCGATCGCATCAACTCGAAGGAAGCGGTCGATGGCGATGGCGCCGAGCCGAAAAGCGAATTGAAGTATCTGCGGCAGATTCTCGACGTGAAGGAAAGGCAGCCGGAGCTCTTCCAGCGCATTCTTGCCTTGCCAAGAAAGGCGCGTTCAACCCGCTCACACGCGCCAGAACCGTCCCCAGCGAATCATCCAGATGTCTTACCGCCGGCAGACCGCCCGGCTCTCATTACCTATTTCCGACAGGGTCGTCTTGATAAATTCTTTCTATCGCATGGGGGCAATGACCACGCAGAGGAAATCGACTTTTTCACAACCGCCGAAACCCTTGAAACGACGGCCAAGGAGCAGAGGCAAGAAATTCCGCCCGAGCAGTTTTACCCATTACTGGATAAGAACAAGAAAGGCTTCCAAACGGTCACAACGCCAAGTATTGAAACCGTGTTGCCGGCGACGGCGTCAGGTAGCGGTAACGAGGCCATAATCTTGAAGAGGCTTCGCGCGAAAAGTTTCCGCAGCTCGGGTGCGCTGCGGCCGGAGGATCGGAAGTTCGCGCATTCCGTTCACCAAATCATTTCCGATGGGCGCGTCGGCAAGCACACCATTCGCAAAGTGAAAGAGGCATTCGAGAAGACCGACGATCCTGTTGAGATGGTGGCGATCCTTCGAAGGGAAGTCGCTAGCCAATATCTTGTTGGGCCCACTCAAAAACAGGATAAGAATGCTCCTCCCGCGCCGCGTGAAGTGATCCTTTCTTCTTATCTGGCCTAACCATGGATAAGACGACCGCCCAACGAATCGTCCGCGACACGTTTAAGGCGGGATTTGATCGCAAGCGCTATCGCGACTTCATCAACGAACTCTGTAATGGCTTCGACGAATCTACCGCGCAAAATATGGGTGTGCCGGCCGCTTTTTCACCACACATCAAATCGTGCCAGCGTCTAGGCACGTTCGCATCGTCGGATGGTGAGCTGGCCGACGTACTGATTGTTCAGCTCACTGAGTCATACAAACTGGAGCGCACTCGGACGGCCCTTCGTGATTTCGTTGCACACGCGCTCAAGCGCGGCGATGGCAGTGATAACTCATACAAAGAGGCCGGGCTCGTCGCGTTCGTTGCTCCCGATTCGCGGTCCTGGCGCTTCTCGTATGTCCGTATGGAATACGAAACCAAGCGCAACCCGAACACCGGCAAGATCCGGGCCGAGGAGCGGCTAACACCCGCGCGTCGTTATTCCTACCTTGTCGGTACTGATGAGGAGTGCCACACAGCGCAGACGCGCTTTCTATTCCTCCTGCAAAACACAATCGACAGTCCGACGCTAGCTCAAATCGAGGAAGCTTTCAGCGTCGAGTCCGTCACTAAGGAATTTTTCCGCGAGTACACAAGGCTCTTTGAAGACACTGAGGTCGCCCTGGCCGCTATCGTGAAGCACAACAAAGCCGTGCGCGACGAATTCAGGGCCAAGGGCGTCAGCACCGTGGACTTTGCGAAGAAGCTCCTGGGCCAAATCGTCTTTCTTTATTTTGTGCAGAAAAAGGGTTGGCTCGGAGTCGCCAGAGAAGGGAAATGGGGCGACGGCCCGCGCAATTTTATGCGCGTGCTGACCGATGGGGCCATCCAAGAAAAGAAGCATCTTTTTACCGATGTTCTCGAACCGCTCTTTTACAATACGCTGGCCACGGATCGTGGCGCAGAGGCTTGGTGCAAGACTTTCAATTGCCGCATCCCCTTCCTCAACGGCGGTCTGTTTGAGCCGCTCGCTGGTTATGAATGGGAAGATAGCGACATAGACCTGCCGAACAGTCTGTTTACGAACAAGCAATCGTCGCTCGCCGGTGATGTTGGCACGGGCATCATTGATGTATTCGACCGCTTTAATTTCACGGTCAACGAAGCTGAGCCTCTTGAAAAAGAGGTAGCCATTGACCCCGAGATGCTCGGCAAGGTTTTTGAAAATCTTATTGAGGAGAACAGGCGAAAAGGTCTAGGCGCATATTATACCCCGCGCGAAATCGTCCACTATATGTGCCAGGAAAGTCTCATCAACTACCTCGATAATGGATTGAACTATCCTGTCAAACCCATTGGCGCTGCCACGCCGCTGCCGGCGAATCAGCCGCGATTATTTATAAATTCAGACGAGAAATCGAAGCCGAAGCTTGGCCAACTGGAATTTACCGAACCGGGTGGCCGCAATATGGTTCCGCGCGATGAACTTGTAATGTGGATTCAACAGAGTGACCAATACGCGCACTATGCTGTCGCCATCGCCGCAGGCACAAAGGGGGACCATTATCCCAAGCCTCCCGACTCCATCCGCAAATATGCTCAAGAGATAGACGCTCTGCTCCGCGACATCACCGTCTGCGATCCGGCCATAGGTTCTGGTGCCTTTCCGGTCGGCATGATGACTGAGATTGTCCGCGCACGCACTGCGCTCACACCCTACTTCAAAGACCTGGCAGAACGAAGTGTTTACCATTTAAAGCGGCACGCCATTCAGAACTCGCTTTACGGCGTGGACATCGACGTAGGCGCGGTTGAAATTGCCAAGCTGCGGCTTTGGCTCTCGCTCGTCGTGGACGAGGAGGATGTGCAGGAAATTAAGCCGCTACCTAATCTCGACTACAAGATCGTTGTCGGAAACTCACTGCTAGGCGTGGAAAAGACTCTCTTTAACCAAGCAAAATTCAACCGCCTGGAGGAGTTAAAGCCGAAGTTCTTCAATGAATCCGATCGGAAGAAAAAGGCTCAATTCAAGCAGCAAATTGAAGCTTTGATACACGAGCTGACGAACGGCCGCGAAGCGTTCGACTTCGAGATATATTTTTCCGAGATCTTTCACGCCAAGAGGGGCTTCGACGTTGTAATAGCGAACCCTCCATATGTCTCCGTCGAGAAATTCGCGCGCACCAGCTTACAAATCGAGTGGAAGCGGAAGTTTAAGACCTACGCGTCAAGGGGGGACATTTATTGCTTCTTCTACGAGCAAGGACTGGCGCTGCTACACCAAGGTGGGGTACTGACTTTCATTAGCTCCAATAAATTCCAACGCGCCGGATATGGCATTGGCCTGCGGCAGCTTCTGACCTCTCAGCGGATTCTGACTTTGATTGATTTTTGTGAGCTGCCCGTGTTCGCCGCGGCAACCGATCCAATGATTGTGATTGTAGAAAAAGACTTACCCAACACATCCGTCAAATTTCCTGTCCTAGTCGTCAAAGATGAGGGTGAATTTGGTTCGCTTAGGCAATCCCTCGCGACTCGCGCATCTCGCTACAAGGTGGATCAGTTAAAAAGTGGGGGCTGGTCGCTGGAGGGCATCGACGGCCTGGCACTAGTCGAAAGTCTCCGCACCAAGGGCACTCCACTCGGTGAGTACGTGAAGGGTAGATACTACTACGGCATCAAAACCGGCCTGAACGAAGCTTTTGTCATCGACCGCGATACACGAGACCGATTAATCCGTGACGACCGGAAGTCCGCCGAATTGATCCGGCCATGGATAGGCGGGAAGGATATTAAGCGATGGGCTTATGAGTTCCGCGATCTTTACGTCATCATCGTGCGCTATGGCTTCCACGCGGAACTTAAAAGGTACCCCGCTATCCTCCGTCACCTTTCGAAATTCGAGGCTAAGCTTAAAGCGCGCGGCCAATGCAGGACATCTCGCAGCGGAGCTAACTCGGGACAGCATCACTGGTTGGAGCTGGACAATAACCCGTCATTGGAGTTTCTGTCTCTATTCGATGAAGAAAGAATAGTCCTACCTATAATCAAAAAGACCCATGGGTTCTCCTTTGTGAAAGGAGGAAGTTGTTCGAATGATAAAACAACATTTCTCATTTCTTCAGATGCGCTTTTTTTGTTGGCGATTTTGAATTCTTCTGTAATTAACTGGCTTGTCAGGATGGAGTTTCCTGTACTCGGTGATCCATGGACTGGGGGACGAATCGAATATCGTGCAGCAAAGGTCAAAGGGCTTCCGATACCGCCCGCCAGCACAACGGATAAATCTCGCCTTAGCAAATTGGCTGAGCGAGCAGCCGTATTGGCGGCGGCGGACGACGGTGCCGCATTGGGAAAAATCGAGCGAGAAATTGACGAGATCGCTTATCGCCTCTTCGGCTGCACCTCAGCCGAAATAGCGCAAATCGAAACTGCCTTGGCGAATACGCGCGGGACAAGCACCGAAGATGACGACGGCGGGGAATAGCGGCAAGGCGGGCGGTCCAATGGGAATGTTGGCAAGCCCGCTCGATGCTTTTCAGCTGGCCGCAAATCATGAGCACCTAGCGGACCGGCGGCGTCGAGTGTCCAAGAAGAGTTAAAACCGAACCCATTGGCGGCGTGAGCAATCCGCCGTAGTTTTGTTATATTAGCGGAGCCGCTGTCATGCCTCGGAAAACTGGGGAAGTCGCGAGCATTTCCAATATGCAAATGATTTCAAAGAAGCGCGCCCTTGACAAGATTTACAAGCGGCGGGACCGCTATGAAATCCCGGATTGGCAAAGAGAGGAAGTTTGGGATACCGGCAAGAAGCAACAACTGATCGACAGTATTTTGCGCGGTTGGAAACTGCCAAAGTTCTATCTTTTCAAAACTGCGGACGAGCCCGAGGAGTTTGAGGTTGTCGACGGGCAGCAACGTCTGATGGCTATCTTTGAATTTTTCGACAATATGTTGCCGCTGTCTCCAAGTTCAGCGAAGGCATTTAAGGGGCGATTGTACAAAGATTTGCCTTCAGGCGTATCCGATGGCTTCGATGATTTCGAAATAGAATATGACGAGATTTCTGATGCAGACGAAGAGGACATCAAGGCCTTTTTTCAGCGGCTCCAACAAGGTCTGCCGTTGACGAGCAGCGAGAAGCTGAACTCCGTTCATAGCAAGCTGCGGGATTTTTGTCGCGATCTGGCGAAGCATTCATTTTTCAAGAATAAGGTCGCCTTTGCCGACAAACGATACGCTTTTTTTGATGTTGCGGCAAAAGTTGGCGTGATTGAAATTGAAGGATTGGATGCGAGCCTCCGTTTTGATGATGTGCAGGCGACGTTCGAGAGTCAATCAAACTTCTCATCGCGCTCCGCAGTCGGTCAGCGGATAAACGAAACATTGGATTATCTTGATAAGGCCTTTCCTGCAAAAAGCCGAGAGTTGCGGAATCGAACCGTCGTTCAGTCGGTCGCCACGGTCGCTGCAGTAATCATAGCGACCGGGCGAGGAGGCGGTCATGAAAAGCAGTTTCATGATTTCGTCGTGGGATTTGTAGCAGAACTTTCCAGGCAGGTTGAACTCGGTCTCGAAGCTACAGACGAGGACTACATAAAATTCCAACAATCGATAAATGCAAACGTGCGAGGCGGAGTCCGAACGCGTCACGAAATTCTTGTCCGAAAGCTATTACGCGCCCATCCGAATTTTGCACAGGTGTTCGACCCCACTACAGTTGCGGCCAGCGGCGTAACCGGTGAGGTAAAGCGGCTAGGCGACACCGTTAGCAAGCTTATAGAGCAAGCAAACACTGCGTACGCCGCGAAGCACGGGAAGGATTTGTTCAAGCCGACGAATAAGACGGTCGCTGCATTGCAAAATATGCAGCGCGCGGTGAAGAGCTATTCTGCCTATAAGGATTTTGTCGGCGAGCTTTATTTTGTGTTTTGGGAGAGTGTTGGAAACCGGCTCGATACGCACATGCCTAACTCCTATAAAGACGTTAATGCCTTGCGTACCGATTTGGAGCATGACCTAGATCATGGCAAGCACAAGAAGGTGGCGGCGAAGAGGAGGAAAATGTCTGCAGTATTTTCGAAGTATGCGAGCGCTGCGACGCCGTCTACACTCGCACCGGAGCATTTCGTTGTCATGCAGGCGAACTTGCTCTCGGCAATAGAGGCAGATACTCGCGCGCTGATCAAGAAACTGTAGCGCGCCTGGAAAGAGTGAGGTCGTATCCGCGCAGGACGCGATCTATCTCGGTGTCATTGGTGACACCGAGATTTTGCGAATGGCGCACGGCCGACGCCAGCTTCTCACCGGCCAGCGCCCAGCCGCGCGCTTTCGACTCCGCATCATTCCCAAACGCTCGGGTCCTCGCGGAGAAGTCGGCCAGCGGCCAGCTCTTTTCGGAAATAAGCTGCGCGTTTCTCGGCCGCCTTTTTGGTCTTCTGGCGCGAGAGAGTGCTGCTGCCGTTGTCGTCCTCAAAGGTCACGCGCCAACCTTTTGTGCGACCGGTAATTTCCGCATACGCGCTTTCGGGTTCGACGAAGATGCGAAGAGGCGAGTTCGCGTCCAAGAATCGACCGAGAACGAGAACGTCCCGGTATATGTGGTCGCGGGGACGGCCGGCTTCCTGGTAATGTTTCTGCTCTGCGTCGCAGCAGTACATGAAGAGGTGATGCAGAGCGTAATAGGTCTTAGTATCGAGTTGCATAGACTGATTAATGATAGCGATTAAAGTTAGCTGCTAAGGTCGCATTTCGCGACATGCTCTTCTCGTGGCGAGCGGACAGGGCCCCCGGGTCAAGCCCAAGGGGTGTGGGCAACTCAACGAGTTGTCCATCGCCCCGCCGCGGCTTGACGCGGGGATGCCGCCGCCACAATTAGAAGAGCGTCGCGAATATCAGCGGTCAGCTGTGTGCAGGCATAAGGTTGCGCGGCCGAGGCACTTCCGCAGTATTGGAATACGGGCTCAAACGAGGCCGCGCCTCTTCTGAGCGGAAGCACGGCTTACCCGCCGCGTGAGCGGCGGGTAAGGGCGCGTCAGTAGGATGCTATAATGAGGCAAGGTTCTCCTGTCTCAGCTTCCTTGCGCGCGCACAACTCCACGAAATCGCTGTAGCTGCGCAGGACGCGATTGACCTCGGTGTCATCGGTGACACCGTAGATTTCGCGCTCGCGCTGCTCGGCAACGACCAAGGTGGCCGGCAGACGATCCCGGAGCGTGTCGGCGTAGATCGGCACGCGAAGCTCCTCGAACGCTTCCGGCACGAGGACCTTCGTCGCATACGGCTCGCCGTGATACGCCTCGCGGAGATAGCCGACGTGACCGTGCTCCGCACTGAAGCCGGTGATCTGGGCGGCCTTTTCCGCCTCGCTCATGCCGTCCCACTCGGCATAGATATCGATACCCATAGAATTGGTAATGAGAGCTGATAAATCGAACCGATCAGCGTCGCCTGGCGCGGCCGATGTACGGGTTCACCGGCTTCGGCAAGTCGGTGAGAGGAACGTACTTGAGGCACGCGCAGCCGGCGCGTCGACATCGTCCGCGGATACGCCGCGGGTGATCGCGCCGGCATATGCAATCCGGCGCCGAACATGCGGGCGACGTCCAGTCATGATCTCCCCCGCGATGGAAGCAGTTCGAACAAACGGGCATAACGATTTGTGAGTAAGCGCTGATAAGACGACCTCCCGCGGCGCGTTCGCTCCGCAAGACGCTCTCTGGCGCAGCGGCCGACACTCGCGCGGTCAAGGGGAAAAGCCCACCTGGAAGGGAAGTCGCAGCCCATCGGGACATGCGACCCTTGACGGCGCGATGCGGCCGCTACCATGAGAGAGCGTGCGGAGCGAACCCAAGGGTCATTTACGCGCGCATTCCCTGCCGGGGATCCTTTTGAGCGACGACGGCAGGTTCGTCGCTTTAGCGACGCTCCTGCTGATCGGAGCCCGGTGCCCGACGCGGGGTCGCGACGGCGTTAGCCGGCGCGGCGGCGGGCACCCTTGATGGGTGGGTTGGGCGGCAGGCGTGAGACTGCGCATAACGGACGCCCGCGGCGGACTATC
>Ga0307374_10014830_pt1 | contig 10569 bp, 9 predicted proteins | sample OX3MG_FD_202532 | JGI IMG/M metagenome (GOLD analysis project Ga0307374, IMG submission 202532) | Soil microbial communities from Risofladan, Vaasa, Finland - OX-3 | ecosystem: Environmental > Terrestrial > Soil > Coastal area > Acid sulfate soil | place: Finland: Risofladan, Vaasa | collected...
TCCGGCGGAATGAGGATCCGACCCTGGCGGTCGAACTCCGCGTTCGCGGCCTCGGCGAACACCATGCGCCGGAACGTCCGGGCGTCCGGGTCGCTGATGGAGAGCGCCGAGACCCGGTCCGCCAGCGGCTCCCAGGCCGACATCGGGTATAGGGAGAGGCAGCGGTCGATGCCACGGGTGATCACGACGTCAGCGCCGAGCGCCTCGCGAAAGCGCGCGGGGATCGCGAGCCTGCCCTTGGTATCCAGGCTGTGGCTGAAGCGACCCAGGAACACGCACCCCCACCTTTCGTGGCGCCCCCGGCCCCACGCCGTCGTCCCTCGTCACCCGCGGAGGCGTCGCGCCCCACGCAGTCCCACGTCCGAGCGGGTTATCCACATGGAGCCCCACTTATCCCCACGGGTCCCCACCCTTGTCCACATTATACATACGTACACCCACTTCGCAATGAACTTTATGGCAACTTGCCAGCGCGACCGTACAGGTTGTTCGTTCGGAACACACCCCGGCTGCGTCATCGTGGGAACGCATCCGCGTCAGGGTGCCGCGCCGCGCCGCAGTGCCGCCGGATCTTCACGCCGCGCCGGACGCCGTGTACTATCGTGGTCGAAGACGGACCTCCGGGACGCGTGCCGCGAGCGTATCGGACTACTCGACGCCGCGTGACGCCTGCGAGCCGGCGGCGCCCGAAAGGTCGGCAGCTCGGCGTCGCCAGGTCGGCAGGTCGAATGGAAGAAAGGGGAAGCTCTCGCATGGACTGGCAGGAAACCGCGGTCCCTCCGCGCGTCAAGACGGCCGCGATCGTGATCATCGTCGCGTCCGTCTGGGCGTTCATCTCGCCCTTCGCCCTCCACTACAACCACATCCCGCACGCCATGTGGAGCACGATGGGCATCGGGATGGTGAGCGCGTTCATCGTCGGGCTCCGCGTCTCGGGTGCCCAGCAGGCCGGCTGGATGAGCCTGCTCAACGCGCTCTTCGGTATCCTGCTGATTATCGCGCCGTTCGTCCGCGGCGATGCGAGCCGTCTCAACATCGTGATCAACGACGTGGTCATCGGCGCGATTATCACGGCCTTTGCGATCTGGGCCTTCACCGGCACGCGCAGCCTGGTGTCGCACGCGCCGACCGCGCACCACGCCTGATCTGGCTGATCGCCAACCCAGGATTCCAGCATCGAGGGGCGCCGATCGGCGCCCCTCGTCCGCTCACGGCCTGTACCGAAGTTGGCCAAACGGACTCTTACTCGTCGGCCTCGACCAGCGCGAGGCGCGTCCCGATCTGCACCGTCTGGCCCGGGACGACGTCGACGATGCGCACGACGCCGTCGTGCGGCGCCGTGATCTCATTCTCCATCTTCATCGCCTCGATCACGCAGACCAGCGCCCCTGCCCGCACCGTCGCGCCGACCTCCACCGCGACCGAGAGGACGGTGCCCTGGATCGGGCTGGTGATGTCCTCTTTACCGGTCGGCACCGGCGCGCTGGGCCGGGATCGCGGCCGGGCGGTTCCACGGCGCGGCGTGGCAGCCGCGACCGCCGCGCGCGCATAGAGCCGCACGTCGAAGCGCTTGCCTCCGACCTCGACCACGTACTCCTCAGGCGCCTCGACTCCGTCGGCCTCCGGCACCCCAACCCCGCTTGCCGGAACCATGCCTTCCAGTACCTCGGGATGCCGCTCGATAAAGCGGGTGTCGAAGTCACCGCGGCGGAAGTCCGGCACGGCGATCACGGCGCGGTCGAACGGGATCGTCGTCGCAACGCCCTCGACCCGGAAATCCCTCAGCGCCCGATCCAGACGCGCCAGGGCCTCGTCGCGGTCACGGCCCCAGACGACGAGTTTGGCGATCAGCGAGTCGTAGGCCGGCAGGATGACGTAGCCCACCTCGGCGGCGCCGTCCACTCGCACGCCAAACCCGACCGGCGGCCGGTAGTCGGTGATGCGTCCGGGCGTCGGCGCAAAGCCGCGTCCCGGATCCTCGGCGTTGATGCGGCACTCGATGGCGTGCCCGCGCAGCGGCAGGCCGTCCGCGAACGAGAGCGGCAGCCCCGCGGCCACCTGGATCTGCTCCCTGACGAGGTCGATCCCCGTCACGAGCTCGGTGACCGGATGCTCGACCTGAATGCGCGTGTTCATCTCCAGGAAGTAGAAGTCGCCGTCCTGGAACAGGAACTCGACCGTCCCGGCGTTTCGGTAGCCAACCGCGCCGGCCAGCGCAACGGCGGTCTCTCCCATGCGGGCACGGGTGACCGCATCGATGGCCGGTGACGGGCTCTCCTCGATCAGCTTCTGATGCCGCCGCTGGATCGAGCAGTCGCGCTCTCCAAGTGACACGGCACTGCCGTGCGCATCGGCGAAGACCTGAATCTCCACGTGGCGCGGGTGGTCGAGGTAGCGCTCGACGTACACCGCGGGGTCGCCAAAGTAGCGCGCCGCCTCGCCCGAGGCGCCCTGCCAGGCATCGGCCACCTCGTCGGCGCTCCACGCGACCCGGAATCCGCGCCCGCCGCCGCCCGCCGCCGCCTTGACGGCGATCGGGTAGCCCTGCTCGTCCCCGAACGACCGCGCCCCAGCCGCATCGACCGGCCCGGCACTCCCCGGCACCACGGGCACGCCGGCCGCTCGCGCGACCCGCCGGGCCGCTACCTTGTCCCCCATCGCCGCGATGGCGTCCGGCGGGGGGCCGACGAACACGACTCCGGCGTCGGCACAGGCACGGGCGAAAGCGGCATTCTCGGCCAGGAACCCGTACCCGGGATGCACGGCGTCGGCGCCGGTCGCCTGGGCCGCCGCGACGATGGCGGCGATGTCCAGGTATGGCAGTGCCTGGTCGGACTGGATGTGAAAGGCCTCGTCGGCATAACGAACGTGCGGCGCATCGCGCTCGCCCTCGCCGTAGACGGCGACGGTTGGGATCCCGAGCTCGCGGCAGGCACGCATGATCCGGAGGGCGATCTCACCCCGGTTCGCGACCAGGATCTTGCGGAACAGGCGCCCCGCCTCCGCCAATGGTGCCTCCTACCCGTGCCCCGCGTGCTGCATCGAGCGCCGCGCCGCGCGGGCCCAACCGCTCGCCATCGGCGGGAGCAGCTCTTGATGGACCGCCGCGCGGCGCGCGGCATCCCTCCAGGGCGTGGCCGCCGGCGACGCTCCCAGCGCCTCGGGAGTCCGGCGCGACAGCACGGCGAGGATCGCCGCCAGCTCCGCGGCGGTCGCCGCTGGGGAAACCGACAGGATCGGCGCGGCGGTGACGTCCTTCGGCCCGATCATAGCGGGATGTTGCCGTGCTTGCGAGCCGGCACGGCGGCGCGCTTGCCGCGCACGGTCGCCAGCGCACGGATCAGCCAGGGCCGGGTCTGACTGGGAGCGATCACGTCGTCGATGTAGCCGCGGGAGGCCGCCTGGAACGGGTTGGCGAACTCCTGCTCGTACGCGGCGGCGAAGGTCCGCCGCGCGACCTCCGGGTCTTCGGCCGCCGCGATCTCCCGCCGCCGGATCAGGTTCACCGCCGCCTCCGGTCCCATCACCGCGATCTCCGCCGTCGGCCACGCCACGTTGAAGTCGGAGCGCAGCGCCTGCGACGACATCACCACGTAGGCGCCCCCATACGCCTTACGGGTGATCACCGTCAGCTTCGGCACCGTGGCTTCGCAGTAGGCGTACAGCAGCTTCGAGCCGTGCCGGATGATGCCGCCATACTCCTGCGTCGTTCCGGGCAGGAAGCCCGGCACGTCGACGAAGGTCACCAGCGGGATGTTGAACGCGTCGCAGAAGCGCACGAAGCGGGCTGCCTTGCTCGAGGCGTCGATGTCGAGCGTGCCCGCCAGCACGCGCGGCTGGTTGGCCACGAGGCCGGCGACGTAACCATCCAGCCGCGCCAGGCCGATCATGATGTTCGGCGCCCAGTGCGGCTGGATCTCGACGAACTCGCCGTCGTCCACGATGCGGGAGATGACGTCGTGCATGTCGTAGGCCTTGGTGCTCGTCTCCGGCACTACCGAGTCCAGCTCGGGGTCGGCCCGCAGGGGATCGTCATCGGGGACGACGTGGGGCGGGTCCTCCAGGTTGTTCGAGGGTAGAAAGCCCAGGAAGTGGCGGGTGAGCTCGAAGAGGTCGGGCTCGTCCTCGGCGGCCAGGTGGGCGACGCCGCTGACGCTGGTGTGCGTCACCGCCCCGCCGAGCTGCTCGTGGGTGACCTCCTCGCCGGTGACCGTCTTGATCACGTCCGGCCCGGTGATGAACATCTGGCTGGTGCCCTTGACCATGAAGGTGAAGTCGGTCATCGCCGGGGAGTAGACGGCGCCGCCGGCGCACGGCCCGGCGATCAGCGAGATTTGAGGCACGACTCCGGACGCCTGGACGTTGCGGTAGAAGACCTCACCGTAGCCGGCCAGGCCCTCGATGCCCTCCTGGATGCGCGCTCCGGCCGAGTCGTTGATGCCGACGATCGGACAGCCGATCCGCAGTGCCAGGTCCATGACCTTGACCATCTTCTCGGCGAACGCCTCGCCCAGGCTGCCGCCGAAGGCGGTGAAGTCTTGCGAGAAGACCGCGATCGTGCGTCCGTCGACCATCCCGTACCCCGTCACCACGCCGTCCCCGTACGGCCGGTTCCGCTCCAGCCCGAAGTAGGTTGAGCGGTGGCGGACCATCGCGTCCAGCTCGACGAACGAGCCGGGGTCCAGCAGCCGCTCGACTCGCTCGCGCGCCGACAGCTTGCCGCGCTGGTGCTGCCGGGCCTCGACGGACGCCTCCTGCTCCGCCATCGCCGCGCGGTGCTCGTCCAGTCGAGCCCGCCGCGTCCCCTGCTCTATCGCCATCCCACCACCTCGTCCCCCGTCCGGCGTACCGGTAGCGTCCGCTTACGGACCGCGCGGTCGGCCGGCCACGACCTCCAGCCACGCATTGTAGCCGGACCACGAGCACCGCCGCCGGTTGACACCGTCAGGAGTTCGGGCCCAGCATGCGGGCCGCACACCGCCGGGTGTCACCTTGTACCCCGCTCGACCCCGCGTATATCATGGCGCGTATGAAGTATCCCTGCGAGCCGGCGCGGAGTCCCGTGCGCCTCGGTACTCCGGAGCCGGCAGGGTCTTGCCCGCAAGGGGCCGGGTGGGCACCGGGTCCCATCGATGACCGGTGGGACCATTCGATGAGGAAGGAGCTCCCATGACCGCCAATCCCGACCCGGGCGACCGGACCGTGACTCCGCTCGCGCGTCAGTACAGCCGGCGAACCCTGTTCCGACTGTCGGCCGCCGCGGGGGCAGTCGGCGTGGTCGGCGGGCTGCTCGCCGCCTGCTCGTCTCAGCCGTCCAATACCGGCACCACGTCGAACGCCCCGACGACCTCCACCCAGGGCAGCACCGGCGCCGGCGCCACCAGCACCACGACCGCGGCGACGCCGTCCGCCGCCAGCACCACGGCGGCGCAGGCCACACCCGCTCCCGCCAAGGGCGGCACCATCTCTATCGGCATCGACCAGGAGCCGCCGACGTTCGACCCGCACGCCTCGCCGTCGGCCATCACCTTCTACATCACGTCGTCGGCCGGCGAGTCGCTCATCTACATGGACACCAGCCGGCAACTCAAGCCGTGGCTCGCCACCTCCTGGGAGGCAGCCTCGGACGGCATGTCCTTCACCTTCAAGCTCGCCAGCGGCGTGATGTTCCAGGACAACACGCCGTTCAACGCCGCCGCGGTCAAGTGGAACTTCGACCGGATCGTCGACCCGAAGTTCACCGCGGGCGCCGCACTCCAGGCGTTGGGCAGCTATAAGGCCACCGACGTCGTGGATGACGCGACGGTCACGGTGAGCTTCAAGTCGGCCTACTCGCCGTTCCTGGTCAACGCGGCCACCCCGTTTCTGGCCATGCTCTCGCCGACCGGGACACCGAATCAGGGCAGCCAGGTCAACGGCGCTCCGATCCTGAGCGGCCCGTACCAGGTCACGAATTACGTCCCCAAGCAGTCCGTCACGCTCAAGCGCTGGGACGGCTACAACCGCACCGCGCCCTGGGCATCACAGTCCGGCCCGGGCTTCCTCGACACCATTGTCTGGAAGTTCATTCCTGAAGAGGGCACGCGCGTTGTCACCGTGCAGTCGGGCGAGACGCAGGCCATCGACATCACCCAGGCGCAGAGCCTGCCGCCGCTTCAGGGGTCCAGCCAGTTCAAGGTCATGACCCAGCCATGGATCGGCGTGCCGCTGGCGATGCTGCTGGTGGCGGATAATCCCCCCACCGACGACCTGGCCGTGCGGCAGGCGATCTGCTACGCCATCGACAAGGACACCATCCTCAACACGCTCTACAAGGGGATCGGGACCAAGGCCATCGGCCCGCTGGTCGCCGCGATGATCGACGACCCGTCGTTGCGCGCGTACTACCCCTTCGACGTCAACAAGGCCAACTCGCTGCTGGACGGCGCGGGCTGGACGATGGGCAGCGACGGCATCCGCGCCAAAGGCGGCAAGCCGCTGAACTTCATCCTCAACGCCATCGACTACGGCAGCGGCCCAGACCCGACGTCCGTCCTGATCCAGGCGCAGCTCAAGAAGATCGGAATCCAGGTCCAGATCAAGTCCCAGGCGCGCGCGCCCTGGTACGAAGACAACTACAAGGGCGTCGACAACGGGATGTCGCTCTTCCTGCGGTCTGGTGACTACGACGCGCTCTACTCGCTCTTCTACTCGGGGAACATCGGCACCAACTTCAACTGGGCCCGGGTCAAGGACCCGACCATCGACCAGATGCTCATTCAGGGTCGCACCGAGGCGGATCCGACCAAGCGCAAGGCAATTTACCTGCAACTGGAGCAGAAGATCATGGACATGGCCGTGATCGTGCCGCTCGTCGATCAGCTCTCGGTCTTCGTGCTGCGCAGCAACGTCGCCGGCATGCTCTTCACCGGCTTCACCTACCCGGTGGTCAACGACATGTCGCTCTCGAAGTAGCACGCGCACGATCGTTAGGACTAGCGGCGATGTACGCATACTTGCTCCGGCGAATCTTGGTGACGATTCCCGTGATGTTCGGGGTGCTGCTGCTCGTCTTCTCGATGCTTCACCTCGTGCCCGGCGACCCGGTGAAGCTAATGCTCAGCGAGTTCCAGACCAGCCCGCAGCAGATCGCGCTGGTGCGGGCGCAGCTCCACCTGGACGAGCCCCTGCCGGAGCAATTCGGCCGCTACGTCTGGGGTGCCCTGCACGGTGACCTCGGCTACTCGATCCGAGACCGGCGTCCCGTCTCGTCCGACATCATGGATAACCTGCCCTCGACGCTGGAGCTGGCGCTGGCCGGCATGCTGATCGCGGCGCTGATCGGGGTAACCCTGGGGATCGTCGCCGCGATCAAGCAGAACTCCTGGGCCGACATCGGCTCGATGTTCTTCGCCATGCTCGGCGTCTCCATGCCGAGCTTCTGGCTGGGACTGATCCTGATCTTCGCGTTTTCGCTGCACATTCACTTCTTCCCGGCGGTCGGCGCCAACGGCTTCCGCTCGTTGGTCCTGCCGGCGGTGACGCTCGGGCTCGGCGCCGCCGCGATCATCGCCCGGCTGACCCGGTCCAGCATGCTGGAGATCCTGCACCAGGAGTACGTCACGACCGCGCGCGCCAAGGGCGTGCGCGAGTGGCGGGTCATCGTGAGGCACGCGCTCAAGAACGCGCTCATCCCGGTCGTGACCATCTTCGGCCTGCAGTTCGGCCAACTGCTGGCCGGGACGGTGGTCATCGAGACGGTCTTCGGCCGGCCGGGCATCGGCCGGCTGATCGTCGACGCCATCCTCGCCAAGGACTTCCCGGTGGTCCAGGGCGTGGTCCTCGTGATTGCCGTCAGCTACGTCGTGGTCAATCTGCTGGTCGACCTGACCTACGTGCTGCTCGATCCCCGGATCCGCTATGCGTGATCGGCCGAACGCTACGACGGGTCTTGCGCCATCCGAGGCGAGCGAGTCGACCCTCGCGCGCAGCTACCAGGTCACGCCACGCTGGCTCGACTTCCTGCGGCGCTTCCGGAGGAGCAAGGCCGCCGTGGTCGGGCTTGTCCTGCTGGTCCTGCTCGTGCTGATGGCCATCTTTGCCCAGGCCATCGCTCCGTCCGACCCCACCGCGGTCAACCCGGTCAACGCGCTCTACAGCCCCGGCTTCCCCTACCTGTTCGGAACCGACCAGTACGGGCGCGACGTGCTCAGCCGGGTGATCTTCGGCAGCCGCATCTCCCTGGTCATCGGGCTCATCTCGGTGGGCATCGCCGCCGCGTTTGGCGTGACGATCGGCCTGGTCTCCGGCTACTACTCGCGCTGGGTGGACAGCGTACTGATGCGCCTGGTCGACATCATGCTCGCCTTTCCGGGCATCCTGCTGGCGCTGGCGATCGTGAGCATCCTGGGGCCGAGCATCACCAACCTCATGGTCGCCGTCGGCATCTCGTCGATCCCGGTCTACGCCCGCCTGACGCGCGGCTCGGTGCTCTCCGCCCGCGAGGCCCTCTACGTCGATGCGGCGCGCGCCACCGGGGTGCCCAATCGACTGATCCTCTGGCGCCACCTGCTGCCCAACGTCGTCACGCCGATCATCGTGGCGGCCACCCTGGGCGTCGGCGCCGCCATCCTCGTCGCCGCGTCCCTGAGCTTCCTCGGTCTCGGAGCGCAGCCGCCGACCCCGGAGTGGGGCCGGATGCTGAGCGACGGCCGCGCCTACCTTGAATACCAGTGGTGGATCTCGACCTTCCCGGGGCTGGCGATCATGGTCACGGTCCTGGCGACCAACATGTTCGGCGACGGCCTGCGCGACTCACTCGATCCGCGCCTGAAGGTCTGACGGCGGGGCCGGATCAGCCGAGCCGCGCCAGCCCGGCGTCGAGCACGCGCGCCGCGCGCAGGGCGTAGCGCGGCGCTGCCCAGCTCAGCCAGAAGAACTCGCGCAGCAGCCCCGGCCGGCCAAGCGCCGCGCCGGGAGTCGTCCAGCGCTCCGAGATCGGCCGGGCGACCGCGTCCAGGATCACGCGGACCGTCGCCACCGGCATCCCCGACGGCAGCAGCGCCGTCTCCATGTCGGCCGCGATGAATCCTCGCGCCGCCCAGAATCCCCGTGCCGGGCCGGTCACGAGCTGGGGAGCGGTCAACATCGGACCACTGCGAGGCTCGAACCCGAGCGCTCGCGCGCCGTCGCGGAGCGCTGACACCAGCGCGGGGTCGCACTGCCGCGAGAGACCGTCCGGCGTCGCCACCGCGCTCGGGACCACGATCGTGCCTGGCGCCAGTGCCGGGTCGAGGCCGCCGGCCAACCCGCAGACCACCGCACCCACCGCGCCGGAGCTGCAGCCGCGACGCCCGAGTCCAACACCGGTGTGCACCACCGCGCCCGACGGGCGCACCGCGCGCACCGCCAGGTACTCCAGCAGCGTCGGCGCCAGGATTTCTGTGGTGCCCGCCACACCGGACCGTACCGGCGCGGCGTCAGGCCGCGTAGCCATGCTCGCGGTACCAGCGCACCGCCCGGTCGAGCGCCTGGTCCACCGACGTAGCCTCGTAGCCCAACTCCACGCGCGCCTTGTCACAGGTCACGAACATGTCGTGACGTGCCATGTGCACGCCCTCGAGCGGAACGAGCGGCTGCCCGCCGGTCATGCGGCACCGGATCTCGTCGATCCAACCCATTCCCCAGGCGGCGCTGTATGGGATCTCGGCACGCGGCACCGGGCGGCCGCAGAGCCCGGCCAGTCGCTCCCACAGCTCGGCCAGCGTGAGGTTCTCGCCGCCCAGCAGGTAGCGCTCGCCCGTCCGGCCGCGCTCCAGCGCCAGCACGTGCCCGCGGGCGACGTCCTCGACCGCAACCACGTTCATCCCGCCGGGCAGGGAGGCGAACATCCTCCCTCGCATGAAGTCGACGATCATCTTGCCGGTCGGCGTCGGGCGCCGGTCGCCCGGGCCTACCGGCATGGTCGGGAGCACCAGCGTGGTCGGCAGTTGCGCGGCCAGCGCCGCCCGCTCCTGGGCGACTTTTGAGCCGTGGTAGGCCGACAGCCCGTCGCCGGCGTCCGCGCGGTCGTCCTCGGTTGCCGGGCGCCCTCCTCGAACCGGGCCCACGGTAGCCGAGCTCGACGTGACGACCGCGCGCTCCACACCGGCCACGCGCGCTGCCTCGAGCAGCCCGCTTGTCCCGATCACGTTGGTCGCCCAGACGTCGCCGCGCTCGCGCGGGCCGAAAGTGTAGAGGGCAGCAACGTGGACGAGGTAGCGGCACCCGTCGAGGTGAGGCACCAGCGCGCCTGGATGGCGAAGGTCGCCGACGACGGGCACGCAACCCGCTGGCAGCGGCTCGCCGGTCCGCTCCGGTCGGACCAGCACCCGCGTCGGGTAGCCGGCCGCGATCAGGGCGTCGAGCACGTGGCGACCGATAAACCCGGTCGCCCCGGTCAGGAAGACCGAATCGCGGTTCCCTGCCACGCGCGCCTCAGTCGGCGGCGCGGAGGCGCGACGACCGCGAGGCCGGCAGGCTCGACAGCACGACGTCGGCGGTGGCGCGCACCGACTCGCGCGGCGAGCGCATGGTGGCCATGACCGCCGT
>Ga0307374_10014832_pt1 | contig 10568 bp, 10 predicted proteins | sample OX3MG_FD_202532 | JGI IMG/M metagenome (GOLD analysis project Ga0307374, IMG submission 202532) | Soil microbial communities from Risofladan, Vaasa, Finland - OX-3 | ecosystem: Environmental > Terrestrial > Soil > Coastal area > Acid sulfate soil | place: Finland: Risofladan, Vaasa | collected...
GCGCCACACGGGCGAAAGGAGAACCCCACACAGGCTGAAGCCTGTGCTACCTCTGCCGACATGCAGCCGCCTCCAGTGGCACAGGCTTCAGCCTGTGTGGTTTTGCCTTTCGATTTTTGCATTTGGGCGGATGGCGACTGAACCCGGCACGGGAGTCGAGGCAAGAAAACCGGCCGGCACCTTTTCCTTTCCCCGATCATTCTCCTGTTCAATCTGCAGATTGCTGTCCCGATAATGTCCCTGGTCGATCTGCCGATCATTGCCACGAAGGGCAAACGCAAAACGTGGTACAACCTTTCAGTGGAGGGCCGAGCGGCCTTGAGTAGCCCCACGCAAACGCGCACTCCGGATGAAATTCATGAGCAGCTGCAGCGCGAAGCGCGCGCCTCGGGCCGCATTTTGTCCGATCAGGCCTTCTCCAGGGCTGCCGGCGCTCCGCTGTTGCCCGGCAATCGCGTGACGCTTCTGCGCGACGCCACGGAAAATTATCCGGCCTGGCTGGAAGCCATACGAACCGCGAAACGAACGATCCATTTTGAAAGCTACATTGTTCATGGCGACGAAGTGGGATGGGAGTTTTGCGAGGCGCTGGCCGCAAAAGTCCGCGAGGGCGTCCGCGTCCGCCTGATTTACGACTGGATGGGCGCGCTGGGGCACTTGTATCGCGACTTCTGGCAAGCGATGAAAAATTCCGGCGTGGAGGTCCGCTGTTTCAATCCGCCTCGGCTGGACAGTCCCCTGGGATGGCTCCGGCGCGACCACAGAAAAATGCTTTCCGTGGATGGGCGCGTAGGTTTCGTGACGGGCCTCTGCCTGGGGCGCCAATGGGTGGGCGATCCGGAGCGGGGCATCCCGCCCTGGCGCGATACGGGCGTGCAGATTCAAGGGCCGGCCGTGGCCGATCTGGAGCGCGCGTTCGCTCAGATGTGGGGACTTCTTGGAACACCGGTCCCCGAGGAAGATCTTGTGAGCCAGATCCCGGTAGAGCCGGAAGGAGACGTGGCTCTGCGCATCGTCGCAAGTTATCCGAATACGGGCAGTCTCTACCGGTTCGACCAGTTGATTGGCGCGCTGGCCCGCAAAACAATCTGGCTTACGGATGCGTATTTTCTGGGGACCGCGCCGTATATTCAGGCGCTGCGCGCAGCCGCGCTGGATGGGGTGGATGTGCGGCTGCTGCTTCCCAGGACCAGCGACATTCCCATTCTCAGGACGCTTTCGCGCTCCGGCTACCGCACACTGCTGGAAGCGGGAGTGCGTCTTTTTGAGTGGGATGGTCCGATGCTGCATGCCAAGACGGCTGTGGCCGATGGCCGGTGGGCCCGGGTAGGCTCCACCAACCTGAATATTGCCAGCTGGCTCGGAAATTGGGAATTGGACGTGGTGATCGAGGACGAGGGATTCGGCCGACGTATGGAGGAGATGTATCTGGAAGATCTGCGCCACTCCACCGAAGTGGTGCTCACGGAAAAACAGAAGGTGCACCGCAATACTCAAACGGTGGAGCCGCCGCGACACCTAAAAAGGGCCGAGGGGAGCGCGGGACACGCTGTGGCGGGCTTGCTGCGGGTTGGCAACACCGTGGGCGCCGCGATCACCAGCCGGCGCGCACTGGGACCCACGGAAGTTGGAGGCATGTTTGTTGCCGCGCTTCTGCTGTTGGGCATCGCTTTTGCCGGCGCTGTGTGGCCGCGAGCGATTGCCATCCCGATCATCGTATTCGCCGTGTGGGTGGCGCTGGCCTTGCTGATTCGCGTCTACAGGCTGTACGGCAAACGGGATCAGTAAGCGGGCAGGTGCGCATATTCCGCGCACCGATTTCGCATCGGCGGCGGGAATCCTGACGGCGCCCGCAGGCATCCAATTCCAGAGGTATGAGTATGGACATTTTCAGACACCCGGATCGTATCCGGGTCGCCACCTACAATATTCACAAGTGCCGCGGACTGGATGGACGCGTCCGGCCGGCGAGGACGCTTGAGGTTTTGCGCGAAATCGACGCCGACATCATCGCGCTGCAGGAAGTGGTCCGCATAGAAAACGGACGGCCCGACCTGGACCACGCCCGATTCATCGCCGACGAGTTGGGAATGGATTTCCGCTTCGGAGAAAATCGCCAGTGCCAGGGCGGAGCGTACGGCAATGTCCTGTTGAGCCGCTACCCGCTGCCCGCGGCCCGCAACTACGACATCACCACAAGCGGGCGCGAATCTCGCGGCTGCCTGCGCGCAGACCTGGAGTTGCCCGGCGGCGCGGTGCTGCACGTATTCAACGTCCATCTGGGCACGGCTTTTCTGGAGCGCAGGAAGCAGGCGCGACAACTGGTCAGCCGGGAAATTCTGTGTCACGCCGAACTCCAGGGGCCGCGCATCGTGATGGGCGATTTCAATGAATGGACTCGCGGGCTAACCACGCGATTGCTCCACAGCAATTTCGTCAATCCCCGGTTGCGGGATCACATGAAACGTTCGCGCACCTATCCCGGCGTGCTGCCTTTCCTGCATCTGGATCATATTTATTATGACCCGGAGATTCGTCTCCACCGCCTGACGCTGCACAAGACGCGCCGTTCCCTGATCGCTTCCGACCACCTTCCCCTGATCGCGGACTTTTCCGTCGCGGCTTTGGCGCAGGGCCGGACTCCCCGGGAACAGGACTACCCGGTAGGAAACTCTGCCGACCAGTGGTCCGCAATCGCAATCTGACGCTGGCGGGCTCGATCCCCGCGCCAGGAAAACCGCATCAATTCAGGCAAACCGATTTACGGGCGTATCCGGCTCAAACTTTTGTGGCCCTGGTCATGAGGTAGTCCTGCCGAAGAATGTTATCGCTGAAATAGGTGGACGCGAGGGCGTCGTGTTCTCGCCGGTATTCCGCGAGTTTTTCCGGATCGCTCTCCGACAAAGCCGCCACTAGCCGCGACATGGGACCCGCGGCGCGTTCGGTGACGGCGCGGCGGTTTTGCGGGCTGAGCGCAGGAACCAGCATGGTGGAGCGATCGAAAATAATATCTTTGACCGCCGCGCCCAGACGCTGGCGGATGATGTTGGGATCGCCCCATAGCGGCGGCGTTGAAACGCCGGGCGGCGGAGCGGGCAAGTAGCTGGCCGTGAGCGCGAACATGCGGCCGGTAAACAGTTCCGGCGGCCAGGTGGAAAACGCGATGGTCCCCCCGGGCTTCAGCACGCGCAGCATCTCGGCGATGGCCACGTCGGGCCGTGGCGCGAAGATGTGGCCGAACTGGCTCAGGACGGCGTCGAAAGAGGCGTCGCCGAAAGGCAATTTCTCCACGTCGCCTTCCTGCCAGTCAACTTCCACGCCCGCGTCACGCGCGTTTTCGCGGGCGCGTGCCAGCAGTTCGGGAGTGATATCGAAACCGGTGACTCGGGCGCCGAGCAGCGTCGCGGTGACCGAAACGACGCCGGTTCCGCAGGCCACGTCGAGCACGCGCTGTCCGGCACGAATGCCCGCGTGCTTCACCAGGCGCGCCGCGCATGGCGTTGTCTCCCGTTCCATCTGTCCAAAATTCGCCCAGCCTTTTTTTTGCGCGGCTTTATAAGTTTCGAAAGAATCCATCGTTTCTCCTCCTCAGGAACAGCCGAATCAGTATAGCCAGCGATACAATTCCGGGAAAGGCTTTGGGATAGGTTGTGAATTATTTTTTTCGGCGGACGTTTTTTCGAAATTACTTTTCGGGCGGGTTTTGAAAGCTCGCAAATCTGATATAGTTTTTGAACAGGAATACCCGCAATCACCACCGTGTAAGCAAACTGTCTTCCGGAGATTGCAATCGACGAACCACGCGCGAAAAATCGGCCGGCTGGCGATCGTCACTGCCGATGACGAGCCGGGCAACGAAATTTCGAGCCAGAACAATCTTAAGTCAGAACGAACCATAAGGAGTCGCGTGGATTCCAATCGCAGCCTGACGCGGAACGGAAGACAACAAAACTTGCCAACCCGGCGAGACGTGCTGCGGGCGGCCGGGGCATTTGCCGGCGGTGCGGCGATGTCTCAACTGTTTCCCGCAACCCTTGCCGCGGTGAGCCCAGGCAATGCGCGGCAATCCGGCGCGGCTCCGGCCAGCGCTCTGTCGGCGGCTCGAGCGGAATTCGGACAAGTTCCCATTAAAACGGTGACGCTCACCGATAAACTCACGTTGCTCACTGGGCCGGGAGGCAACGTGGTAGTGCTGAACGGGGCGGATGGCAAACTGCTCGTGGATACGTTCACGCAAGATGCCTGGGAGAGAACGAAAAAGGCCGTCGATGGCCTGGGCGCGGCGCCGGTGCAATTCGTGGTCGACACGCACTGGCACTGGGACCACACCGACAACAACGCGCATTTTCACGATGCCGGTGCCAAATTGATCGCGCATGAGAATACGCGGAAGCGCATGATGCAACCGCACGATCTGGAAGTCCTCAATCTGCATATCGATGCATCTCCGGCAGACGCCTGGCCGGAACACACCTTCCGGGAATCGTACCAGATGGGGTTCAGCGGGGAGCACGTGGCCCTGGGATACATCGCCCCCGCGCACACCGATTCGGACATCTTCGTCCATTTCGAGACATCCAACGTGCTGCACCTGGGCGACGTGTTTTTCAACGGCATCTACTGCTACATCGATCGCGGCACCGGGGGAAGCATCGGCGGAATGATCGCCGGCGCGTCCAAGATGCTGGCGATGATCGACAACAGCACCATGATTGTTCCCGGGCACGGGCCGCTCGGAAATAAATCCGACCTCCGAAAATTCAGAGACATGCTCGTTACCGCGCGAAGCCGCGTGCGTAAGCTGAAAACCTCCGGAAAAACCCTGCAGGAATCCGTCGCCGCTGGACCGTTTGCCGATCTCGATCCCGTGTGGGGCAAGGGATTGCTCAGTGGCGATCAGTTTGTGCAGCTGGTGTACACAACCCTCTGACGCCCGTTTCCGATCGTGCAGCGCCGGGCCGGCGCACTGCGCCTCCCGCCGGAATGCGGAGCGCTGCGCATGCGAATCCGGTCTGGATTTTTTCGGCTTATATTTGTTCTGATGCAAATGTTTTCTGATTCGGATTGCGTCTGGTTCACCGGCGGGCGAAAAAATCGCGCAAGAATCACTTTCAAAAGTTTGCAAAGGCGCTCATACTCCTTGCGCTTTACATCCGATCGCTCACTGGAAAGCATTCGAAAGTAGTTTTTGCGCTTTTCGCTGCGCCCGCGCGCCGCGCGGCATGTGATACGATCTCTTGCGTTCAGGATTCGCAGCAACATCGTGCCGCTCATGATGTGATTTCATTGTTTCGAAGCGGCGCTGCTGTTTTTCGATTGGAATTTATCCCTTATGCGTCCTTCACAAATCCGCAACCTGATCATTTTTTCCACCTTGATTGCCTTCGCTCTTTGGGCGATCGGGGCGGCGTCCGGCCTGATCATCGAATACAACTGGTGGAAAGAAATCGGGCAAGTGGATACCTGGTTCGGAATGCTGTGGTACAGCATTGCGCCCGGCGCGGTCGGATCGGTTGTGGCTTTTGCCGCTCTCTGGCTGGCTCATGATCGCGGGTTCCACTTCGCCGGCATCCGCCGCAGGGATTATCGCCTGTACACGCGAGTGATTCCCGTCGGGCTGGCGGTAATCGCGACCATGTTCGCGTCGAGTTCGATCGATTATTGGGTGGTGATGCGTTATATCGGTTCGCGCGGGATCGTCGTGCCCGCCGGCGCTTGGAAGGACCAGGTGTTTTCGCGAGGCCTGCCGTTTTACCTTTTCGACTTGCCGTTTTTCTCGCAGGTTCTGGCGTTTGTATTTACCCTGGCGATTCTTTGCGCCCTGGTGTTCTGGGCGACGGCCCGGGGCTGGCAGTTGTTCGAGCGATTTCGATACGGGCAATTGCTCGAGGGGCCAAACAAAACCATTGTTCTCGGACCAGAATCTCTGCTTTTGCCGGGCGCTTCGCGCGCCGGGTTTGTCCGGATTATCTCCGTCATCTTTCTGTTAGGATTCGCGGTCTGGATTTATCTGGGAAACTACGAATTGCTGTTTAACACGCACGCGTTCATGACGGGCGCCGATTACGTGGATCAGAAAGTCACGCTCCCGCTGCGCTGGCTTCTGATCGCGATCTCGATTGGAGCGCTGCCCCTGGTCTGGATGCGGAAATATAAGCAGGCTGTGTTCCTGGTCAGCGGGTTTCTTCTCCTGCAACTGGTGGTGCCGGCGCTGGTGGCGGCCGTCTATGTGCGGCCGAACGAAATTTCGATCGAGCGGCCCTATATCGAGCGCCACATTGAGGCGACGACGAGCGCCTTCGGCCTGAATCGAAAATCCGCCGAGCGCCCGTTTGACGCGGCCGGGGAACCGACGGTCGATCCCGTGCAGGACGCCACGCTGCTGGATAACGTGCAGTTGTGGGACATGCGCGCCTACACCTCCACGATCACCCAGATTCAGGCCCTGCGCCCTTACTACACTTTTCCATCCACCGATGTGGACCGGTATACCGTCAATGGCCAGATCAAGCAGGTCCTGGTGTCTCCGCGCGAAATCGACGTCAATCAATTGTCCGCCGGGGCCAGCCAGAGCTGGATCAATCCGCGGTTCATCTACACGCACGGCTTCGGCGTCGTGGTTTCCGAGGTCAATAAAATTACGCCGGACGGGCTTCCCGTCCTGATGATTAAAAATGCGCCGCCGGAAATCACTTCGCCCGGTTTTAAGCTGACCCGCCCGCAGATCTACTACGGCGTCGACACGCAGGACCCCGTGTTTGTCCATACGGCTCGCGAGGAATTCGATTATCCGCTGGGCGACCAGAACAAGTATTCGACCTACCAGGGCTCAGGCGGGTTTCCCATTGGATCATTTTTTACCAAGGTAGCCGCCGCGATTTCCGAGGGCGAGCCAAACATCATCTTCACCAGTTATCTTACCGGCGAGAGCCGCATGATGATTCACCGCCGGGTGCAGGAACGCCTGGAGCATGTGGCCGGGTTTCTCACCTGGGACCCGGACCCGTATCTGGTGATCACCGACGACGGCAGGCTGGTCTGGATGGCGGACGCCTATACGACCTCGCTCTCGCATCCGTATTCGGCGACGCTTCCCGTGGCCGGACTGGACGGCGGCGCCAACTATATTCGGAACTCGGTCAAAGCCACCGTGGACGCGTATACCGGGAAAGTATCCCTGTACGTGTTCGATCCCACCGACCCCATCATTCAGTCTTACGAGCATCTGTTCCCGAAACTGTTCCTTCCGGAATCCGCCATGCCGCCCGACCTGCGGCGCCACGCGCGCTATCCCGAAGCGATGTTCCGCACCCAGGCGGAAGCCTACCGGACGTTCCACATGCGCGATCCTCAGGTGTTTTACAACAAGGAAGACATCTGGGACATTGCCCGCAATCTGTTCGGCCAATCGGGACGGCCCGAGCCCGTGCAGCCCACCTACATCGTGGCCACTTTGCCGGGCGAGAAAAAGCCGGAGTTCCTGCTGATTCTCCCGTTTACTCCGCGAGGAAAGGATAATTTGATCGGGTGGATGGCCGCGCGCTGCGATGGCGACAAATTGGGGCAGCTGATTTTCTATCACCTCCCGAAAGATCAACTGGCATACGGCCCCATGCAGATCGAGTCGCGCATCGATCAGGATCAGAATATTTCCAAGGACCTCACGCTGTGGAACCAGCAGGGCTCGCGCGTGCTCCGGGGGAATATTATCGCCCTCCCCGTAACGGGGGGATTCCTGTATGTCGAGACGATTTACATCCAGGCCGCCGAGGCTCGCATGCCACAACTGAAAAAAGTGGTTCTGACGCTGGGCGACCGGATGGTTTACCGGGATACGTTCACTGAAGCGTTGTCGGATCTGATCGGCGGCGCTTCGCCGCCCGGCGCTGCTTCACCGCCCGGTACTGCCCCGGCTGCTGCCGGAGCATCGGCGGCGTCCACGGCGTCAACATCACAAAACGTTCCCGCGCTTGCCGAACGCGTTCGCAAGATTCGGGACCAGGCCGAACAACTGGTGCGCGAGCTGCAGGATCTGGAAAAGCAGGCAGGGAAGAAGTAGCCGGGCGGGTTTAGGTAGCACAGGCTTCAGCCTGTGGCATTTATCCAGGCCTGCAAAACCAGCCATCCCGGCGGAAGCCGGACAGGCTGAACAGGTTACGGAAAAATTGATTTGTACGCCTTCAGGGGTTAAAACCCCTGAAAAAAACGCAAGTGTTATGCCGTGCCTGAAGGCACGACCCACAAATATTTTCACTTTTTTCGCAGCATGTGAAGCCTGTCTTACTGGTCGATTTTTCGTGCGTGAGGAATGCCGGCTATTGCGCTGCCGGAGGCGGAGTTTGATACGATGAATTTCCCTGCGAATTTGCAGGCGGTTGTTCGGCAGGCAGGGAACTCCCGGACGGTTCTCCCACAAGGTCTCTGAAATTAGGCAAGCCCGAGGATGAAGGCGGCGTCAGGTTCTGCTGCGAATTCTCATCCGGCGCGGGTTGCTGGCTCATATTCCCCAACGGCTGGCTGGATTGCACAACCCACTTATTGTTTTGCTTTTCAAGGACATAGGCGACTTGCATGCTTCCTCCGCCGGGCTGTCCCGACTTCGGAAGAAACTCCACGCGCACATGGGCCTGGTTGCCCTGAATGGAAACGCTTTGGATATTCATATCCATGGCGCTCATGTTGATGGTTTTGATTGTGGCCAGGTGCGCTTCAATTCCCGCTCGTATGGTGTCGGTGTCGCTTGCCGGTCTCTTGCATCCTCCGAAGAACACGAGAAAACCGAAGAGAATCGGGAAAAACGCCGCGCGCTTCATGCCCAGCTCCTTTCAAAACCCAATAAAATGATCGGTATAAATCTCTTTATGAATGCCTTCTGCATGCCTTCGAAATGACTGTTTCCGCAATGGATTCGGTGCGTCCACGGCCTGTATGCGGTTCCCCGGGCCGCCGCCAATCCGCGCGCCGTGCATTTTGCCGGGCAGAGTACGGGCAGGTTCGCTTTCACCTGTGCAAGCCGGGTTTCCATCGCACATCCTGCCGGCCTCTGTCATTCAAGAATCGCGCAAGAACAAAGAGAAGGTCCGAGAGGCGATTGACAAAATGGATCACCGCCGGATTCACCGCTTCCTCCGAAGCCAGCCGCACGATGTCCCGTTCGGCGCGCCGCGTCACCGTTCTGGCGAGATGCAGATAGGCGGAGGCTGCGCTGCCGCCCGGGAGCACGAAACTATCGAGCGGCGCCAATTCGGCGTTGAACTTGTCAATCGCGCTTTCCAGCCAGGCGACCTGCTCATCGGTCACGCGAAGCGATGGGGCATGCGGCCCGGGGCGTTCCGGGCGGCACAAATCGGCGCCCACGTCGAACAGGTCATTCTGAATGTGGATCAGGACATTGAGAACGTCGGGTTCGCCGATGTGCAGGTTCGCGATTCCGATGGCGGAGTTGGCTTCGTCGACGCTGCCGTAAGCGGCCACGCGCGGGTGAAATTTCAGCAATCGAGAGCCGTCGCCGAGGGATGTTTTGCCGTCGTCTCCGGTGCGCGTGTAGATCTTGTCGAGTTTCATCGTGAGTTCCGGGTTGCCCATGAATCGTATCCTGTATCGCCACCGGCTGAAAGACAATTTGGAATCGTGGCGCTTGACTAAAATGTTTCTTCGCAATATGGTTTGAAGATATGAGCGCGATTACCCTGAAAGTCAACGGCAAGACGCACAGTTTGGATGTCGATCCCACAACTCCGCTCCTGTACATTCTGAGCGACGACCTGGCACTGCGCGGCCCGAAATTCGGCTGCGGCCTGGGCCAGTGCGGCGCCTGCACGGTCATGGTGAAGGGGCGGGCGATTCGTTCCTGCATCACGCCGGTGGAAACGGTGCAGGGAGAGGAAATCACCACGCTGGAGGGTCTGGGCAGCATCGACAAACCACACCCCATTCAGAAAGCGTTCATGGAAGAAGAGGCCGCGCAGTGCGGGTATTGCCTGAGCGGCGTGATCCTGACCGCCAAAGCCTTCCTCGACGCGCATCCGCATGCCACTGAAAAAGAGATTCAAGAAGGGATGTCGCGCGTCTTGTGCCGCTGCTTTACGCACACGCGCATGCTTCGCGCCATCGAGCGGGCGCGGCAGGAGATGGCGTGATGAAAAAACCATCTCAATTCGAAAACGAATTTTCCAAATCCTCCGGCGCCGGCGAAACCCTGGAACGCTCGGGCTTTTCCCGCAGGTCGTTCATCAAGGGTGGCGGCGCGCTGGTCATCGGCTTCAGCATGGGCGGCGTCTTTTCCGCAACCGATGCTCTCGCGCAAAGGAGACCGGCTCCGGGTTCTCCCCCCGCCAATGAACTCGATTCCTGGATCGCTGTCGGCGCGGATGGCCGGGTGACCGCTTACACCGGGAAGGAAGAGCTTGGCCAGGGCATGTCCACCGCCCAAACGCAACTGATTGCCGAAGAGCTTTGTGTCCGGTTTGATCGCGTCACTTTAATCATGGCCGATACTTCCATGACGCCGGACCAGGGCGTCACCTCCGGAAGCCAGTCGCACCCCACCAATTTCAATCACCGCAATC
>Ga0307374_10014833_pt1 | contig 10568 bp, 9 predicted proteins | sample OX3MG_FD_202532 | JGI IMG/M metagenome (GOLD analysis project Ga0307374, IMG submission 202532) | Soil microbial communities from Risofladan, Vaasa, Finland - OX-3 | ecosystem: Environmental > Terrestrial > Soil > Coastal area > Acid sulfate soil | place: Finland: Risofladan, Vaasa | collected...
ATGACAAGCGCAACGCCAATCGCCAGCGAGCCGACCCGGCGGATTATGCGCACACGCTCGCTTGCGTCAACGACGCGGCTGCGGTCGAGCTCGGTTGGGCACAGCCACGACTCCCCTGTCATGTAGATGTACTCGACCGCCGTCCTGCTCGCCTTTAGGCGCGGGGCACTGCTCAAACGTTCGTCTAGTGGCTATCCCACTGGCCCGAATGTATGCAGTTCATTGGAATCGCTACGCTGATCCCGGGGCTCAAGGCACGGCCCCGCTAGCCTGTCGGGCCGTGCTCGTAGCCAGAGATGACATCCGCAACGTCGCGATCGTCGCCCATGTCGATCATGGCAAGACGACGCTGGTCGACGCCATGCTGTGGCAGTCCGGGGCCTTCCGGGTGGGCCAGGATGTCGCTACGCGAGTGCTCGACTCGATGGATTTAGAGCGCGAGAAGGGGATCACGATCCTCGCCAAGAACACCTCCCTGCGCTACCGCGACGTCAAGCTCAACATCATCGACACGCCCGGGCACGCGGACTTCGGCGGTGAGGTCGAGCGGGGATTGACGATGGTCGACGGGGTGCTCCTGCTTGTCGATGCCTCAGAGGGGCCGCTGCCGCAGACCCGCTTCGTGCTGCGCAAGGCGCTGGAGGCCAAGCTTCCGGTGATCCTGGTGATCAACAAGGTCGACCGTCCCGATGCGCGCGTGAGCGAGGTGGTCGATGAGGTGTATGAGCTGTTCCTGGACCTCGACGCGGATGAGCAGCAGATCGACTTTCCGATCGTCTACTGCAACGCGAAGGCGGGTATCGCGTCGCTGCACTACGAGGCCGGGCGGGCGCTGGAGGGGGACACGCTCGCGCCGCTGCTGGATCTCTTGCTCGAGCGGATCCCGGCGCCAACGTATGACCCTGAGCACCCGCTGCAGGCGCTCGTGACAAACCTCGACGCCTCGCCCTACGTCGGCCGCCTCGCGCTCTGCCGCGTGTGGAACGGCACGATCAAGAAGGGTCAGCAGATCGCCTGGTGCCGCGCCGACGGGACGATCCAGAAAGCGACCGTCGCCGAGCTGTACGTGACGGACGCGCTGGACCGCGTCGACGCGCCCGAAGCGGGACCTGGCGAGATCATTGCCGTGGCGGGCATCGCGGAGGTGACGATCGGCGAGACGCTCGCCGACCCGGCAGACCCGCGCCCGCTGCCGGTGATCACCATCGACGAGCCCGCGATGTCGATCACGCTCGGCGTCAACACCTCGCCGCTGGCGGGCAAAGACGGCTCGAAGCTGACGGCGCGCCAGATCGAGGCGCGCCTGCAGCAGGAGCTCGTCGGCAACGTCTCGCTGCGCGTCGTGCCGACGGAGCGTCCGGACACCTACGAGGTGCAGGGCCGCGGCGAGCTGCAGCTGGCGATCCTCGTCGAGATGATGCGTCGCGAGGGGTTCGAGCTCACCGTCGGGCAGCCACACGTCGTCGAGCACGAGGTGGACGGCAAGCGCCACGAGCCCGTCGAGCGCCTGTCGGTCGACGTGCCCGAGGAGCATGTCGGCACCGTCACCCAGCTGCTGGCGGCGCGGAAAGGCCGGATGGAGCACATGACCAACCACGGCACCGGCTGGGTGCGGCTGGAGTACCTGGTACCCGCGCGCGGGTTGATCGGGTTTCGCACCGAGTTCCTCACCGAGACGCGCGGGACGGGGATCATGCACCACGTATTCGACCGTTGGGAGCCGTGGGCCGGCGAGCTGCTTACGCGTCAGAGCGGCGTGCTCGTGGCCGACCGTCGCGGCCAAACGGTGACCTTCTCGCTGTTCACACTGCAGGAGCGGGGCTCGCTGTTCGTCGGTCCCGGCGAGGAGGTCTACGAAGGCATGATCATCGGTGAGAATGCGCGCTCAGAGGACCTCGACGTGAACCCAGTGAAGGAGAAGCACTTGACGAACATGCGCTCGTCGACCTCCGATGTGCTCGTGCGACTTGACGCCCACCGCAAACTGACGCTCGACGAGGCGCTGGAGTTCGTGCGCGAGGACGAGTGCGTGGAGGTCACGCCGGAGAACGTGCGCATGCGCAAGGTGGTGCTGGCACGGGTCGAGCGCGTGAAGGCAGCGAGGCAGGCGCGCAAGTAAATGCGCAGTTGTCGGGCAGGGCAGGTAGGCTGCTTCGGATGAGCCGGCCGATGAAAAGCGCACGCACGACCGTCCTGCTGGGCGTGACCCTGGCACTGGCGCTGGCCGCGAGCGCGATCGGGGCGGTGCACTTCACACACGAGAGCTTCGGGGCCTTTGAAAAACAGCTGGCCGCTGGGCAGATCCATGCCGCGACGTTCAACAAGAAGGCGCACACGCTGCATCTGTCGATGAACGACGGGCGCCACCTGCTGGTGAGCTATCCCTCGCACGAAGAGCCGCAGCTGGCCGCGAAGCTCGCAGCGAAGGGCGTGCCGGTGGCGGTGGAGAAAAAGAAAGCAAAGCCCAAAGCGGCCGTCCATCACACCCTGCGCTACGTCGCGGGCGGGATCGTGGTGATCGTGATCATCGTGGTCGCGGCCGTGCTGCTCGTGGACCGCCGGCGCAAGCTGGGCGAAGGGGCGACCGATACGGCCCCCCCGCAGGACCAGCCCTCGCAGTAGCTCAAAACCCAGTGTTGGTCTTGACGCGCTTGCGGTCTGACGGGTGCAGGCTGCCCTTCTTCTCGAGCGTCGCGCACGCTTCGGCGATGTCCGCCCCGAGCGTCACTGTCATCGAGTAGCTGAGCGTCTGCTTGACGAGCGCGCGCATAATCTTGACGTGCTCGGCATTGGGCGGGAGCGTGTAGGCGGGCAGCATCCAGCCGCGCTCGGCGGCGAGCTGCGCGGCGACGTCGAACTCGTCGTACTCGTGACCATCCGTCAATTTGAACGCGACGAGCGGGAGCTGCTCCTCCTCCGCCGCCCCGATGATCTCGAACTCGCCGATCGCGGCGATCTCCTTCGCGAGCGTGCGGGCGTTGTACTTCATCGTCTCCATCACATAGCGGTAGCCCGAGTGGCCAAGGCGCGCGAAGTTGTAGTACTGCGCGAGCACCATCGCCGACCCGGTGGAGAAGTTCAGCGTGAACGTCGCGTCGCGCTTGCCGAGGTAGTTCTCGTAGAACACGAGATCCTCCGCGAGGTCTGACTCCTCGCGAAACACGAGCCAGCCGATGCCGGGGTAGACGAGGCCGAACTTGTGACCGGAGACATTGATCGAGCGGACCTGCTCCAGGCGGAAGTCCCACTCGCAGTCGGGGTACAAAAACGGCCACACGAAGCCGCCGCTGGCGGCGTCCACATGCAGCGGCACGTCCAGTCCCTGCTCATGCTTGAGCGTGACGAGGTGATCGTTGATCCCGCGGATGTCGTCGGAGTGCCCGGTGAAGGTCGTGCCGAGCACCGCCGCCACTCCGATCGTGTTCTCGTCGATGTGTCGCTCCACGTCCTCCGGGCCGATCGTGTACTTCTCGGGCGCCAGCGGAACGATCCGCGGCTCGACGTCGAAGTAGCGGCAGAACTTCTCCCACACGACATGCACGTCCCCGCCGAACACGAGGTTGGGACGGCCGGTGGACTTTTTCGCCGCCTCGCGCCGCTCACGCCACTTCCACTTCAGCGACAGCGCGCCGAGCATGATCGCCTCTGAGGACCCCTGCGTGCGCGCGCCGGTCGTCTTGCCGGGAGCGTGGAACAGGTCGGCGAGCATCCTGATGCAGCGCTGCTCGATCTCGGCGGTCTGCGGATACTCGGCGTGGTCGATGAAGTTCGTGTGCAGGTTTTCCGCGATGATGCGGTCGGCCTCGGGCTCCATCCAGGTGGTCACGAACGTCGCGAGATTGCGCATCGGGATGCCGTCGAGCACCATCTCCTTTTCGATCAGCCCCTGCGCTTCCTCGGCGGACATGCCGATCTTCGGCAGCTTGTGATCGGGAGCGGGCTCGAGCAGGTAGCGGTTGCCGTAGCGCTTCTCCAGGCGCTCGATCTGCTCGCGCGTTAATTGGGGCCCGCCCCCGTCGTCGTGGCCGGCTCGCTGCTGATGGGACGCCATGCGCGGCGATCATACGCCCACTGACGCACTCTGCATGGGTAAGAAGTCAAGACTAAGAGCCAAGAATGAGACTCAGTCTTATGATAGGTTGCCGATCGTAATGGGGTTACACAGGTTGAATAGGAGCTCCCGCTCCGCAGGGCGAGGAGGTTCTAGAAGTCGTCCGCGACCACGGTTGAGTCAGATCGTGCTGATGATGGTCGCGTGCGGAGGCGCAGTTTGGGCAGCGGGCTGTGGCAGCAGCGGCCCTGGGGCGTCGCCGGGGGCGAATGGCCGCGTGCAGGTGGTGGCGGCGGAGAACTTCTGGGGCAGCATCGCAAGCCAGCTCGGGGGGGAAAGGGTGCACGTGAGGAGCATCATCGTCAATCCGGGTACGGACCCGCACAGCTATCAGCCGGCAGCGCAGGACGCGCGCGCGGTGGCGGGCGCGTCCCTGGCGATCGTGAACGGGCTGGGCTATGACAAATGGATGGCGCAGCTGCTGGCCGCGAGCCCGGTGAGTGGGCGGGTGGTGCTGGACGTAGGGCAGTTGGTGGGATTAAAAGACGGAGACAACCCACATCAGTGGTACGCCCCGGCGAGTGTGTACAAGGTGATTGATCAGATCGTGGCCGCCTACGACAAGCTCGATCCCCCGTACGCTGCCTACTTCGCGCAGCAGAAGCAGACCTTCGAGACCCAGGGACTCGCTCACTACAACGAACTGCGTAAGGAGATCCGCTCGAAGTATGCGGGCACGCCGGTTGGCTACAGCGAGAGCATCTTCCGTCCGCTCGGCGAAGATCTGGGGCTCAAGCTGCTGACGCCGTACAGCTTCTCCAAGGCGGTCGCCGAGGGCACTGAAGTAACGGCGCAGGACAAGCAGACGGTCGACGAACAGGCCGAAGACCGCAAGGTGAAGGTGTGGGTGTTCAACAGCCAGAACGTGACCCCTGACGTGCAGCGCGTGAACGAAATCGCCAGAGCGAAGGGCATCCCAATCGCGACGGTCACCGAGACGCTGTCGCCGGCGCCGTACAGCTTCGAGCAGTGGCAGGTGGGGGAGCTGGAAGGACTGGCGAAGGCGCTGCACGAGGCCACGGGCTCCTAGATGCCGGCGGTCGAGCTGAGCGGCGCGGCGGTCCGGCTGGGCGGCCGCACGATCTGGAGCGGGGTGGACGTCGCCGTAGGGGACGGTGAGTTCGTGGCGGTGCTGGGCGGGAACGGATCGGGAAAGTCGACGCTGCTGAAGGCGGTGCTCGGCGTACTGCCCCTCGCCGCGGGTGGCCTCAGCGTGCTGGGGCGCCCGGCGGGACGGGAAAACGCGCGGATCGGGTATCTGCCCCAGCGGCGCTCGTTTGACTCCGGCACGCGGCTGCGCGGGTCAGACGTGGTGCGGCTGGGGCTCGATGGCGATCGCTGGGGACTGCCGCTACCCCTTCCTGGCAGGTTCGCGAGCTCGCGGCGGCAGGCGAGCGCGCGTGTGCGAGAGGTGATAGAGCTGGCCGGCGCGGGGGAATACGCGGACCGCCCGATCGGGGAGCTCTCCGGTGGCGAGCAGCAGCGGCTGCTGATCGCCCAGGCGCTCGTGCGCCGCCCGCAGCTGCTGCTGCTGGATGAGCCGCTGGACAGCCTCGATCTGCCCAACCAGGCGGTCGTGGCGGCGCTGGTGGGAGACATCTGCCGGGAGGAGGGGGTGGCGGTGGTGCTCGTCGCCCACGATGTGAACCCACTGCTGCCATATCTGGACAGAGTCGTGTACCTGGCCGGCGGTCACGCGGTGGCGGGACCCGTGGAGCAGGTGATCACTGGGGAGACCCTGACGCGGCTGTATGGGCTGCCCGTGGAGGTGCTGAAAGCGAGCGATGGCCGGCTGGTCGTCGTGGGGCAGCCCGAGGCGCCGGCCCACCACCACGACCGCCACGAGCATGTCCACTAACCCGCACCTGACTTGGAATGTCGTGCACGATCTGAGCGAGGTGCTCGAATATCACTTCATGGTCAACGCGCTTGAGGCGGGCAGCGTGGTGGCGGTGATGGCGGGAGTGCTGGGGTGGTTGATGGTGTTGCGCAGAGAGACGTTCGCGGGGCACACGCTGTCGATGATGGCCTTCCCCGGTGCGAGCGGCGCGGCGCTGATCGGTGTGGGGGCAGCGTGGGGCTACTTCGTATTCTGCGTCGCGGGGGCGTTGGCGATCGGCCGCTCAGCTTCGGGCGGGAGGCGGTCGCGGAGCGAGCAGCCGGCGGGCACCGGCGCCGTGCAGGCGGGGGCGCTTGGGCTGGGCTTTCTGTTCGTGAGCCTGTACGGCGGCGTGCTCGGAGACCTGGAGAACCTGTTGTTTGGCACCTTCCTCGGTATCTCCGACGGGCAGGTGCTGGTCCTCGCGGGAGTCGCGGCGGCCTCGCTGGTGGTGCTCGCAGCTCTTGCTCGCCCGCTGCTGTTCGCCTCGGTTGACGCGGACGTAGCGAGCGCGAGGGGCGTCCCGGTGCGGGCGCTGGGGGTGGTGTTCCTGGTGCTGCTGGGGCTGGCGGTGGCGGCGACGAGCCAGGTTACGGGGGTGCTGCTGGTGTTCGCGCTGCTGGTGATGCCGGCCGCGAGCGCCCAGGCGCTCACGGCGCGAGTCGGGCTGAGCCTCGCGCTGACGGTGGCGATCGGCTTGGCGGTCGTGTGGCTGGGGTTGGGGATCGCCTACTTCTCGACCTACCCCGCTGGGTTCTTCGTGACGAGCATCGCGTTTGCGGTGTATGTGATCGTGCGTGTGGGAGTGTGGGTGAAGGGCGCGTCGCGGAGGGACCAGCGGCTGTCCGGGCAGCCGCCCGCCGGGGGCGTGATCGCCTGATGTTTTCCCAAGAATTCATGCGCAATGCGTTGCTCGCGGGCACGTTTGTCGCGCTGGCCTGCGGGGTGGTGGGCTGGTTTGTGGTGCTGCGCGGACAGGTGTTTGCCGGGGATGCGCTCAGTCATGTGGCGTTCCCGGGGGCGCTCGCCGCGGCGGCGGCCGGGATCGACGAGCGCGCCGGGCTGTTCGCGGCGACGGTCGCGGTGGGTGCGGGCATCGGCGCGCTCGGACGCGGCGCGGACGGTGTGGCGGGGAGGGCGGGTGCGGTGCCGGCTGAGGACACAGCGATCGGGATCGTGTTCACGTTCATCCTGGGGCTGGGAGTGTTCTTTTTGGCACTGTTCAGCACGAGCTCCGCTGGGGGCAGTGGCATCCAGGTTGCCCACACGCTGTTCGGGTCTATCTTCGGCCTCGGCGCGGTGCAAGCGCGCCTGGCTGCCGTGATCGCGGTCCTGGCGACGGGGCTGATGCTCGTGATCGCGCGGCCGCTGCTGTTCGCCTCGATCGTTCCCGACGTCGCCGCTGCGCGGGGTGTGCCGGTGCGTCTGCTCAGCATCGGCTTCGTTGCGCTGCTGGGCGTCGTCGCGGCCGAGGCGGCCCAGACTGTGGGCGCGCTGTTGCTGCTGGGGCTGGTGAGCGCCCCGGCGGCCGCTGCGCACCGCCTCACAAGCAGCCCGCTGGTGGGCATCGCTCTCGCTGCGCTATTGGCAGTCGCGGCGATATGGGGAGGGCTTGCGCTGGCCTACGCGGTGCCCTCGCTGCCGCCGGGCACGGCGATCGTGGGGATTGCTGTTGCTACCTACTGCGTCTCTACCATCCTGGCATGAGTTTTTACGCGGGCGCCGATAGCTGGGTTCCTCGCGCCGAGGCTGTCCTTCACCGGGCGGGATACAGGCGCGGCGGCGCGCGGCGCGCGGTGATCGAACTGCTCGATGCGCAGGAGTGTGCGCTGACAGCGATCGAGATCGAGGAGGCGCTGCGCTCCGAGCACCGCAGGGTCAGCCGCGCAAGCGTGTACCGGATCCTCGATGAGCTGGAGCAGGTGCGCCTGGTCCAGCGTGTGGAAACCGGCCAGACGATGGTTCGCTATGAGCGCGTCTGCGAGAACGAGCATCACCATCACCTCGTGTGCGACAGCTGCGGGCTGGTGATGCCCTTCTCCGATACGGCCCTGGAGCGTGCGATCGAGACGCTCAGCGAGCGGGTGCCGCTGGCTGTGTCCGAGCACGAGATCGTCCTGCACGGCGCCTGCGAAGACTGCGCTCTGTGAGGCCGTGGGCACACTTCGCGGATGCTTTGTCCTCAGTCGCTCGCGTGCGTAGCACGCCACGCTTCCTGCGTCCTCGCCCCGCTCGACCCACGACCCCACAGGGAAGGTGGAGTTGAACCCTTATCCGGCGGCCCATTGCACAGGTAGCTGAGGACGCAGCCCAGGGAGAAGACGGCGACCACGAGCAGCACTGGGCCGGAGTCCTCGGTGAGGGCTCCAACGACGCCCGCGGTCAGCCCGCCGGCGAGCGCGGCCAGCCAGGCGGGGTCAGCGCTGACCGGCGCGAGCAGGCGCCGGTAATGGCGCACGCCGAGCGCGGAGGCGAGGAGCGCGAGCGCGGTCGCGAAGGGCATCGCCCCGTGCTTGAGCTCGTCATAGGCGGCGGTGTAGCGGCGGACGATGATGTCGCGGATGTCCCCGGCGGAGCGGGCGTGAAGGACGCTGCCGGTGTAGTGGCCTGAGCCGTGCGCGGTGGCGAGGTCGAGCGCCGCCAGCGCGATCAGGCCGGCGATAGGGCTCACGAGCACTACCAGCACGCGCCGGCGGGTGAGCTGGCCGGGGAGCAGCATCGCTGTGGCGAGCGCTGTGCCCGCGCTTACGAGGATCACGCCGCCGACCCCCGCGCCGATCCGGGCGGAGCCCTCGATGACCGCGAGGACGATCCCGCTCACGGCCATCGCGCCGGCCGCCCGGCGAGAGCGTGCGGCGGGGTACAGCGCGCTGGCCACGGCGGCGAAGACGAGCACGGCCAGGCCCGACTTGAGCTCGTTGCCGATGCCGTAGAAGCGCACGCCGAGCTCTGGGTTGGGACCGAGCAGCGAGCGGGCGAGCAGCTGCGTGCCGGCGAGCGCGTCGGCGGTGAGCGCCACGACCGCCGCGATCGCGGGTAAGAGCGGAGCGCGCGGCCAGGGCGTGAGCCGGTCAGTGAGCGCACCGAGGGAGAAGCAGAGGAGCACGAGCAGCGCGTCTTCGATGCCGCGGGTGGGCTCGAGCGCCGCCGGGACGAGCGCCGCCACGGGGGTCCACAGCAGTGCCAGCGCTCCGGCGCGCATCGTCCACGCCCGTGCCTGGGTGCCGGGCAACAGCCTAGCGAGTGCTATCAGCAGTGCCCAGGCCGCGAGCAGGCACGCCAGCGCCCCGAGACGGCGGTCGTAGAGGATCTGCAGGCGGGCTTTGAACGAGCGCAGATAGGCACCGTCGAATGCGCCGGCGAGCGTGATCGGCTTGCCGCGCATACCGGCCGGGATCCGCAGGCCCAGATGGTTGAGGATCGTGGGACCGATGTCGGTCGCGGCGACCAAGCCATTCTGATTGGTGGTCTGAGAAGTCAGCGTACGTCCCCCGCCAAGGCCGGCGATTGCCACCCACAGCAGTTCGTGGCCGGGAGCGTCGGGTGCACGTTGGATGACGATCTCCAGGGCGCCCGCTGGGCGGGCGGTGCTCAACGCGCGCAGGTCCGACAGGCCGCTGGCGTCCGCCGGGAGGTCCGCTACGACCAGGCGGTTGCGTGCGCTAAGCGCGGCGATGCGTGCTGGCAGCGTCGCCGCCGGTCCGAGCGACAGGGCCGCGATCTGGCCGTTGCGGCCGGCCGCTGCCACCCCATCGGAGTCATCGAATCCGGCGATGCCGGCGTAACCGGCGCCGCCTGGGATCTGCGATGCGAGCAGGCCTGGTTGCAGGATCTGCGGGGCGCTGCGCGCGCGCGCGGTCACTGCCTGCCACGGCACGGCGATCGCGCCAATGCTGTGTGGCCGGAGCGACAGCATGGGCGGGTGCCCGGGGTCATATGACGAGTAGGAGACGCGCGCTCCCTGGGTGATGTCGAGCAGCAGTTGGGCTGTCGTGTAGGAGCCCTGTGTGGCGGACAGGATCCCAGTGGAAAGCGAGGGCACGCTCGCGAGCCCGGTCTCGATTTGCTCGCCGGGAGCGGCGGGCAGGAAGAGGACGACGGCCGAGGGCCGTCCGACCGGAGACCGGCCGGCGGCGCACGCGCGCGCGGCGGGCCAGATGGCGAGCAGTGCCGCGCAGCCCAGGGCGACCCATGGGCCCCCGTGGAGTCGGCTCAGCCGTCCGCTCCTTCGGTGGCCACCTCACCGCGTGCGCGCTGTGAGCTGTGTGGTGCCTGATCGCTGTGCTCGCCCGCGCCGTAGAGGCTTGAGCCCTCGATGTTCAGGCGCGGCAGCAAGCGGTCGAGCCGCGCGGGGAGCTGCCATGTGGGTGCTCCGATGATGCTGAGCACCGCAGGCAAGAGCAAGCAGCGAACCACCAGGGCATCCAGGAACACGGCGCTTGCGAGGCTCAAACCGAACTCCTTGATAACGCGCTCTTCGCCGAGCATGAAGGAGAGGAACACGCAGACCATGATTGCCGCGGCTGCGGTGACGACACGCCCGGTCAGGGCCAGGCCCTCCTGGACTGCGCGGGAATC
>Ga0307374_10014834_pt1 | contig 10567 bp, 8 predicted proteins | sample OX3MG_FD_202532 | JGI IMG/M metagenome (GOLD analysis project Ga0307374, IMG submission 202532) | Soil microbial communities from Risofladan, Vaasa, Finland - OX-3 | ecosystem: Environmental > Terrestrial > Soil > Coastal area > Acid sulfate soil | place: Finland: Risofladan, Vaasa | collected...
GACTTTTACTTTGAATTTCTATCGTTTTAATGATTTTATCAATTCTTCTTGTAAAATCATCTAGATAGCCCGAAATTGATTTTTGTTCTTCAATAGATAAAGGTGAAAGAATTAACAAGTTTTGAATATCTTTCATACCGATATTTCCCTGCGTATTGAAATTAACATTTAAGAAAATTTGGTCTTGAAAAAAAGTGTTTTGCATAAAATAGTAGAAAAACTTGGGAAAATTTTCTTTTTTAAATCGAATTAATGCTAGGGGAGACCAAATATTGAATTCAAAATCTACATCTACCATAGCAATTTTCCCCACAGATGCTGCTTTTCCAAGTAACAAGTCATATTTTCTAGGTTTACACTTTAGAGAATATCGAATATGATCCTGCTCTGAGATATATCGAGTATTCGTAAAATCCAATTTTTTATCTTTTATTGAATCAACTGAAAGGAATGGAATGCCTTCATCGATAAATTCAGGAGTTTCATGTGGACCATCTGTTACAGGAGTTTCCAACATATGCTTAAGGGGCATCAATTCCCAATTTTCTGAGATCTTTTCAATCCATTTATTTGCAATATTTTTGGCAGGAGTTTTAGGATCGAACCCCTTTGTGGTTGCTTCATTAATTACTACTTGCCTTTTTTCTTGTAAAATTTCAATCAGGTGATTTCTTTTTGTAATTAAAGAATCAATTTCTTTCGTTTTTTCAACAAGAAATTCACTGATTTGTTTTTGCTCATCGATGGATGACAGTAATACTGTAAATGAACCAATGTCTTCAATTGTTAATCCTTGTCTACTTGCTCCTACTTGTAAAGAGTTGATTAATGTTTGAAGATAACTAGATGAGAGATAAAAACTAAGATAAATATGATTCAGTTTACCCGATGGCCTTATGATGCATACATGTTGGTTTACGTTTCCTTCACCAAAATTTTTTGGAATGTAAGTGCATCTACCTATAGACGCACCAGTGATGTTAAGTAAAACATCGTTGATTTGTAATTTAGTTCTCTTCATTTCTTTATGTATTTCGGGTGTAATGTATACTACATCATCTAAGTGCAGTCCATCAAAATGTACATTTTGACTACGAATTAATGGAATTCCATCATCCACATATGTTTCACTTCCTCCACTTGGAGTTATTCCACTACCAATTTTTAGGACATGATACTTTAGTTTGGATATTTCCCAATGCTCAGGAATTTTTCCAATCCATTCAATTCCAGAATTTGTCATTTTTTGGTATCGCTTCATTCATCAAATCAATTCCTTTAGTCCTTTTGAAATTTCATTTTCAAGTTGTTTTATCTCAGAATCAATTTGCTCAAGCGGGCGTAGAGGCTTGTATTTGTAGAAATGTCTCGTAATTGGTATCTCATATCCAATCTTATTTCTAGTTGAATCATCAATCCAGGCATTAGAAACGTATGGTTTTACCTCACGTTCAAAGTATTTGTCAATATCCTCCTTTAATGGAACATTTTCATTATCACGAAGTTCAGGGTCGGGAATTAATTTTCTATTCTTATCTTGTGCAGGCTTTGCAGTTTCATCTCTTTCAGACAAAGAATTTTCTACTGCTTTTCGAAGTGCTGGATTAAGATTAAAGTTCTCATGTGAAAATGTATTTTTAATCAGTTCCGAGAATTCTTCTGAATCTTTGAAAACTTTTGTTGAATCAATTTTCTTAAGAACTCGAATGATATCTTTTTGATTTGGTTCTTTTGGTTTTAATTTTAATTCAGCAAGATTTTTGAATGCGGATTCTAATTTAAGACGTTCTAGTCTTTCTTCTGAAACTTGAAAGTTCCTTTTTAGAGGTCTTTCTACTGTAATTCGCGCATACCCAAAGTCTCGATTATCAAATATTTTACACACCTCATTTTCTTTGAAATCTTCATAGATGTTGGTTATTTGTTCAATTTGTGGAGGGGTTATGATATTTCGCTTGTTACCAAGACTAGATTTCATCTTTTCAAAGAATGAAACTGCATTCAGTAACTGGACTTTACCTTTTCTTTTTGTCTCCTTGTTGTTAGTTACAATCCAGATGTATGTAAATATTCCAGTATTATAGAATAGTTGATCTGGCATAGCAATTATTGCTTCTAGCATATCGTTTTCAATTATCCATTTTCTAATGTTACTTTCTCCTGAACCTGCCTCTCCTGTAAATAATGGTGAGCCGTTTAGTACAATTGCAATTCTACTGCCTCCTTGCTCTGGAGATTTCATTTTAGATATCATGTGCATCAAAAATAGGAGAGAACCATCACTTTTCCTTGGAAGTCCAGCACCATACCTACCTTTGAATCCTTTTTCCGCTTCTGCTCTTACCTTTGATTCAAATTTTCCCCAGTCTACACCAAATGGTGGATTAGATAACATATAGTGGAATTTTTCTCCTGGAAATCCGTCTTCTTCAGTAAGACTATTTCCTCTATGCACTCTGTTTAGATCCAAGCCTTTTAGCATCATGTCAGATTTACATATTGCATAAGATTCTGGATTAAGTTCCTGGCCAAATGAATCTAGTTGAGAATCTGGATTTATTTTATGAACATATTCAGAGGCCTCCGATAACATACCTCCAGTTCCTGCTGCAGGATCGTAGATTGTACGAATCAAGTGCTTTTGTTTTAGAAATCCTTTATCATGTGAAAATATCAAATGTACCATCAATTGAATTACTTCACGCGGAGTAAAGTGCTCTCCTGCTTCTTCGTTTGCCGCTTCGCTTGTTCTTCTAACTAGTTCTTCATATATTGTCCCCATCATATGATTGTCTATTGTTTTAGGATCGAGTGGGGCTTTTGCAAAGTGTTGTACTATCTGATAGAGTAACTTTTGCTTATGCAAGTCATCAACCATTGCATCGAATTTGAAATTATCAAATACATCACGAACATTTTTAGAAAAGCCTCTAAGGTATGCTTTCATGTTTTTGTAAATATTATTAGGATCTGCAAGAAGTGATTCCAGATTATATTGACTTCTATTATGGAAATATTGCTTTGTTATCTGATTTAGACGGGCTTCAATTAGTTCCTCATCCATTTTTTTGATTTTTTCATATTCTTGTAGAACTTTGTCCTTTGTAGGTTCAAGTACTCTTTCTAATCTTCTTAAGACTACAAATGGAAGAATTATTCCTCCATACTGATTTTGCTTATAATCGCCCCTAAGAATCTCCTTTGCGCCCCAAGCAAGGCTTACAATCTCACTCATGTTCATATTGTTTTTTCTCTCTTTTGAACGTGATAAGCCTTTTGAATCTTCAGTTTCGTGATTGTCGGAGTTTTGGAATGTGTTGTTTTTCATACTTTGTATACCCGAAGGTAATTGATAGTGTTTTATTTGGATTATACAAATTATTTTTGTATGATTATATTATACTTCCCATGAGTCCTGGAAACTCTGCATAGTATTCTCCAGAGGAGGTTAATTGTATTGCTCTTTTTTTATAGTCAATGTCATGTTTTCCGGTTCTTTGATTAACAGTGGGTTTTTCCCAGCCTGCAGTAATTGTAATTAGATTATTTTCCAACAATTTTTTAAGATGATATTCCATTCTTTGGTTTTTCTTTAATCTGGAATCCTTTCTAATTTCTTCCAACAACATCTTATTTGTACATTTTTTAAGTTTCTTAATTTTCTCTAATATTATCATAGTTGTTCTAGATGAGTTTCCTCTATTGTCATCTTCAGGCCTTACTGGCATTGGCAATTCTTTTACTAGATCCTCACCTCGATATTTGGAGGATTCCATGACGTAGTATACTCTGGATCCTGCAAGATATGCTGCAGTTGATGCTGCTGCTACCATAAGTTTTGTTCCACCAGTTATGTTAATTGCAAAATCTTTTTTTGTTAATTTTGGATTATGTTTCTTTTCTTGACTTATTGTAGATAAAATTATTCGAATAATTTCATCCATATCAAACGCATCTACTTTTAATAGAGTTGTAGGTATTTTGTGTTGTTTTTCAATTTTATTTTGGAGTTTCTTTGCTTCTGATTCAAATTTGTAATTTGATTCATTTTTTGTATGAATGATGTATAACTTTTCAGGCATTGATTTTCTTAGTCCTTCTTCGACAACAACAGGTGTTAAGCCCACTAATGAAATCTGGATCATTTTATACAAATTATACTTGTATATTACTAATTTAAACTTGTAAAATTAAAGCCAAAATGTAATACAGAGGCAACAAACGAGGATCATTTTATTATCATGAATCATCATCGATTAGAACAAGGTACGAGTAATGGACGCAAAGGAATTTCGACAATATAAGATGATGAGAACTTCCATGATTTTCAATCTAGAAAATTCATGGCCATATTTACAAGAAAAAATTGAATTATTGATAAAAGATGCATCTGCAACAAAATTGGGAACCGATAAAGCAGGTCTATTAACTGACGCTTTAAGTAATTTTACTGAAACAGTTTACAAAGTGATTAACCCAGATTTTCCCCATGAAGATTCATGGGAAATGGAATATGAATCGAATCTTAAATTTGAGTCTAAATTTTTACATGATGTGGCAATAAGCTTACCTGATCTGTATGCGGATATTTTTTTCCCATTTTTTAAAGATGTAAAATTTATTGCAGAAAATGAAGCTCATATAATCATGCCGGACAGTAAAAAATTTAGATTTTATAATTTAGATTTAAGACATCCATTAGAAGGTAGATCCCCCAATTTTGAAATTTGTGATGTTGATAATGCATTCAACTTGCACAACAAGATTAAACATAAAAGTGAATTAATGCAGGGATATTGGGAAACTGAATCAATGGTTAGAGAAATTCGAAATTTGGCAACACATTGGAAAAGAGATGGAAGGAAATTCCTTGAGAGTGATCTTGGTAGAACAATGAAAGATCCCATATCTAATGCACCATCTTCTGTTAATTTTTTTACCATCGTTAGCGAATTAATTCTAATGGCACATCAGTTTATTGAAATCCTTCAGACATGGTTAGATACATGTAGATTGGTTGATAGAGCAAGTGTATGATGATACAAATAATTTTTGTATAATCCAAATAAAACCATAACATATTCTATACGTACTATAATTCATGCAAACAATACAAGAACAAAAAGACTGTTCAAATGCAGTAGAAATTGATCTTCCTGTAGGCATCGTTAATTTTTTACAAAGACGACACGGGAAGAAGTATGAATATCCACAGAGTAGATACTCTGTAACAAACATTGTAGGATGTCAAAGAAAGGCATTCTATAAAGAACTTGGAATCGAGGAAGAAGAACTACTCCGGGATGCAACTGTAGAGAGCATGTGGGCATCAGTTAGAGGAGATTTCTTACATGAAATCACTAAAGCCTACAAGTGGAGGGAGTTGGACATTGAGCACTTTGTTACTCTAAGAGATGGACGAGTGGCAACAGTGGCAGGACGACTTGACATGTATGATTGGAAGACAAATACTGTCATAGATTTGAAGACTACAAAGTTTGTCAAGTGGCAAATAAAGAGTGGATTCTTGCCAAAACCTGAACACATTTTGCAAGTTCAATGCTACAGCACAATGTTTCCAAAAATAATGCCAGTCCAGAACTTGACTTTGGTATATGCGGACATGAATGACTTGGTAGCATTCAAGGTTCAGCCAAGAGATTTGACAGAGTGGATTGCAAAACGAGTCCAAGAGATTGAAGATGCAAAAGCAAGTCAAGTCACACCAAAAGGTGAAGTAACCGGTCTGTGTCAATTTTGTCCATATCAGACCAAGTGCTCAAACGATGGAAAGGGTTTAACAGAAAAACCACTATCTATTCCAAAAAACATGAAAACAGTAGGAGAAGAGGATTAGATATGATAAAAGAAAGAAAAATTATACATGAATTGGATAATGATTATGCTTCTCACGGATAAATTTAAAATTTCTACATTTACATCGTACTTATTCATATACGCTGTAGGATTTTTTCTGTATACGCACCATCAAATTCTTCAACATTATCATCGATACCACAATCAAATACATAATCACAATATTTCAACGTCTTTCTAGGTATCCCTTTAGATTTATTGTAAATTACTTTAAAGAATTCTGGGTGCACGAAAGGCCAAGATTCGCTAGGAGCTTTTGGTTTATGTTTGATTCTGTTTTCTTTGATCCTCTGCAATAACAGTTCTTCCGTTTCTGATTCAGAGAAAGGCATTAACTGAATTTTATTTATTTTTGGATTAACCCTTTCGAACCAAGGTACTATTCCCCCTCCACCGCGTCTTTCCTCTATTTTAGTTAGAAAATCCCAGGATGCCGGAGTCATGGCGATTATAAAAATAGTTTTTGCCATTGTTTCTTTTTCTTCACCGTATTTGTCGTAAATATCCTTGAAAAGGTAGAGAGTAGCATCGACTTGCTTCTGGTTATACGCAGTAACTACATATTCGAATTCATCAATTAAAAGATAGACATTTTCAATTCCAATATGTTTTAAAAATTTTAAAAAATTAAAAAAGACATGTAAAGCATCTCTGCTTGTTGTGAGATTTTTTGATATTCCCAAGTCTGTTTTCTCAGGACCTGAAAGAGATATGCCCATTAACCAATCAAATGCATGACGTTTTCCCTCTTTTATTCCAGTAATTATCTTCTGAAAATTCGAATCAAATATTCTTTCATCTAGTTTTGTAGTTTTGCTGGCATATCTACTCATTTTAGAATATCCTATTTTTTTAAATACTCGAGTAACAAAAGAAAGACCTATTTTGCTTTCTGGTTCGCCTTCTATAAGACGCATTGAAATTACATCACTCTTATCTGAATCTCGGAATTTTCCTTTTCTAAAATTATCAATAATTTTTGCAAAGAAAAAAGTTTTTCCACAACCGTAATCTCCAACGATTAAAAATGTTCTACTTCCTAAGGATTGTTTATTAATAAAATCTGAAACGGTTTTCCATTCCTCCTTTCTTGCGATCATGGGGTATTCATATGCTAGATCATCGAAAAGACTATGTTTTAGATTGTAATCTTCTGAGGTCATTTTTCTTGAATTGAAAGATAATGATAATAATCTTTGTTATAAAGAATACCCCCTTCTTGCCGTACACCCGTTTGTGATAGTAGGATTTTCTTTTCCGGTTTACTTTCAATTAGATTAATCAGGAAATTTTTAAAATCAAATGGGGAGAATCCTTTTTCCTTAAGTCTGCCAGTAATGGCTACTTTAAGAGAAGGTATAGGTACATAAGCACCTTTTATTTTCTTCAATTTTTCGTATTCATCGTATAAGACTTTTTTAAATTCGTTCATGGTAATGTTTTGGCTTGGTAGTTTTAATGCCGCTACATTATTTTTATTCAATTCATAAGATGGATTGTCATACCATAGTATATCACAATAATTCAAGAATTGTAACCAGCGTCTTAATTTATCATCAGATTTTTTAATAATAATATCATTCTTCTTTAGTTGTTCCACAATCTGATTATATGTCAAAGATTTATCAAAATTGGAAAATAATTCGACAATTTTACATTTCTCAATATCTAACTGAAGTATAATTCTGGCAAATTCTTTTTTGTATTTATCTAGATCTGATGAAAGAGAATACAAATATTCACCTTCTGCGTTCAAAGTTATTTCTGATTTTTTACCTTCTAAGAGCCCTAGTTTCCGCATTGAATGAACTACCCTAGTTCTAAATGGATTCAAGTGCGGGGATTGAATGTGTTTGCTGCTTTTTTTATAATATTCAAGAGTCTGGGATTCCATTTTTTTTCTATCATTCACATGATTATGAATTATTAATAGAAGTGGTAACACATCAGTTGGAGAAATTTTCAGTGCCAGAAGAATATTATTCATGGTTGTGGGAAACAATGCATGAAATACCGACATGTTTTACATGGCGTATTATCCACCGGTAATCCTGGATCTATTCTGTTTTTCATTAATTCTAACAAATTCTCTCTCCTTAAGAGAAAGGCCTTTCTATATTTGTCTTCAATTGGTATTATTTCAGAACGAAAATAAAATGGAACATTTCGATTGTCGTGAAGATCAGGCATTACAATAACTCCAAGATTAACTGGTCTTCCTGTTGCTTTTTCGAGTGCTAAAGCATAACCAGCCAGAGTAATATAGAATTCATCACGCCATGGAGATGATTTCACATCGATAACAACCCGATTATCGAATAAAAAATCAGGTTGTGCTTTATTTGTAATTCCAAATCCCATAACAGTATACGTTGGTTTTGTCACGAATGGAAAAAGTAACAGACCTATCGAATCGATTTCAATATCCTGATTCATTGAAATCTGGTAATCAGTCAAGGTACTTGCAAGTTGAGTCTCATACCTCAATACTTTCTCTATCAATAGTTGAAATTTTATTATTTCTTTATCAGAGGGAGGATTCAGCAAATTTTCTAATTCTGAGGCTATTAGGTCATCTTGAGCTTTCATAAAATTCTCGTTGGAAGTTTGAAAGTCTTTTGAGATGTCCATGCATTTATGAGAACTGGTTTGACAGTATTTTTTAAGATACTTTATGAAATAAGTATACGCATCATCCAAAATTTTTCCTGTTAAAGATTCCCATGTTAATATTTTAGTCGCAGTTTTAACATATTTATTTAAATAGGAATACCTGTCGGTAGGACAATATTTTATCGGGATCTCATTAAATGGTATAAAAAACCTCGGATCTTTGTACGCGGCAGGTAGATCGTATTTAGTATGATTCCCTCGAATTGAAATTCGATCATTGGCGTGGCTTTCTAGTTCAACAAGTTTGTTACTAGAAAATGATTCTAGAACTATCTTCATCATTATTTTTTAAATAATAAAACATGTTCATTATAAATTCTATTGGTATGTTTAGAACGTATAGTTGCTAGCTTATGAAATTTTATCTCATCTACCATCTCCAGTAACAAATCAAAACCTATCCTTATTCCCATCAACTGAAAGAAATAGTTTAAGGGAACTCTATTGTCTAATATTTGACTATTTCCTACTATCACAGCTAAATGTCCATCATTTACCAGGACTTTTTGTAAATTTGTCAATACTTTGTACATATCCGTAAAATACATACTAGCCTTCAGTCCATAATGCGGAGACTTTTGATAAATAGAGGAAATAAAATCGTCAATTTCAGGAATTCCAATAAATCTTAACTCTTTATTAGATTTAGAAAAAAGTTCTCCATTAATGGTTTCTTTAGACATTTTTTTATAAGATTCAACATCTCCGTTACTTAACCAGAAATATTCCAATTTAGTAGTTCGAAAATATGTCATTGCTGAAAGATATGGAGGAGAAGTAATTACCATGTTTACTTTTTTGTTTGAATGCATCTTTTTTGCATCTTCAGCAATAATTGTAGATTTATTTTGTATAAATTCTAAATCACAAAATCTATCAATACAATAAGAGAGTTTTTTAAAAAATTCTGTGATAACGTCTGGTGGTTGCGGATTCTTCGATAACCTTGGCATAATATCTCTTTGTTCAGAATTTGAAACTCTATAAATAATAGCAGAAAAACAAATGTAAAGAAAATCTTCGATATCCTTTTCAGCCTTTAGATCATCTATTGTAGTTCTAATCTTTGCCAAATCTCTTTGAACATTTTTGTTAAACCACAAATCGCGATTAGTAAATTCTGGTATCATAAAGTTTTCACACTTTTTAATTTTTGCATAAAGATTTTCTGTAATGTTTTTCAATTCTAGGATATTCAGTGGTGTTGTTTTTACCTTAGAAAGCAACCTAGCAACGGGATTTAATTCTATTCCAAATGCATTTCTTTTAGAGAGTATAGTTTCTAATAGAGTGGTTCCCGACCCACAGAAAGGATCTAATACTATATCTTCTTCTTCTGTAAATTTGTTAATTAGATAGTTCGGTATATGCGGAATCAATTTTGCCGGATACCTATGGATATGGTGTGTGGCCCTATTCCGTTTGGAGAGGTCAGGCATTAATTGCTTAAAATTAATAGTAACAACTTTCGGTTGTTGTATTAGCTTATACACAGGTGAAATTTTGAGAATTTCTTATTGATCAAAATGATTTATTTTGTTGACAATATGCTGAATTTTCTTTAAAAAGTACTCCAATAAGACATATGATTCTCGTTTCTTCCCATTTCCCTTGATTTCCCCTTCTTTTCAGATATAAAACAATTCGAGTCTGTTGAGAGTCATCTACCATAATGCAACAATTTCAGACCCATTAGTTAGTAAATACTAGAAGATAACGGCCGTTTCATCATGCTAGTAATTTTTTTCCAACTTTTGCAACTTGAAAGATGTTGTTACATCTTTGTTTGCTGATGTTCAGAAATCACGATTGACCAACTGACAAGGTAATAGTATCATCTGAAGTAAGTTTTAAAAGTATGATATACGAAAAGACGTTATTCATGAATTATGATCTCATAATAACGTCAGGCTCAGAGTCACAGAACATATGAATGTCTAATCTTTTTGCAAAAGGTTTATCATTTCGAATTACTATTTTGAATTATAAAATTGAAAACATCCACTAAAAACTTGAT
>Ga0307374_10014835_pt1 | contig 10567 bp, 10 predicted proteins | sample OX3MG_FD_202532 | JGI IMG/M metagenome (GOLD analysis project Ga0307374, IMG submission 202532) | Soil microbial communities from Risofladan, Vaasa, Finland - OX-3 | ecosystem: Environmental > Terrestrial > Soil > Coastal area > Acid sulfate soil | place: Finland: Risofladan, Vaasa | collected...
CGGGACGTCGAGGCCGACGATCAGCGTCGGGTGCCGGGTTTCGACCGCCCAGAGCCGGTCGTGAGCCGGGGCGAGCGACTCGCCGACCTCCGCGAGCTCGAGCGCCCGGACGACCCGGCGCCGGTCGTTTCGGTGCACGGCGGCTGCCGCGTCCGGATCGAGCTCCGCGAGCTGCGCGTGCGCGGCCCCGGCCCCCGCCTCCTCGTAGTACCGATCCCACCGCCGGCGCGCGCCCGCCTCGGGCGGAGGCGGCAGCGCGAGCTCGGCCAGCGCCGCCCGGAGGTAGAGCCCGGTGCCTCCGACGACGACCGGCGTCCGCCCGGCGGCGAGGATCTCGTCCACCGCCGCCTGCGCCAGGGGCGCATAGGCGCCCACCGAGGCCTCCCGGTCGAGCGGCCAGATCCCCACCAGCCGGACGGGATAGGCAGACTGGTTCGTGAGGATCGGCAGTCCTCGGTAGACCTGCATCGCGTCGGCCGATACGAGCTCGGCCGGGATCCGTTCGGTGAGGGCCTCGGCGACGGCGGATTTGCCGCTCGCGGTCGGACCGAAGATGCCGATAACCGTCACCAGAGCATTGTCTCCCGCGTTGACCTAGTCGGGGGCTTCAGAGAGGTCGATCGCTTGCGTCTTTGGACGTTCGCACGGAGAACACATATGGAGCGGACACGGGCGGAATCGCTCCTGTTCGTGGTCACGAGCAGTGTCATCGCGCTCGCGACCCTTTTCGCCATCGCCTCGATCGCCGGCCTCGAACGCGTCGCCGGCCGCCTCGAGGACGTACAGCCGATCTGGTTCCTCGTCGCGCTCGGCGCCGAGATCGTCGCGTACGTGGGCTACGTCCTCAGCTACCGCGAGGTGTCGCGCGTCGAGCGAGGCCCGAACATGCCGGCACGCGATGTGCTCGCGGCGGTCACGGCAGGCTTCGGCGCCTTCGTCGCGCAGGGCGGGTTCGCGGTCGACCTGCACGCGTTCCGCCAGGCGGGCGTCTCGGATCGTGAGGCGCGCGTGCGGGTGCTCGGGCTCGGAGCGCTCGAGTACGCGCTGCTCGCGCCGGCGACCTGCATCGCGGCCATCGCGCTGCTGGTGATGGGCGTCGCGAAGCCGCCGCCCGCGCTCACGCTCCCGTGGGCGATCGCGGTTCCGCTCGGCTTCGCGGGTGCGCTCTGGGCCGTCGGCCACCGCAAGCGCTTCCGCGGCAAGAGCGGCTGGCGCGAGCAGCTGAGCCAGGGGCTCGACTCGATCTACGTCCTGCGCTGCCTCTTCGTCCGGCGCCAGCATCTCGCAGGCCCGATCGGCACCGCCGTGTACTGGTTCGGCGACATCGTGTGCCTCTGGGCGTGCCTTCAGGCCTTCACGCACGGCACCCCCAACGTCGGGCTCATCCTCATCGGCTACGCCACGGGATACGCACTCACGCGCCGCACGCTGCCGTTCGGCGGGGCTGGAGCGGTCGAGGCGCTCCTTCCGCTCGCGCTCTCGTGGACGGGGATCTCCCTCGCGGCTGCGGTGGCAGCCGTGCTGGCCTACCGGGTGTTCAACCTCTGGCTTCCGCTCGTGCCTGCGGCGCTCGGGATGCGCAGCATCCGCGCGAACGCCTCGTAACGGGATCGCGGCTCAGGCGACTGCGACGGCGAGCTGCGAGCCGCCGAGCGTCGTCGAAGACGCCCGCTCGATTCGCACGTCGACGAGCTCGCCCGCGTGGGCGTCGCCGTGAAAGTTGACCGTCGTGTTCCGGCGCGTGCGACCGCGGAGGATCGAGGGGTCGGTCCGGCTCGGGCCCTCGACCAGCACTTCCTCGATGCGCCCGATGCGTGCGTCGTTTCGCTCGGCGGCGATCCGCTGCACGAGCTCGACGAGCCGCTCGATGCGGTCGCGCTTCGTGTCGTCGGGAATCTGGTCGGGCATCGCTGCGGCGTCGGTCCCGGCCCGCGGGGAGTACACGAACGTGAACGCGCTGTCGAAGCCGATCTCCTCGACCACCTCGAGCGTCTCGCGAAAGTCGTCCTCCGTCTCGCCGGGAAAGCCGACGATGATGTCGGTCGAGAGCGCGAGATCCGGAATCGCTGCGCGCATCTCACCCGCGAGCGCGACATAGCGCTCGCGCGAGTAGGTGCGCCGCATCGCTTTCAGGATCCGCGTCGAGCCGGACTGAAGCGGCAGATGCGCGTGCTCGCAGACCGCGGCGCACTCCGCCATCGCCTCGATCACCGGACGGCGGAAGTCCTTCGGGTGCGGACTCGTGAAGCGGACGCGCTCGATCCCGCCGACGGCGTCGCACGCACGCAGGAGCTCGCCGAACTCGGTGTGGATGTCCGGCAGGAGGTCGCGCCCCCAGGAGTTGACGTTCTGGCCGAGGAGCGTCACCTCGCGCACTCCTGCCTGAGCGAGGCGCGTCACCTCGGCGAGGACTTCGCCGGGGCGCCGGCTCACCTCGCGGCCGCGCACCGCGGGGACGATGCAGTACGAGCACGTCGAGTTGCAGCCCATCGAGATCTGCACCCACGCCTGGAAGGAGCGTTCACGGTGCATGGGCAACGTCGCAGCGAAGCGCCGCTCGTCCGCGGTCCCCCACGCCCCGCGCTCGACGCCGAAGCCGCCGGCTCCCAGCCATTCGCCGAGATGCGCGATCGTCCCCGGCCCGAACGCGATGTCCACGTCCGGGTACAGCGAGAAGAGTCGGTCTCGCTGAGCCTCGGCATAGCAGCCGCCGACGGCGATCACGGTGCCGGGGCGCTCGCGCTTGCGCGCAGCGGCGTTCCCCATGTAGGCGGCGAACTTCGTATCCGGCTTCTCGCGGATCGTGCACGTGTTGAGCACGATCACGTCGGCGTCGTGCTGGGTTCGCGCTTCCCCGAGGCCAAGCTCCTCGAGCATGCCTTTGATGCGTTCGGAGTCGTGCGCGTTCATCTGACACCCGAAGGTGGTTACGAAGTATGTCCTCGACACGCTCAAAAGCCTACCCGCGCATCGGGCAATGCTTCCGCCTCTCCCGGCCAGAAGCGACGCGCCCAGAGCGCGACGTAGACGAGTGAGACGAGCACGGGCACCTCGATCAGCGGCCCGACGACACCCGCGAGCGCCTGTCCCGAGGTGGCGCCGAAGACGCCGACTGCGACGGCGATCGCGAGCTCGAAGTCGTTCGAGGCGACGGTGAAGGCGAGGCTCGCGGTCTGCGCGTACGGAAGGCCTATCAGCTTGCCGATCGAGAATCCGGCAAGCCACATGACGGCGAAGTAGGCGAGCAGGGGTAGCGCGATACGGGCGACGTCCAGCGGCTGCGAGGTGATCGTGTCGCCCTGGATCGCAAAAAGGAGCACGATGGTGAAGAGCAGCCCGTAGAGCGTGACCGGGCTGATCCGCGGGATGAACGTCTGCTCGTACCACTCCTGCCCTTTCCGCTTCAAGCCGATCCGGCGAGTGAGGTACCCGGCGGCGAGCGGTATGCCGAGGAAGATCAGCACGGTGCGTGCGACCTCCCAGATGCCGACCTTGAAGCCCTGCGTGTCGAGCCCGAGCCAGCCGGGCAGGACGGTCAGGTAGAAGTAGCCGAGCAGCGAGAACGCGGCGACCTGGAAGAGCGCGTTGAAGACGACGAGCAGGGCGGCTCGGTCGCGGTCGCCTTTCGCGAGGTCGTTCCAGATCAGCACCATCGCGATGCAGCGCGCGAGCCCGACGATGATCACGCCGGTGCGGTAGGCAGGCTGGTGCGGCAGCAGCAGCCAGGCGAGCGTGAACATGAACAGCGGTCCGACGACCCACGAGAGCGCAAGCGAGATGCCGAAGAAGAGGCGGTCGGAGACGCCGTCGTGCTTCACCCTGCCGAGGTCCTCGTAGCGCACCTTCGCGAGCACCGGGTACATCATCAGCAGCAGGCCGAGCGCGATCGGTAACGACACGGTTCCGACGCGCAGCGTGTCGAGGCGGTCGTTCAGGCTGGGGACGAGCGAGCCGAGCCCGAGGCCCAGCCCCATCGCCGCCGCGATCCAGAGCGGCAGGAAGCGGTCCAGCGTCGAGAGTCTCCCGAGCAACGCTCCCTGCTCCGTCGACGCCTGCGAGCCGCCCGTCGCGGGCACCGGCTAGCCGGCCGGTTTCCGGCGGACGAAGTAGACCGCGAGAGAGAGCGCCAAGGCGAGGAACCCGAGCAAGCCGAGCTCGAGGAGCAGGTTCGTCAGCTCGCGGCCGCCGCTCGGGGGCCGCTCGAACTGGGCGGTGACGATCAGGATCCGCCGCACCACCGCGATCAGGCCGATGTAGAGGAAGGGCTCGACGGCGATGGTGTGCGTCCGCAACACGAAGCGGAGTGTGTAGACGAGCTCGGCGATGATCAGCGTCAGCAGGATGCGGTCGAGGACGGTCACCGCGGTGTTGACGGCTCCTTTCCCGTTCGAGATGCCGAGCTCGAGCTCGTGCACCGTGCCGACGAGCACGAGCACCGCAGCCGCGGCCAGCAGGAGGCTGACCGCCGCGTAGAGGAACACCTCGAAGCCGACGAGCCCGGCGAGGAGCCGGCGGCCCGGCCCGTTCCCGGCTGCTTCGTCGTCCGGGATGCTGTCGGGATCGGAGGCCATGGTGCAGCTTACGGGACCGGAGCGCATCCCCCAACGGCCGCGTGCCATGCTTCCGCGATGGCCGTCCGCATCGACAGCTCGCTCGAGGGGATCGACTGGGCGAGGGCCAAGGCCGATCTCGCCGGCGACCGCTTCGACAACGGGCGCTCGCCCGACGCCCTGCGCCGGTCGTTCGAGCAGTCGCAACATGTCGCGTTCGCCCACGACGGCGACCGGTTGGTCGGAATGGCGCGGCTGCTGTCCGACGGCGTCTGCAACGCGTACCTCCTCGACGTCTGGACGGCAGCGCCGTACCGAAGGCGGGGCATCGCCACCGCGATGATCCGTCTGCTTTTCGAGCAGGTGCCGGGCCAGCACATCGGGCTCCAGACCGACGAGGCTCAGCCGCTCTACGAGTCCCTCGGCTTCCGGCCGCAGCCGGAGTTCTGGTCGGCGGTCTCCGGAACGTGGCTCGCGAACGACGCGAACCAGGCCTGACGCCGGCTACGCCGCCTGGATCGGCGAATCGGGCCGCACCGCGTCCGTCACCCGCGCCTCGGTATCCCCGTCCTGCACCGTCACATGGTTCCGCGCGACGTCGACGGAACGGCTCTCCCGGATCACGGTCACCTTGACCTGGCCGGGGTACTCGAGCTGATCCTCGATCTCGCGCGCGATCTCGTGCGAGAGGAGCGCAGCGGCGTCGTCGTCGACCTCGGCGGGTAGCACGATCACGCGGATCTCCCGTCCGGCCTGGAGCGCGTACGCCTTGTCGACGCCGGGCTTCGACGCGGCGAGCTCCTCGAGCGACTCGAGACGCTTGATGTAGTGCTCGAGACTCTCACCGCGTGCGCCGGGACGCGACGCGGAGATCGCATCTGCGGCGATGACGAGCACCGCCTCCACTGTCTGCGGCTGCACCTCGTAGTGATGCGCCTCGATCGCGTGCACGACGCCCTGCACCTCACCGTAGCGCCGTGCGAACTGGGCCGAGATCGCCGCGTGCGAACCCTCGATCTCGTGCGTCATCGCCTTGCCGAGGTCGTGCAGCATCGCGGCGCGCTTCGCCGTCTGCACGCTCGCGCCGAGCTCCGTCGCCATGATCCCGGCGAGGTGCACGACCTCGAGCGTGTGCTTGAGCACGTTCTGCCCGTAGCTCGTCCGGAACCGCAACCGCCCGAGGATGCGGACAAGCTCCTCGTGAAACGGTCCGCAGTTCGCCTCGAACACGGCCTGTTCGCCGGCCTGGCGCACCACGTCCTCGGTCTCCGCCTTCGACTGGTAGTACATCTCCTCGATCCGAGCCGGATGGATGCGGCCGTCCTCGATCAGCTTCGTGAGCGTCAGTCGTGCGATCTCGCGCCGAAGGCCGTCGAACGACGAGAGCACCACGGCGTGCGGCGTGTCGTCGATGATGAAGTCGACGCCCGTCAGATGCTCGAGCGCCCGGATGTTCCGGCCCTCGCGGCCGATGATCCGCCCCTTCATGTCGTCGGAGGCGAGCTCGATCACCGTCACCGTCGTCTCCGCCGCGTGACTCGCGGCGACACGCTGGAGCGCGTCGGCGACAAGGTTGCGGGCGCGGCGCTTCGACTCTGCCCGCGCTTCCTCCTCGAGCATGCGCACGCGGCGTCCGAGGTCGTGGCGGACGAGCTCCTCGCCGCGCTCCAGCAGGTGCGTCTTCGCCTCCTGCAGCGTCATCGCCGCGATGCGCTCGAGCGCCGCCTGCTCTTGCACTTTTGCCTGCTTCAGCTCCTCCTGGAGCTGCTTCAGATGGATCTCGCGATCCGCGAGACCCTGGTCCTTGCGGCCGAGCTCGACGAGCTTGCGCTCGATGTCCTCCTCCTTCGCGAGCACGCGCTCCTCGATCTTCATGACCTGGTGGCGCCGCTCCGCGAGCTCGGCGTCGATGTCCGCGCGCAGCTTCACCGCCTGCTCCCGCGCCTCGATCTGCGCTTCGCGCCGCAGCGCCTCGGCCTCGCGCTCTGCGTCCTCGACGAGTTGGCGATGGATGCGACGCGCCTTGCCGACGCCGGTGACGCCGAACGCCTGCACCGCGAGCAGGGCAAGGAGCGCTCCCACCGCGATCCCGACGGCGATACCGATCCCGATCAGCACGTGTGACGCACCTCGCTCGGTTGGGTTCGCCCCATCCGGCATCACGCCCGCCGTACGGATCGCCGAACTCGCTCAGTTACCGGCGCGCACGTGCGCGCCCGCAGACGTACCTAGGACGTCGCCGTCGGTCTGCGTCTCGATGCTGTGGTCGGAAAGGTGCTCAAGCGGTTCGGAAATACGCAGTGTGCAGGAAAAATGTCGGGTGAAGCGTGTACCCGATCCTACCGCCGATCAGGCGGTCTCTGCAAATCCGCCGAGGACGTCCTCGATGGACGCTGCGTCGAAGCCCTTGCCCGCGAGCCACCGGGCCGTTCTGGCGTCGGCCCCACGCCGCTCCACGAGCGCCCGTGCCCGGTCGCGCTCAGGGTCGAGGGCGGCGAGCGCGGCCTCGACGTGCTCGGGGTCGAGGCCGTCGCGCTCGAGGGCGTAGCGGATCGCGGCGTCCCCGAACCCCCGGCCGGCAAGGGCGTCGGCCTGCTGCGCGGCGACCCGGCCGTCGTCGACGAGCCCGGCGCGCTCGAGCGTCTCGAGCGCCTCGTCCCGAGCCCGGGCAGGAACACCCGCGCTCGCGAGCCGCTCGACGAGAGCGTGACGCGACCGGTCGCGCGACCGGAGCGCGCGCGCTGCACGGGCGAGCGCATCGGCCCGCCGCAGCTCGCGGCCGAGTGCCCGCGCAGTCTCCCGGTCGAGCGAACGGCCGACGGCGAGGCCGCTGCCGACGACCGCCGCCGCCGGCACGAGCCGCCACGGAGCGCCGTCGAGGTGGATCTCGACGCGTCCGCGTGGCCGCTCGTGCAGCGAGGTGACGACGGGCACTACTCCTCCGCGTCGGATCCCACACCGGCAGCGACCGCCGCCGCGACCGCGGCCGCCTTCGCCGCCTTCGTGCCGCCGCCGTTCGCAGGCGTGTCGCCGTTCTCGACGGCGGCGGGAAGCAGCCGCGCCGACACGACATGCTCCGGCCCGAGCTCCCGCTGGATCCCCTGGAGGATCTGCTGCATCACGTCGGGGTGCTCACGGAGGAACGCGGTTGCGTTCACGCGGCCCTGGCCGAGCCGCTCGTCGCCGAAGCTGAAGTACGAGCCCGACTTCGAGACGACCTTGCGCTCGATCCCCGTGTCGAGGACCGTGCCCTCCCACGAGAAGCCCGTGCCGTAGATGATGTCGAACTCGGCCTGCTTGAACGGCGGCGCGACCTTGTTCTTGACCACCTTCACGCGCACGCGGTTTCCGTACGCCTCGGTGCCCTCCTTCAGGGTCTCGATGCGACGGATGTCGAGCCGCACGGACGCGTAGAAGCGCAGCGCGCGGCCGCCCGGGGTCGTCTCCGGGTTGCCGAACATGACGCCGATCTTCTCGCGCAGCTGGTTCGTGAAGAGGCAGATCGTGTCGGTGCGGTTGAGCGTGCCGGCGAGCTTGCGCAGGGCCTGGCTCATGAGGCGCGCCTGGAGGCCGACGTGGGAGTCGCCCATCTCGCCCTCGATCTCCGCCTTCGGCGTGAGCGCGGCGACCGAGTCGATCGCCACGACGTCGAGCGCGCCGGAGCGGATGAGGAGCTCCGTGATCTCGAGCGCCTGCTCGCCCGTGTCCGGCTGCGAGACGAGGAGGTTGTCGATGTCGACGCCGATCCGCTTCGCGTATGCGGGGTCCATCGCGTGCTCCGCGTCGATGAAGGCGCAGATGCCGCCGCGGCGCTGCGCCTCGGCGATCACGTGGTAGACGAGCGTCGTCTTGCCCGACGACTCCGGCCCGAAGACCTCGACGACCCGGCCTCGTGGCAGGCCGCCCACGCCGAGCGCGATGTCGAGGGTGAGCGAGCCGGTCGAGACGGCGCCCACCGAGACTGCGGCCCGGTCGTTCATCTTCATGACCGAGCCCTTGCCGAACTGCCGCTCGATCTGGCCGAGCGCGACGTCGAGTGCTTCGTGCTTGTCCACTTCAAAGACCTCCTAGGGGCACCGTTTCGAGAATCTCGTACTGCGCACCGCCCGGCCGCAGTCGTGACAGGTAAGCAGAGGCGTCGGACGGAATGAGAACATATGTTCCCCTATTCGGCGGCTCCGGCCGAAGCCCTGGTCGCTCCCGAAAACGGGCCACCGTGACGTGCGGCAGCCACTCCCGGCCCTCCCTCCGATAGACGCCGAGCGCCTCGAGACGACCCTGGAGGCCGTCGGCGAGCGCCGCTGTCCGCCCGCCCTCGTCGGCGAGGACGAGCATCGCGACGCTCCGGGTCTCCCGGTAGTGGACGGGCGTGAGGCGCAGCTTCCCCGGCGTCCCCGCCGCGACCTCGCGCAGGGCGCCGACGATGCCCGGCAGCTCGCCAGCGGGCCGGTGGCCGAGGAACGCGAGCGTGACGTGCAGCTGCTCCCGCGGGACGACCCGGACGCTCCGGGACGGGAGGTGGCGCCCCTGCCAGCGCTCGAGCGCGTCGAGCGCGGGCTCGGGCAGGCGCAGCGCCAGGAAGAGCCGGAGGCGTTCATCGCCGCCGACGCTATCCGGCACGGTCATACGGCTTCGTCGCGACTCCGTGTCAGGAGCCGCCGCACGAGGTGGAGCGCCCCCACCGCGGAGCGGGCGCGGATCGAGGCCCGGTCGCCCGGGAAGCTGAACTCGCGCCCGACGCCGCCGTCCGGCCCTTCCGCGTGGAGGTAGACGAGGCCGACCGGCTTGTCCGGCGTGCCCCCGTCCGGGCCCGCGATCCCGGTCACGGCGACGACGACGTCGACGCCGAGCCGGGCGCGCGCGCCGCGGGCCATCGCGGCCGCGACCTCCGCCGAGACGGCGCCGTGCTGCGCGATGAGCGCGGCCGACACTGCGAGCTCCCGCTCCTTCACCTCGTTCGCGTAGGCGACCACACCCCCTCGGAACACGTCGCTCGACCCCGGAATGCCCGTCAGCCGAGCCGCGACGAGCCCGCCCGTGCAGGATTCGGCGGTCGCGAGCGTCCAGCCGCGCTCGCGGCAGAGCTCGAGGACGTGCTCCTCGATCGGACGCTCGTCGCGAGCGTAGAGCCAGCGCTCGATCGGCGGTACGAAGGCGGCCTCGAGTGCATCGGCCCGCTCCTCCGCTCCCGGCTCGACGACGAGGTCCACGTGGATCTCGAAGTCGCGGGCGCAGATCGTCACCTCCACCCCGTCACCGTCCCCACCGGCCTCGTCGAGCGCGCGCGCGACGGCCGACTCGCTCACGCCGAAGAGCCGGAGCACGCGCCGCCCGGGAGCGCGCGTGCGAGCGAGCAGAGCGCGGAACTCGTCCGTCTCGAGCGCGGCCGGCCACAGCCGCTGCAGCTCGGACGGCGGCCCCGGCAGGATCACGACGACGCGACCGCCGGCGTGTGGCAGGAGCAACCCGGGCGCGGTTCCGGCGAGGCCGAGCGAGCGGGCGCCGTCGGGGATCGTCGCCTGCTTTCGTACGCCCGCGGCGAAGTCGGCGTAGTCGCGCTTCAACCGCTCGGCGGCGGCGCGCGACACCGCCTCGATCTGCACCTCGAGCTGCGCGTCGACGTGCAGGCCGACGCCGAGCGCCTTCGCGACCATCTCGACGGTGCGGTCGTCGTGGGTCGGGCCGAGGCCGCCGGAGACGAAGCACGCGTCGGCGACGAGGCCGTCGCGCAGCGCGACCTCGAGCTCGTCTGCCGCGTCCCCGACGATCGCGATCCGCGCGGGCTCGAGGCCGAGGCGGAGCGCCTCGCGGGCGAGAAACGGCCCGTTCAGGTCCGTGCGCTCGCCGCGCACGAGCTCGCTCCCCGTGACGACGACGACGGCGCGGGGGCGGCTCACTAGCCCGTGCGCGCGGTGCGCGTCGGCGTCACGACGACCTTGAGGTTCCGGCGGCTCGGCAGCGCCACCGCCTTGCCGGCGAGCGAGACCCGCACGCCGGCGGGCCGCCGGACGAAGAGC
>Ga0307374_10014837_pt1 | contig 10566 bp, 7 predicted proteins | sample OX3MG_FD_202532 | JGI IMG/M metagenome (GOLD analysis project Ga0307374, IMG submission 202532) | Soil microbial communities from Risofladan, Vaasa, Finland - OX-3 | ecosystem: Environmental > Terrestrial > Soil > Coastal area > Acid sulfate soil | place: Finland: Risofladan, Vaasa | collected...
CGACTCGTTGTACTCCTTCCAGTTGCGCTTCTTCTTCTCGGGCATGAGACGTGATGAGATCGCCTCAATCCCATGAGAGGAGGCATGGAAGAAGCTTGACAAACGAGTTAGTTATTCGACACACCTCCTTTTCCCCCAATACTTTTATTCTCGGATTGCTGGCCGGGGGACGACATTGCTTATCATAGCATTAGTAAAGGGCGTTCCGAGCAGGAGCACCAAGGTCGTCAGGGTCGATAACATCGTCCAACGAAACGAGATGGAGATGATCGTCAACCCGAACGACGAGAAGGCCATCGAGGCCGCAGACTACCTGAAGAGGCGCGTCGGCGGAAAGATCGTCACTTTGAGCATGGGGCCGGATGTGAGATTGAAGCCCGTGCTCATGCCCCTCTACAACGCGGAGGCGACCGGCGTCGACGAGGAGATGATCCTCAGCGACCCGCGGCTGGCGGGCTCCGACACCGTCGCCACTTCATATGCGGTCGGGCTCGCGGTCTTCAAGATATATGAGAAGCACATCGCCCCCTTCGACGCCCTGATCAAGCTGATAACCGGCGGCTCCTCGATGCAGGAGATAGAGGCGAAGGCGCGGGAACTCTACGACCAGAACGTGCTGCCCAACAAGGTCTACAACGAGGATCCGGGGGACCGCACCTCGATGATCGGCCACTTGGTCGAAGGCAACCTTTCGCGCGACGAAGCCGTGGCGCGGCTCAAGACGGAGAGAGCAAACGTGACAAGGTTCGTGATCGTCGCGGGGATAAGGACCAGCGACGGCGAGACCGGCAGCGTCGGGCCCCAGGTCGCTGAGGTCGTCTCACAGAAGATGGGCATCGAGCTTCCTCACGCGACGTACGTGGAGGAGCTGGACGTCGACCCAGACTCCCTGAGGATCCATGCAGGCAGGAGGATAGGGAGGTCGATACAGAGGCTCGAGATGGAGTCACCCGTCCTCATGACCTTCGCGCCAGAGTACGTGGCGAAGACCATCCAATCGGTCGACTTTGACCGCGTGATAGAGAACTACTACAAGGGCAAGATAAAGGAGCCGATAAAGTGGACCGCCGACATCCTGGAAGCCGACCCGGCGAGGCTGGGGTTCGGCGGTTCCGCAGTGATCGTCGGGCCCGCCATAATGATGGGAGCGCCATCGGGACAGAAGACCCTGGGCAAGAGCGTAGTCTTCACGAGAAAGGCCGAGAAGACAGCCTGGGAGGGGAAGGAATATGGGCCGTTCGAGAAGGGCGACGTCGCGGACGCGCTCCCCCAGACGCTCAAGGACGACCTCACGGCGAAAGGAGCGCTCACCACGTTCACGCTAGCCATGCTAGGGGCGGAGCTTCTGGCATGAGCGCCACCGCCGCCCCGGCCACGACATCGGCGAAGGTCGTGCTTGCCGATTACAAGGACGTCTGGGTCTTCCTCCAGCGGCAGGACAGACACCTGTCCAACGACTCGTTGGAGCTTCTCGCCTCAGGGAGGAAGGTCGCCGACCAGGTAGGACAAAGGCTCGTGGGCCTGATCCTTGGCAGCAGCCTCAAGGGCCTCGCGGAGGAGGCGATCGATTACGGGGCGGACTACGTGCTCGTCGTCGACGACCCCGCGCTGCGGAATTACCACACTCTGAGGATAATCGACACCCTCGAGGCGATGATAATCAAGAGGAAGCCCTACGCCATAATCTTCCTCGCGACCGAGTTCGGGAGGGAGATCGCGGCGAGGCTCGCGTACAGGGTAAACTCCGGGCTCGCGACGGACAACGTGGACTTTGAGGTCCAGGACTACTTCAACCCCAAGTTCAACGAGATGTTCCCGAAGACGATGACTCAGGTCAGGCCTGACTTTGGGAGCAGGGTCGCGAAGATCTGGACGCCCCGCCACAGGCCGCAGGTCGCGACATTGAAGCCGGGCAGCTTCTCCCCGCTGGCCAGGGACCCGAGCAGAAGGGCGAACGCCAAGGTCGAGAAAGTGCCACTCCCCCGCCCAGGCAAGACCTACGCATTCATAGTGAAGGAGCTCGTCGAGCTGCCGACGCCCAACGTCGACCTAGACCACGCCAGCGTCGTGATCGGGCTGGGGATGGGGATATGCCGAGGAGCGGACGGCACTCCCAGAAACCCGATCGAGGCTTACAAGCTCGCCACCGAGCTGAAGGACCTCATCGAGAGGAAGTGGGGTCTGAAGACCGAGATAGGCGCCTCGAGAGAACTCGTGATGGCGCAAGTAAAGGCGCTTGAAGGAATAATCACAAGGGACCACGAGCTCGGCCAAACCGGGACGCTCATCAGCCCAGACCTCTACATCGCGCTGGGGGTGAGCGGGTCGGCCCCTCACAGGGCGGGCATCCGGGCGAAGAAGATCCTGGCAGTGAATCCTGACCCCGACGCCCCGATACTCCTCGCCGCGCAGTATGCGGTGGTCGGTGACCTCTACGACTTCGTGCCGAAGCTCATCGACACGCTCGAGGCCCTCCCCGACAGCGCTTGAGCGCCGCCGCCGCCGAATACGACGTAGTCGTCGTTGGGGCGGGGCCTGGAGGCTCCGCCGCCGCGCTGACGCTGGCGCGGAAGGGCGTGAAGGTGCTCCTCGTCGAGAGGGCGAAGGTCCCCGGAGAGGGCAACGTCTCGGGAGGAGTGCTCTACGGCGACTTCACAAAGGGCTACGGGCTCATGGACCTCCTCCCCGACTTCGAGTCGGAGGCCCCGCTCGAGAGGAAGGTCCTCTCCCACGAGGTCGACATACTCTCCGCTCCCGACCAAAGGTCGGGGAGCTACCAGCAGTACCGCCTCGACGGGAACTCGATCCTTGCGAGGCTGGGGCTCTTCACCGTCGAGATCCAGACCGGGCACAACTACACCGTGACCCGGAGCGAGTTCGACCGCTGGTTCGCGGAGAAGGCCGCCGCGGCGGGGGCGGAGCTCATGACTGAGACAACGGTCAGCGCGCTCCTCACCGACTCTGCTGGCGGAGAGAGGGCGGGGGAGGAGAGGGGCGAACGTGAGCCGGCAGTCCTCGGCGTGAAGACCTCGCACGGAGACATCCGCTGCAAGATAGTCATAGACTCCGCGGGGGTGACCTCTGGCCTCGTGGAGGCCGCCGGCCTCAGGGAGCGCCTAGGGCCGAGACAGCTGTATCACGCGGTCAAGCACGTCTTCCGTCTGCCGAGGGAAGAGGTAGACAGGCGCTTCAAGCTCAGGGAGGGAGAGGGGCGCGCCGTCAACTGCTTCGGCGACTTCATGCTCGGGGTGAGCGGGAGCGCATTCGTGTACACGAACCGGGAGACGGTCTCGGTCGGGATAGTGGCGTCGGTGGACTCGATGGTGCGCGCCTTCACGGAGCGATTCGACAAGGTGGGCACGCTCCAGGACGTGCTGGAGTCCTTCGAGTCGCACCCTTACGCCGCCGAGTTCCTCAAGGGGAGCGAGCTCCTCGAGTTCTCAGCGCACAACATCCCGCGGGGTCCCACCGCGATGCTGAAGAAGCCCTACGCGAGCGGATACCTCGCAACGGGCGACGCGCTGGGGGCGTTCATCAAGATCGGCCCCCTCTTCGACGGCATGCGAAGGGCGATAGCGAGCGGAATCATGGCGGCCGAGGCCTACCTGCTCGCGAGCGAGTCAGGCTCGTTCCGGGCCTCCAACCTCTCGCGCTACAAGGACAAGCTCGCGCCCCTCTACGAAGACGTGAACAGGTCGGGGAGGGAGAGCTTCTTCAGCGAGAGCGGTTTCGCGTACTCTACTCTGCCGCGGATCCTCTTCTCCTCCTCGCTCTTTTCGAAGCGCGTGAGGTTCGATGCCTCGCACGAGAAGGCGCCGCCCCTGAGACCATCCGCGCCCGCTGAGGCCGACGGCCCCTCCGCGACCATCACGGTCGACGTCGAGGCGGCCTCCAAGTCCTCGGTCAAGCCCTGGGTCCCGAGCTGCCCCGTCGGCTGTTTCTCGTTGGTGACCCCGAAGGGCCGGTTCACATCGTACAAGGACCTGTATGCCGCGAACTTCAAGCTCGTAGCCTCCTCCCCTGAAAGCAAGGGCGGGCTCGACGTCCTCGCCTACAGGGAGACCGTCAAGGACGTCCTCGAGGGCACAGTAGCCTTCGACGGAGGCGCGTGCGTGGGGTGCGGGACCTGCGGGGAGATAGGTCCCAAGGAGATGGTCTCCTTCGAGCCGGCGGCGGGAGGGCGGGGCGTGCGCTACAGGTACGGCTAGGATCTCAAAGGTCCGCCTGGGCCTAGCGGGAGTTCAGCTTGTCGAGCTTGAAAGCGGAGTGGATCGCCCTCACCGTGTCCTTCGCGTCCTTCTCGGCCACGATGAGCGACAGGTTCTGATTCGACGACCCCGAGGCGATCATCTTGATGTTTATCCGCTTGGCTGAGATCGCACCGAAGGCCGTGGACGCCACGCCCTGCGTGGTCCTCATGGCGCCGCCCACGATGGCAATCGCGCTGACGTCGTCCTCCGTGAGTATGTGCCTGTAGCCTCCCTGGCCCAGCAGCGCGAGCTCGAGCGCGTTCGCCCCCCTCTCCATCGACGACCTTGCCACTACCATGCTGATGTTCGACTCGGAGACGCTCTGCGAGATCATCAGGACGTTGATGCCGCTGCGCCCCATGACGTCGAAGATCCGGGAGGCGCTGCCGGGCTTCCCCACCATGCTCGCCCCCGTCACGGTTATCACCGCCACCTCTTTCACGAGCGCCACCGCCTTCACGACGTTCTTGGAGTAGAGCTTGGGGTTCCGCTTCACCAACGACCCCGGGTCCTCGGGCTTGAACGTGTTTCTGAACCTCACGGGGATCCCCTTCTCCGCGACGGGCTCCAAGGTGCGCGGGTGCAGCGCCTTGGCACCGAAGACCGCCATCTCGCCGGCCTCCTCGTAAGAGATCTCGCGCAAGACGCGAGCGTCAGGGACTATTCGCGGGTCCGCTGTCATAAGCCCGTCGACGTCGCTCCAGATCCAGACCTCGTCGGCGTCGATCGCCGCGGCGATCGTCGTCCCGGTGAAGTCGGAGCCGCCCCTGCCGAGCGTGGTGGTGTCCCCGCGCTGCGTCGCCCCGATGTATCCCGTGACGACCGGGGTCTTCCCCTCGGCAAGGAGCGGAGCGAGCTTCTCCCTGACCTGGAACTTCGTGACCTCCATCAGGGGGGTGGCGTCGCCGAACCTGTCGTCGGTCATTATCCCGGCCTCCCCGCCGGTCATGTAGACTGCGTCCATGCCCCGCTCGAGGAGCGCCCCCATCACGATGGGGTTGGAGAGCCTCTCCCCGCAGGCGAGGATCGCGTCCCTCGACCTTGGAGTCAGCTCGCCAAGCACTGTGCTCCCCCGGGCCAGCTTCTCCAGCTGACCGAGCGTGACGTTTAGCATCCCGAGGACCTTCCGCCTCACGGCCTTGTCGCTCACCGCAGCCGTGAGAGCGGCGAGGTGCGTCTCACGAATCGAGGCCAGGCGCTCCTCCACTGGCTTCTCCATGCCCTTCGAGGCGTCGGCGCAGAGGGCGAGCAGCTCGTCCGTGACGTCGCCCATCGCCGAGCAGACGACCACAACCTGGTGGCCCTTCCCGCTCCCCTTCACCCTCTCGGCGACGTTCTTGATGCGCTCGGCGGAGGCGACCGAGCTGCCCCCGAATTTCATGACGACCTTCATCTCAGCTCCACCCCCCTCCGCTCACCCCGCCGAACCTGTAGCTCGGAATCGCCTCCGTGGGCCTGTTTATGCTTCGCCTTATCTCCAGCAAGTCTCTCAGCAAGGAAGACGCTGTCTCTGGTCCCCCGGCCCCCTTCCCTATGATGACCTTCGGGCCTGAGTACTCGCACTCGAACTCGACCGCGTTGTTGGCGCCGTTGATGCACAGAGGGTGCTCCCGGTCGATCAAGGTGGGCTCCACGGTCAGCCCGCCGTCCTGAGACGCCGAGGCGATCAGCCTGACGGCCTTCCCTGCCTTTCTCGCCTTCTGCACGTCCTTCGAGGAGATCCCCCTGATCCCTCTCACGTCCACGTCCTTGATCCCGGCCTTGCTGAGGAGGAGGTGGTTCGCGGTGATGACCAGTTTCACGGCGCTGTCGTAACCGTCGATGTCGAGCGATGGGTCAGCCTCCGCGTAGCCTGCCTTCTTCGCCCCTTCCAGCGCTTCGTCGAAGGGGATGCCCTCCCCTTCCATCTTGGTGAGTATGTAGTTGCACGTGCCGTTGAGTATCCCTCTTATCCCGGTCAGCCGGTCGCCTATGGAGCACGTCTTCCCAAAGTCAAGGACGGGGGTCCCTCCGCCCACCGCCCCGCTGAACCTCAGCTCGACGCCGTTGTGCCTCGCGAGCTCGTGCAGGGCGTAGTATGCTAGCGCAAGGGGGCCCTTGTTGCAAGTCACGACGTGCTTTCTGCTCTCGAACGCCGCCTTCATGTGGGAGAAGCCAGGTTCCCCGGTCTTGAAGTTCGTCGGGGTCGCCTCGATTAGGACCTCTGCCTCGATGTCCCGTATCACCTCAGTGGGCCGCTTGGATGCCTCTCTCCCCGCACCCTTCCAGGCCACTCTGCCCGGCTCCATCTTCTCCTTGAGGGCCTTCTTGAGGTCGATGCCGTGCTCGTCTATGAGCCATCCAGAGCTGTCCATGATGCCGACGACCTGAGGCACCAGCCCGTATTTGGTCGCCAGCTCCCTCTCCTGGGCCATCAAGAGCCGGGCGAAGCTCTGCCCGACCACCCCGAAGCCGGCCAGGACCAGTCTCAAGGATTGTGCCCAGCCTCGGTTTGGCTTTAGCAGTTTCGGTGGCGAGCGCTGGGCCGCCCGGCGTTGTCGAATCTGGGAGGTCCAGACTCTCCACAGGGTCTCGACGCTGATTGTGGAGAAGGCGAGGGCGAACAAAGAGGCGATCGTGCTCGAGGGACTCAAAGGAATCAGGTACGCCCGCAAAAAGGGGAACGGAGAAGGAAGGCGAGGCGGCGAAGGATTGCGCTCCGGCCATTCCGTCGACTGCAATCCTTCATGGACTACAAGGCCGCTCGGGCGTGAGCGCAGGTGAATGCGCCTCTCCCTCGCACACGTCGAAAAAGTGCAGCGCCTGTGGGCGCATCAACAGAACGCTGAAAGTCACTGATAGGAGCTGGCTATGCCCGTGCGGTGCCACGCTCGACCGCGACGTCAACGCCGCGATAAACATCGCGAGGCGCGTCAAGATAAAATGTCTGGGTGAGGTTCGCCCAGGAGCGCGGGGCAGAGATGAAGCCGTGAAGGGAACGAGACGATGACGACGACGGCTCCGATCCTCCGAGCCGAAGCCCAAGTCGAGCTCACGGCCTTTACCGTAGGTTTGACAGAACTTTATTAGTTCCAAGGGCTTCCTGACAGGCCAGCATGAGCGCCCCCAAAGAGCGTGCGACCTTCCTGAAGCAGGACGAGATTCCAACGTCATGGTACAACATCCAGGCGGACCTTCCCGAGCGATTGCCGCCGCCCCTCGACCCGGGGACGCACGAGCCGATGTCACCCGAACCCCTCTTCAGGCTGTTCGCCAAGGAGCTCGTCGCGCAGGAGGTCTCCCAGGAGAGGTGGATCAAGATCCCCGACGAGGTGATGGAGGCATACCGCTGGCTCCCTCGCCCGACGCCGCTCTTCAGGGCGTACAAGCTGGAGAACTTCCTGAAGACGCCCGCGAAGATCTACTACAAGTGGGAGGGTGCCAACCCGACCGGGAGCCACAAGCCGAACACGGCGCTTGCCCAGGCCTACTACAACATGAAGGAGGGGACGAAGAGATTGTCCACCGAGACCGGCGCCGGGCAGTGGGGGTCAGCGCTCTCCGTGGCGGGCGCCTACTTCGGACTCAAGATCCGGGTCTTCATGGTGGCCGCAAGCTACAACCAAAAGCCCGGTCGGAGGACTATGATGGAGACCTGGGGAGCGGAGTGCGTCTCCTCCCCGAGCAGCAGGACCAAGTTTGGGAGGTCGCTCCTCGCGAAGGACCCCGACGACCCGGGTTCCTTGGGCATCGCGATAAGCGAGGCGGTCGAAGACGTCTTGGCCGACGACGGGGCCAAGTACAGCTTGGGCTCGGTGCTGAACCACGTCCTGTTGCACCAGACGGTCATCGGGCTAGAGCTGAAGAAGCAGCTGGAGCTCCTCGACGTCCAGCCCGACGTGGTCGTCGGGAACATCGGAGGAGGCTCGAACTACGGCGGCTTCTGCCTGCCCCTGATGGGCGACAAGATCACGAAGAAGCTCCCGATGGACTTCGTCGCCTGCGAGTCGAGCGCAGTCCCCCACACGACCAAGGGCAAGTACACCTACGACTTCGGGGACACCGCGGGGATGACGCCGCTCTTGAAGATGTACACCCTCGGCAAGGACTACAAGACCCCGCCCATCCACGCGGGGGGGCTGAGGTACCACGCGATGGCCCCCATAATCTCGCACCTAATCAACAAGGGCTACATGCGCTCCGTCGCCTTCGGCCAGACGGACGTCTTCGAGGCCGCGGTGACCTTCGCCAGGACGGAGGGGATCATCCCGGCGCCAGAGTCAGCTCACGAGATCAAGTTCGTCATCGACGAGGCCCTTAGGTGCCGCGAGAAGAAGGAAGCGAAGGTCATAGTCTTCAACAACTCGGGGCACGGCCTGCTCGACCTTAGCGCCTACCAGAGATACCTAGAGGGGAAGCTCGAGGACTGGGCGCCGACGAAGATCGAATACCCGAACATCATCGCGTAGGCTACTTCTTCGGCTCGCGCATGTAGTCGTCGAAGATGGCCTTCACCTTGTCTGCGGCGAGGCCGGTCCCCTCCGTGACGCCCTTGTCGGTGACCTTGATCTTCTCCATGACGATGATCGCCCCGATGTCCTCCCTCACGGAGACGAGGCCGGGGAAGACCCTGCTGAGCCGGTCGCCGAGGGCCTTGAAGTCGAACGGCCTCTCGGTCAGCCTGATCTCTCGGACGTTCTCCCCGTTCATCGCGACCTTGAAGATGTTGGGCCCCGCGCCGACGACCTTGTCCAGCACGATGTTGAGCTTCTCGTCGACTCCGACGAGCTGGCCGGTGTACTCCTTCCCGTCCCCGGTGACAACCACGACGTGCCTCCCTAGGAAGGCGTTCAACTCCTCCCCGAACCTGCGAAATATCACTGATGACAACTAGTTTCCTTGCCTGAGCCTCCCGACAGGGTATATAGGAATTATTTCCTTCCCGAGAGCAGCAGACGCAATGATCCGCGAAATCTCTCGCAAACCGTATAACTGTGCTCTCGGGCGAGGGCCGTGTGAGCGCCCCTCAGCGCTATCTCGCGCTGCGCTTCGTCGTAGCCTTCCTCGCAGCGGTCTCGCTCGTCGACCTCCTCTTGGCCCTGGTCGTCGTAGGCACGCACGCCTACGCCCCCACCTCGGTCGCTACCGGAGTGCTCGCCCCGATGACCTTCATCCTCGCTGGCACCTCATCGGCCGCCGCTGCGCTGGCGCTCGCCTACGCGCTTCTCTCGTACCCGGCCTACCGCAAGACCGTCTTCCTCTTGGCCCTGATAGTCCTTGGGCTGCTCGCGGCGCACCTCTACACCATCAACCTCCCGGACGCCGCCAACTGCAACGACACCTCGAAGAACGTCCAAGGCTGCATCATGGACGAGGTCTATTACGTGCCCGCCGCGCAGACGATGCTCTCTGGGGAGAAGTGCGCCCCCTATGCCGACAACTGCAACTTGGAGCACCCGTTCCTCTCCAAGGCCTTCGTCGCCGCGGGGATCGCCGTCTTCGGGAACACCGCGTTCGGCTGGAGGATCTTCGAGGTCCTCCTCGGGACCTTCAGCGTGCCCGTGGTCTTCGGGATCTGCTGGACCACGACCAAGAACCAGCGCCTCTCGCTCTACGCCGCGTTCCTCCTGGCGTTCGAGACGCTCTTCTTCGTCCACTCCAGCATCGCGGTCATAGACGTCGGCGCCATCTTCTTCGGACTCCTCGGGTTCCTCTTCTACTTCGCGAAGGTGCGCTGGTGGAAGTTCGACAGCATGATCCTCGCGGGCATCTCCTTCGCGCTCGCCGCCCTCACTAAGGAGACGGCCATCTTCCTCCTGCTCGTGCTGTTCCTCTACCACCTCTTCTTCGCCCCGGGGAGCCGAAGGGAGATCGTCGTTTCTACCACGAAGCTGGTCCTCTCGGTCTTCATCGTCTTCGCCGTCGGGCTTCAGATCTACGACGGTGCCTTCGGCGCGGGCACCGCGACGACGTTCGTCGGTCAGATCGACTTCATCCTGAAGTACGGGGCCTCTCTCACCATGACCCCCACCAGCCAGGGCTGGACCGATCCCGTCCTTCACTCGCCCATCACCCCATGGAACTGGATAACATACTACTCGCCGGTGGGATACCTGATCACCAGCGTGAAGGTCACCGCGGGCGCGAACGCCTACACCTACGTCTCAGCCGGGTACTACGGCGTCACAAACCAGTTCGAGGTCTGGCTAGTCTACCTCTGGGGGGGCTACACCGCCTACCTCTGGTGGAAGACCAGGGGCAGGACCTTCGCGTCCGAGTCCGACGCGAGCGAGTTCCGCCTGGCGCGCCTCGCCCTCCTGTGGTTCCTCGTGGTCTT
>Ga0307374_10014838_pt1 | contig 10566 bp, 7 predicted proteins | sample OX3MG_FD_202532 | JGI IMG/M metagenome (GOLD analysis project Ga0307374, IMG submission 202532) | Soil microbial communities from Risofladan, Vaasa, Finland - OX-3 | ecosystem: Environmental > Terrestrial > Soil > Coastal area > Acid sulfate soil | place: Finland: Risofladan, Vaasa | collected...
CCCGCGTGCTCCTCCCTTGCCCCACGACCTTCAATTCACCAGGCCAGATATCCGCCGTCGACCGCGACGGTGTAGCCGGTCATCAGGTCCGACGCGGCGGAGGCGAGGAAGACCGCGACGCCTTTGAGCTCGTCCGGGGTGCCGATCCGACCGATCGGCGTTCGCGCGGCGATCTCGGCGAGGTACTGCCGCGACTCGTCGGTCTCGCCGCGTAGCAGGCCCTCGGCGATGTTCGTCCGCACGAACGTGGGGGCGATGGCGTTGACTTGAATGTCGTACGGCGCCAGCTCGATCGCCAGGCTGCGCGTCAGGTTGACGACCCCCGCCTTCGCCGCCGCGTAGGCACGGCCGCGTCCGGCCCGGAAGTTCGCGACCAGGCCATAGATCGAGGCGGTGCTGATGATCTTCCCGTGGCGTTGGGGCACCATCACCTTCGCGGCCTCGCGTGCCGTCAGGAAGACGCTGGTCAGGTCGACCTCGATCACCTTCTTCCAGGTTTCGAGGCTGGACTCGACCAGGGGTTGGCCCGCCTCGGCGATTCCCGCGTTGGCGAAGACGACGTCCAGGCGACCGAGTTGATCGACCGTCGCTCGCACCATCGCGACCACGTCCGCCTCGCGGCTGACGTCGGCGGCGACGACCACGGCACGCCGACCCAGCGCGCGAATCGCCGCGGCGGTCTCTTCGGTCGCCGCCGGCCGAAGGTCCACGCAGGCCACGTCGGCCCCGGCTTCCGCCATCGCCAGGGCAAAGGCCGCCCCCAGGCCACTGCCGGCCCCCGTGACCAGGGCAACCTGTCCAGTTAAGCGGAACGACTCGAGCACGTTCATCGTCATCACCTCCACGGGGATGGTACCAGATTTGGTTGGGACTCTCACCTCGTGCTTTTCGCGGGGAGGTCCGCGGGAATGCGCAGCCGATTAGAGAGAGCGTCTGCAGGTACACCGCGGATTTGACCTTTCTCGTCGGCTTATGGTATATTCGGCCCGGGCTGGCGCAGCCGCTCCGGTGAGCGCTGGGCCGATACCCTCTCGTCTGACTGCGCTCTGAAAGAGGAAGCTTTGTCGTGGTGAGTCAACTCGCCGAGTTCATCCGGTACCGCGAGTTGGTCAAGAATCTGGTCGCGCGCGACTTGAAGGTCCGGTACCGGAACTCGATCCTGGGATTCCTGTGGTGCCTGCTGAATCCGCTGATCATGACGGGTGTTTTTACGATCGTGTTTACCGTCCTGATGAAGAGTGGCATTCCGAACTATCCAGTTTTCATCGTCGTCGGCGTCCTCGCCTGGAACTTCAATGCCACCGCGGTCACCGGGGCGATGACCAGCATCGTGGGAAATTCAGGCCTGGTGATGAAGGTGTACTTCCCACGCGAAGTCTTGCCGATCTCCGTGGTGCTCTCCAATGCCGTCAATTTCGCGCTGGCGCTGATCGCCGCGTTCGCAATGGTCTTCGCGTTCAGGATTCCCGTCGGAGTAAATCTGGTGATGCTCCCGGTGATCCTGGTCGTTCAGGTGATCTTCACCTGTGGCGTGGCGCTTTTCCTCTCGGCGCTCACGGTCTTCTTTCGTGACGTCGAGAACATCATGGAGTCGCTGATGCTGGCCTGGTTCTTTCTCACCCCGGTCGTCTATCGGATGCAGGACCTTTTCCCCGCGTACAGCCGGATCATGTACATCGCCAACCCCATGGCGTCGATCATCTCCGCCTATCAGGACGTCCTGTACCTCGGAGGATGGCCGGCCTTCGACTTTCTGAGTCGAACCTTCGTGACGTCGGTGGTCATGCTGGTGATCGGCTGGGTCTTCTTCCGTCGCAGTGCGAAGCGTTTCGGAGAAGAGCTGTGATCGCGCCGGCCATCGTCGTCCACGACGTCTCGATGCGCTTCGTCTTGCGTCACCAGCGGGCGCGCTCGTTTCAGGACGCGGTCGTGAATTTCTTTCATCGGACGGGCGATACGGATGAAGAGTTCTGGGCGCTCAAGGACGTGAGCTTTGATCTTCAGCCAGGCGAAGCGCTGGGCATCGTCGGCGCGAATGGCTCCGGCAAGAGCACGCTGCTGAAGCTGATCACGCGCCTGCTCGATCCGACCAGAGGCACGGTCCAGGTCAACGGCCGCGTGTCGGCCCTGATCGAGCTGGGCGCGGGCTTCCATCAAGACCTCACCGGGCGCGAGAACGTCTACCTCAATGGCTCCATCCTCGGCTTCGGCAAGAAGGACATGGACCGCAAGTTCGACGAGATCGTCGCGTTCTCGGAGCTGGAGCGCTTCATCGACACGCCGGTCAAGCACTACTCCTCGGGGATGTACATGCGCCTGGGCTTTGCCGTGGCGATCAGCGTCGACCCGGACATTCTCATCATCGACGAGGTCCTCGCCGTGGGCGACCAGGCCTTCCAGCTCAAGTGCTACGACAAGATTGGCGAATTTCGCCGACGCAAGAAGACGATCATCTTTGTGACCCACGGCCTCGACACGGTGAGGCAGTTGTGCGACAAGGCGGTCTGGCTCGCGGCCGGCGAGGTGCGGGCCCAGGGCGCGGTGGAATCGGTGCTCGGCCACTACCTGACCAGCGTCAGCGAGCACGAGCGACAGAACCTTCTGAACGAGCGAAAGGCGGCCGCGCAGCACCTGATCGCGAGCGCTCACGACGCTGGCGCTGGACGCGACGGGTCCGAGCCTGGCGCTGCGCCGCCGGTCGCCGCCTCCGAGCCGGCATCGACCGAGACGGTCGGCTCCGACGGCTCGTTGCGCTGGGGATCGCGCGAGATCGAGGTCGTCGCGGTCCGGCTGGTCGACGAGGCCGGGCGCGACGAATGCGTCTTTGCGCCGGGCGCCCGCGCAGCGGTCGAGATCGCCTACCACGTCAACGTGCCGGTCGAGCGGCCCGCCTTCGGCGTCAGAATTCGGCGGAGCGACGGGCTGATCTGTTATGGGACGAACACGTTCATCGAGCGGACGGAGCTCGGCGACCTCGGCACGGCGGGAACGCTGACGCTGACGTTCTTCGATCTCTCAATGATTCGCGGGACGTACATCCTGGACGTGGCGATCCACTCCCCGGAAGACCACCATTACGATTTCTGGTCGGATTGCCTGGTTTTCACCTGCGAGTCGACGGTGAGCGACGTGGGCGTCTTCCGCCCGGCGCACCGCTGGGCGCTCGCGGTGACGGCGGATCGAGAGAAGCTGCTGGCCGGGACAGCTTCGAGGACGGTACAGGTTGGATGACGGGCGGACCTCCACGGATAGCGGCATCGACGTCGGGCGCCGCATGCGCGAGGTGCGACAGGCGGTCCAGGAAGGCACGATCGCTCTTCCACCAAGAATCGAAGAGCGACGCCGCGAGGCCAGCGCGAGTCTGACGGACGTTCGGCGCGATGGCGCTGCACCCGATGGGAGCGGGCGGGACACGTTCCCGACGGACGCGCTGACGCGTGGCTCGCGGCACGGCGAGCTCACCGCGCTGGTGCAGCGCGCGGAAGATGCCGGTCGCCGCTGGTCCCTGCAGGAGTTCGGATTCCCTTCGCGCATCCCGCTGATCGGCTTCCTCATCAGCGCGTTCCGAAAATCGTGGAACAACGTCGCGGCTCACTGGTACGTGAAGTACGCGCTGGACCAGCAGATGTCGTTCAACGCCACGACCGCGGACGTGGTCACCGGGACGGCGCGTTCGCTCCTGGACGTCGACGACCGGCTGTCGGCGACCGGCGCAGCCGTGGCGGCGCTCCACGAACGCCAGGGACAGCTTTCCCGTGAGTTCGAGCAACTGGTCGCGAGTCTTCGGGCCAGCGAGGACGAAGCGCGACGATCGCTCCAGCAGAGCGCCCAGGAGGCCCGGGCGCTGCACCGGGTCGTCGACGAGCAGAGCGACCGGCTTCACGAGCTGAGGGCGGCGCTGAACGCGCGAAGCGCCGAGTTCCAGGGGGTCCGCGCGGTCGTCGATGGGCACGGCGCCGAGATTCACGCGCTGCGCGAGGGAATCGATCGTCACGACACGGAGGCGCGTTCGATCCGCGACGCGCAAGACCAGCAGGCCACCTCGACCCTGCTGGTGCGCGGCGGACTCGACCAGGCGACTACCGAGCTCCGGGCGCTGCACGACCTGGTGGGCCACCAGGGAGTCGATCTCGCCGCGCTACGGCTCGAGCTGAGAGAGACGCGGGAGCGGTACCACGAGCTACAGCGCGCCTACACCGGGCTGGTAATGACCCTCGCCGACCGACTTGGCGTCGAAAGATCGTCGAGGGACGCCCCGCCGGCTTTGCCCGACGGCCACGCCGCGTCGCCGCCAGCCGCGGCGCTCGAGTACGCGGCCTTCAGCAGCGAGTTCGGCGCGCCGGAGAGCCTGATTCAGAGTCTCTACGAACCGTACGTCGAGCTCTTCACCGGGTCCGAGCCGGTCCTGGACCTCGGCTGTGGCCGCGGCACGTTTCTGGCGATGCTGCGCGACCACGGCGTCGAAGGATATGGCGTCGACAGCGACGAGCACCTCGTCCGGGTCTGTCTCGGACGCGGGCTTCGGGCGGTCTGCGCGGACGGCATCGCGCACCTCGAGTCGCTGCACGACGAGAGCCTCGGCGGTATTTTCATCGGCCACGTCGTCGAGCACCTCGACCTGGACCAGAAGCTGCGCCTGCTCAAGCTCTGCGCGGCGAAGCTGCAGCGAGGGAAGCAGCTGGTTTTCGAAACGCCGAACACCAAGAGCTTCTGGGTGCTCCGGGATGGGTACTTCCGCGATCCGTTTCACACCATGCCGATGCATCCGGAAACTTATCGATTCCTCGTCCTCGCCGCGGGGTTCCGCTTCGCAACCGAGCGTTACGGGTACCCGGCGCCGGAGGGCATCCTCCTGAAGGAGCTGGAAGGCACAGAAGACGACGGGTACGTTTCTCTCCTGAATGAGAATTTTCGTCGACTGAATGAGTTCTTGTTTGGTTTTCATAATTTGACGATCGTCGCTCAGAAGTAATCTACCGATCGAGCGCTCACAAGGCTGGGATTGATGAAGGTCGCGGTCGATCTGCACTGTCTCCAAACCCCGGGATCGCGAAACCGAGGCATTGGTTTCTTCACCCAGGACCAGATGCGCGCCGTCCTGTCCGTGGACGATCGCAACGACTACCTTTTGTTGGCAAACGGGTATCTGCCGGAGCCAGAGCTGTTCCGCTCGCTTCCGACGTCGGCCCGGTGGCGCGCGCTGCTGCTGGACTCGCCCGCGAATCGGAACATTCTTCCGGACGGGCATTACAGTCGCGACGAGGAATTCCGGCACCGCAGCTACGTCGAGTCGATCCTCGTGCGTGACGAGGTCGACCTCATGCACGTGGCGAGCCCGTTCGAGCATCATGCCTACACGCCGCTCGGCTACCGCACGTCGAGTGTCATCGCGACGGTTTACGACGTGATCCCGCTCGTGTTCGAGGAGCAGTACCTCGTGAACGTACCCTCAGCGACGCGCGAAAAGTATCTCTCCGTCTGCGATGCGCTCTCTGGCGCCGACCGTATCATCACCATTTCAGAGTGTTCCAAGTCAGACATTTGTCGTTACCTCGGCGTCTCGCCGGACCGTGTTGACGTGGTCTTTGCTGCTGCAAAGGACTGCTTTGTCCAGCTTGCCGACCATCAGGCGATTGACCGGGCGCGATCGGCGCTCGGACTCGACCAGGGCTACATTCTCTGTCCTTCTGGCGCCGACCATCGGAAGAATGTCGAGCGCGTGATCGAGTCGTTCAGTCTGTTGCCTCTTTCGCTGCGGCGCCGCAATCATCTGGTGATCCAGCGCCGCGTTGGGCCTGAAGAAGCGGCGCGGCTTCGCGAGATCGCCCGATCGTTCGGCGTCGAAGAGCGGTTGGTCCTGACCGACTACGTGAGCGACGACACGCTGGCTGCGCTGTACAACGGCGCCAGCGTCGTCCTCTTTCCGACGCTGTACGAAGGCTTTGGCTTGCCAGTGCTCGAAGCGTTCCACTGTGGCGCGCCGGTCGTCACTTCGAATGTCTCGTCTCTACCGGAGGTGGCAGGCGACGCGGCGCTGCTCGTCGATCCATACTCGCCGAGGGAGATCGCCGACGCCGTGGAGCGCCTGCTGGTGAGCCCTGATCTCCAGGCAGAGCTCCGGGCGAAGGGGCGGAAACAGGCCACGGCGTTCTCCTCCGAGCAGGTTGCGCTGCGGACCCTGGCCGCGTACGCGAAGGCGGTGTCTTCAGGTTCGGTCGCACGCGCGCTGGATCGCGTGCAACAGACAGCGAATTGCGCTCAACAGGGTCGACTACGGATCGCGTACTTCAGCCCGCTCAATCCACGCCAGCCACGCATTTCCGATCTCAGCGGAGATCTCCTTGCGCGGCTGTCGGAATACCTGGACGTCGATCTATTCGTCGACGGCTGCGAGCCGTCCAACCAGGTAGTGACCGGACGCTTCCCGGCTTTCGATTATCGAAACTTTGAGACGGTGGCGGCCCGCCGACAATATGCCCTGAACGTCTACCAGATCGGCAACAGCCACGACTTCCAGTACGTCTACCAAACACTCTTGAGATATCCCGGCATCGTCGTGTTGAACGACGTGGTGCTACACCGCCTGATTTACGAACAGACCGTGATGCTCGGGCATCCCGAAAAATACGTCGAGGAGTCGGAATTTTGCCACGGTGAGCGTGGCGCGGCCGAGGCGAGGCAGGAAGTCGAGCGCGGCACCGCTCTCGAAGGGCTGTGTCACGTGGCTGTGAACAGACGGGTGATCAACGCGGCGCTGGGCGTGATTACCCACAGCGATTGGGCTCGACGGGAAGTCGAGGCATGTTGCCTGAACGTGCCGGTCGCTCGGGTCAGTCCGGGAGTCGAAATCTTCGACGACGACCTGGCGCCGGAGGTTCGAGCGGCCGTTCTCGCCGAACTGAACATACCGGACGATGCGTCGTTCGTCGTATCGTCGTTCGGAGCCGCCGTACCCAGCGGAGGGCTGATCACCCTGACCCGGGCATTCGCGCGGCTCCTTCGCCGTTACCCCGACGCCATTCTGCTGTTCACCGGCCAGATACCGGCTCCCGGTATTACAGGCTTGATCGACGATTTGGGAATGACCCGGAACGTTCGGGTGATCGGCCACGTCGGCCGGCACAAGGATCGAAGAAGCATCGCCAATTACCTCAGGGTATCGGACGTCGGCGTGAACCTGAGGTATCCCCGCGACGGCGAGACGTCGGCCGCGGTGATCAAAATGATGGGACTCGGGAAACCGCAGATAATCTCCGATCTCAGCCAGCTTGAAGAGATACCTGAGAACTGCTGTTGGAAGCTAGCGGACGACGAGCACGAGGAGGACCTGCTCGTCGCCTACCTTCTTGAAATGGCTAGTAATTTCGGGTTGCGGCGCGACATGGGCGAGAACGCGCGAAGATACGCGAGGACGAATCACTCAATGGCGCAGTCGGTGGATGGCTATTCGCGCTTCGTCTCTTTGGTCTTGTCCAGACGAGGGACACCGTCGGGCTTCGTCGCGACGCTGCTACCGACCGTCGAGTGCTAGCGGGTTTCGCACGTACGCACCCGGTACCGGCGTCATCACTTCCGCAGTAGCAAGTCAATCTGGCCCACGCGGTCAATCCGTGATCGGATGTCAGCCTCTGAACATGGAGCGCAGGAGCCATCAAGGTCGATAGCGTACGTGCTGAAGCTATCGGCGCGGATCATCTCCAACAAGGCATACGAGGCAACGTCCGTCGGCGTAAACTCGAGGTAGATCGCGTCACAGCGCCGCAGTGTCTCCCTCCCTCCTTTCCAGATCGCCATTTCACTCTCCTGGGCATCGATCTTGGCGAAATTGATCGGACCGAGGTCAAGATCGTCGAGCCTCTTCACCTCGATCTTATCCTCGACCGTAAAAAGATCCTCGGGGATGCTCCCGAACTTGACAGTGGCGCCGGCATAGTCCATCCCCGCTGGCGGCACCGGTATCACCAACTGTCCGGTGGCATTGTCTGAGCCCAGCGCCGCATTGATCAAGCGCGCACGTCCTTCAAATCCGTTCAGGCGCATATTGATCCGCAGCGCGTTGTACACTGGGGTTGATGGCTCAAACGCGACGATCGACCCAGTGGCGCCAATCGCGTCGGCCATCAGGATGGTGTAGTATCCCACATTTGCGCCAATGTCGAGAACACGCATTCCTGGCCGGACTGCGCTTAACACGACGTTGGTGATCTGGGGTTCCCAGAATCCATCCAGGATCAGGTGTGGCGAGATCAAGAGATCATCGGCCAACACAATCATCTTGTGGCCGCGGACCGTCGTCGTTAGAATCCGCCCGTTTCCCATGTAGATCGAGTTCGTTCTTTGATCACGCTTCTCAGCCATTCACTCCGCCTCGTCCATACCCGATACGTCTTCTGCTCGATCGCCGCTCACGCTCCGATGAGGTACCCTGAAGAGGTATTCTATGGTACCATATGCGGCGAGCGAGCGAAGGACACCGGCCGGTGTCCTCGGCGACAATCAGGCTGGCTGGCGGTGATCAACCCCGACCTGTAATCGGGCGGCGCTCATGAATCTTCGGCATCCTGGAGCGCTACCTCGCTTCGCACGGCACGATGCTCGGGACCTTTCCTAGCGATTACAACGCCGAGCTGGATGATCTGCTCAGCATGCAGCGGTTGAGGTTCACCCAGCAGCATTGTCTGAAACGTGTCGTGCCCATGAACGGTAATAGACTGGGCGGGCACTCAGCACCAACAGGACAACTATCCATTTCTCTGGGACAATGGGCTGATCGGCGGAGTTATCGAGAAGCCAACCTGAGAGACAACGGCAGAGGAGCCACACCGTGTTTGTAACGAAGGAAGAGGCGAAGTCCTTTGGCGTGTGGAAGCAGGTCGTATTTGGCGCTGTCGTGATCTGCCTTTGCGTCTACCGTATCTATTCGCTTCCTGTCGGCAACGGCCTGTTCGTGAACAGCGATCTGCTGATCCTCCCGGCCTTTTACGACGACCTCCTCCGCGGCCTCGGATACGGGACCGGTTGGCACTTCGGCGCGGCACACTTTTACTTTCCGGACTTCGCCGCGTTCGCCGCGCTGCGATTCCTGACCGGTAACTTTCGCTTCGCGATCGCCCTGATGGGCGTGGTCCTCCCGATCGCGTTCTTCGTCATCTCACGCGCCGTCTACGTTGAGATGGGCGGCCAGAATGGCTGGACCTACACGCTGCTTCTCACGGCCGGGTACGTGGCGCTGGTCGCCTACGGGGTCCGGCGCGCGACGGGGCTCTTTTGGGAGTTCTACGCGAGCTCCCTCGCGATGGGGGTCCACTTTGGCGCGTACCTGACCGCCCTGCTCTGCCTGCTACTGTATCTGACGTACAGCAGAACCGGTCACAGGTCTGTTCTCATCTGGTCGTTGGTCACGATGGTAGCAGCGATCATCTCGGACCTCTGGTTTGTCATCTATTTTTCCGTCCCCGTGCTGGCTCTTTCGCTGTTCATCCTCCTCACGTCCCGCGACGGGAAGTCGCGCCAGGCGACGTTCCTGCTGACCGCCGCCGCCGTGACGGTCGGCTCGTTCCTGGTCTATTATCGGATCACACCGGCCACGGGTGATTACACGTCTGGCGTCAGTCTGGCCAAGTCGCTCGAGTCCGCGACCATTCTAATCGGCGACGTCGGCCACGCACCCATGGCCGATCCACTTTTCGTTGGCCTCTTCCTCCTGGCACCGCTGGCATACGTGCTGGCGTATCTCTTGATCTTCGGTGTCCGTTCCATACAGCGCGGACGAATCGATCCTCCCCGTTCCTGGCGCGGAGGAGACGCACACCTGGCTGGCAGGGCCGCGGAGATGGACATTCTGATCCTCTACACTGGCGCCTCCCTGCTGGCGACGCTGGCATTCGTGCTCACCTTTCATCTTTATAGTGGCGTCGCGACGGTTCGGTACTTACATCCGTTCGTGTATTCTCCTCCGCTTTGTGCATTGATCGCATTGGGCCTTGCCTTCGAGAGGCGCCAGCTCTCCTGGGTGCGAGAGGGTCGCTGGGCCGTTGCGTCGGTCGTAGCGGCGAGCGCGCTGTGGGTTGCCTTCTCACGACCGGGCATCGTGCTGACTAGGATCTTCCCGGCGCCTGACTACGTAGCTTGCTTTAACGGCGTCGGACCGGCCGCGGGTATCGCCGAGTACTGGCAAGCGAAGCCGCTAATCATGTACTCCGACCATAAATTGCAGGTTGCTGGGGTCGTGGGCAACGGAGGAACGTTCGTGTGGGACGATAACGCGTACTGGTACGTCGATAGCTGGGTGAATCCGGGCCATCCTCCGCGGTACAGCTTCATCTTTATGAAGCGGCTCGATCCCACGGATATCACGAATTTGTACGGGAAGCCCGATCGCGTCGTTTCGTGCGCAGACAGTGAGATCTGGTTCTATCGCCAGCCCAACAACCTGTACGCGCGCCTGGTGAACGGAAATACCGAACTCCTGAACGACGCGGCGCTGCTTCAACACCCCACGTCCCAGGGCGATCCGTAAGTGGATTCTTCGAGCCGCTTTCGACTCGTCTGGAGGGTGTCTCACAG
>Ga0307374_10014839_pt1 | contig 10566 bp, 8 predicted proteins | sample OX3MG_FD_202532 | JGI IMG/M metagenome (GOLD analysis project Ga0307374, IMG submission 202532) | Soil microbial communities from Risofladan, Vaasa, Finland - OX-3 | ecosystem: Environmental > Terrestrial > Soil > Coastal area > Acid sulfate soil | place: Finland: Risofladan, Vaasa | collected...
CTTTGCCCGGGCCGCCAAGCTCACTCCGGCGGAGCGGGGAGTCGCGCTGATCCACTCGGACGGCGCCGGAGCCTTTACGGTGGCCGCCGCCGTCGGCCCGGACCTGACCGCCGGCGAGCAGGTCGGACCCATCCTGGCCGCCGCCGCCGACCAGGCGCAGAAAGTTCCCACTTCCTTCGTGCTCAGCCGTATCTATACGTTGAGCGGACATAGGGTTGTCGACATCGTCTCGGCCCACGGGTGCCCCCCGGGGTACCTCGTTGTGCAGGAGAATCCCGTCTCCGGTCGGGCGGCAACATCGGCCAACACCACCGGGGCCTATTCGGAGTTGGCGGTGGCCCTGTACGAAGGGCGCCGGGCAGTGCCGGACCAGCTGGCCACCGCCAACGCCCCTCCGGCCGACTTCCGGGGGGAGCGTGCCACCAGTGCGGTGAAGCTCGGGTCGTCCGACTTCCTGGTGGTCGCCGCGGCTCGCACTTCGCTGGTCGGCTCGGTGGAGCTCAACGCCGAGTGGGTCGTACTGGGTGTCGGACTCCTGCTCACCCTGATGCTGGGCGTGCTTTTCGAACTGGCTCAACGGCACAGGGAGTTCGCTCTGGAACTGGTCGACCAGCGCACCGCTGAGCTCAAGGAGTCCCTCGACACCCTCCGCCGGACTCAGGACCAACTGGTCGACCGCGAACGGCTGGCCGCCATCGGCGAATTGGCCTCTGCCGTCGGCCACGAGCTGCGCAACCCGCTGGCTGTCATCAGCAATGCCCTGTACCTGATGCGCCGGGCCACCTCCGACTCGGCGGACCCCCGTGTGGTCCAGAACCTGGATACGGCCGATCGGGAGGTGTCCGCCGCCACTCTCATCGTGTCCGACCTGTTGGAGTACTCGCGCAGCCGGGAGCCCATGATGAGCGAGGTGGATCTGACCGAGCTCATGGAGGAGGCCCTGTCCGTTGCCCCCCACCCTGCGGCCATCTCGGTGGAATGGCAGGCGTCTTCCGAGCCGGTCACCGGCCCGGCTGACCGGGACCAGTTGCGCCAGGTGTTCCTCAATCTGCTCACCAATGCCTACGACGCCATGCCCGAAGGCGGCTCCCTGATCCTGGGAGTGAACCGGGAGAGCGACGGCAACGTGCGGATCAACGTGAGCGACACGGGCACCGGAATGGAGGATGAGACCAGGTCGCGAATCTTCGAGCCCTTCTTCACCACCAAGGCCAGAGGAGTCGGCCTGGGACTGGCCGTCACCAACCGGATAGTCATCGCTCACAGCGGGCAGATCGAAGTCGAGACCAGGCCGGGGGCGGGCACGACCTTCACCATCCATCTGCCCGGCACCCAGAACGGCACCGCACCCGGACCGCCGACGTGAGCGATCCGGACGCGATCGGACCGGCCGTGCTGGTGGTGGACGACGAGGCCGGCATGCGGGACACGCTCACCGACATCTTCATCGACGCCGGCTACCGGGTGTCCTCGGCCGGAGACGGCTTCGAGGCTCTCGACCGGCTGCGGGAAGGGCACTTCGACGTGGTGATCATGGATATGCGTATGCCCGGTAAGGACGGGGTCAGCACTCTGGAGGAGATGGGTCCCCCGCCCCCTCCGGTGATCATGATCACCGCCTATGCCGTGGATGAACAGCTCAGACGGGCGGCCGCCTCCCATGCCTACGCCGTCATCCATAAGCCTTTCGGGGTACCCCATCTCCTACGACTGGTGGAGACGGCGCTCAACGCCGCTCCGGGGGATGGAAGCAAGCAATGACCGGCCCGACGACGATGGTCATGACGCGGATGGTCAGGAGCAGGACGTGAACAGCACGGCCACGGCCTCGGAGGACGCGGTGCTGGTGGTGGATGACGACGCGGGCATGCGCGACACCCTCGTCGCCATCCTCATGGAGAACGGGATCCTGGCCGAATCGGCCGGATCGGGGGCGGCGGCCCTGGCCCGGGCTCCCAGCCTCCACGCCGCCGCCGTCCTGGTCGACCAGCGCCTGCCTGACACGCTCGGCATCGACCTGTGCGGCCGCCTCAAGGCAGGGGACAACGACCTCCAAGCCATCCTGCTCACCGGCTATGCCACCTTGGAGACGGCCATCGCTGCCGTCGGCAAGGTAGACGAGTTCCTGACCAAGCCGGTGCCGCCGGAGCAACTCATCCGGGTGGTGAGAACGGCACTGGCCCGGCGCCGACTGCGCAGGGAAAACGCTGCCCTGCTCGAACAGCTGCGGCAGGCCAACTTCGACCTGGCCGACAGCGTCGCCCAGCGCAACCGGGACCTCAAATCCCTCAGCGCTATGGCCGAGGCCCTCTCCGGTGCCACCGGCCTGGATGAGGTGGTCCGCATAGTCGCCCGCTCTGCCGTGGAGGTCAGCGGGGCGAGCGGGGGGGCGGTGTACCTGGCCCGCCCGGGCCCTCCCGGTTTGGAACTGGGCGGCCGGGAGGGAACCGGTGACTATCCGCTTTCGTTCCCCGACTGGCCGAGCGCCGAGGCCGGCTTGTGCTCGCACGGGGCCAGCCGCCTGTCCGAGTTGAACGTAGCCGGCCAGCGCGTGGGGCTGCTCGTCCTGACCAATCCGGCGGCGCCCAGGGGAGAACTGCTCGAGACCGTCGCCACCCAGGCGGCCCTGGCCGTGCAGAACGCCCAGCGACTGGCCCGCGAGCGAGAGACGGTCGAGCGTCTCGAAGAGCTGGCTCGGCTCAAGAGTGCCTTCCTCGCCAGCGTCTCCCATGAGTTGCGGACGCCGCTGGCGGCAGTGGTCGGATTTGCCGAGGTCCTGGAAGCCAGGTGGACGGATCTGGCTGCCCCCGACAGGGACCACATCCTCTCCAGGATGGTGGCCCAGGGGGACCGGCTGCGCCGGCTCATCGAGAACCTGTTGGACTCCACCAGCCTGGAGATGGGGACGCTGCGGGTGCGGACCGAAAGGTTGGAGATCGCTCGGGTGCTCCGCTCGGTGATCGAGGTCCACCCCTCCCGAGAGAACATCCGGCTGGACACGGCCGATGACCTGCCCGCCGTCAGCGCCGATGGAACCCGTCTGGCCCAGGTGATCTCCAACCTCATCGACAACGCCGTGCGGCACGGGACTGAAGGCACCGGCACCGTGACCGTGGGCGCCTTCGTCACCGGCGACGGGGAGGTGGAGGTCACCGTTGCCGATGAGGGCCTTGGCATCCCGGCGGCCTTCCTGCCCAGGGTCTTCGAGGCCTTCACCCAAGCCGAGGATCCCGACCACCATCCCGGCGGCATCGGCCTCGGGCTACACGTGACTAGGGGCATAGTCGAGGCCATGGGAGGTGCCATCGGCGTCGAGAGTCAAATCGGCCTAGGAAGCACCTTCTGGGTCCGCCTACCCGCGGCCGGGAACGACTGAACCAACCACCATCGGGCCGGCGGCCCGATGATGTCACGCGGTCAGGTCGCTCCCCAGCTCCCAGGGGCAGTATCGGAGATGACGGTCAAGGATCTCCGAGCGGGTCAAACTAGGAGACACCACCTCCTGGCGGCAGGCCGGGCAGCAAACCGAGATCAGTGCCGAGCCGGGCGGGTGCAGTGGCGCCATGTACTGAGCATTCGACGCCGGGTGGCGGCTGTCCTGCCCCGGCTCACTGCGGGCCTTCGGATTGAGACCGTCTAGTAGTGGGAGGCAGACCCCCGGTCCCCGTCGTTGGCCTCGGATCGGGACCGGTGGACGGACATGATGCCGTTGAGAGCCTCGGCCAGCTCGCGAGGAGGCATCCCTTTCTCCAGCAGGCCATCGGGCCCGGAGGGATGTCCGATCATCGGTAGAGCCCTTTCCCTTTCCACGGTGTGGAAGACCAGAGCGGAACGGGGACAGGCCTTGCGCAGTTTCGGCAGCAACGCCATTCCTCCGCCGCCCACCATCACCAGATCGACGAGGACCACGTCGGGATCGACCTCGCTGGCCAGGGCCAGTCCGGCCACCACCTCAGCCGCCTCGACCACCTCATGGCCTTCGAGACCCAGGCCGACGCTCAGAAGGTAGCGATAGTCGGCCTCGTCATCGATCACCAGAATCCGCAAAGCGGGCCCCCTCCCCTGGATGGCATGGCCAGCATTCACCAATGGCCGAGCGCGGCGCCAACCGGCCCGACCAGACTGGCCGCATGGCGCTCCGGACACAGCCAGGATCAGACCCATCCGAACAGAGAAGAATCGTGCTCCTCGGAGGCGCCTTCCGCCCGGACGGCGCCGGCGGCTGGCGAGCCGGTCCGCTGCTCCGTTATGTCCTGGCCATGAGCGGCCAGGAAGCGCCGCGGGTCTGCGTCATCAACACCGCCACCGGAGATGATCCCGCCTACTACACGCGGGCCTACGCCGCCCTCAACGCGGCGGGGGCCCGGACCAGCCACCTCGCCCTCTTCCCCATGCCATCCTCCCTCGACCCGGCCGGGCTGCTGCTCGAACAGGACATCGTCCTGGTGGGCGGAGGCAGCGTCGCCAACCTGGCCGCGGTGTGGCAGGCCCACGGCCTCGGTCCCATCCTGCGCCAGGCCTGGGAGTCCGGCGTGATCCTCAGCGGATCCAGCGCCGGCGCCCTCTGCTGGTTCGAGAGCGGCACCACCGACTCCTTCGGCTATGAACTGCAGCCCTTCACCTCCGGCCTCGGGTTGCTGGCGGGCAGCTACTGCCCTCACTACGACAGCGAGGAACGCCGGCGGCCCACTTACCATCGTCTGGTGGCAAACGGCACTCTGCCGGGGGGCTGGGCTCTGGACGACGGTGCCGCCCTGCGCTTCGACGGCGCCGAGATGGTCGATGCCGTCTCCGACCGCGACGGCGTGCACGCCTACCGGGTGACCTCGGAGCAAGGCGAGGCGCTGGAGACACGGGTCGAGGCCCGCCGGCTGCCCGATGCCGAGTGAGGCGATGAGTGAACCCCACGGTCCGGCCGCCCCCCGGCTGGCCCGGGAGTTGGAGCGGGCGCACTCTCTTGAGCTCGGCCCGGAGGACGAATGGCGCGACCTGCTGGTCACCGGTGCCGACCTGACCGGAGCCCAAGCCGAGGACGCATCGATCTTCGGCTGTCACTTCCAGGCCACCCGACTGACGGCGGCCGATCTGACCGGGCTCAGCGTCACCGATGCCATCTTCGAGGACGGCGATCTGAGCGCGGCCCACCTGTCCCACTCCAGCCTGCTCCGGACCGAGTTCCGGTCCTGCCTGATGCCCGAAGTTGTCCTGTCCGACGCCCGACTGCGCCGGGTCCGCTTCCACCGTTGCCGGCTGGATGGAGCCAACTTCCGATTCGCCTCCTTGGAGGGGGTGCGCTTGACAGAGTGCTCTCTGATCGGCGCCGACCTCACCGAGGCCAGCGCCGACGGGCTCGTGCTGGAGGACTGCAACCTGAGCGGGGTCATCCTGACCAAGGCCCGGCTGGGCACAGTGGTCCTGACCGGCTGTGAGTTGGACAGGATCAAAGGCGCCAGCGCCCTGGCCGGGGCCCGGGTGGACCGAACCGCCGCTATACCGCTCGGACTGGCCCTGATGGCCGACCTAGGCATCCACTTCACCGATGACCAGGGTGCCGACCTCCCCGAGGGAGACCACCACTAGGGTCCCCCGATCATGCGACGGCGCCCGGCTAACCCATGAGCGGCCCGAGCAGCCGAGCCCGGCCGACGGCGGGTCGTCGGCGCGCCGGCGACCATCGGGCCGGACGACAGCCCGGCAGGGGCGGCCGGCGGCAGACGCGTCCACCGGGGTGGAAGTGGCTGTTTCTGGGTCCGGGGGCGTTGACGGTGGGCGTCGCCCTGGCCCTGGTCCTGGCCGGGCGCATCGATTCCAACGCGCAGACCAGCGGGGAGCAGCAGGCTGCCTCCCTGGAGGGCCAACTGGGCAGCGCGCCGAGCGGCGGCGTTCCGCTGCCCTCGCCTCTCAGGGCCTACTCCATCACCTACCGGATAACCGAGCCCAACACCCCGACCCAGATCGAAAAGAAGCTGATCCAACGGCCCTTCTACGGGTCCGACCTCACCTACTCCTCGAAGGGCCAGGTGTCCTCAGGAGCCGTCACCGGCCCCAGCGGGGCCTACATCTTCGAAAGCTCCCCCCAGTCCCACTGGGGTCTGCTGGAGACCGGCACCTTCCGGGCTACGGGTGATGACCAGGCAGCCCCGGCGCTGGCTCTGGCCGCCCAACACGGCCTGGCCCGGGTGATCGGCAGTGCCCGGATCCTCGGGCGAGCCTGCACGGTGGTGCGAACCAACGGACCGGTGGGCGACACCGTGGCCGCCCCCACCGCCTCGAACTACACCGACATCTGTGTCGATAACGCCGCCGGTCAGGTTCTGAACGAGGTGTGGGTGCTCAATGGTCAGCTGGTCCGCCAACGGCGGGCGACGGCCTTCGATCCCCGTCCCAACATCGGCGTCGGGGCCTTCACGGTGCCGTCGTCGGGACCGGCCGTGCCGGCCGGCACCAGTGGGAGCACGGTGGTGGTCAACCTCACCACCTCCGACATCGCCCACCTACCGGTCGTCGCCATGGCGCCCCCGGGCTTCCACGTGGAGGGAGTCCAAGCCCAGGTCACCGATGAGTCCCAGCCTGGGGCCTCGACCGTGCCGCCTGCCACCACGGTGGTCGCCCACTACGTGGACGGAGCCAACCTCATCGACCTCGACCAGGGCACGGTCAACCCGGCTCCGGCGGGGAGCATACGAATCTCCTTGCCCGGACACCGTTACGGAAGTCTGACCATCGACCTGGTGGCCAGCTACATCGACCTGAGCATCGACGGCCAGCCGGTACGGCTGGAGGGTCCCGACCTGAACCTCCTGCTGGAGATGGCGGCCCGGCTCCGGCTCCAACCTCAGGCGGCATCTCCCAGCGGCTGACGTGGACACTGACGGCCAGGCGCCCATCCGGCAGCAACGGTCACGCCCGGTAGGTTGGCGGTCATGAATTACAAGTTTCTGGGTCGGACCGGTCTGCGAGTAAGCCCCCTGTGCCTGGGCACGATGAACTTCGGGCCCCGAACCAACGAGGCGGACAGCTTCGCCATCATGGACCGGGCCCTCGAGGACGGCGTCAACTTCTTCGACACGGCCAACGTCTACGGCGGGGGCGAGACGGAGACGATCATTGGGAGGTGGCTGGCCCAGGGGGGTCAGCGCCGGGAGAAGATCGTGCTGGCCACCAAGGTCTACAACGGAAGGGACCCCTGGCCGAACACCTCGCGCCTGTCGGCGCGGCACATCCGGGATGCTTGTGAAGCCAGTCTTCGCCGGCTGCAGACCGATCACATCGACCTCTACCAGATGCACCATGTCGATCGCGATACGCCTTGGGATGAGATCTGGCAGGCCATGGAGTTGCTGGTGGCCCAGGGCAAGGTCATCTACGTCGGCAGTTCCAACTTCGCCGGTTGGCACATCACCGCCGCCACCGAGGCCGGCCGGCGGCTCGGCTCCCTCGGGCTGGTGTCCGAGCAGAGCCTCTACAACCTGACGGCTCGGACCGTCGAGCTCGAGGTGCTGCCCGCCTGTGAGGCCTACGGCATCGGGGTGCTGCCCTGGAGCCCCCTGGGCGGAGGGCTGCTCGGCGGGGTCCTGAACGCCGGCGGCGGGTCCGAGGGTCGACGCGGCGCCGATGCCATGAAGGGTCGCATCGAGTCCAAGCGGGACCAGCTGGAAGAGTGGGAGAAGCTCTGCGCCGAACTGGGCGAGGAGCCGGCCAACGTCGCCCTGGCCTGGCTGATCGCCAATCCGGTGGTGACCGCTCCCATCCTCGGACCCAGGACGCTGGACCAGTTCACCAACAGCCTGCGGGCTCTGGAGATCAGCCTCGACGCCGAGCTCCTCTCGCGCCTGGATGCCATCTTCCCCGGTCCGGGCGGCGCCGCCCCGGAGGCCTACGCCTGGTAGTCGGTCGGCCCGGTCGGGCTCAGGTTGGGCCGGTGACCCACAGCATCAAAACCGCCGCGGCTATGGCCAAGGGGGCCGTGGCCGCCCCCAGGCGGACAGCCCGGCCGATCGAGGGCTCTGCCCCGGCCTGGCGGGCGGTGCGCAGCCAGATGATCCAGGCCAGCGAACCCGAGACCATCAGGTTCGGTCCCAAGTCGAGTCCGACCAGGACGGAGTAGGGATGCGCCAACCGGCCGGCACCGAGGAGGGAGGCGGCCGGCAGGTTGTTGACCACCACGGAGGCGGCCGCGGCCAGGCCCGCCGACGCCCAGGAGTTCAGGTGGGACATCAGCTGGGCCGGACCGGTCCAGGATCGGGCCATGGCGCCCAGTCCCACGGCGACGCCGAGCAGACCGATCAGAACAGGTAAGTCCAGGACCTCCAGCACCGCCCTCGGTGACACCCGTCGCCGGGCCAGCTTCCAGAGGATGAGGGCCAAGGCCATTCCAAGGACAGGCAGCGCTGGGGAGCGGACAGCCAGAACGAGGCCGATAGTCCCGGCTATCCCCACCACCCCTAGACCGAGGGACGGTCGGGCCTGGCCCTCCCCCGAGCCGGCATGTGCTCTCCGCGGCGCGACAGGGCTGGGTCTGTTCGGTCCAGCCCGGCTGACCCGGACACCGACGTCACCGGCCGAGGCCTCGGCCGCTCGCCTCCCCCACCACCAGACCCCGGTCCCGGTTATGACGAGAGCCGCCACCCACGGAAGCGACATCCGCCGGAGGAAGTCCACGCCCGACACGTGGAGGGGGCCGAGGACGATGAGGTTGGTCAGGTTGGACCCGGGCAGCAGAAGCGACCCGGCGTTGGACAGCAACAGGCAGCCGTAGAGGAGAGGCGGGGCCAGGGTCGGCCTCTGCCGGCCGGCCTGGACCAGGACCGGGGTCAGGAAGGCGACCGACGTATCCAGGTTGAGGGTGGCGGTCACGACGCCGACCAGGAGCATGGCCGTGGCCAGCAGGAGGCCGTCGGACCGGAAGCGGTCCGACAGCCACCGTCCGGCCGCCTCGAAGAGATTGTCCTGCTGCGCCACCAGACCGATCACCAGCAGGCCGGCCACCAGGAGAAAGGCTGGAGAGTCCTGGGTGGCGGCCGCCTGAGCCCTTCCGGGGTCGGAGAGGGTGGCGGCCAGAGCGCCGGCCGTTCCGGCGCACAACAGGATCAATCGGAACGGGCCCACCGCCCACAGATTGGCGCACCCCGGGACCCCGATGAGACAAGTGGCACACCCTCGCCTACCCTGCCGACGCAAGGAGCACGGGGCTCCTGGAGCTTCTGGGGGTACACGAGTGGCCTCGAGTCCGGGTGCGTTAGGGCGGCGCTATCTGCCCTTCATCGCCTTGGCGGCGGTGCAGGTAATCGTCATCGCCCTGGCCCCCTCACGGGGAGGCGTCAACGCCTCGGCCGGCCAATACGGCACCGGTTCCAGTGCGGTAGCCAGCGGGGCCAGCTCAAACGGCTCCACGGGCGCCGGGAGCTCCGGGGGGCTTGGAGGGACAAACTCCTCGAGTTCGTCCGTGACGGGTTCTGTGGCCTCCGGGTCCACCTCCAGCTCCGGTTCGGTATCGAGCGGTGGAGGATTGACCTCGGGCGGCACCTCCGGAGTCGGCGGCACGGGCGGGACCACCGGCTCCTCGGCAACGGTCGATAGAAGCGACTGCGCCGCCAATGGGACCCAGAAGGGGCCGATCAACTACCCGTATATGCCCGCCTGCGTGCCGGTCTGGCCTGGCGGCAACAACGGCGGGGCGACCATGACCGGCGTCACCTCAACCGAGATCCGCTACGTCGTCTACAAGGGCTCATCCAACGCCGAGGTCAACGCCATCCTCCAGACCCAGGGCCTGGCCGCCACCACGGAACAGTCCTGCGAGGCCGACCAGGCCTTCAACACGGTCATCAACAAGTACTTCTCCCTCTACGGACGGCATTTCGTCCCACTCGACGGGAGCGGCGCCAACAACGGCGCCACCAACCAGAGCCCATGCAACTTCCCCTACTACCAGAGCCAGTGCAACGAGACACCCCCTGATCCGGCCTGTGAGGTGGCCGACGCCAAGGTGGTAGCCGCCATGCATCCGGCCTTCGTCATCGGAAACGGAGCCACGGCCCAATTCGCCAACGAGTTGTCCGCCCTGCACATAGTCGAGCTCGGTGGAGGCGAGCAACCCGAGCAGTACTACCAGGCCAATGCTCCCTACTTCTACGGGATCCTGATGGACGGGACCAGGCAGGCCCAGTTCGATGCCGAGCTGTATTGCAAGGATCTGATCAACAAGCCGGTCAAGTGGGCTGGCCCCGATGTCGAGACCACCCGCGGCTGGGGAAGCCCGCCGACGGCGGCGCCCATCCGCAAGCTGGCCGTCCTCTTTCCCGAGACCAACGGGGACCCGACCTACAAGATGTATGTCGACATCTTCAAGTCCCTGGTCACCGGAGGGGAATGCAACACCAAAGGCGGTGTTCTGGAGTTGCCCTACCAGTCGGACATAACCACCGCCCAACAGCAGTCCAACAACGTCGTCCAGCAGCTCATCCAGAACAAGATCACGACCGTGGAGTGCTTCTGTGATCCCATCGCCCCGGTGTTCCTGACCAACACCATGCAGCAGCAGGGCTACTTCCCGGAGAACCTGAT
>Ga0307374_10014840_pt1 | contig 10565 bp, 7 predicted proteins | sample OX3MG_FD_202532 | JGI IMG/M metagenome (GOLD analysis project Ga0307374, IMG submission 202532) | Soil microbial communities from Risofladan, Vaasa, Finland - OX-3 | ecosystem: Environmental > Terrestrial > Soil > Coastal area > Acid sulfate soil | place: Finland: Risofladan, Vaasa | collected...
CGGCCTCTGGCCGCCGAATTGTTTGAAAAATAAAGACCGGCGGCCAGAGGCCGCCGCTACAGCAAACTGACCCATTACCTGCTGTGTTATCGCGATGATTTGCCACAAACATTAATATAAATTAATGTCAATTTAATGTATTGTCGGCAAAGCGGTAGTATGCTCTTGCCGAATTAACCCAAACAGACAGGTCGAGAGGGGAGGTTAGCTATGGTTTCCACACTGAAGCCAGGAACGTTCTCCACTTGGGTTTTAATGAGCGCATTAGTGATGCTATTTGTGTGCACGCCGGCTAGGCTCAGGGCGCAGGTCTCGGGCGCGACGTTGACCGGATCGGTGACGGACCCCTCCGGCGCAGTGATTCCCAACGCCAAGGTCTCCATCAAGAACACCGCGACGGGAATTATCACAAACGCGACGACAAATTCGGCTGGCCTTTACACGGTTCCTAATTTGATCCCAGGGCCTTATCAGGTCACTGTGTCGGCGCAGGGATTCCAGACCGAAGTGCGATCTGGCATTACGCTGACCGTCGGCGCGCAGCAGGCGCTGAACATATCATTGCGGGTAGGGCAGACGACGCAGACCATCAGCGTCAGCGGCCAGGCTCCGACCGTGGAGTTGGCCTCGTCAACCCTAGCTGCGCAAGTGAATTCGGCGACGGTGCGGCAGTTGCCGCTGAATGGGCGTGATTGGGCGTCGCTGGCGACGCTGCAACCCGGTGTGGCGCAGGTGCGAACGCAGGAATCCATTACCCAGGTGGGAGGCGCTGCGCGTGGAATCGGGATGCAGATGACCATAGACGGCAACAGGCCGACGCAGAACAGCTACCGTCTAGACGGAATTATCATCAACGATTACTCGAATGCCGGGCCGGGAAGCGTCTTGGGGCAAAACCTTGGCGTGGACGCTATTCAGGAGTTCTCAGTCCTGACCAACAACTATTCGGCGGAATATGGTTTTACCTCGGGCGGAGTGGTCAACGCCATCACGCGGTCCGGGACGAATCAGTTTCATGGAAGCGCCTATGAATTCTTGCGCAACAGCAACCTGGACGCAGCGAATTCCTTTGATAACGCCGGCAACATCACGAAGCCGCCATTCCGCCGGAACCAGTTTGGGGCGTCGGCGGGAGGGCCGATCAAGAAGGACAAGATATTCATTTTCGGCGACTACGAAGGCTTGCGTCAGAGCTTAGGTGTGACCAACACGTCTCTTACTCCCTCGGCTAATGCACGCCTCGGGAACATCCACGACGCGGCTGGCAATCCTATTACAGTTCCTGTAGATCCTAACATTGCCAAATTCTTCACATTTTATCCGCTGCCCAACATCGGGCTGATCGGTAATGGCGATACAGGAAATTACGCCTTTGCGGGCCAGGAAGTGGTGCCTGAGAACTACTGGACGACGCGGGGGGACGTTAGGATTTCAGACAAGGACAGCATGTACGCGAGTTGGTACTGGGACAATTCGACGCTAAGCCAGCCTGACCTTTTGAACCAGGTGTTGGATGGTTTTACATCGCTGCGAACCGGCGGAGGCGTGGAAGAAACACACATTTTTAGTCCAGCCACAGTTAATACGGTTCGCGTGGGTTGGAATCGCACCGTGATGGACAGCGGTCAGACTTTAAAAGCAATTAACCCGGCTGCGGCCGACCCATCACTCGGGATGATTACTGGGTTCTTTGCGCCGAGAATCCATGTTCCGGGGTTACAGCAATTTACGGGTGGGCTGCGGGGCCAGTCGGTTCAAAACTACATTTCACAGATGTTCCAGGTGTATGACGATGCCTTTCACACCGTGGGAAACCATAGCCTGAAATTCGGCTTTGAGTTTTTGAAAATTCAAGACAACGTTTACGCGCCGTTCATTGAGGATGGGACCGTCAACTTCAGTTCGCTGGCCAACTTTCTGCAGAATATATCGCATACGGTGTCTGGCCCCCCCAGCGTTGCTGCAATTACACCGCACAATGACCGCGACTCGGTCTTCGGAGGATATTTACAGGATGATTGGAAGGCAAGACCCAACCTGACTCTGAACCTTGGATTGCGCTACGAAATGGCAACGATCCCGGCCGAGGTTCAGGGTAAGATTGCGAATTTGCCGACCATCTTCACCAATCCTGGCAGTTGTGTGGCCACTAGCGGCGGGAGCACCACCGCTCAAAGTTGTCCTGCCTTGAACAAGTTCTACTATGGATCAAACCCTACCGCGAAGAATTTCGAGCCGCGAGTTGGTTTCGCTTGGGACCCATTCCACGACGGCAAAACCGCCATTCGAGGAGGCTTCGGGGTGTTTGACGCTCTGCCTCTTCCTTACGAACTGGTGCTTAACAACGCGCAAACTTCTCCGTTCCATGTTTCAGGTACCGCGTTCAATCCTCCTCAAGGTTCGTTTCCTTTTGGGATAGAACCGCTGATTACCAACCCGCCGGACTCAGCACAGACATGGAACTTTAACGACGTTAATCCTAAACGCAATTACGTTTTCCAATGGAACTTTAACATCCAGAGGCAGCTCACGCCGAGCACGGCGGTGACGCTAGCCTACGCGGGTTCGCACGGCGTTCATCAACCCTTTCAGGTAGACACCGTTACCCAGGTCATGCCCGCTTTGACGCCTGCGGGATACCTATACCCCAACCCCATCGGCAGCGGCACTACGAATAATCCAAATGCTTCAATGGTGCAGACTACGATGTGGATGAGCTACTCTATTTACAATAGCTTGCAGGCTGAGGTGGTGAAGAGGATGAGCCACGGCGTGCAACTGCAAGGTTCATTTACCTGGAGCAAAGCCATAGACACCTCTTCCGGCAGCTTCGCGGGCGATAACTATGCAGAATCCTACAGTAACCTTCCGTGGTTCAATCTGAACCTTGACAGGGGACTGGCGGACTACAACGTAGGACGCAACCTGGTGATAAATGCTCTCTGGGACATTCCCACGCCGAAATCGCTTGGCGGGCCTGCGGGCTGGTTAGCCAAAGGGTGGGAAATGGGTGGTATTCTTTCGTTGAGCGACGGTGTTCCCTTCACCCCAACCCTTGGCCAGGAAGGAGACCCGCAGGGTACGCTCAGCGGCGAGCCGTGGCAGGTGCCGGACGTAGTTGCGAGTCCGGCTTGTACTCCTCTCATCAACCCCGGAAACCCGAACGCTTACGTGAAAGCCAATTGCTTCACCATACCGAGCGCACCGAGCCTTGCTTACTGGAATGCGAACTGCGACCCCAACCCACCTATTGCCCCGAATGGTTCCAGGGTTCCGGTCACTTTTCCACAGTGCTGGAATCTGCTCGGTAACGCGGGACGCAACATCATGGTAGGTCCAGGGCTGGCAGATTTTGACTTTTCGCTGCTAAAGGACAACCGCATTCCAAGGATCTCGGAGAACTTTGACATCCAGTTCCGGGCCGAGTTCTTCAACGTTCTGAATCGTGCTAACTTCGCTCCACCACCCGAGGGTAATCTTGAGGCTATCGACGCGACGGGGGCATCGGTCGCAGGCTTTGGTGCAATTACTGCGACGCAGACTCCGGCGCGCGAGATTCAGTTTGCGATCAAGGTGATCTGGTAACGGATTGGGTAGTTCACGACAGGCGTGGGGTTCGGGCTTATCCGCCCGAACCCTAAGCTGGCTCAGTAACAGCATTTCTGAATTGCGTCTTTGCGATTTCGTTGTTGCTGGCTGGAATCGTTTACTAGGCTTGGCGGCTCAAAAGGCTGAGCGCGGTGCCTTGTTGCTCCAGGCTAAGTACTGATGTTCGCAATGACGGTGACGTATAAAAAGCAAGCCGCCGATCCTGCCCCCAGCCCTCGCCCCCTTTAGGGGAGAGGGTGGCCCGCGGTGCGGGACGGGTGAGGGTCGCTTCAGCTACGTCACCGTAATTACGAATAGGAGCACTAAGCCGCAGGACTGACGTAACCGCTTCACGAACACAGACTTGCCATGACCACCAACCTGCGAAGGTTAGATGCGCTTGTTTTTGCAGGGTTTTTTCTGCTCCTAGCGCCATTTGCGGTTATTGCTCAACAGAGTGCGCCAACATCCGGCGTGGAATACGGCGTTGTTGTGGCTAGGAACGTCATGGTTCCGATGCGCGATGGCGTGAAATTGGCGACTGACATCTATCTTCCCGCGCGAAATGGCGCGCCAGCTCCGGGCAAGTTTCCTGTGCTTGTTTCGCGCACGCCTTACGGAAAGAACGCACCCCTTCCGCCTCCAGGTGTGCTGACCCCCCTTCAGGAAAAGGAACGCAACGCGCCCTTTTACCTCGCCCGGCACGGCTACGTTGTGGTGCTGCAAGATTGCCGGGGCCGTTACAACTCACAGGGTAAATTTTATCTCGATATAAACGAGGGGCCAGACGGCTACGACACGGTGGAGTGGGCGGCGCGGCAGCCGTGGTCAAACGGCAACGTGGGGACTTACGGCGCTTCATACTTGTCGCAGGTTCAGAATTCCCTCGCCGTGTTGCGGCCGCCTCATCTGCGGGCGATGTTTGTGATGGTCGGGGCTTCCAACTATTACGACGAAGGGGCGTACCGGGGCGGGGCGCTCACTCTGCTGCACAATCTCTTCTATGCATTGATGTTTGCCGCGACCAGCAGAAAGGCTGCCGTGGATCCTGTGTTGAGGACGGCGATGCTTGAGGCGTCCCATCAGCAACTTGGGTCCTGGCTGCTCGCCTATCCGTTTCGTCCTAATGCGTCGCCGCTGCTGGCGTCACCGCCCAACGAGCGGTGGTTTCAGGACATGACGGATCATCCATACTACGGCGCGTATTGGAAGCAGAATGGTTTCAATTTTGAAGTTTCCTACGACAAGTACCCGGACATTCCCATATATTTCCTCAGCGGATGGTACGACCTTTTTCTGCACGGCACGCTGCACAACTACATGGGCCTTGCCTCACGGCACAAGTCTCTGACGAAACTCACTGTAGGTCCGTGGGTGCACGCCATCGGTACGCGTTTTGCGGGTGATGTGGACTTTGGCCCTACGGCTGAGGTTGACCTGCTTGCACAGATGCAGCAATGGTTCGATCACTTTCTGAAAGGCGAACACACAGGCATCACGAAGGAGCCGCCCGTGCAGTTGTTCGTGATGGGCGGGGGAAACGGCCTGCGCACGGCGGACGGGCGAATGGAAGACGGCGGGCGCTGGGTTACCACGACCACGTGGCCGCCGCCGGCCTCAGTTTCGCACCCCTTCTATTTTCACGGGAACGGGCTGCTCAGCGAGCAGTCGCCGGGCGATGAGAAGCCCACCGCTTACATGTTCGACCCCAGGCATCCGGTACCGACCATCGGCGGACAGATTGACTCGGGTAAGAGTTTGATTCCAGCCGGCCCGCAAGACCAGCGGTGCAATCTAAAACACTTCGGCTGCGACAATGACCTGCCATTGAGTTCTCGGCGCGATGTGCTGGTGTATGAGACGCCAGTCCTGCAGTCCGGCGTGGTGATTGCCGGACCGGTGACGGTGGACCTGTGGATTTCTTCTTCGGCCCCTGATACCGACTTTACCGCCAAGCTGGTGGATGTGGCGCCTCCGAACAAGGACTATCCTCAAGGATATGCGATGAACCTGGCGGACCGGATCACAAGAGTGCGCGGAGGCGACAACGTGACGACGCCAAGGTTTTTGAAGCCTGGAGAGATTCGCGAGGTGACGATTGACCTGCTCGGAGTGGCGAACCGGTTTGCGAAGGGACACCGGATTCGAGTGGACATATCAAGCAGCAACTTCCCGTTTTTCGATGTAAATCCGAATACAGGGAAACGCGAGGGTCATCAGACGCACGAGGTGACGGCTGTAAATACCGTCTATCATGACCAGCAGCACCCTTCGCACATTAATCTTCCATTGTTCCCGGCTGGCGAGGTCCCCGCCCAATGAGGTCAGGAGACGAGAGCGCCATTTCAGTTGACGGCCCGCCAAGGGCAAAAAACCTCTCGCAAAGGCGCAAAGCTGCAAAGGCCGCAAAGCAAACTATTGAGAATTACAAATTATAGTGACAACATCCGCTGGTGCGGCGCTGTCCTCAGCGCCGAAAGACGCCGGTGGGGACACCGGCGCTACAGAAAAAGCCGTCACTATAATTTGTAAACCTCAATAGGAGGGGAATATCGCAGCCCCTACCGCGCCCTCAGCAAGGCGTCCAAGTGCCGTTACGCTTTTAAGTGGAGTAGGCGATTGTGAGAATTTGGAGACAAATGAGACGCTTTATTTTCACCCCGTGGGCCGCAACCTTAGAACATTCTAATCTTTTGCATAAGGCGCAATGACTTATTCCGCTGTACTACTAATCCCGAACTTCTTCTCGGCGCGCGAAGATTTGGTAACCTGTCATTCTGAGCGCAGCGAAGAATCTGCTTTTCCGATTGATTCCCAAGCAGATGCTCCGCTCAGCATGACATCCGTTTGGTTGCGACCACCGGGCCGCGCTGCGTATATCTCAAAGGGTTTCGTGCGCAGGCAAGTTCTGGCGGTGGTGAATTGCAACGGGCCGGGTTCAAAGCAATGGTGGTGGAACGGCGCGGCGGGATGGAGTATAGTGGCTCAAGCTGTGCGCAAGAATCGCAAACCCAAAGTTTCTGCGCCAGCCTGTGCCATTCATCGCGCGGGTCGATCACATTCACTGCTGCTGTGAGCGTTGGAAACGTGAGGCGGTCGTGAATAAAGCAGAGTATCTCAAATTCTGTCGGCCGTACGACAGAGTACTCCGTCAGCTCTTGCTTGAACTTGAATTCTTTATTGAGGACGCCGCGGGCGTAAACATCCATTCCGTTCAGCACCGCATAAAGACTTACGAGAGCGCCGTGAAGAAGTCCACCCGCCTCAAACTTTCCATCGCCAAAATGCAGGACATCGCAGGAATTCGCATTGTCGTGGCGACGGCAGACGAAGTGGACGTTGTAGCACGCTTCTTCACCCTGAAAGCGGCCTTGAAAGACCTCACTGTGCAATCGGACAAACGGATAGACAAGAACGATGGTTACCGCGCGAGGCATCTTGTGTTGCAGTTTCAGGGTTCCTATACGAGAGGCTCGGCCTCTCCTGCTCTCGTCGAGCTACAACTTCTCACCCTCTTGGAACATACCTTCAACTATATTTCTCATGCATGGGCTTATAAACCCGGGCGTTCTTTTCCTGAGAAGTGGCATGCCGAATTCGTTCGGCTATCAAGTGATCTCGCGTCCCTCGACAAGCGGATAGCCAAGCTGCAAAAGCAGGTAGTGGCGTTAGCAAATGATGACGAACCTCTCACTCCGTTTTCTTATCAACGCATTATCGCGCATGTTTTTGGGGAACACGAAACTATCGATAATGCGGTTGACAGCGTTCGGATGCTGATTGACCTCCAATGCGATACAAATGGAAAATTAGGGCGTTTCTTTAGTAACCCGACGATTCTTGATTTGCGTACACGCCTCTTGAAGATAAAGGGCGAGCCACGCAGTGCATTCGCCGAGGTTGTCGCTAGTATGACAGTTCACGACTTCTTTTTAGCGTTTGGTGTTCGTCGTGAATTCTTAGAAGAACACGTGCGAGCCCTTGAAGCAAAATCAAAAGAGGCAGGGACCAATGAGTAAAACGGCAGCGGGTAGCCACGGTCAGTGCTTTTCTGACCGCGGGTGGCGCATCATACATGCCGCCGTTTGGCATGTGTGCGATCAAGGCGATCCATGGGCAGCGCGGAGGAATCCTCGAGGTAATAAAAGCGGTAACTGGACCAAGGCCACTTTTCGGGCGAATCCACCAAGCCGCGTTTCAGCGGAATGTGATGCATGTAAGCCAGTTTTTCGAGCCGCTTCTTTTCGCTTCAGACGTTCAGATCGTAAAACCGCCGTTGCCAGACGCGGTGCGGGCCATGAAGGTGAACGGTTTGGCCGTCGTCCCCTGACGGCGGAAATTCTTATCGGAGGTTTGTTATGAAACGTTTAGTATTAGTCCTGCTGGTCTTCCTGGTGGCGCCGTTGGTTGGCCTCTCACAGTCGCCCCCAGAGATTCCTTACACTGTGGTTCCCGATTTTCTAAAGATGCCGCCGAACCTCTACCTGGGTGAGGTTGCCGGGGTGGCGGTGGATAAAACCGGAGACATCTACGTCTACACTCGAAGCGGCCACACCCGGCTCTTTGAATTCGCGCCGGACGGAAAATATATGCGTGAGCTCGGGCATGACCTGTACTCATTTGTATTTGCGCACGCCGTGCGTATCGACCCGGAAGGGAACATTTGGGCTGTCGACGAGGGTTCCAACATGATCGTCGAATTCAACCCCGACGGGAGAGTTTTAACGAACCTGGGCCGAAGACCGGAACCCTCCGAGAGGGCGGCGGCGGCGGCCGGGATGCGGCCAGAGTTCACTCCTCCACCGTGGATGTTTAATCGTGAGACCGACATCGCCTGGGATTCGCATGGAAACATGTTTGTCAGCGACGGCTATGGAAACTCACGGGTAGCGGAATTTGATAAGGATGGCATGTTTGTGAAGGACTGGGGCATTCGAGGGACGGCGCCAGGACAATTCCATACCCCCCACGCGATTGCAATCGACGATCGCGACAACATTTACGTGGCTGACCGCGAGAACCATCGCATCCAGGTATTCGACGACAACGGGTCTTTCCTGAAGCAATGGACCAACGTTGGAACTCCCTGGGCCATTTGCATCAGCCCCGGACCCAACCAGGTTCTGTATAGTGCAGACGGTTTCAAAGGCCGGTTTTACAAACTCGATCTGAACGGCAACATCCTGGGCGAATTCGGCAAACCGGGCAGGATTATCGGCACGTTTGGCTGGATTCACGAAATCGATTGCTCGCAGGCAAATCAAAACATCATTTACGCTGCCGACTTGACGAACTGGAGGGTGGACAAAATAATCATGCACCCCGCGCAGTGAGCAACCGCAAGGTGTAATGCTTAGGCGCGGCGGAAAGAGGATCGGGAGCAGTTGGGTTTCTCTTTGCTCCCGTAACCTCTGGGCGTAATAATCTGACCAACCACGGCTCGCCAGAGCTGGGAGAGAGGCCTCGCGGGTAATTCCTACCCTTTGGTAAGCCAATCGACATTCTATCGTGGAGGCGACCATGAAGCGCGCTAGATTCCCCCAACGGAACCCTTTGCCGGAAGCGGCGCTGAGAAATGCCTCACTGGCGTTTCTGCTGTTTCTGCTTGCGGCCTTGCTCGCTGCACAACCTTCGGCCACACCGCAGATTCCCTACACCTCGGTCCCCAACTTTTTCAAGCTTCCCGCCGGCATGTACTTCGGTGAATGCGCCGGTGTGTCTCTAGATTCCAAAGGGAATATTTACGTCGTCAATCGAGGCCGCCATCCGATCATCGAATTTCACCCTGATGGGACTTTCATGCGCACTATCGGCGACGGCCTCGACGTTTTTGAGGCTCCCCACCGGGTGGAAATTGATCCCCAGGACAACATCTGGTACGTTGACGCAGGCACTAATCTGATAGTTGAACTCGATCAGCAGGGACGATTGCTCAGGGTATATGGCAAGAAGCCAGAAGCGTGGACGTGGCTGACCCACGTGGTTGAGCATGGCGCAGGTCTTCCGTGGATGTTCAACCAACCGACGGACCTTGCTTTTGGAGCTAACGGAAACATTTTTGTTACGGATGGCTACGGCAATTCCCGTGTCGCGGAATTTAACGCGGACGGTAACTTTGTGAAGGACTGGGGTGAGCGAGGCCCGGCTCCGGGGCAGTTCCATACGCCGCACTCGATCGTGATGGATTCAAAAGGGACTCTCTACGTGGCCGATCGCGAAAACCGCCGGGTTCAAGTCTTTGACCAAGACGGCCATCTGCTAAAGGTATGGCATGGGATGGGCGCGCCTTGGGGACTGTGTATCACACCCGGACCCAAACAGGTCATCTATAGCGCGGACGGATTCACCGGAAAGTTTTACAAGCTCGACCTGAATGGTAACATCCTGGGCGAGTTTGGCAAGCCGGGTAAAAAACTGGGAGAGTTTGGCTGGACGCACGGCATAGCGTGCCCTAGCGAGAACGTAGTCTATGCGGCTGAGGAGCTGAACTACCGGGTGCAAAAGCTGGTTTTGCATCCAGCCCAGTAGACCGGAAGAGCAGGAGACCGGTCTGTACAGCGCGAGCGCTAAAACATGCGCTCCGGCAACTTGCCCGGCGCAACCTACGGCAAGCCTGGAGTGCGCGCGAAAACCCGGAGGATTGTTTCGAAGCGGGGCTAATGTGTTTTGCCCGGTGAAGATCCGTTTTCGAGGTTTTGGGAAGGCCGCGTTAAGCCGCGAACAGGGGATGAGCCGACGAGGGCAATCGTGCTTTTCAACAGTCCGGTGTGCGAGGAGATATCGATGTCGGCGTGGATGGCGTCGAATTCGGCGGGACTGATAGAAGACAATTTCAGCCTGACGGCGAGCGAGGTGGCGCAATGGCCCAAGAAAACCTTGGGCATCATTGGTTGACAGGCCAAGGCGAGAGCGGTTTGCTAATTGGTGAAAGTGGGCCGCTGGAGAGAGTATCGAGAGAGAGTGCAAACTCGTATGGG
>Ga0307374_10014842_pt1 | contig 10564 bp, 6 predicted proteins | sample OX3MG_FD_202532 | JGI IMG/M metagenome (GOLD analysis project Ga0307374, IMG submission 202532) | Soil microbial communities from Risofladan, Vaasa, Finland - OX-3 | ecosystem: Environmental > Terrestrial > Soil > Coastal area > Acid sulfate soil | place: Finland: Risofladan, Vaasa | collected...
TCGGGATCGGCTGCGGCCGAGTGAAGCCGTCGTGATCATTGCGAACGGGAATCCGCTCTCCCGGCGAGCCGACGGCATTGCGCAAGCCGCGCGTCAGCGGCTGGCGCCGCCGGCAGGACGCCAGGTGCACCTCGTGAAGAGTGAGCATGTGGGCCACGCTCGCGCGATCGCGGAAACATGGGCGACCGAGCACCTCGACGCGACGATCATCGGAATCGGCGGAGACGGAACCCTCAACGAAATCGCCAATGGCATCCTGGCCGCGACCGCCTCAAGCGGTAGCCGGGCGGTGCTCGTCATATGCCCCGCCGGTAATGCCAATGACCAGCACCGGAGCTGGCCGCGTTCCCGAAGGATCCGGCTCGAGAACGCGTTGTCAACGCCGCCCGTTCGCGTCGACATCCTCGAGGTCTCATATCGGACCGGTGGTGGTATGGAAGCCACGCAATACGCACTCTCATACGCTGCGATCGGCGCGCTGGCCACGGGTGCTTCGGCTGTCAATCATCGCCGGCGCCGGATGCTCACCAACCTGACCCTTGTCCCGCTGACAGTATTCCGGATCCGTCCGATCACGGTCGTCGTCGATGGCGAGGAGGCTTGTCTCGACAGCCTCAGCTGGCACATCATCCCGACGATGGCAAAGGTCCTCCGCGTGAGTTCGAACTCGCGACGCGCCGACGGGCTGATGGAGGTCGTCGCAGTGCCCCACCGCCGAGGGGTCGCATGGCTACGGATGACCTGGCTCGGCCTGCGGGCGCTTGTGGGACTGGGTGAGCAGACGCAGCGTGCGAGCATGACCGTCCACTGGGAGGCCGGCGGCCCCGCGCAATTGGATGGCGAGACGATCGACATCCCGCCGGGGTCCGATATCACCGTGCGCTGCGTGCCTGCCGCCCTTCGCGTGCTGTGCTGCGACACTGTCGCGCCCGTCTCAGCGTGAGTGAACGACGCGCTCGCCGGGGTGCCTCCGACCATGGATGGCGGCGACCAACTTCGAGCGCTGTGACGGGGCGATGACAAGGCGGATGCCGGTCGCGAGATGAAGCACTTTGTTGTGACGGACCGTCGACCGTCGTAACCCTCGGGCGCGAACCGTCAGGCTGGCCGGAGCTACTTCGTGCGGCTTCCTCGGATCTCCCAGAACTCCGGATCGGGAGTGCCCGGGGGCAGAAGCGGCTTGACGTTCGCGTCGAACCACGTGTCGTGTTGCGCTTTCGAATCCCAGATCTCAATGACGGTGATGCCATCGCCGTCAACGACACCGTAATGAGCGACGAAGCCGTCGGCGGCCAGCTGCGAGTCAGCGACGACCCCAACCACGTGGTCGTATGCCTCAGGAGGCATCCCAGCGGCGTGATGCCGCTTCAGCGTCGTCATGTGAAGGCTCCTCGGAATGTTCGCGGTTACGAACTGCGCGGAAGCCTATCAGGTGGCCGTGGCGCACGTTCTGCACGCGCGCCCGACCAGAGCTACTCGACCCATCCTGAGATGACATTCGGCCCTGGCACGAGTGGCATCCCCCGAGCAACGATCAATACGTGAATGACGGCTCAGCTTGGTCCAAAGGAGGTGCGACGATGAGGGTCGTACGAGATGTCATCGCAACGCTGATCATGGCGACGATGGCCGTCCTGTATGTGAATATCGCCGGTGGCGCAACGGTGGCGTTCATCGCTGATGCCCGCGGGGTGGCCGCGACCGGACTGGTGCTCGGACTGGTTGCGTGCGCTGTCGCGGGTGAGTCCGTGACCGTGTCGAAGCCCGGACCGTGGCGGACGATCGCCGGGTTCCTGGTGACGGCCCTGGTGACTGTCGGCATCGTCACCGTGATCACCAACAGCCTTGGGGTCCTCGCCGCGTTCATGGCGCTGTTCGTGGTGTTGTGGGCTGGATCGACACTGAGGCACGTGTTCGCTCCGCGGTCCGGGGCCCGAAGGCGCGTGCCGTTGTCGCCGTAGGCAGCGTACGCGCGTCAGCGGTTGTACGCACACGACGTTCGACAGGATGGAGGTCGAACAGCGGATACCGTCAGGCCAGCGCGCGCTCGAGAATCCTGCGGTGGCGCATCATCCACGATGCGCTCCGCGCTCGCCACGTGATCGCCCACATGACGGCGTACCCGGACGCCGCGATCGCGGCGGCTGTGTCGGGAGTGACCCCGTATTGCACCGCCTCGGCGCGGGCGCTGTGCACCGCGATCTCAACCATCTTGTCCACGAAATCCACTCGATCCGGCCTGGCAAGCCCGTATCCGTCGAGGAGGAGCCGAACCTGGTGGGCGCGGTGCTCAGGGCTCGGGAGATCAAATCGCTCCGTAACGTCGTCGTCGTGGAGTTGAGCATTGAGCCATGCCGTCTCAGCGAGGGCCCATACAGCGTCGACAGGGCCCGCGAACTCCCAATCGATGAGCGCCACCGGGATGCTGTCTCGCGCCACGACATTCCACGGTCCCGTGTCGCCGTGCCCGATGACCGGGTGCTGCCCGGCGAGGTCACGAATGAACCATGGCTGCCAGCACGCGTTGTCCGGGACGTCGAACGATGCGGCGGCGTCGTGCAGTCCGCGAAGCAGTGTGCCGAGCGCCACGAGCGCGGGGTCGTCCCATGCTCTGGGATGGGGTGAAGACCCGGGAATGTAGGTGACGGCTTCTCGTCCATCGGATGTGAAACCATCGCCCACGGCGCGCGGGGCGCCTTCGAACCCAACCCGTTCCAGGTGCTGCAACAACGCAATCACCGACCTGCTCCATGGCCGCGCCTCACGCAACACGACACGGCCGTCCCGGAGCGCCGTCGAGGGTGCCGCGTCATCTCCCGTTATTTCGATCCGGCGTTCTTCGCCTGCCATGAGGAGAGTCTTCCAGAAGTGCACCCGTGGCGAAGCGGCAACGACGGCTCAGCAGCGCGCCGCCGGCGGCGCAAGCGGGCACGACGACCTTCAGCATCGATCCCGCGAAGGCGCGCGGAACTCCTGCAGGAGGTGAAAGGTCTAGCGCGTGATTGGTTGCACCGCCTGCCCCGTCAGCTCCACGTGCGGAGCCCAACGGCAACCGCACTCGACACACTCGTAGCCGGAGACCACGGTCCGGCTTGCGGTGCCAAGAGCTGGCGCACTGGGATTGTGCTTGACCACCTCAGTTGACCTGCATTCCGGGCATTCACGGATTTCGCCATCGGCCATGATCCACCCCTTGTGCTGACACGCTGTGGGTGCCGACACGCTACAACTCAACGTTCCCGCTGATATTGCATCCGTGTGACGGATGCCGAAAACGATCGGCGTTGTGGCTGAGCGGCCCCCCTGTCACCACGATGGTAGACCGTGGACGCCGATCCCGGCCACTCCGCGCCGCCTGAATAGCGTCTTGACAGCGGGGCGAGATTGCTGCTGGGTCTTGAACGCGCCGTCGGCTAGACTCGGGCGCCGCTCGGCGGATCCCGAAGAGAGGCAACCGCCCGCGAGTGGGCGATCGGCAGCGCGTCGACCATGACTGGTTGAACCCCGGCCCCGACGATGGCCTCGAGCTCGGCCTCGGCGACCGGGCGTGAGAACAGGAAGCCCTGACCGAGCCCGCAGCCGAGCCGCACGAGTTCGTCCCGCTGCGTCGGGCTCTCGATGCCTTCGGCGACGACGACCAGGCCCAGGGCATCGGCCAGGCTCACCACCGAACCCGCGACCGCCGACGTCACCGCGCTCGTGGAGATCCCCGTCACGAATGAGCGATCGAGCTTGATGACGTCGACGGGCAGCGTTCGCAGATAACTCAGCGATGAGTACCCCGTCCCGAAGTCGTCGAGAGCGATACGAATCCCCGCCCCTCGGAGCCTCGTGAGCGTTGCGGAGGCCGCATCGATGTCCTCGACGATCACGCTCTCGGTGACTTCGAGAACCAGGCTGGTCGGAGCGAGGTCGCTGTCGCGGAGCGCGCGGAACACGTCTTCGACGAAGTCGGGTTCGCGCAGCTGCCGGGCCGACAGGTTGACGCTCACCGACAGGTGCTCGGCGCCGTCCAGCTCGCGCTGCCACCGCCTCGTCTGCTGGCAGGCCTTGCGCAACACCCAGCGCCCGATCTCGACGATCAACCCGCACCCCTCAGCAAGCGAGATGAAATCGAGAGGCTGCACCATCGTGCCGTCCGGCATGCGCCAGCGGATCAACGCCTCGGTTCCGAGCACGCGCAGGGTCGCCAATTCGAGGATCGGCTGGTAGTGGAGGAGGAATTCCCCATTGGCGAGTGCGGAACGGAGCGCGCTCTCGGTATCGAGGCGCCGCTGCACCGACACCTTGAGCTCGGGGGCGAACCGCTCGGAGCGATTGCCTCCCAGCTCCTTCGCCCGGTACATCGCGAGATCCGCCTGCTGCACGAGATCTGCGGCCGTCTCACCGCCGGTCGACGGCATCGACACGCCGACGCTTGACGAGACGAGGAGGTCCTGTTGCTCGACGCCGAAGGGAGCCGCAATCGCACTCACCAACCGAGCCGCGACGCGGTCAACCTCGGCTGTTCCGAGGGTGTTGACGACGATCACCGCGAACTCGTCGCCTCCCATCCGCGCGACCGTGTCCCCGGGTCGCATCGCTGACCGCAGACGCTCTCCGATCTGGCGTAGCAGCACGTCACCCGCTTGATGACCCTGGGTGTCGTTGACCGTCTTGAACCCGTCGATGTCCATGAACAACACGGACGGTCCACCCTGATCGGGTCCTCGTCTCCGGCTCAACTCGTGTTCCAGGCGGTCCATGAGGAGCACTCGGTTCGGCAGATTCGTGAGCGGGTCGTGCAGTGCCTGGTGGAGCAACTGCTCCTGCAGTTCGCGTCGCTCCGTGACATCCCTGATATTGAGGACGATGCCCCGCACCGCCGGATCCTGCAGGAGTTGAGCGACATGCACGTCCACGCAGCGGACGCTTCCCTCCGAATCCAGAACCCTGCACTCGAGTGCGGAAGATCGGCCGCTATCGTGCAGGCGGTCGCGGAGGGCATGCATGGCTCGGGCTCGATCATCCCGGTGAATCAACGCCTCAACGGGTGAGCCGGACGCGATTGCCGGCACCGGACCGAACACCTTTCGAAGTGAATCGCTCACCCACGTCACGCGCATATCCGAATCGAGAATGACGATGACGTCGGAGGAGTTCTCGATCAGGGACCGGAAACGCTCCTCATTTCTCTGCAACTTGCCACGTTCGTCGATCAACTCGGTCATCCGTCGCTCAACGTTCCGGCGTAAGGCGTGGTTCTCCAGCAACGCCAGCATCTGACGGAGGAGGACCATGCCCAGGACGAGGAGGCCCGACCAGAACAGCACTCCGTCGCCGGGCGCGTGGATCAGCTCCTGTCGCATCGCAATGACACCGGCGCCTGCCACAGGGAGGTAGCACAAGAGCGACGAATCGCGGGTTCCCGGACCTGCGTCCGTCTGCACCTGGTCCGATTGTGTGCGCAACCAGACCTCGAGCAAGCCGAGGGCGAGGAGGCTGAAGCCGAGCGTGTAGCCGAACTCGGTTGTGAAGACGATGTTGCTCACGTACGTGCCGATGCTCGTGTAGTAGTTGTAGCCGGAGTCGGCCACGGCGAGGCTGAGGTATCCGAGTGCGATGAGCCCGATGGGGAGTCGCAGCCGTCCCGTCTGCTGGGCGATGACCAGAAGCGCCAACGCGACCAGGAGGATGTCGGTCAACGGATAGGCGAGGTACGTGATGGTCGCGGCTACCGAGTTCCCCTGAGCGGGGTCGGTGTCCGTCAGCCAGATGGAGTGGAGGACGAGTGCCCAGCTGATGAAGAGGGTGGCGGGCACCACCGTGAGGGCATCGAGCACGAGCCGGGTCAACCCTGCGCGGGTCGCGTGCTGGGATGCAACCAGCACGAGTCCTGCGCCGGCCAGCGGGATCTCACCGAGATAGAAGAGATCGTTCAAGGCAGGCGAGACCGAATTGAGCTCTGAGGAGTACAGGACATTGCCGACGGCCCAGCTCACCCCAGCCAGCCCGATCAGCCACCACCCCCAGCGACGGCGGCCACGCGTGCACCTTCCCGCGAGTGCGGCGGGAACAGCCGTCAGCGCCGCCAGCATGGTCACGCCCCAGTTGTCGATCCAGTTGGTCAGCGCGCCTGTCGGCTGGCGAGCGATGAGGATCGCGAAGGACACGTTGATCGCGACTGCGACGCCGATTGCCCCCATTCGGATGCCGCGGCGGTACCGCTGTGTATCCACATGCCCCACTCTGGCTGCGGGGCCCGTGACGTCGTGATCGAGCTGTATCAAGGCCCCACGATCGGCATGACGAAATGACACGCGGTTCCATTGATCACGTCACGCCGCGTCAACGGGTGATGCCGTCGACCGGCGCGCGTCAATCGCTGCCAGAGTCCCGAGGTCCACAGCGAGAAAGCCCCAGCCGACCGCTCGGCTGAGGCTTTCAGTGATGCTGGGAGACGTGGGCAGCCCGTAACGATCATCGGCGGCGCGTACCTACCGCCTGACGACCCGGGTTCGCCTCCCGGATTAGGACAGCGGGATGGTGTTGAACGTGCCCCACGGGGTGACAGCACCCGCGCCGTTGATGCTCTGAGTCCCGGTCACGCCCGGGATGTAGGCATCGCCGGTGAAGAGGTACAGGGGCTTGCCGTGGTACGTCACCTGGCGGGTGCCATCCGGCCGTGCGACGACTCCGAGCGCGTGCTGGTCGACGCCGTCGCCGGCCTCAGGCTGCCCGGCGGTGAGGACCGGCGACCAGAGCAGGGCACAGTAGCTCCGGCATCCCTGACCGTGCTTGTTGGTCAAGGTGTAGACCGGGAAGGTCCCCAGCGGCAGGAGGGAGAAGTCGTTGTCCATGGTTGCGGCGAGCACCGTACTGCCCCCCACCGTCTCGCTCTGCATTTGCAGCCGGCCGGGCGCGGCGTTGCCCCGACCAGGGTCCACCAGGTACCAGGTGCCGGCGGGGCTGGTCACCGGGTCGAACAGGTTCGCGCCATCGGTTTGCGCGGGCGTCTCGTCCTGGAAGAACCGATAGAGCGGCTGACCGGCGTAGGTCACCTGCTGCACGCTCACGCCGGCGAGCACGTCGGTTCGGGTCACCGTCCCGAGCAGGCTGCGCTTGACGCCGGGCCCGGCGATGGGTGCGCCATTGGTCAGGAGCGCCGGCCAGAGGACGCTGTCGCACGGCTGGCCGATGGGGTTTGCCCCGTCGCTGCAGGCGAAGGCCGCGAGACCGAACGTCAGCGAATGCAGCTCATCGGACGTGAGGACATACAGGGAGCAACCCGCAAAGGTGCCCGAACCGATGCTGAGCACCGCGCCGAAGGCCGTCGACTTCGTCGAAACGGTCGTGCGTCCGGTGGGGGAACTCGTGATCGGGGTGGTGCAATCAGCAGCGGTGGCCTTTGCGCTCGCGGCTGCGCCGAATTGAGGGGACACGGTAAGCATGCCCAGGGTGAGGATGGCGGCGCCGGCCGGGCGGGCAATAACCCGTGAAAAGCGCACTCCTGTATACGGGCGTTTCATGTATCTCGTTCCTTGTGGTTGGCGATTCTCTTGGTGACGACGTCGGTCGCTGACGTGGTGCGACGACGTCGAATCCGCTACCGTCCGATCAGCGGTAGAAGTACGGGTCGAGGACGCTCACCTGCGTGATCTGGTCGACGGGCAGCGAGTTCCGGTCGGCTGTCTTGCGGATCGCCTCCGGACTCGGCGCGTCGTAGACGCAGTATGTCTTCCGCTTGTCCTCGCTGACATACGAGTGGACCCAGGTGACGCCGTCATCAGCGTTGCTGTTCACCACTGCCAGGCAGGTCGACGCCCCCTGTGCATCCACAGGGATGTGGAGCCCGTCCGGAAAGGTGCGCTCCACGACGTATCTCGGCATCTGCGTTCCTCCGTGTGCTGTGCTCGCGAGTGCGACCACCTGCAGCGACACTAGATACGGCTCGGCCGAGCGCACATCGGGAGGAGTACCCAGATTGGCGCGCGCCATTACCCATCTTGGGAGCACGAAGGGCGCGTCGACGCCGCTGTACGTACAATCCGTCCGGTACACGGGAGACAGGGGACTCTGACGATGTCGCTAGCCGTTGCAGGAGCTGGGGATCTGCTCGAGCGGGCGGAAGCTCTTGCCGCACTCGAGCGCCATCTCGCCGCGGTCACAACCTCGGCGGCCGGGCGTCTTGTCTTCATCGGTGGTGAGGCGGGCGTCGGCAAGACGTCGCTCGTGCGGCGTTTCTGCGCCAACCAGTCGGTGCGAGTCCTCTCCGGCGCATGCGACGCGCTCGCCACCCCGCACCCGCTCGGCCCGCTCCTCGACATCGCTCACAGGTCCGCTGGAGACCTCGAGGCGTTGATCATTCGTGGCGCTCGGCCACATGAAGTCGCCGGAGCCCTGCTCGATCAGTTGAGTTCAGGGCCGCCGCACGTCGTGGTGTTGGAAGATCTTCACTGGGCTGACGACGCCACGCTCGACGTCCTCAGGCTCCTCGCGCGCAAGGTGGAGTCGGCACCGGTGCTGATGATCGGCACATACCGGGACGACCAGATCGACCGCGGCCATCCGCTGCGAATGCTCATCGGCGACATCGCGACGAGCCCGGCGGTCGCGCGCCTCTCCCTCAGCCCGTTGTCGAAATCGGCAGTCGCGGAATTGGCATCGCCGTACGGACTCGACGCTGCGGAGCTGTACCGCAACACCGGAGGGAATCCCTTCTTCGTAACGGAGGTCCTCGCTGCCGGGGGCGACACACTTCCAGCAACGGTCCAGGACGCTGTCCTCGCGAGGGTGGCGCGATTGGGACCGGTCGCGCAGCGGCTGGTCGAGACGGTCGCCGTCATTCCCGCGGATGTCGACATCGGTGTTGTGGAGGCCATGGATGCAGAAGCCGTGGGCGGCGTTGATGAATGCCTTGCCGCAGGCGTGCTCGCCGCCATCTCAGGCGGTGTGGCATTCCGCCACGAGCTTGCACGTCTGGCAGTCGAGCTCTCGCTGTCACCGCCGCGCCGAGTCTCCCTCCACCGCGCCGCGCTCGCGGCGCTGTCCGATCCGACGCGTGGACCCATCGATCCGACATCGCTGTCACACCATGCGGAGGGTGCGGGTGACGTCGACGCTGTGCTCCGCTTCGCGCCCGAGGCGGCAGAGGTCGCCGCGCAGGCGCAGGCACATCGTGAAGCAGCCGCGCAATACGCCCGCGCACTGCGCTTCGGGTGGGCTCTGACCGACGAGCGACGCGCTGAGCTGCTCTCGCAGCGGTCGTGGGAGTGTTTTCTCGTCGGCCATTACGCGGACGCAATCGAAGCGCGCAAGAAGGCGCTGGCAACGTACCGGTTGCTCGGCGACACGCTGCGTGAAGGTGATGCGCTGCGGGCAATGTCGTCGAATCTCCGCTGTTTCGGGCAGGTCGCGGAAGCGTCCGAGGCGGGGGTCGCAGCGGTTGCTGTTCTTGAGCAGTTGCCCGCAGGCCACGAGCTGGCGCTGGCATACGCGAACCGCGCCATGCTGGCGCTCAACATCGAGGACACGGCGGCGACCCGCTTCTGGGGCGGCAAGGCGCTGGAGCTTGCCGAGCGCCTCGACGACCGCGAGACGCTGGTGCATGCCATGAATTCCATCGGCACGGCGGGCTACCTACTCGGTGACGATGATGGACGGCGGGCGCTCGAACGCAGCCTGCAGCTTTGCAGGGAATGGGGATTCGCCGAGCAGGCTGGTCGCGCATACATCCACCTCGCCTGGGCGGGGGTCCGCGTCCACGACTACGCGCGTGCCGAGATCCATCAACGTGAAGGTCTCGAGTACTGCCTCGAGCGCGGGCTCGACGCATGGCGATTCGAGATCCTCGCACACCAAGCCCGTCGGCTCGTCGACCAGGGCCGCTGGGAGCAGGCCACCGAGGCGACGTCAACGGTGCTCCGATCCGGCACCGCCAACGCGGTCGCTCAGACGCTGGTGCTCTGCATCGTCGCGGTCCTGAGGGCGCGTCGCGGGGATCCCGATCATCGCGGACCGCTCGCGGAAGCGCAGGCCAACGCCGCACCAACCGGAGAGCTCCAGCATCTCCTCCCGGTCGCCACCGCGTCCGCCGAGGTCGCGTGGCTCGAAGGGGGTGGGAAAGCCGCCGATGCGGCCCGCGCCGCGACCGACGATGCAATGGAATTGGCGATGCGCTTCAAGGCGGCCGCGGCCGTCAGCGAGCTCGCGGCGTGGCGACGACGCTGTGGTATTCGCGAGGCGGGACCCGCCGACGTCGTTGGTCCGTATGCCTTGGAGCTCGCCGGCGACACGGCCGGGGCAGCGGCTGCCTGGACCGAGCTCGGCTGCGGCTACGAGGCGGCCGTCACGCTCTGCGTGGGAGGCTCCGACGAGCACCATCGTCGCGCGATCGCGATCTTCCAGGCACTGGACGCGAGACCGGCGGCGGCCATTGCCGCACGCCTCCTCCGTGAAGGTGGTGCGCTGAGCGTGCCACGGGGGCCGCGTCCGTCGACGAAGCAGAACGCAGGCGGACTCACAACGCGCGAGCTCGAAGTGCTCGGCATGCTCAGTGAGGAGATGAGCAATCGGGATATCGCCC